>Ga0187865_1001018_pt1 | contig 34803 bp, 35 predicted proteins | sample June2016WEW_11_1_2_FD_132989 | JGI IMG/M metagenome (GOLD analysis project Ga0187865, IMG submission 132989) | Peatland microbial communities from SPRUCE experiment site at the Marcell Experimental Forest, Minnesota, USA - June2016WEW_11_100 | ecosystem: Environmental > Terrestrial > Soil >...
CATTATGCCACCGTAACGGTATCATCCCAGCATCCGACGATGAGTTGATCGTCGCGCCGGCCTCGATCCGCCGCGATTGGGGCTCACGCGGTATCTCAGCCCAGCCAATTCTTTCTCACGTCCTGCGTCTCGGCGGTGGAAAGTCTTTGCGCTTCCGGACGGACTGCGGGCTGGCTGCCCCGACACGTTGGCCGGGAGCGGAGGCGTTCATAATAGAAGCAGTGCCGCCGCTGACGTTTATCCAAGCCCGCGAGACCGTTCTCACGACCGTACGCGCGGCGCGCGCGGCCCCCGCCACCGAAGAGGCCGGCTTGGAAGCCGCCGCCGGGCGCGTGCTAGCCGAAAACATCGCCGCCGACCGCGACGTCCCCGCCACGGCCCGCTCGGTTCGCGACGGTTATGCGGTGCGCGCTAGCGACCTGCCCGGCGAGCTGGAGGTCATCGGCGAGGTGCGCGCCGGCGAGCGCTTCGCGGGCGTAGTTGGCCCCGGCCAGGCGGTCGAGATTATGACCGGCGCGCCCGTTCCCGCGGGCGCCGATGCCGTCATCATGATCGAGCACACGGTCCGCGAGAACGGCCGCGTCCGCATCGGCCTTTCCGCCGAGCCGCGCCAGTTCATCAATCCCCAGGGCTCGGAAGCGGCAGCCCACGAAGTCGTTTTGCACGCCGGCAAGCGCCTGGACTACAGCGACGCCGCCATGCTGGCCGCCTTCGGCCGCACGAACGTCAAGGTTTACCGGAGGCCGGTTGCCGCCATCGTCGCCACGGGCGACGAAATCGTCGAAGTGCGCCAGGTCCCCGACGAATTCCAGATTCGCAACTCCAACGTCTACTCCCTGGCCGCGCAGGTGGCGCGCGCCGGCGGTATCCCGCAAGTCCTGCCGGTGGCGCGCGACAACCCCGGACACACCCGCGAAATTATCGAGCGGGGGCTGGCCGCCGATCTCCTGCTCATTTCCGGCGGCGTCTCCGCGGGCAAATACGACATCGTCGAGCCAGTGCTCGCCGGCCTGGGCGCCGAGTTCTTTTTCGACCGCGTGCTCATCCAGCCCGGCCAGCCGCTGGTCTTCGGCCGCGCGCGCGAGCGGTTCTTCTTCGGCCTGCCGGGGAACCCCTCCTCGACCATGGTGACGTTCGAAATCCTGGCGCGCGCCGCCCTCGATCTGCTCTCCGGCCAGGAGGAGATTTCGCTCCACATGCCCTTGGCGCGTCTCACTCGCGAGTTCCATTGCAAGACCGGGATCACGCGCTTCCTCCCCGCGCGGTTGAGCGCCGATGGCGCGGAGATCACGCCGGTCCGGTGGAGCGGTTCCGGCGACATGCCCGCGCTCACGCGCGCCAACGCCTTCCTGGTGACCGATCCCGGCCGCGGGGAATACCCGCGCGGCGAGCTCATCCGGGTGCTGCTCAAATGAAGAAACTCTCGCACTACGATTCCGCCGGAAGCCCGCGCATGGTGGACGTTTCCGCCAAGAGACAAACGCGCCGCACGGCGCGCGCGCACGCCTTTGTGCGGATCGCGCCGGCCACGCTCAAGGAATTGCCCCGCAATCCCAAGGGGAATCCGCTGGAGATCGCGCGCATCGCCGGCATCGCCGCCGCCAAGCGCGCTTGCGAGCTGATTCCGCTGTGCCATCCGCTGATGCTCACCCACGCGGACGTCCAGGCTACCGTGGAAAAGAGAGGCGTGCGCATCATTGCCACGGCCGCCACCACCGGGCCGACCGGCGTCGAAATGGAAGCGCTCACGGCCGCTGCGGTGGCCGCGCTCACGGTCTACGACATGCTCAAGGCGCTCGACAAATCCATCCAGATCCAGGATCTCTACCTGCTCGAAAAGACCGGCGGAAAGAGCGGGGACTTCCGCCGCAAGAGGGATCATGACTAGCGCCGCGGTGCTGACCATCAGCGATTCCGTGAGCGCCGGCGCGCGCGCCGACCGTTCCGGCCCCGCCGTGCGTGAACGGTTGGAACAACTGGGCTGGAGCGTCTCAGTCATGGAAGCGATTCCCGACGAGATCTCCGAGATCAGCGCCCGCCTGGCCACCCTGGCGGACGGCGGCCAGGTCTCCGCCATCTTCACTACCGGCGGCACCGGCGTGGCCCCACGCGATGTCACGCCGGAAGCCACGCGGGCCGTGATCGACCGCGAAATCCCCGGCTTGGGAGAACTTATGCGCGCCTGCGGCCGCCAGGCCACACCCCTGGCCGTGCTTTCCCGGTCGGTCGCCGGCACGCGCGGGCGGGTCCTGATTGTCAACCTGCCCGGATCGCCCAAAGGCGCGGTCGAGTCTCTGGATGCTATTGTGGAATTGGTGCCCCACGTGCTGGAGCTGCTCAGAGGGCGGACCGAGCACACACCCGCGAGGCAGGATTAGCATGCGTCGATTTCTCTTGTGGATGCTTCTTTGTGGATGGCTTGTGGCGCCGCCCAACCGCGCGCAGCAACCGCAGCAACCCGAGGAGCAGCCGACCGTCAGGATCGGCGTCACCGTCGAAAACGTAGTGGCGCCCGTCCTGGTCTTCGATAAAAACGGGTCGTATGTCAACAACATCCGGCCCGATCAGTTTCACTTGTACGACAACACCAAAGAGCAGAACATCTCCGTGGACGTTGTGTATCAGCCCATTTCGCTGGTCATCGCCATTCAGGCGAATTCCCACGTGGAACAGTTGCTGCCGCACGTCCAGAAGATCGGCAACCTGATCAAACCGTTGTTGATCGGCGACCAGGGGGAGGCGGCCATCATCGCCTACGATGCGCGCATCCGCGTCCTGCAGGACTTCACTTCCGACGCCGACAAGATTACGCAGCAGGTCAAGAAGATCTACCCGGGCAGCACGTCCAACCGGTTGATCGACGCCGTGGTCGAGGGCACCCGCATGTTGAGCACGCGCCCCAAGAACCGCCGGCGCATCCTGATGGCGATCGGCGAAACGCGCGACGTGGGCAGTGAGGGCCGCTCGCGGGAAGCTCTGCTCGGATTGCAGTTCGCCAACGTGTTGTTCTATGGCGTGGACATGTCGCGCTTCATGAACGTGCTGACGGCTCCGCAACCGGTCCCGCGTTCGGACAACCTGCCGCCGGCCATGCATCCGATGGCGCCCGGCGTACCGGCCACGCCCACCACCGTGGCGCAGACTTACGGCCTAAACGGCGGCACTGCGGAGTTCATCCCCTTGATGGTGGAAGTATTCAAGGACGTCAAAGCCATCTTCAAGGACAACCCCATCGAAGTTTTCACCAAGGGAACCGGCGGCAGCGAATTCGGCTTTCACGGCCTGCACAGCCTGGAAGAGGCCATCCAGAAGGCCGGCGAAGAATTGCACAGCCAGTACACCATCAGCTACAACCCCAACAACAAGGATGAAGGCGGCTTCCACCACATCATTGTGCAAGTCGGCGGCCACCCCGAAGTCACAAGGGTCCAGACGCGGCCGGGGTACTGGCTGGCGCCGAAGTAGCGGCGGGCGCGGCTCCCCTACCGCACCTCGCGGGGCACCATGATGAGTTTTCCTTTGTCATCGGGCTCGAAGCGCAACTGCGTGACTCTGTTGCCGCGAACTGTGTAGAGGCCGTGAGAAGTGCCGCAATAGAGCGTGTCCCCGAGACGGTCGATGGTGTGGATGTAATCCGCCGCGGCATACTTCGCGACCGCGCCGGTCGTTATGTTGTAGCGGAGCAGGCCCGCGCCGTAGTCGGCGCCCTCGGGACGGCGCATCAGGCCGACCCAAAGGTCGTCGCCATCGAGCAGGATGGCCGATCCGGACCATGGTGCGATTTCCGGAAGGTACCTCATGTCGTACTTGCGCGTCGAGATATCGAAGGAGCCTATGGCCCCGACGCCGGAGACGCCCTCACCGTCGTAAAACGTATTCGCGAACCAGATCTTATTGCCATCGAGAACGAAGGGACCGATGTCGTTGTCGATTTCGCCGCCGGCTGGCTTGTCCGGAAGAACCTTGCGGTACAGCGCGATGGTTGGAATCGGCACCGGATAGAACTGCTTGCTCCCCGACTTGCCGATGACGTCGATGCCACCCGAGGGCTGGTGGGGCTGGCCCGGCGGCGTCTTGTTCTCGATGAATACGGACTGGCCATCTGCTGTCACGAGCGGCGCTGGTTCCCCGGCATAGTCCGGCGGAGCCGGAGCGTCCATGATTCTGTATGCGGGTACCGCATCCGCCGCGCCGGGTTCGATGATGATCGTCGCATAACGCTCGGTCCAGCCCTCGTAAACCTGACCGGATCGACCGAACGAAGCGGTGTAGCGCAGCTTGCCGTTCCGACGTTCCGAAGAGGTGAGGGCGAGGATTCCGTAGCGAATCTTCAGCGGTGGTTTTTGACTTGCGAGATCGTAAATGTACTTGATACTGCCGTGGTAGTAGCCGTAATCCGAATAGAAGTGCAGGTAAGCGGCGTGCGCGGTCGCCCACTCCAGGGTCGGGCAGACGGCTGTGCTGCTCAGAGGATACGTGTCGAGCACCAGTCGGACCTGATTGGTTTTTCCCGACACTACGAAGATCCCGATCTGCGTCAGCCCACGCCCAGGTACGGGTACACGCTGGGGAATGCCGGGCCGGAGTTCAGTGGGTTCAGCCTCGACCACCATCACCGAATACACAGCATCCACCGCCTTCTTGGCCACGACGGAAAACCAGTCGAGCGAGGCGTCTGCCTTTCCCAGCGCATCTTGAACGGCGCGCAGGTCTTCTTTCTGCAGATCCGACGGCTGGCCGGCACAAGAGATGATCGCCAGACAGAGCAGCGACACCAGTCGCACAACGCGCTTCGCGGCCCACCTTGAACCAGTCCTACCCGCGCGGCAACTGGGGGATATTCTTGAAATGTCTGTCACGTGTGATCAGGAGCAGGTCGTGTTGCAGCGCGAGGGCGGCGATCCAGAGATCATTGTCGGGGACCGGCGTGCCGGCGCGCTTGAGTTGAACAAACAAACGGGCGTAGTGCTCAGCCGTCTCCCGATCCGGGAGCAGAACCCCAACCGTAGTCTTGGAGAGCAGCTTTCGCAGTAAGATCTCATTCCGATGCCGTTCGGTCCCCCCTAAGAACCCAGCCTTGATCTCCGCCAGAACTACGAGCGGAATCCAGACTTCGTCACAAAGCCCGAGCCGTTCCGCCAGAGCGGCGTCTCCCTGAAAAAGATCGGTCAGCCGGTTGGTGTCGAGCGCGACTCTCACTTCCACTTGTCCCGATCAATCCGGCGCTGCGCGGCCAGGATCTCGTCGAAGGCGGGATCCGGGGCCCACCCGCCCGCGAGGTCGGAGAAGTCCGCTTTCGGTTGGCCGCCGATGGCTGCCACGGTCAGTTCTTCGAGAATCACCCGATTGAGGCTCTGCTTCCGCCGCGCCGCCTTCTGGCGGAGGACACGATCCACCTCCGGCGGAATGCCGCGAATCGTGTATTGAACCGGCGCCTGCTGCTTCATGCCTACATGGTAGCACAAAGTGCAGGCAGCTTAGTACCCCGATTCAGAATGGCGGTGACCCATTCCGAATGCTTGGTACAGCCTGGTGCCGCCTGCCCTCGCCGACGTCCCGCGCAGCGGGACGCGGCGAGCTTCGCTCGGCCGCGGGCAGGCGGCACCGCCTGCCCCACCACCACAGGATACGCAACCATACTTGCGAAATCGTGTACTTAATCGTCGCCCGAAATCCGCGCCAGGCTCTCCGCCGCCGTGCCGTTGGCCACCTCGGCGGCCTCTTCCGCGGTGAAAGTCTCCACCTTGGCGGAGATATTCATGGAACAGAACTTGGGGCCGCACATCGAGCAGAAGTGCGCATCCTTGAAGCCGTCGTCGGGCAGCGTTTCGTCGTGCATGGCGCGCGCGGTCTCGGGGTCGAGCGAGAGATCGAACTGGCGGTTCCAGTCGAAGCGGTAGCGCGCGCGGGAAAGCTCGTCGTCGCGATCGCGCGCCCCGGGGCGATGGCGCGCGATGTCGGCCGCGTGGGCCGCAATCTTGTAGGCGATGATCCCCGCCTTCACGTCGTCGCGGTTGGGCAGGCCCAGGTGCTCCTTGGGCGTCACGTAGCACAGCATGGACGCGCCGTACCAGCCGATCATGGCCGCCCCGATCGCCGAAGTGATGTGGTCGTAACCCGGCGCGATGTCGGTGACCAGCGGCCCCAGCGTGTAGAACGGGGCCTCGTAGCACATCTCCTCTTCCTTGCGGACCTGCATCTCGATCTGGTCCATGGGAATGTGGCCGGGACCCTCGATCATCACCTGCACGTCGTATTCCCAGGCCTTCCTGGTGAGCTCGCCCAGGGTTTCGAGTTCGGCGAACTGGGCCTCGTCGCTCGAGTCGGCCACGCTGCCGGGACGCAGCCCGTCCCCCAGCGAGAAGCACACGTCGTACTTCTGGAAGATCTTGCAGATGTCTTCGAAGCACTCGTAGAGCATGTTCTGCCGGTGGTTCTTGACCATCCACTCGGCCAGGATGGAGCCACCGCGACTGACAATGCCGGTGATGCGCCTGGTGGTGAGCGGAATGTGCTGGACCAGGACGCCCGCGTGGATGGTCATGTAGTCCACGCCCTGCTCGGCCTGCTCCTCGATGACGTCCAGCATCACCCGCGCGCTGAGGTCCTCGACGCGCCGCACGCGCGAGAGCGCCTCGTAAATCGGCACCGTGCCGATGGGCACGCGCGAAGCGTCGAGGAGGGCCTGGCGGATAGCCGGTATGTCGCCGCCGGTGGAGAGGTCCATCACCGTATCGGCGCCGTACTTCACCGAGTAGCGCAGCTTCTCCAGCTCCTCTTCGACGTTGGACGTGACGGCGGAATTCCCGATATTGGAATTGATCTTGCACGTGGAAGCGATACCGATGCACATCGGCTCCAGGTTCGGGTGGTTCACGTTGGCCGGGATGATCATTCGGCCGCGGCCCACTTCGGAGCGAACCAACTCGGGAGACAGATTTTCCCGCCGCGCGATGTGACGCATCTCCTCCGTGACAATGCCCTGGCGGGCGTAGTGCATCTGCGTGCGAATCTTGTCGTTCTTACGTTTGGCAACCCACTCTGTGCGCATGATGGCTCCTGGTGGCTGCGGGCGGATTTCCATAACGGAACCCGCCCGCACCGGGTGCTAATGGGCCGGGCATGCCCGGCCCGCTGCTAACACTTCTTCTTCTTTGGTTTTTTGACTTCCTTTTTGGGACTTTTGTCCTTAGCCACAGGAATCCTCCCTTACGCACATGATTATACCTATAGCGCTGGCCGTCTTGCGGGCGGTGGGGTCGTCGGGAATGGAACACACCGGGAGGCAAGACCGCCGGCGCGACAGAACAGCAGACCGTCTACTTCCGGCCTTTGCCCTTACCCTTGGCCTTGGGCTTGGCCTTGGCCTTGGGCGCCGCTTCCACGATGGGGCCGGCAAGCGCGGCGGCTTCGGCGATGGCTTCGTCGGGGCTGACCGTCCTGAGGACCTCCTGAAACAGGGCAGCCTTGCGGAGATCCCCTTTGGACGGCGGCACCTGCTCGTGACGGTAGTCGTGATCGCTGTGGCAGGTCCGGCAGCGTACTTTGGCCGGTTCGCGGTTCAACACGGAAACCACCGCGTGGTTCATGATGCGCTTACAGCGCACGCAATAATCGTCGATGATGTCGCCCAGGCGGTATTCGGACATGCGGGCCTCCTAACTGGGGGTGGACTGGCCGGCGGGTTCCGGTTCCGGCTGCTTGGGCTCGGGAAGCGCCCACTGGGCCGGCTCGAAACCCACGTACTTGCAAATGCGCAACTGGCCGGCTTCGGTCTCCACCAAATCGCCTACCGCCAGCGGGTCTCCCGATTCCCGCAGGCCCCGCCACGCGTCGTATTCGTTCAGCGCCTCCACCTGGCCGCGCTGTTCGTAGTCCCTGGGTTTGACCGAGGCGCAACCGGCGACGTGCGGCGCCCAGCGGAACTGCTGCCGTGGCGAATCCTTCATGCGGTAGATCCGATAGAGCGGCATAGCTCTACATTGTAATCGAAGTCGCGTGGGACAGACCATCGCGCTTTGGTGGTCTGTCAACCTCCACCGATTAGGCTATTGCCTCCTCAACCAGAACCGCGGAAGTGGAATCACTTCATTCACGCGTGCGCGGTAGTCGAGATACGCTTGGCCGAATCGCCGCTCCAGGTATTCGTCCTCGCGGTGGATCAACAGCTTAAAGACGGTGTAGGCCACCAGCGGCATCAGAAGCAGCGGCCAGGACCGGGTGAGCAAGGCGATCCCCGGCAGATTCAGCACAATCATCGCCGAGTAGATGGGGTGCCGGACCAGGCCAAACACGCCTGAAGTGACCAACTCATCGCGGTTGTAAGCCCGCCTCACCGTGATCGCGGCTGTCAACCACATGGGCACACCTAGCGCCAGGAGAATCGCGCCCGCCGTCGCGAAGACGGCATAGGGAGGCCATCGCAACAGGCAGGCGTCGGGCCAGGCGGAGGTCGCGGCCCCGGCCACGATTCCATACGCCACAGTTGGCAAGAACGTCCTGGGGCCAACACCAAAGAAACTCAGTCGCTTTTCCATGATTCAACTCCGAATTACCGCTTCAAGACAGTCTAACACCACGCTTTCCGGGGAGAGCGCAGCTCCTGTGGACCGTCTTGTTTTCCCCGGGAATCAGCTCTGGATCAGTTTAGAGGCACTCCCGAGATCCGCTTATAGGTGGCGAATCCCACCGGATTACCGAATGCACCGACCAAGGGGTGTTCCACGATGAGGTCCCCGTTGTCCAGGATCACCCAAGTCATGACAGCCTGTCCGCCTTCCATGGCTGCCGCGCAAGCAATCGCGCTCTGGCCCGCTCAATCCGTTAAGTGAACAGAACTGCTCCCAGACGTCCCAAATCCGACCTCGACGCGGAGGCCCTGCGCGCCGCTTACCGGTCGATCACCGCACCCCGCAGCCAAACACCGCCTCCCCGGTTAAGATAGTGATGGAGACGAACGTTGAAGAAGCTGCTGTTTTTGCTGCTGCTGGTGGTCGCGGCCGTGATTGGCTGGGGGGTCTTTCGGAAGAATGCTCCGCCCCAGGTGAATTTCACGCGGGTCAAGCGGGGAACTCTGGTGAGCACGCTCTCCACCAACGGCAAGGCCGAGCCGTTCGAATGGCAGGCGGTGCACGCGGAAACCGCCGGCCTGGTGAGCCAGGTCGCGGTGCGGGAAGGCGAGCGCGTGGCCAAGGGCGCGGTGCTGGCCGCGATTGCCGATCCCTCGCTCGAAGCCGATGTGGCCGCCGGCGAGGCCAAGGTAGCGGAGGCGCGCGCCAACCTGGCGGCGCTGGAAGCGGGCGGCAAGCCGGCGGAGCTGGCCGGCATCGAAAACAACCTGGCGCGCGCGCGTTTCGACCTCGAGCAGCACCAGAAGGAATACGGCGCGTTGCGGCGGCTGGCGGAAAAACAGGCCGCCGTGCCCCTGGACGTGGAGGCCGCGCAAAATAAGGTACGGCAATCCGAAATCGAAATCGAAGGCCTCGAAAACCGGCGCAAGTCGCTGGTGGACCGCACCGAGGTGGCGGCGGCCCGCGCGCGCTTGCAGGATGTCGAAGTGGCCTTGAACCTGGCGCGGCAGCGCGCCGGGCTGAACATGCTCCTGGCGCCCATGGCCGGTGAGATCTACGGCCTCGCGGTGCGCCCGGGCGCGTATCTGAGCGTGGGAGACACGGCGGCCAACGTCGGCCGGCTCGACCGGCTGCGCGTGCGCGTGTACGTGGATGAGCCGGAGCTGGGGCGCGTGGCGGAGGGCCAGCCGGTGACCATTACCTGGGACGCTCTGCCCGGCAAGCAGTGGCATGGAACAGTGGAGCGGAAGCCGGCTTCGATTCAGGGGCTGGGCTCGCGGCAGGTCGGCGAAGTAATTTGCTCCATCGAGAATCCCGGCCGCGAATTGATTCCGGGCGCCAACGTGAACGCGGAAATCCGCACGGCGGTGGTGGAGGGCGCGCTGGTGGTCCCCAAAGAGACCTTGCGCCACGATGCGCAGGGCGACTACGTGTTCGTGCTGAACGGCGACACCGTCGCCCGCCGCCCCGTGAAGAAGGGGGCATCGAGCGTCACCGAGATCCAAGTGGTCGAGGGGCTAGCGGATGGCGATGCCGTGGCGCTGCCCTCCAACGTTCCGCTGAAGCCCGGCGACCGCGTGGCCGCGGCGATGTAGAATAGCAGCTTCATGTCCCCAAATGGTTCTTCCTCGGGCGCTCCCACCGGCCAGGCCAAGTATGCCTGGTACAAGGATCTCAACCGTTACCACTGGTTCGTGTTGAGCGTCGCCATCATGGGCTGGATGTTCGACACCATGGCCCAGCAACTGTTCAACCTGGCCCGCAAGCCGGCCATCCGCGAGCTGCTCGGCGGCCGGTCGAGCGATGCCACGGTCTCCGAGCAGGCCGGTTACGCCACCATGGTCTTCATGATCGGCTGGGCCCTGGGCGGGGTCCTGTTCGGCATCCTGGGCGACCGCCTGGGGCGCGCCAAGACCATGATCATGACCATCCTCTGCTATTCCATCTTCACGGGTCTGAGCGTGCTCTCCACGGGCGTCTGGGACTTCAACCTTTACCGTTTTCTGTGCGGGCTGGGCGTCGGCGGGCAGTTCGCCGTGGGCGTGGCGCTGGTGGCCGAGGTGGTCCCCGAACGGGCGCGCCCGCACGCCCTGGGAATGGTGCAGGCGTTCTCGGCGTTGGGCAACATGATGGCCGCGCTGGCGGGTATCCTGCTCGGGCAATTGGAGACCTCCGGCGCCATCGTGGGAGCGTGGCGCTACATGTTTCTCGCCGGCGCACTGCCGGCGCCGCTGGCGCTGCTGGTCTTCAAGAAGTTGAAGGAACCCGAACAATGGCTCAAGGCCCGCGCCGAAAAGAAACGCATGGGCTCGGTCGGCGAGCTTTTCTCCACCCCGCGCTGGCGCCGCAATGCGATTGTCGGCTTCCTGCTGGCCTTCGCCGGCGTGGTGGGGCTGTGGGGCATCGCATTCTTCAGCTACGACCTGCTGCGCCCCGTGCTCGAGCAGACTTTTCGCGCGCAAGGCCTCACCGGCGCCGAGCTGGCCGGCAAGACCACCACCTGGATCGGCGTCACCTCGCTGCTCCAGAACCTGGGGGGATTCCTCGGCGTGTACGCCTTCACCTGGCTGACGCAGCGCACCGGCCGCAAGCCGGCGTTCGCGATCAGCTTTCTGGCCGCCATGGGGATGACCGCTTACACCTTCTGGAACCTGAAGAACATCAGCGACATTTTCTGGATGATCCCGCTCATGGGCTTCGCGCAGCTCGCGCTGTTTGGCGGCTACGCCATTTACCTGCCCGAGCTCTTCCCCACGCGTCTGCGCAGCACCGGCACGAGCTTCTGCTATAACGTCGGGCGCTTCGCCGCGGCGGCCGGACCGCTCACGCTCGGCCTGCTGACCAGCCGCGTCTTCGCCGGGCATGCCGAACCCATGCGCTACGCGGGCGTCACCATGTGCCTGGTGTTCCTGGTGGGGCTGGCGGCGTTGCCCTTCGCGCCGGAGACCAAGGGGCAGCCGTTGCCGGAGTAGATTCGCTCCCGGAACACGCCATCCCATAACCGGACAGTCACGTCCGCAACCCAACAGGAGGTGCGCGAATTGAAAATGGCAGGCATGCAGTTTCTTGTAGTCTGGGCAGGCTAAAGCGTACCCCACCCTGCCATTTGTCTTCCCGAGCCAACGGCACGCAACGTGCTGAAGATCATCAGTATATGTTCCTCCGCGACTTCTTTCTCGCCTGGCGGAAGCTGGTCCGCCGTCCGGGAGCGGCCCTGCTGGCCATCGTCTCGCTCGCCTTGGCTATCGGGTTCAGCACCGCGGCATTCAGCGTGATCGATGCCTATTACTGGCGCGCGCTTCCCGTGAGGGACCCCGGCCGGCTGGCCGAAGCCATGGTGCGCGACCGCGAAGGACGCCTCGACGGGCTTAATTGGGCGGAGTTTCAAGCCATTCAGCAACAGGCGCGCACGCTGGATGGAATCATGATGCAGAATCGCGTGGGCCCGGTGGTGAAGCTGCCTGGCCGCGACGATTTCCCCATTACCGCCGGCGTCTCGGACAACTTCTTCGATGTGCTGGGTGTGCAGGCGGCCATGGGGCGGGTGTTTCATGCCAAGGCGGGCGCTGATGACCAACTGGTCCTCACCGACCGCTATTGGAGAACCGCATTCGGCGGCGACCCCGCAATTTGCGGCCGCACCGTGCCGGTACGCGGGGCGGCGCTGGTAGTCATCGGAGTCCTGCCCCCGGGCTTCTCGGGAACGATGCGCGGGATCGCCGTCGACCTGTTCGTGCCTCACCAAGCCATGTTTGGCTCGCTGCGGATGGCCTCGCCCGTGGCTGCCAGGGATACGCAGTGGGAGCCCCTGATCCGCGTGAAGCCCGGCGTAACCCTTGAAACCGCGCGCCTCGACATGGACCAGGTGCTGCGCCAACGCGAAGCCGCGGGACTCGCCCACGAGCCTGGGCGAACGGCGGCCGTTTTCTCGTTCACCCGGCCGGAGGTCAAGCCCGAAACCACGCCTGGTGACGTTTTCCCGTGGATCGTTCTCTTAGTTTTGGCCATTGCCGCGGCCAATTTCGCCGGTCTGCGGTTGATTGAGAACCAGGCACGCAGGCGCGAGACGGGCATCCGCCTGGCGCTGGGCGCGGGGCGCGCGGCCTTGCTGCGCCAGCACCTCTCGGAAAGTCTGCTTCTGGCGGGAGCCGGCACCGCGCTGGGATTGCTCCTGGCGGCCTGGCTGATCGATTTCGCTCCGGCGGTGCTTTACGCCGGCCAGCGGTACCGCGAGTATTACATTCGTCTGGACGCGCGTGTGTTCGCCTTCAGCGCGGGCGCCATGTTGCTGGTGGCGGCCGTGGGGGCGCTTATTCCGCTGCGCGACGTGTGGAAGGCCGGGGTCATGCCCGCATTGCAGGCGGTTTCCTCGCCATCGGCCAACCGCTGGCTGGCCGCGCTGGTGGTGGTGCAGATGGCCCTCATCACCGCGGTGGCCGATTCGGCGGGGCTGTTGTGGCGCAGTCTGGAAAACGTGGCCGCGGTTCGCCCCGCCATGGACCCGGACCGCAAGCTGCTGATCGTGGCCGGCTTCTGGAGCACCAGCGGCCCGATGGCAACTCGTTCCGATCACCTGGCCGGCGAGTTGAGCACGCTTCCCGGCGTGGTGCGGGTGGCTTACTGCCGCAGAGTGATGCTTTGGGGGTCGGAGGGCGGCCAGCGGGTCGCTTTTGAACGCCCCGGCCAGCCCAAGATCACCTTCCGCTTCAACCAGGTAAGCCCGAGCTATTTCGCAACCACGGGAGCGCGCGTTCTCAGGAGCCGTACGTTTTCCGAAGGCGATGGCCCGGATTCCACCCTGGTGGCGATGGTGAGCGAGGCCTTCGTTCGCCAGTTCCTCCCAACCCAGGAGCCATTGGGAGCCTGGGTGCGGCTTGACGGGAAGGACCGGCAGATTGTCGGCATCGTCGAAGACGGGCCTTCCGGGTACCTCAAAGAAGCCATCGAGCCATTTGTCTATTTCCCGTTCGCACAACGGCCGTACGGCGGGGTCACCTATTTCCTCGAAACCGCCCGCGACGCGGGGCGCATCACGGCGCCGGCCCGGGAGCGTATCCGCAAAGCCGATGCGGCCTTCGTGGTGCGTGACTTCCTCACCCTGTCGCAACACATGCGCCGCCAGCGAAGTGAAGAGGAACTGGCCGCGGACATCAGCGGCGGCATGGCGCTTTTGTGCATCGTGCTGGCCGCGGCGGGACTCTTTGGCGTGACGCTCTACGCCGTGGGCCGCCGCATGCGCGAATTCGGAGTGCGTGTGGCCATGGGCGCCACTCCCGCGCTGCTGGCCAGGCAGGTGATTCGCGAAGCCTTGCGGCTGGCGCTGGCCGGAGTGGTGCTGGGCTGCGGCCTCGCGCTCGGCGGCCAGCATCTTCTGCGCGGCCTGCTCTACGGCGTGAGTCCCTGGAATCCCTGGATGCTGGCGGGCACCGTGGTGTTGGTGACCCTGGTGGCGCTGGCGGCAGCCGCGGTCCCCGCCCGCCGCGCCGCACACGCCGATCCCATCGCAGCGTTGCGCGTGGAGTAGGGGCCGCACGCTGCTACACTGTCAGTCAGCATGGCTGGCAACGGGGCAACGGGGATCGACGTCGGCGAACTGGCCGTCGAGCGCGAGGTGCGCGAGTGCCTGCAATGGTTCACGCGCGAGAAGCAGTGGATCAATGAGACGCACTTGCAGCTTTGCCGCGTGCCGGCGCCCACGTTCCTCGAACAGGAGCGCGCCGCCTGGTTCCTGGAACGCTTCCGCGCCTTGGGATGGGATGCCTCCATCGACCGCGCGGGGAACGCGATGGCCACAGAGGGAAGCGGCCCTTATGTCGCTCTGACCGCGCACCTGGACACCGTCATCGCCCCGCGCAGCAAAGACGACATCACGGTGGAAGCGGATGGCCGTTTTTGCGGCCCGGGCGTCTCCGATAATGGCGCCGGCCTGGCGGCCCTGCTGGCGCTGGCGCGCGCCTGGAAGAATTGCCCCAGGCCCACGGATCTTTCGGCGAACCTGCTGCTGGTGGCCAACGTCGGCGAAGAAGGCGAGGGCAACCTGCTGGGGATGCGGCACCTTTCGAAGCAATCGCTGGCCCGCAAGATCCGGGCCTTCGTGGTGCTCGACGGCGCCAACACCGATTACATCACCAGCCGCGCGCTGGGGAGCCGCCGCTTCGAGATCGTATTCACCGGTCCGGGCGGCCATAGCTGGAGCGATTACGGCGTCGGCAATCCGCTGCACGCGTTGTGCCGCGCGGTGGCGCTGTTCGCCGAAACGCGCATCGACGGCGCTCCCAAATCGGCTGTGAATGTGGGCCTGATCGAGGGCGGCTCGAGCGTCAACGCCATCCCCCAAATGGCGCGCGCGAAAGTGGACATCCGCTCCGAGACCAACGAGAAGATGGACGAACTCGTGGACCTGCTGGGCGGCGCCGTGGACCGCGCGCGCGAACTGGAGAACCAGCGCGCCACCGGCGGCAAGGTGGCGGCCAAGCTGAAGGAGATCGGATCGCGGCCGGCGGCGGCCCTCCCCGAAAACGCCCCGATTCTCCAGTACGTGCGGGCGGTGGACGCGCACCTGGGCATCCGCTCCCATCTGGACTGCTCGTCGACGGATGCGAATATTCCCATGTCGCTGGGAATTCCGGCCATCGCCATCGGCGGTGGGGGAGCGGGCGGAGGCGTTCACACCACTCAGGAATGGTTCCGGCCGGAAGGGCGCGACCTGGGCCTCAAGCGCATTTTCCTGACCCTGCTCCTGCTGATGCGCAATTCCGGGCCCGGGGGGAGCGGGAAGTGAACCGCCGCAAGGCGGAAGCGGCGCTGGTCCTGAACACCGTGGTCTGGGGAGCCACGTTTGTGCTGGTGAAAGCGGCGCTGCTCGACGTTTCCCCCCTCCTGTTCCTGGCGCTGCGGTTCTCCCTGGCCACCGGGGCGCTTTTGGCTTTGTTTCGCGGGTCCCGAAGGGTGCCCTTCACCGGGAAGGCCGCAGCCGCGGGGGCGCTGGCCGGCGTCTTTCTCTTCTCCGGTTATCTGTTCCAAACACTGGGGTTACGGCTCACCACGGCGCCCAAATCGGCCTTTATCACGGGATTGACGTCGGTGATGGTACCTTTGCTCGCGGCGCTCGTCTATCGGAGTAGGCCCCAGGTTTCCGAGGTGGCTGGGGTGCTGGTGGCTACGGCCGGGCTGGGCCTGATGACGCTTGAGGGTGCCGGCGCCGCCGGTTCGATCAGTCGGGGCGACTTGCTGACGTTTTTCTGCGCCATTGGGTTCGCCGCGCACATCGTGACGTTGGGCCACTTCTCAGAGAACATGCGCTTCCAATTGTTGTCGGTCGCGCAAGTCGGCGCCGCCGCGGTGCTGGCTCTGTCGTTGTTCTGGTGGGCGGAGACGCCCCATGTGCGGTGGCGGCCGGCGGTGATTTGCGCCATACTGGTGACAGGGCTGTTAGCTACTGCTCTGGCTTTTACCATTCAGGCGTGGGCTCAGCAGTACACCACCTCGACACGAACCGGACTGATTTATATGCTGGAGCCGGTTTTCGCCTGGATTACGTCGTATGGCATCGTGGGTGAGGGCCTATCGGGACGCGCCGCCGCGGGCGCCGCTCTCATCCTGGGTGGGGTTGCGCTGGTGGAGCTGAAACCCTTGAATCCGCGGCTGCATCCATCAAGCTAGCGAGAATACGTAGGAGAGAAGAAGATCCATGAGTATCTTTGACAAATTGCGAACGCAGAAATTTCTTTCGTTCACGTTGGTGCTGTTCACGCTGTCGATCGGTATCGTGATCGGCACCCTGATTAACTCGGGCGTAAAGGCAGCTAAGGATAACCAGGCCGCGCCCGGAGCGACGCCGCTGGTCATTCCCAACCCCGTGGAACTGTCCAGCACGTTCACCCAGATTGCCAAGCAGGTGGAGCCTTCCGTGGTCAACATTTCCACCACCTATTTGCCCAAGGCTCAGACGCGGTCGACGCCCCGCGGCGGGAAGCGCCAGGTGACGCCCCCGGACGATCAGGACCAGGGCGACAACAGCGGGATGGAGGAGTTTTTCCGTTTCTTCGGTAATCCGTTCGGCAACGGGATCCCCGAAATGCCGCAGCGGAGGGGCGCTGCGCTGGGCTCCGGCGTGGTGGTGGACCAGGCCGGGTACATCCTGACCAACAATCACGTGGTTGACAAGGCCGACCGCATCCAGGTGAAGTTCACCGGCGATCCCACCCAGTACGAAGCCAAGGTGGTAGGCGTGGATGTGCCCACCGACCTCGCGGTGATCCGCGTGGAGGGCAAGAAGAACATGGTGCCCGCCAAGATCGGCAATTCCGACGCCGTGCAGGTGGGCGACTGGGCCGTCGCCATCGGCTCGCCATTCGGCCTCCAGGCCACGGTGACCGCGGGCATCATCAGCGCCAAGGAGCGCGATATCGCGGAATCGCAGTTCCAGCACTTCCTGCAGACCGATGCGGCCATCAACCCGGGCAACAGCGGCGGACCGCTGCTCAACATCCGCGGCGAAGTGATTGGCATCAACACGGCCATCGCCACCCTGACGCGCAGCTACCAGGGCGTCGGTTTCGCCATGCCCATGAACATGGCGGCGCAGGTCTATAACCAGATCATCAAGAACGGCAAGGTGACACGCGGCGGAATCGGCGTCAAGATTACGCAGTCGGACACCGACAGGGCCCGCGCCCTGCTGAAAGACGCGGGCGTCAGCGAAGGCGCGTTCGTCGAGGAGGTGACAGCGGGCGGCGGCTCGGACAAGGCCGGGATCAAGGCAGAAGACGTCATCGTGGCCGTCAACGGCAAGCCGGTTCGCACGAACAACGATCTGATCGACACAGTGACCGCGACGCCGGTGGGCTCTTCGCTGGACATCGCGGTGGTGCGCGATCATAAGCGCCAAAACTTCCGCGTGGTAGTCGGCGATCTGGCCCAACTCTTCCCGGAGCAGTTCGGCACGGGGAACGAGCAGGAATCGAATAAGGCCGAAGGCTCCGCGATGAGCCTGGGCATGCACCTTGAGAACCTCACCGACCAGCGGCGCGAGACCCTGGGCCTCAAGGAAAAAGGCGGGGTCCGGGTCTATTCGGTGGAACCCGACTCCTTTGCCGAAGACATCGGGCTGCTGGCGGGCGACGTGCTGCTCTCCATCAACCATCAGCCCGTCAATACCGTCGTCGATGTGACGCGCGTGCGCGACACGCTGAAGCCCGGCGATCAAGTCACGTTCCGGGTGCTGCGGAAAGCGCGCGGTCCCAACGGGGAGTGGGCCCAGGCGTTTGCGGCGGGCTTTCTCCCGAACACTCGCTGAGCTGTGAGAATCGTGGGGCAGGTCCCCGGCCTGCCCTGCCGCGGTAAACTGAACTACAAGCATGCGGACTATTCTGTGCTGGGCGGGCATCGCCGCTCTGGCGGCGCTCGGTTGGAGCGCCGACGACGCAACCCCGGCGAAGAAGACCACACCTCCCCAGAAGACCGTGACGAAGCCGGCCGCATCGGCGGCAAAGAAGAAGAAAGCGGCCCCTTCGAAAGCCGGCGTCTCGAAGGGGGCGACGGCCTCCAGAACCGCGGCCTCGCACCCCGCCCCTACGAAAGCCGGCCCCAGAACTGCCGCTGCGCGCCGCGGGAAGAAGGGGCCGCCGGCGAAGCGTGTCACGTGGCGCAACCGGCAACTGGCGCCGACGCCCCAGCGGTACAAGGAAATCCAGGAGGCGCTGGCCGCCAAGGGCTACCTGAATCCCGAAGATGCCAACGGCGCCTGGAACCAGGCGTCGGTAGACGCGCTGAAGAAGTTCCAGGCCGGGCAGAACCTCGATTCCACCGGCAAGATCAATTCCTTGTCGCTGATCGCGCTGGGTCTGGGCCCGAGGCGGGAAAATACCGCCACGGCGAAGCCCCCCACGGAACCCGCTCCCTCGCAGCACCCGTAGGCGTCCTTTTTATCCTTTGGCCGAGGTCGCAGGTTCGGAAATAACCCATCAGCCGGCCCTCTTTAGACCCTTGCGGATGGCTTGCTTGAGCACAGTTTGGTAGCCGACGCCGGTCTGTTCGGCGATCTGCCGCGCCTGTTCGAGATCGGCAACCGGAACGCGAATGGAGATGGAGCGAGTCGCGTTCCATTTGGCCTGCTTCATGAGCCGTTCCAGCACTTGCGGATCGGTCTTCGCGATTTTCGATCCGATCGAGCGAATCAGGGACCCGTCCTTGAGCGCGCGAGCAAACTCGCGCTGCGTCTGCCGGCGGCCTTGTGGGGTCGCGTACCAATCGGCCTCATCTGCCTCGGACTTGAACCTCGGGACGTCAATCGATTTGCGGGGCATACTTCCTCCTGTCGGCGGCATTCATTTCGTAAGCAGTCACGGCGCGAAACAGCTTCCGGCGGATCGTGAAGACCACAACGAGGTTGCGCCCGGACGCCGTTTTGCCAAACAGCTTCCATCGGCTCTCGCCTTTGATGCTTCTCGCGGGGATGACCACGTGCGAGCGGCCCAAAACGTCTTCGACTTCGAGCGGCGTCACCGCGTGGCGCAGAATATGACACACGTTGGCGGTGTCCCAATCGAAGCCTTCGACCTGGGCCGGCACGATTTTAGTATATACGATCAATGTATATGCAAAAAGAGGCACGCGCGGCCCGATACTCGCTGACGTTCCACATCACGCCGTAGACGGCGATTTCGGCGATGACGCGGCCACCTACTGCGAAACATTCCTTCGGCCGGGGCTGCGAGTATGTCCTTCGCCCCGCCGTCAATAGTGATACCGGGCCTGAAGAAAATCGACGCGCGCTTCGCCCACCCTGTAAACCAGGCGGTGCTCCTGCGTGATGCGTCTGGACCAGCACCCGGCCAGCACATACTTCAGCGCCTCCGGCTTGCCGATGCCCTGAAATGGGTCCCGAAGCGTGGCCTCGACAAGCTCCAGGATTCGAAGCGCGGCGTTGCGGTCCGTTTTCACCCAGAAGCGGAGGTCCTCGATAAACTCGCGATGAAAGACGGCGTCGCGCTCAGCGCGCTTCAAGCCCGATCTCCCGCCGCAGCCGTTCGATAGACATCGCCTGACCCTGCCGCCGTTCCACCCGGTGCAGAGCCGTCAGGAGCCGCCGCGCATTGCGTGGCGAGCGCAGCAGATGGGCCGTTTCCATCAGTCCGGCCAATTCCCCCGCCGGCACCAGCGCCACGTCCCTTTGCCCTTTGCGGCGAACCAATACCACCTCGTGATCGTCCGCCACCCGGTCCAGGACGCCGGCGAGGTTCTCACGCAGACTCGTATAAGTTGTTTCGAAAGCCATCGACGCCTCGGTACTATCGTACAGGAAACCTGTACAGCTTGCAAAGGTGACCGGAACCGACGCAGCAGCCGGGACCGCTAGCTCGTAGCCTGCGCAAGCAGATTTGCGATGATCCTCTTCGTCTCGGTCGAAGATAACTTGCGACGTAACCAGTCGACGAACTCCTGTTCCGTCTGCAGTTGTGACCCCAGTGACGCAGTCGCCAACAGATTCGGTGGCCCACCACCCGACCGTGCTAGCCGCACCTCAGAAGCAACCGTAATCGGATAGATTGTGACACCATGTTCGATCCTGAACAATTCGTACTTGTAACTGCTCAGGGCCGGGACGACAAGGGTGAACCGATGAACGAATTGGCCGTCGGGGGTGACGCTTGTGTCCACGGTCGCCTCTACCAGGTTCTTTGTCTTGGTGCCTAGCAGAGCAGCCTGTTCCCGCAATATGGCGAGAGGAGTACGCTCCTGGGCTGGCACTATCTCCCCCCAAAAATCCGTCTGTGCGGTCATTTCAAGAAGCTCCCTTCAAAATTCTACCTCGAATAGGATTGGCAAATGGTCGGAGCCGTTCGCAGGATCTGGTCTGCCATCCGGCCGGACCAGCGAATGCGCGCCAACCGCTCTGACGATGCTCAGGCCGGTTGGGTCGAAATGCTCCGCCAGCTCCGGGCGCAGCAGGACCTGATCGAACATATTCCAGTAGTAGTTCACATGCTCCCCGGAATCGTAATAGTACGATCCGGCAGTGTCGTTCCTGGCGTCGCCGAAGTGGCTCCACATCGGATTGTAGAAGAAGCGATACTCGCGGCCCTGAACCGTCCGGGTCTCGCGCGACGCCACTCGCCGTGACATCACGGAATTCAGACCCACCGCGCTGACAACTCCCGTTTCAAAAGGGTTCATGTTGAAGTCGCCAACCAGGATCGTCCGCCGGTGGCCCGCCGTCTGCTCTTCCGTTTCAACGCGCCGCGCCAGTTCAACGCACTCAAATGCCTGGCTTTCCCCCGTCCAATACAGCTTGCTGGGCAAGTGCGCCATGGCGAGCAGCACGGGTGCACGCGCCGGTAGTGCAAGCCTGCGTATCGAGATCCGCTCGCTCTCAAACGCTGGCTGAAGGAATTCTCCCGAGAAGCGGGTAAAGACGACTGTTCCTTGGCTGAGGCTTGCCGGGAAATGGAAGCCGGTCTCAGGCGTGCGATTCAGTGCCTGAAGCATGGCGCCGGGGTCGGTCTCGCACTCGGCCAGCATGATGACGTCAACCCCGTGAATCTCCGCTAACTCGGACACCAGTCGCGCGAGTGGCTTCCGTCCGATGTTCCAGAACAGAAATTTGGTCGCGGGCAAGTCGCAGTCCTTCTGTCAGGAATAGAAACCCAAATCTATCACAGCGCCCACTTCGGCCGCCCCCCTACTTCTCCCCCACCCCCAGCACGGTCTCGAAATGCGGCGCCTCCTGCTCCCGGAACACCACGGCCGTCTCCACGTTCTTGAAGCGCGCGGCCTTCAAATACCGCTCGATCTCCAGCTCCGTGAATCCCAGCCACAGGTCCGCGTACATCTCCCGCGCCTTTTCGACGTGGTGCCGGCCCAAATCCAGGATCGCAATTCGCCCGCCCGGCTTCAGAATCCGCCACGCCTCCGCAATGGCCCGGTCCGGATGCGCGGCGTGATGCAGCGCCTGGCTCAGAAACGCCAGGTCCACCGTGCGGCTGCGGATGGGCACGTCTTCCAGGTCGCCTAACCGGTATTCGAGGTTGGCGATGCCGTGCTTGCGCGCCAGCTCCGCGCCAAACTCCACCATCTTCTCGGAATTGTCGATGGCAATCACCTTTCTGGCGCGCTGCGCCATCAACTGCGAGAGGGTTCCTTCCCCCGCCCCCAAGTCCGCGATCACCATCGGCGGCATGAGCTTCAAGAGCGCCTCGGCGATCCCCTTCCACGACCGCCCCGGCACGTACTGCCGCCCGAACTTGCCCGCCAGCTCGTCGAAATAGCGGCGCATCTTGTCCTGCCGCTGGCGCATCGCCAGGCGCAGCGCCTGCCGGTCCTCGGCGGCTTCGGGAATTTCGCGCGCGGCTTTGCGCAGCAGACCCATCAGCTCCGCGGGCGCTTTCAGACGGTAGAAAGCGTTCTTGCCGGCCCGCCGGTCGTCCACTAGCCCGGCCTGCTTCAACTGCGCCAGGTGGGTCGAAATCCGGCTCTGCCCCTGGGCCAGGATCTCTTGCAGCTCCGCCACCGACAGCTCTTCCTGCTCCAGCAGCAGCAGCAGCCGCAGCCGGCTCGGGTCCGCCGCCAGCCGCAGCGATTTTAGGATTGACGCCATAAGTAAAAAGTTCTAATATCAATATATCAAGATTTTTAGATGCAAGGGAGCAATTAAATGAGCGTTGCAACGCTAAACCAGGCCGCCGCCGGATTCAAAGTAGCCGATCTTTCGCTGGCCGATTGGGGCCGCAAAGAGATTTCCATCGCCGAGCAGGAGATGCCGGGCCTCATGGCCATCCGCCGCAAGTACGCGAGCGAGCGTCCGCTCGCGGGCGTGCGCATCACCGGCTCGCTGCACATGACCATCCAGACTGCGGTGCTCATCGAGACGCTCGCCGAGCTGGGCGCTTCGGTGCGCTGGGCAAGCTGCAACATCTTCTCCACCCAGGACCACGCGGCCGCGGCCATCGCCGTCACCGGCGTGCCCGTCTTCGCGTGGAAGGGCGAGTCGCTGGAAGACTACTGGTGGTCGACCTACCAGGCGCTCTGCCATCCCGGCGGCCAGGGACCTCAATTGGTGGTCGACGATGGCGGCGACGCCACCCTTCTCATCCACAAGGGCTACGAACTGGAGGAAGGCAGCGACTGGACCGGGGCGCCCTCCGCCAGCCATGAAGAGAAAGTCATCAAGGACCTGCTGAAGCAGATCTACCGGGAGGACCCCCAGCGCTGGCACGCGATCGCCCGGGAATGGCGCGGGGTCTCCGAGGAGACCACCACCGGCGTGCATCGCCTCTACAAGATGCACGAGGCCGGCCAACTGCTGGTCCCCGCCATCAACGTGAACGACTCCGTCACCAAGTCGAAGTTCGATAACCTGTACGGTTGCCGCGAGTCGCTGGCCGACGGCATCAAGCGCGCTACCGACGTGATGGTGGCCGGCAAAGTCGCGGTGATCTGCGGCTACGGCGACGTTGGCAAAGGCTCCGCGCAGTCGCTCCGCGGCATGGGCGCGCGCGTCATCGTCACCGAAATCGACCCTATCAACGCGCTCCAGGCGGCCATGCAGGGCTTCGAGGTCACCACCGTCGAAGACACCCTCGGCCGCGGCGACATCTACGTCACCTGCACCGGCAACCGCGAAATCATCACGCTGGAGCACATGGCCCGGATGAAGGACCAGGCGATTGTCTGCAACATCGGCCACTTCGACAACGAGATCCAGATGGACCGCCTGAACGCTTCCGCCGCGAAAAAGACCAACATCAAGCCGCAGGTCGATCTGTACACCTTCCCCGATGGCCACGGCATTTTCATTCTGGCCGAAGGCCGCCTGGTCAACCTGGGCTGCGCCACCGGCCACCCCAGCTTCGTCATGAGCAACAGCTTCTCCAACCAGACGCTGGCCCAGATCGATCTCTGGAAGAATCGAGAAGCGTACCAGCCCGGCGTCTACACGCTGCCCAAGAAGCTGGATGAAGAGGTGGCGCGCCTGCACCTGGAAAAGATCGGCGTGAAGCTCACCACGCTCAGGCCCGAGCAGGCCGAGTATCTGGGCGTGCCCGTGGAAGGCCCGTATAAGCCGGACCATTATCGCTATTAGTGCCACGACCGGGGGCAAATTCGGGGCAAATTCGGAGACAGACACCAGCGTCCACGCGGCGCAAAGAAACGCGCCTTGGGACGCGGGTGTCTGGCCCCTCGCGCCTTGGGACGCGGGTGTCTGGCCCCGAATTTTGCCACCAGGTGTTAAATTGAAGAACTATACCGCAGGAGGCCAGCTTGGCAGAAACTCAAAAGTATCTTTTTACGTCGGAATCCGTCACCGAAGGTCATCCGGATAAAATTGCCGACCAGATTTCAGACGCCGTTTTGGACGCGGTCCTGGCGGACGACCCCACCGGCCGCGTGGCGTGCGAAGTGCTGGTCACCACCGGCACTTGCATTGTGGCCGGTGAAATCACCACCAAGACCTACGTGGACGTTCAGCGCATCGCGCGCGGCACCATCGATCACGTCGGCTACAACGACGCCAGCTACGGATTCGATGCCCACACCTGCGGCGTGCTCAACCTGATCCAGTCGCAATCGCCCGACATTTCGATGGGCGTGGACACGGGCGGCGCCGGCGACCAGGGCATGATGTTCGGCTTTGCCTGCGAAGAGACCGCCGAGCTGATGCCGCTCCCCATCATGATGGCCCACAAGCTGGTGCAGCGCCTCTCCGTAGCGCGCCGCGAGGGCATCCTCGATTTCCTCCGCCCCGACGGCAAGAGCCAGGTCTCGGTGGAGTACGTCGATAACCAGCCCAAGCGTATCGAGGCCGTGGTCATCTCCACGCAGCACAGCCCCGATGTTTCCATCGAGGAACTCCGCCAGGAAGTCAAGAAGCACATCATCGACGCGGTAGTTCCTTCCGGCATGGTGGATTCCCAGACCAAGTATCACATCAATCCGACGGGCCGTTTCGTGGTGGGCGGGCCGCACGGCGATACCGGTCTCACCGGCCGCAAGATCATTGTCGACACCTATGGCGGCATGGGCCGTCACGGCGGCGGCGCCTTCTCCGGCAAGGACCCCACCAAGGTGGACCGCTCCGCCTGCTACATGGCGCGCTACATCGCCAAGAACATTGTGGCCGCGAAGCTGGCGACGCGCTGCGAAGTGCAACTGGCTTACGCCATCGGCGTCGCCGAACCGGTATCGGTGGCTGTGAACACCTTCGGCACCGGCGCGATTCCGGACAATCGGTTCACCGAGCTGGTGCGCGAGAATTTCAACTTGACCCCGCGCGCGATCATCGACCACCTGAAGCTCCGCCGCCCCATCTACCGCAAGACCGCCGCCTTCGGCCATTTCGGCCGCACGGAAGACACGTTTACGTGGGAGTTCACCGACAAAGCCGAAGCGTTGAAAGACCACGCCGGCGCCCGCGCCGCCGCGAAATAGTGTGGCGATGCAGCGCCGGTGGTCTAGCGTGGAATGAGCCGGAGGAGGATCGCGGTCGCGTCCGGACCGCCGGAAAAGGCCGCGCGCACGGTGCCATCTTCGCGGCGGATCTGGATGGAGTGGATGAGCGCCACGAGATCCGGCTGGCGCGCATTGGCCGCGGCGGTGAGAGAGAGGATGGCGCGCAGGTTCTCTTCGAACTCGCGCCCGGCCTCGGCGGTGCGGCCCACGGCAGCGGCCTCGACCTCGATCCCGGAGCCAATCCGGGCGGCGATGGCGGCGTATTCCATGTCGCGGAGGAGCCGGTTGAGATTGGCGGCGTTGCCCGCGACGGGAAGGGGGACGCCGCCCCGCGCCACCATCCAGAACTGCTTGCCGCCCGCCAGGGACGCGGCACGGGTGAGAAGATCGGGTGCGCCATCGCGGCCGGTTTTGTGCTGCGCGATGGCGGCACGGACGGAACTGGGCGACCCGGCGACGGCCAGGCCGGGTGCGACGAGCGTAGCGCCCGGCGGCGCTTCGCGGAAGCGCCCGCTTGCGATGGAGAGGAGGTCCTTGCCATGGGAGGCGAGGAGCAGGTACCTGGCGTCGCGGAGCGGCTCGGCGAGCGCCCGCACGGCGGGCGGGACTTTCGGATAGAGCGGGGAGGCGCGGAGCTCATCGAGGTTGAGGCCGGCGAGAAGCAGCGTGTCCGCGGGGATCGACGACGCCATGTCGCGGCCGACGCCGGCCGGCGCGTCGGTGGAACGGCACGAGATGGCGGCGGCCGCCAGCGCAACAAGCGCCGCGAAATGGGCGTAGTTCACCATGTGTTATGATCGCAAAGGAGCAGGCCTCGCGGCAGGCGCCGCGCTCCCAACCACCTCGGAAGGCCACCCTAGCTCAGTTGGTAGAGCGGCTGATTCGTAATCAGCAGGTCGCCGGTTCAAGCCCGGCGGGTGGCTCCATATTCTTCAAGCACTTCCGCTTCAGTTCGCCTTCACTTCTGCCGGTTTGATAGCCACCCTGACAGCCACCGGGTGTGGAATCAACCCGGTGTTACGCTCCCAACCCCGCTTTGCGGTTGAAAACGTCGAGGAAGAACTCTTCCAGAACTGGTGCGGTGCTGGCGATCTCCTCGATTTTCCAATCCGCTTCTGGATCAGGCTGCCGATACAGCAGAATCCGATCATCAATCCCGCCAGCGGCCGAATGGCCGCAATCGCTTTCGGATCTGGCGGCGGAAGTGGGGCAACGCTCGCGCGACCCCGAAGCCGCGCGGCGCGAAATCTGGATGGACTGGTGCGAGTGGAAGGCGGCGGCGCTGAACCGGCTGTTTCAAGAGCAAGGCGTAACTGGGCAACTGGGCCGTATTACGGCGGCAACGGTTCGGCACGGCGAACGGAGAGGGAAAGAGTAATGCCCCAAGTTTGTACCATTTGCAGGCACCAAAAGCGGCATGAAATCGACCAGGCGCTACTTGCCGGGCAACCGTTCCGTAACATCGCGGAACGTTTCGGCACGTCGTCTACAGCCCTCTTTCGGCACAAGCAGAAAGACCTGCCGGCGGCTCGGCTGAAGGCGAAGCAAGTTGCCGAAGTGGTGAGCGCCGACACGCTCCTGGATCGGCTCAAGAACCTGAATCGTGAGACGGCGGAAATTCTTCGTGATGCGCGGGCGGAAGGGTCCCAAGATAACGAGCTTGCGCGAAAGCAATCGCTCGTGTGGAACGGCAGCTTGAGTTTGAAGCGCGGTTACTTGGAGAACTGAGCGATTCGGCAAGAATCGCGGTGGGCATCAATATTGGAGAAATGAGCGATCACGCGCAAAGGCTGGCAGAGCTGCAATCTGGCCGCGAGCGGGCGCGGCTGGCGCGGGAGGAATTGCCCAAATGAGACTGGCCTTGTGCCTGGCGCTGAAGCATTCCGCGGTCTCGCCAGAACGCCCATTCCCGTCGCTCTGGGCCGCGACTGCCGCTTGGGTCAAGATGCCCAGAGGAGGATACTACGTATGGAAACGAAAGCTTTTGAATCTCTCCCTACAGAGGGGCCGACTGAATACTCATCGACGGCCGATAACCTCTCCTCCAATGGCAAGAACCTAAACTTCATCCAAACGGATAACGGCACAGACATCGGCGGGACGGCTCAACAGCAGTTTCCGCCGCAGTGAGGGCTGTTTTTGAGGCTCCCAGCACAGATTGAGGGCGGCCCGTAACGAAGCATGACCCCTTCCTGGGACCCCGGAGTCGTTCGGGATGCAAAAAATGAGAAAAACGGCTCCAAAAGAGGCGGATGGATGTATAATCAGTTCCGGCCAGGATCGCAAAACGGAGATCCTGGCTGGAAGGAAGGGCTAAGGACGTATGAGGAGATGTTTTCTTCTATTCGCTTCCGCGCTTGCTCTTACGCTGAGCGCTTTCGCGCAGACCAAGACCTCGGGTTCCCTCGACTGCGACAAATCGGACCCGAGGCACGCGATTCCGATCCCCGATCGCGAGGGTTACTCCTACTTGATCGGCCAGAACAAATGCACCTGGACCAAGCCCATCGCTATCGAAGGGCTCGAAGCCAAGGCGTTTGTTAACACCGTATTCGATGAAATGACGGGCGCTTCTGGCCGTACCACAGCTTCGGGCGTCACAACCTACGGTAGCGGCGACAAAGGCTACACGCACAGCTCGGGAACCATCGACGCCAAAGCGATGACCTCTTCCGGCAAGTGGACACACGCGGGCGGAACCGGCAAGTTGCGCGGCATCAAGGGCGGAGGGACCTTCACCTGCAAGATGAAAAGCGCCGAGCCGGGCTCGGGTTACACTTGCGACATTGAGGGCGAGTACACTCTGCCCGCCGCCAAGAAGTAGCCGCCAAGCCGTCCGGTGGCCCCGGATTCGAAGGTCGTCGCGCCCTCAGCAGCTTCTCTTGCCTGAACCCGCCCGCTGGAAAGTCGGGGTCGGGCGAAAGAAGAATACTGCTTTTCTGCCCGCCGGCGCCCGGCTTTGCTTAAACTGCAACATTGGCCGGTATATTCGGTCTTAACGCAGGTCTCGCCACCGCGGCGTCGGCTAAAGGAAGCGCCTGTCCCACAAGCTTGACTGAATTACCACCTGGTTAGCGAGGAATGCTCACTTTGGGAGTTCGAGTTTATCCGTGGCCGATGCCGAGAAACTAACTGGCGTCAATCACGGGGCTTCTGAGAGCGAAAAAGAGATCCACGGCCCGTTCCGAAAGCTTGAACTAGCAAACCACCACGTTGCCGTTGGAGGCTCGTGGTCGTCAGACACCGCAAGTGTACGTAAATGTTCGGCCGGGAAGGTCCATTCGTGGCCACATTGAGGACAGCGACAGAAGATTTCAGCCGAACGACTCACCGAGATAGTCGTTTTGGATACTTCCCCCCATATGCCCCTGATGCCGGCGGCAAGAAGCAAGAGACTGGCAGCGAGCACTAAAAGCATAAGCCACCCGTTCCAGACCTCGATCGGCAGGCTGCGCAGGAAAGCCCTCTCAGCATCGAGGAGAAGGATAAAGCTCAACAAACAGCCAAAGGAAGCCAGAAACACATACCTGCAAGCGTGAGATTCAGAAGGATTCACCTCCTCTTCGCTTTTTTGTCAGGAGAAACTTGCTGACAAAACCGGCTGAGTGATCTGTCAGCAGGTCGCTCCGCCCGGAAAATGCTATTCCTACAGAGACTTACGCCCGGAGTTTCGGCGCCGCTGGTATGTCGCGAATTGAATCTGAGAGAAAGACGCGCATTCAGACGGTGCTGACAAACTACATCCCGCGTTGAAGGGCTGTCAGGTTTGGGCGGATGCCTGGAAGCCTCTGTTCACTGAGTTGCCCGGTCCGCCAGCCAAGGAGGACCGTGCGCCACCGCCGACAGGAGATCCCTCCGCTCGCCGGGGATCCTTTGCGGCGCGTTCTGAAATGGGGGATTACACCTCGCGGAAGCCAGCCTCAGACGCTGGGGCGTCCGCTCCCAGTTGGTGGGCGAGGCGTTCAGCCTGACCAACACGGTGACGTTTGCCAACCCCGGCGGCAGTTGCTGCCGGGTGACCAACGCCACGACCGGCGCAATCAACTACAACGGCCTCGGTGTCATCACCGGTACCGTATCCAGCCCGCAGTATTTGCAGGTGGGAGGATATCTCCGCTTCTAGTTTTGCGAAGGTGCGCATCCTCGAGATGAAGATGCGCACCTCGCCTGCATCCTCATGCAGTCGTCATTCTGCTATCCTGCGATCACTACACCTCTGAAAAGGCGATTTGATATGCAACTTCGAGCGTGTCTTTGTGTCGCTGCGGCTGGTTGGCTTTCCGTCCTCCCTGCCGGCGCACAATCGAAGAACTCCGCGCCTCCTCCGCACCTGGAAAAGCGCGGGAACGTCACGCAGTTGGTCGTGGATGGCATGCCCTTCCTGGCCTTGGCCGGCGAGTTGCACAACAACAGTGCCACCAGCCTCGAGTATATGAAGCCGATTTGGACACGGCTCTCGGCAATGCACCTGAATACCGTGCTCGCACCGATCTCCTGGGCACTCCTGGAACCCACCGAGGGCAAGTTCGACTACGCACTGGTGGATGGCCTGATTCGGGACGCTCGCTCTCAGAGTCTGCACCTGGTGTTCCTTTGGTTCGGCAGTTGGAAGAATACCTGGTCCAGCTATGCGCCGGACTGGGTGAAGCGCGATTTCGAGCGTTTCCCCCGCGTCCAGCTTCAAAACGGCGCCGGTACGGAAAGGCTCACGCCCCTCAGCGAAGCAAACCTCAAAGCGGACGCGCGCGCTTTCGCATCCCTGATGCGCCGGATCCGCGAAGTAGACGCCGGCTTCTACACAGTGATCATGATCCAGATCGAAAACGAAGTCGGCGTCATCCCCGATGCCCGAGACCACTCGCCGGCAGCGAATGCCGCCTTCGATCAGCCCGTCCCCACGGAACTGATGGACTCTCTGCGGACGCATCGGGAGGCTCTCGACCCCGACCTTCGCGCCCGGTGGCAGTCCGGCGGCTTCCAGGCCTCGGGCAACTGGGAAGCGGTCTTCGGCGCCGGCCCGGAAACCGAGGACTTGTTCATGGCATGGCATTACGCGCGCTACATAGGCAAGGTCGCCGAGGCGGGCAAGGCCGAGTACGTTCTCCCGATGTTCGCCAACGCTGCCCTGATCCGCCCGAATTACGCGCCCGGGCAATACAACAGCGGCGGTCCCCTGCCGCACTCGTTCGACATATGGAGGGTGGGCGCACCTCAGTTGGATTTCGTCGCGCCCGATATATACTTCGAGTTCAAGAAGTGGTGCGCAAAATACGATCGCCCCGGCAATCCGTTATTCATACCCGAAGCGGCCGGCGAGGCGCAGGGCGCCGCCAACGTCTACTACGCGATTGGACAGCACAACGCTTTCGGCTTCTCCCCCTTCGCCATCGATGCCGCCGAAGACCAGGAACTGGCCCGGAGCTACGACCTCCTTTCTCAACTGGCGCCTTTGATCCTGGAGAACCAGCCGAAGTCGCGCGTCGCCGGAGTCTTGCTGGAAGACCTTACTCCTTCGCAGAGACTGCGGCTTGGCGATTACACGCTCAACGTGTCCCCGGCGGGAGGACGCCGTTCTGTCGCCGGCGCGCCCCCTGAACCCCAGACGGCCGCCACGCAGAGACCGCACGGCATCTTCATTGCGGCCGGACCCGATGAGTTTTATTTGGCGGGCAGCGCACTCAATATCACGCTGACGCCGAATACTCCTGGACCGCCCATCGTGGGATTGGCGACCGTCGAGGAAGGCCGGTTCGTTGACGGCCGTTGGGTTCGCGGCCGCACACTGGCGGGCGACGACACCGGCCAGGGCAATAACATCACGCTTCGCGGCGGCCCGGACGCAGGTATCCTGCGGGTCACAGTGTACCGTTATCGGTGAAGCGTCGCCTGAAGTGCGCGCGCTACAGGCAAGGCGGATCCCCGACCGAAAGAAAAGCGGTCTCTCGCGTGCGCGGGACAGCGTCCAGTTATAAAATTAGAGGTCAAATGACCTGGAAATCTCTGTTGATTCCCATATGGGTGACGCCCGCGCTGCTCCTGCAGGCGGCCGATCAGCCGAAAATCGAGGCGCGGAAGGCCCCGGTAATTACGAAGGACGGACTCAAGTTCCGGGACCTGAACAAGAACGGGACGCTGGACCGCTATGAAGACTGGCGGCTGCCGGTGGAGCAGCGGGTCGCCGACCTGGTTTCCCGGATGACGGTGGAAGAGAAGACGGGACTGATGATTCACTCGTCGCTCTCCGGCTTTACTGGGCCGAACGGGGAGGTCCTCGGGCTGCCCGCTGCGGGCGGACGTGGAGGGCCGGGCCGCGGTGCGCCTCCGGCCGCCAACGCCAATCGCGCGTTCCAGGGCCGCGCCAACCAGAACAACGTCGAGCCCATGGGCAGCGCAAATCCGACCCAACTGGTGGTGGAGCGGAACGTCCGCTATATACTGGTCCGGCCGAACTCCGGCGAGTCGCCCGATATCACGGCCAAGTTCCACAATGGGCTTCAAGAGATGGCCGAGACGAGCCGCCTGGGGATCCCGATCGTGTTCAGCACGGACCCGCGGCACGGCGGCGGACGCGGCGGGTCTGGGAAGCCGGTGATCTCGCAGTGGCCCGACCAACTGGGCCTGGCGGCGGCACGCGATCCGGAACTGGTGCGGCAGTTCGGACAGATTGCGGCCAAAGAACTGCGTGCCATCGGGATCCAGTGCCTGCTTGGTCCCATGGCGGACACCTCCACCGAGCCGCGCTGGAACCGGATCAACGGCACCTTCGGGGAGGATGCGAACCTGAACGCGACCCTCATCAAGGCGATCGTCGAGGGATTTCAAGGCAAGCAACTCGGCCCCGAAAGCGTCATGACGGTGACCAAGCATTTTCCCGGCGATGGGCCGGTGAAGGACGGCTACGACGGGCACAACAATTACGGCAAGTGGACGATCTACCCGGGCAATCAGTTCGACTATCACCTGATTCCGTTCCGCGCCGCATTTGAGGCCGGCACGGGCGGGATCATGGGCGGCTACTTCATCCCGGTGGGCAAGGACACCGTCGGGATCAACTTCTCTAAAGCGATGATCAACGGCCTGCTGCGGGAAAAGATGGGATTTCAAGGGCTGGTGGTGACGGACTGGCTGCGCAACATGCCGTGGGGCGTGGAGAAACTGTCCGAAAAGGACCGGCAGAAAACGATCATCCTGGCCGGCGTCGACCAGATCGGCGGAGACAACGATCCCAGCGTGATCCTGGCCGGCGTGAAGGACGGCGGAATTCCAATGGCGGTGGTGGATGCGGCGGCGAGACGCATTCTCCGTCCTGTGTTTCAACTCGGACTGTTCGAGAACCCCTACGTCGATCCGGAACAGGCGAAGGCGACGGTGGCGAGCGAGAGGTTCCTGGCCGCCGGATATGCCGCGCAGGTGCGATCCACGGTGTTGTTGAAGAACGCCAACGGCGTGCTCCCGGCCGCCGCGGGGAAGAAGATCTACGTGGAAGGGATCGCCCGCGAGACGGCGGCGCAGTTCGGCACCGTGGTGGACGACCCCAAGGGCGCCGACCTCGCCATTCTGCGGGTGGCCAGCCCCGCGACTACCTACCCCTACGGCGGCGCCTTCGCGGGCGGAGGCGGACGCGGCGGAGCTGCTCCGGCATCCCCGCCACCACTCCCCACCTACGGCATCACGCTGGCCTACGGGAACGCGGCGAACTGGACGGTGCTGGACGGCATCCGCAAGGTGGCGGCGACTGGCACTCCGGCCGTGGTGATCGTGAACATGGACAAGCCGGTCATCCTGACCGAGTTCATCGACAGCGTGGCGGGCGTATTGGGCGCATTCGGGGCAAGCGACGCGGCGCTGCTGGACGTGGTATTCGGAAAAGCCAAGCCCACCGGAAAATTACCATTCGACCTGCCAAGCGACATGCCATCGGTAATGGCGCAGGCAGCCGACGTACCGTTCGATATCGACGATCCTCTGTTCAAATTCGGCTTCGGACTGACCTACGGCCGTTGAACCACGGACTCGTCCATGAAGCGGACTATTGAGGGTCATCATCCATGAAACGAATTCTGATTTTGGCGTTCGTGCTGCTCGGCGGCATCCGGCAGGCAAACGCGGCGGCCGTGATCCGGAACCTTCAGGTCGAGTACCGGAATACCCCTCTGGGTATCGATGTGACGCAGCCGCGGTTCAGTTGGCAGATGGCCACAACGGCAGGTGAGCGTGGGTACGCGCAGACCGCTTACCAGATTGACGTCAGGGATCCCAAGGGGAGCGTCGTCTGGGACACGAAGAGGATCGAAAGCTCGAATTCGCTCGGCCTGAAATACGGCGGCAATCCGCTGAGAGCGGCCACGAGATACTCCTGGACGGTCACGGTGTGGAATCAGGCGGGAGCGAAACTCGCCGCAAGTTCCTGGTTCGAGACCGGCCTCATGGATCCCGCTTCCGATTCGAGCGCTTGGGGCGGCGCCAAATGGATCGGCGGAGGAGACGAAGATCTGGTGCTCTATTCGCCGTATCTGGCGATCTTCGATGCAAAGTATGCGCTGACGATCGCACCGGGCAGCACCCGCGCGAGCTTCGTCTACGGGGCGAACGACTCGCGGCTGATGGACAAGAACAAGAACATCTACCAGGTCGAGAGCGGCAAAGACCAAAGCTATATCAAACTGGAGCTCGACATCTCGGCGGTGAACGGCGCGCCGGATGGCAAAGCCAAACTCCACGTGTACCGCGCCGGATACAAGGACACCGATACACCGTCGCAACCGCTGCGGACGTTCGAGGTCGCGCCCGCGGTAATCAACAACGCGAACAAGAACGCTGAGCACGTGATCGAATTCCGCAGCGCGTTTGGGCAGATTGCGATCACCATCGACGGCAACGCGTCCTTCGCGGGCGCTTCCGCGCAGGCGCCTGCCGGCGGGCGGGGCGCGCCTGCCGCCGGCGGAGGTCAGGGCGGCTTCGGGAGCCGCGGCGGAGCTCCGAACTCGGTGAACCTGAATCCCGCCGGGTCGGGCGGCGACTATCTACCGTTTGGAATGCTGTGCGAGATGGGGTTTTCGGTTGGACCCGGCCAGAATGCCACCTTTCGCGATGTGACCGTCCGCAACAATCGCTTCCCCAATCATGTCCTGTTCCAGGAGAATCTTGCGGGCGGGCCGTACAAGGGCATCTATGCCGATTTCGCAGCGGCTAACTCCGGACTATCAGTCGCCAACGGACGCTACGTACTTGACGGTGGCGGCAAGGGGGTGTTCGTAGTGCGGAATCCAAGCCGGAACTCGACCCCGATGCTGCGCACCAGGTTCAAGACGTCCGGCCAAGCGGTGGAAAGGGCTCGGCTGTATGTCACTGCGCGCGGCATCTATGAGGTTTTCCTGAACGGCAAGCGCGTGGGCGACGACTACTACAATCCCGGCCTGACCCAGTACAACCTCACGCACCTGTACCAAACCTATGACGTGACCGGCATGATCCAGTCCGGCGACAACGCCATGGGCGCCATGCTCGGGGAGGGCTGGTGGAGCGGCCTGCTCAGTTACGGAAGCATCTGGAATCATTTCGGCGACCGGCAATCGCTGCTGGCGAAGCTTGTGATTACTTATTCTAGTTCGCTGTCAAGTTGAGCCTAATTATCCATGGCCAAGCGGTGAGGCTGCGGAGGCCTTTCGAGTCGGTGGCTAAGCGGGGCAAGCCCTGTTCCAACTGCCGGATGACGGCCTCCAAGTGATTGAACACCCGGTTCGGAAATTCCTTCTCTCGCAACTCATCCCAGACGTGTTCCTGG
>Ga0187865_1001021_pt1 | contig 34736 bp, 32 predicted proteins | sample June2016WEW_11_1_2_FD_132989 | JGI IMG/M metagenome (GOLD analysis project Ga0187865, IMG submission 132989) | Peatland microbial communities from SPRUCE experiment site at the Marcell Experimental Forest, Minnesota, USA - June2016WEW_11_100 | ecosystem: Environmental > Terrestrial > Soil >...
AGCTAACCCAGGGGTAGGGTTGTGGACAAGAACAATCTTGGCCTGTGCAACCTAGATTCTCCGTCGTAAAACAGCCGTTCGACCACGGTCTTGTAGCGCTAAATAGCGCATCGTTGAGGTTAATCTTTCCGTCTCCCGCGCCGGCCGGGGCGTGCACGGATCAGGATCAGAGCTGGCCGAAGAAGGCGAGGTACTCGGCCTTGAGGACGCGCTCCAAGAGGAGGAGCAGGATCGCCCCGGGGACCATGAGAACCAGGGCCGTCACCGAGGCGATCTGAAGCTCGTAGCCGATGCTGGCCGTGTACATGTACACCGGGAGCGTCGTGATGAAGGGGGCGCCGACCAGGAGCGTGCCCGTGAACTCGTCCATGGAATACAGGAATACCAGCAGCGCGCTGGCGAAGACCCCTGGCACCGCCAGGGGAAGACTGATGCTGACGAACGTCCGCGTGAGGGACGCCCCCAGGTTCATGGCCGCCTCTTCCAGGTGGCCGGGGATGGAGCGAAACACGGCCGTCATGGTCCACACGGCGAACACCAGCGCGCCCACCAGGTGGATCACCACCACGCCCGGCATCGTCCCGGCCAGGCCGAAGCGGTAAAACTCCCGCGTGGCAGTTGCGAACACGGGGAGCTGGGGAAAGGCCTGGGGGAGGAGAAACGCGAGCAGCACCAGGGTGCGTCCCGGAAAGTGGAAGCGGGCCAGGGCGTACCCCAGCGGCACCGAGAACAGGAGGGCCAGGACCGTCACGATCACGGCGATGAGGACGCCTCGCTGCAACGGAACCAGAAAGTCACCGGTGAGCATGCGGGACCAGTACTTGAGCCCCGCCACCTGCGGCAGGCTGCTGGGCCAATTCCAGCGCTCCGCCAGCGACCAGATGACCAGGCTGGACAGCGGCCCCAGGATCACGAAAAACGCGGCGGCCAGCGCCATGGTTCGCCCGGCTAGTCCCGCCAGGCTGCGCCGGACCGGTTTGCGAGGCTGTCTCCGTGTCCCGGGATGTCCGGTGGACATATCGTCGCCCCCGGAGGCACCCCTCCGGATGCTGGGCCGCGACGGCACGCGGGCAGTGCCCGCATGGGGCGGTCTTGCTCCGGCGTTGCCACCCCCACCCGGCCTTTCGGCCGGGTACCCGCGGGGTGCGCCGCGCCGTGGAAGGAAACTCAACCGTGTACCCGCAGCTTTAATTGCCACGGCGACCGGACCCGCCGCCCACCGCACGGCCCAGCGCTTCGGGATGCCCCCGGGGGCTTCCGCGCCCGCTGGGAATGTCGAACGCCACGGACTAGCGGGCGAGATTCCGGACATAGACCAGGGCCGCTCCCGAGGCCAGCAGGTACGACACGACGCCCAAGGCGCTGGCCGTGCCGTAGTCGCCGTGCTGGCCGAACCGATAGTACACGTCGATCATCAGCATCTGTGGGCCGCTCCCCCGCCCCATCATCAAGGGGATCGAGAACGACGCCAGCATCGAGGCGAAGACCAGGATGCAGGCCACCGCAATGGAAGGAGCGGCCATGGGAACCAGGATGTCCTTCGTCTGGCGCAGGATGCCGGCCCCGAAGTTCCGGGCCGCCTCCAGATAGGTCTCGTCCACGGCCCGGAACGCCCCGAGGAACAGCAGGGCCGCCAGGGCCAGGTGCTTCCAGGCGAGGGCCAGGGCTAACCCCACCCAGGAAGAGGACAGGGACGGCGGCTGATCCGGGTTGAGGATCCCGAGAGGGAGGAGGAGCCCGTTCAGCGTCCCGTGGGGCGCCAGGAACACCCGCATGGCGTGGCCGACGACCACGAACGGGACGAAGAGCGGGACCTTCAGCAGGAACTCGACCGGCGCGAACGCCCGAACCCTGAGATACCCGCACAGCGGCACGCCGACCGCCAGGGTGAATCCGAGGCCGGCCAACGCCACGCCCAGCGTGAAGGCGACATCCTGCCGGTAGAGGCGGTACACCAGCGCGTAGTTCGCCAGAGACGCGACGCCCTCGCGGACGAAGCTCGTTCCCACCGAGGCAGCGAATGGATACAGAAAGGCAAAGCCCAAAACCGCGAGGGCGGGCGCGCACAGCAGGACCCATAGCAGGCGCTCCCAACCCCCGAGGCCATGGGCCCCGGCCCTGGATGCCATTAGCCGGTCAACCTCTTGTATGCGAGTTGTGAAAAGTCGCCCCGCTCATCGTGGGCAGAGCGAGGCCATTTGAAAACCGCAACCGACAACCGGCCAACTCATGTCGAAAGATGGCCGGTTGTCAGTCGTCGCTATTTCATTGGAAACCGCGCACGCTCTCAGCGCACGATCTCTTCGTAGGCCAGCAGGATGGCGTTGAAGTAGTCGCCGATCGGCATCTGCCGCGAGTACTTCGCCAGATCGTCGGGCGTCACGTCCTTGAACAGCAGCTCCTTGGCCTTGGCGGACAGGAGCGGGAGGACCCGCGCGGGGTCCACCCCCGGGTACCACCCGAATCGCTCCACGATCACCCTGGCCTGCACCTCGGGCTGGGAGACATAGTCGATGTACCGCGCCGCCCAGTCCCGGTTGGCCGCCTCGCGGGGAACAACCATGTAGATCGGGTAGATGGGCAACCCCGGGCTGATCAGGACCGGCGTGATGGCGAGATCCATCCGCCCGTCGTTCTTCCAGGCCACGAGCTGATCGATCCAGACGGCGCCCATCCAGATCTCGCCGCGGTTCAGGGCGTCCAGCGTGCCGGCGTTGCCCGAGGTGATGACTACGTTGTTATTGAAGTCCCGCAGCTCCTCCAGCGCCTTCCGCCACAAAGGCTCCTTGCCCTTGTCGAACGGGCCCTGGGTGAAGGCCTGGTACTGCCCGGTCTTCCAGTAGACCCAGCCCACGGTGAACCCCTGGCCGCTCACCCCGCCCTTGATCCCGTTGTAGCCGAACTTCTTCGGGTTGGCGCTCACCCAGGATACGAGTTCTTCGAAGCTCTTGGGAGGCTTGCTGACATACTTGGGGTTGTACGCGATGGCGATCTGGTTGTGGAACATGGGCACGACGTAGCCATCCACCTCGACGCCGAAGGCCCGCTTGGTCTCGGGGCCCGTGATGAGCCTGGCGGCCTGGATGCCCGGGACGTACTTGTACAGGAGGCCTTCGTTGACCATCTGGGACGCCATGATCATGCTGACCAGGGACACGTCGATGTCCCAGTTCTTCCGCCCGGCGTCCTGCTGGGCCTTGATCTTGGTGTAGATCGCCCGGCTGGCCGCCTCGCCGGTCCCCGTCCCGACCACGTTGAAATCCACGTTCGGATTCTTCTCTTTGAACCCCGGGGTCAGGAGGGTCTTGTGCACGTCCACCACGTTGACGTCCGCCCCGATGGCCACGTTGAGGGTGACCCGCTCCCCCGCCCACGCCGACGCGGAGAGCGCCATTGCCACGAGCAGAACCAAGCCGCCCACCCACGACTTCAACCTCATGACGCACCTCCTTGGACAATCACGCCACAGGGCGCCACCGCCGAGGATTTCACGCCGTCGGCGCGACGCGTGCCACATTCTCAGCCGTACACCTGAACTTTCTCGGCGGGAAGCACCAGCCGGACCGGGCCGGCCGGCCGCTGCTCCGGGCTGTCGGCCATCACCACTACATCACCCAGCCGGATGTAGTGCCGGTAATGGGCGCCGAGAAACAGGCTCTCTTCGAGGACTCCGTTCAGGGCTACCGTGCCCGCGCGGGGCGGGGCCGATGGCTCTTGCATCTGGATGTCCGAGGCGCGGAAGATGACCGCGACCCTCCCCCGGGCCGCCCCCGCGTACGGGATGGCTTGACCTGCTACAACGAGCTTTCCGTCGGCGGCCTCGCCCTTCAGTTGGTTGCTGACTCCGAGGAACTCTGCAACAAAGGCGGTCGTGGGTTTCAGGTAGATCTCCTGGGGCGTGCCCGTCTGGACGATCGTCCCCTGGTCCATCAAGACTACCGTGTCCGCCAGGGCCAGGGCTTCTTCCTGGTCGTGGGTCACGTAAATGGCGGTGATCCCCACCTGCTTCTGCAGCCGACGGAGCTCCCCGCGGAGCCGCTGGCGCACCTTGGCATCCAGGTTCGAGAGAGGCTCGTCCATGAGGAGCACCTTGGGCTCCACGACCAGGGCGCGCGCCAGGGCGACCCGTTGCTGCTGCCCGCCGCTCAACGCAGAGGGCTTGCGCGACTCCACGTCGGCCAGGTTCCCGATCTCGACCAGCGCCAGGACCTTCAGCACCCGCCGCCGGATCTCGGTTGCCGGCACTTTCTGCAGGCGCAGGCCGTAGGCCACGTTCTCGAAGATAGTCATGTGAGGCCAGAGGGCGTAGTTCTGGAAGACCATGGCGGTCCCGCGCCGCTGCGGGGGCAGGCCTGTCACCTCCTCGCCGTCGAAGAGGATGCGCCCCGCGTCCACCTCGATGAAGCCGGCGATGCTTCTGAGGAGCGTGGTCTTGCCGCACCCGCTGGGGCCCAGGATGGCGGTGAGCCTTCCGCTCTTGAAACCGAGGCACACTCCCTTCAGGGCCTCGACCTCCCCGTACGTCTTGCGGACGTTTTCGACCTGGACTTCGACCATGGCACCTCGCCTAGCTCATGGCTCGTGGCTGATGGCTCATGGTCCCTGCTACCAGCCATGAGCGATGAGCCATGAGCCATCGTGTCAGATGCGCCCGAACATCGAGAGATACTCCGACTTCATGTAGCGTTCCAGCAAAACCAGCAGCACGATCCCCGGCACCATCAGTATGAGCGCGCTGATCGAGGCAACCTGTAGCTCGTATCCCACCGAGGTCCGGTACATGAAAACCGGCAAGGTCAGGATGAACGGGCTGCCGACGAGGAGTGTCCCGGTGAACTCGTCCAGCGAGTACAGGAATACCAGGAGCGTGCTGGCGAAAATGCCGGGGGTGGCCAGGGGGAGCGCCACGGAGAAAAAGCTCTTGAGCCGGGAGGCCCCCAGGTTGATGGCCGCCTCTTCCAGCGTCTCCGGGACCGACTTGAAGACCGCCGTCATGGTCCAGACGGCGAAGACCAACGCTCCCACCATGTGGATCAGGACGACCCCCCAGAACTTCCCCCCCTGGTTGACCCGGTACAGCAGGGTCGTGGAATTCACGAACACGGGCAACTGGGGGAAGGCCTGGGGCAGCAGGAAGATCATGAGGATCACCGGCTTGAAGGGAATCGGAGTGCGTGCCAGGAGGTACGCCAGGGGTACCGTGATCACGAGCGTCAGGACCGTCACCACCACTGCGATCAGGAAGCCGTCCTTCAGCGCCCGCAGCATGTCTCCCTGGAGGACCTTGGACCAGTAGAACAGGCCGACCTGCTGCGGGAACAGGTGAGGCCAGTACCACTTCTCCGCAAAGGACCAGATGACCAGGCTAGACAGCGGTCCGAAAATGATGGCCGCCGCCAACACGCTCCCCGCCATCCGAAGCGTCCACCGACCCATCAGGACACCATTGCGAATTTCGAAATTTCGAATTGCGGCTTGCGGATCTTCACATTCGACATTCGAAATTCGACATTCGAAATTGTCATCACGTTTCCTTCTGCGTGATGGTCCGCAGGTAGTAGCCGGCCACAGCCATGGCCATCAGATACGACACCACCCCCAGTGCGTTGGCCGTCCCGTAGTCCCCCTGATAGTTGATGCGGTAGTACACGTCGATCATCACCATCTGCGGCGGCTCGCCACTGCCGATCATCAAGGGGACAGAAAAAGAGGCCAGCATGGAGGTGAACATGAAAGCGCTGGCCACGGCCAGCGAGGCCGCCGACATGGGCAGCAGGATGTCCTTGATCTGCCGGAAGCTGGACGCCCCGAAGTTTCGCGCCGCCTCCAGGTACGTCTCGTCCACGGACCGGTAGGCCCCCAGCACAAGGAGAACCGCCAACGCCAGGTTCTTCCAGATCAGGGAGACCGCGATGCCCATCCATCCAAAGGCGATTGAGGGCGGATCGTTGATGTTGATTATGCCGATCTGGCTGAGGACGGCATTCAGCGTTCCCTTCGGAGCCAGGAGGACCCGCATGGCGTGCCCGACCACCACGAAGGGAATGAACAGCGGAATCTTGAACAGGAATTCGACCGGCCGGTTGATATGAATCCGCAGGTAGCCGCAGAGGAACACGGCGACGCCCAGGACCGCCACCAGGCTGAACAACGCGATCCAGAGGGTGTAGAGGACGTCGTAGCGGTAGAGACGCCAGACCAGGTAATAATTCCGGAGGGTCCAGTGGTCCTGGCGCAGGAGGCTGAGGTGCGCGGACGAGAGGAACGGAATGAAGAAGAGCCAGATGACAATGGCCAGCGGCGGAAGCGCGATGACTAGGGCGGCAATGCGCAGCGAAGGTCGCATAATGATAGGGCGAGGGAGCCCAGCCCCCTCGCCCCCTTTCCGTGGTCTCGGTTATCTCAGTTCTCTTCGTAAGCGGTCAGCAGGTCCTTGAAGTACTCCTGCTGTGGGAAGACCAAGCCGTATTTTTCCAGGACATCCGACGGCAAATCCCGGAAGATCATTTCCTTGGCTTTGGCCGACGCCTCGGCAAACACGTACTTGGCATCAATGCCGGGCAGCCAGCCCATCCGTTCCACGATGACCTTCGCCTGCTGCTCCGGCGAGGTGATGAACTCCACAAATCTCTTAGCCATCTCGTAGTTGGCGGCCTTCTTCGTCACGACCAGGTACATCGGCTGGCCGGGCAGGCCGGGCGCGATCAGCTTCATCTTGATCTTGGGGTCCATGCGGCCCTCGTTCTTCATGTTGATCAGCATGTCCACCCAGACGGGCCCCATGGCAATCTCGCCCCGGTTCAACTTGTCCAGGGTGTCGTTGTTCCCCGTGGTCATGGTGACCGGCAGGCCCTTCAACTCTTTGAACGCCGCGGGCCAGGCCCCCTCCGCCCCCTGCTCATAGGATCCTTTGGCGTACTGGTCGTACTTCCCCGACTTCCAGTAGGCCCAGCCGGTGACGAAGCCGGTGCCGCTCATGCCGCCCTTGACCCCGTTGTAGCCGAACTTCCGGGGGTTCGCCTTGATCCACCTCACCAGCTCTTCAAACGTGCTCGGCGGACTCTTCACCATGTCCGGGTTGTACGCCAGGACCACCTGGCTCTGGAACATGGGCATGACGTAGCCTTCCACGTTGAAGCCCAAGGAGTTCCGGCCGTTCGCGGCCGTCATCATCTTGTAGGTGCTGATCTCCAGGGCGTACTTGGCCAGGAGGTCGTTCTGGATCATTTCCGGCATGATGCTCTGGTGGACGATGGCCACGTCGATGTCGTACTTGGCGACGTTGGCATCCTTCTCACTCTTCAGCTTCTGGAAGATGACCCGGCTCCCGGGGTCGCCCGGCCCGCTGCCGACCGCGTTGATCTCCACGTTCGGAAACTTCTGCGAGAACGCCGGGCCGAAGACGTTCTTCTGCAGCTCATGCATGTTGGTGTCGCCGGCCGTGACGACGTTCAAGACGATCTTCTCGCCCGCCGACGCAGGGCCGGCCAGCCCCCACATCAGGATTGCCAATACCCCTCCCCCCAAAAGCATCCACGATCTGAGATGGGTTCGAACGGCTTTCATGGGTGCGCTCACTCCTACGTCCCTGTTCGTTGGATTTCGGCTCGGGTCCCTCTCCTGCAGGGCCGGTCGTCAGGCCGCGGACGGCGGGGACATTCGCCACGAGGACGACTCTTTCACGTGTTTGTGACGCGTTGACGACACCACGGTGACAGGACACTCCTTGACTACCCGATCTCGCCGGAACTCTATCCCCGCCTGCCTTTGAGTGTCAATACCTTTCCCCAAAGGACGACTCGACCCGGGGTGAAAAAGTGAGCAAAGACTGCCGGGTGCGCCCATTGCATGGGCACGCTCTCGCCCGCGTCCCCCGAGCCTCGGAGCACCAGATGCGATAACCCCCGATGATGCTTGCGCCCGGGGCGCCCGGAGCCGATGATACCACCATGGCACAGAAGCTGCTTTCTCCTTAATGCGCATGCCCAGGATGTGTTTTCTCGGGGAGGGCTTGGTGTCCTCATTTCCGTTTCGGTCTGTGGTGCAGGATGGTCTCGACAGCCGCCTCTGATCCCGCATCCCCCGGCACACCGGACACCAGAGCTGTGTCGAACGGGAGCGAGCGCCAGCTGCCAAACCGCCGCGTTCTGGAACTTTCCACCCTGTACGAAATCAGCAAGATCCTGGGATCCTCCCTGGACCTGGAGCGGAGCCTGACCGGCATCCTGCGGATCCTGAATTCATTCATGGGGATGCGGAAAGGCACGATCCTCCTCTACGACGCCCAGACCAAAGAGCTGTGCATCCGCCTCGCTCTCGGCATGACCCCCGAGGAGATCGCCCGGGGGAAATACCAGGTGGGCGAGGGGATCCTGGGCAAGGTCATGCAGCACGGCCTGCCCATGGTGATCCCCGACATCGGGCAGGAGCCAGAGTTCGTGGATCGGACCCGGTCGCGCGGAGATCTCACTCAGCCCGTCGGTTTCATCGCCGTCCCCATCAAGGTCAGCGGGGAGACCCTGGGTGTCCTGAGCGTGGATCGCCTGTTCGCGGAAGAGGTCTCATTCGAGGAGGACGTCCGCGTCCTAACCATTGTGGCCTCCCTGATCGGGCAGGCCGTCAACCTCCAGCAGCATGTGATGCGCGAGCGCGAGGGTCTTCTCTAGCAAACCCGGAGCCTCCAGCAGGCGTTGCGCACGCGCTATTGGTTGGACAACATCGTGGGGCAAAGCAAGTGGATGCGCGAGATCTACGAGGCGGTGGAGCAGGTGTCCCAGACGCGGGCCACAGTCCTCATCCGGGGGGAAAGCGGCACCGGAAAAGAGCTCATCGCCCGCGCCATCCACTTCAATTCGCCCCGTGCCGCCGGCGTTTTCGTGAGACTCAATTGCGCTGCCCTGCCCCAGAGCCTGCTGGAGAGCGAGCTGTTCGGTCACGAGAAGGGGGCATTCACCGGGGCCATCGCCGCCAAGAAGGGACGCTTCGAACTCGCGGACGGGGGGGGCCTGTTTCTGGACGAGATCGGCGACATGCCCATGCCCGTCCAGGTGGAGCTCCTGCGCGTGCTGCAGGAGCGCTGTTTCGAGCGCGTCGGCGGCACCCGAACCATCACGGTGGACGTAAGGATCATCGCTGCGACCCACAAGGATCTGGAGGCGGCGATCACCCGCGGCGAATTCCGCGAGGATCTCTACTACCGGCTGAACGTGGTCCCCATCCTGCTCCCTCCACTCCGCGAGCGGAGGGAGGACATCCCGCTCTTGATCGAGCACTTCCTGGCCAAGCACAACCGGGAGAATAACCGGAAGGTGCGGATCACCGGCCGGGTCCTGCAGACCATGCTGAACTATGACTGGCCGGGAAACGTCCGCGAGCTGGAGAATTGCGTCGAGCGCATGGTCATCATGACGCGCCGACGATTGGTGCTTCCCGAGGATCTTCCCCTCCCCGTCGAGACAGCTTCCGACGAGCCGGAGGAAGCGCAACGACGGCCGGCCCCGGCGCGCGGGCGCGCCCCCGTCAACGGACCGGCGGCGGCCGGCTTTTCCAACCTCCGGGACCTGGAGCGGCAGCAAGTCATCCAGGCGCTGGCCCAGGCCAACGGCGTCCAGGCGAGGGCCGCAGCCCTCCTCGGGATTACGCCCCGCCAGCTTGGCTACCGGATACGAAAGTACGGTATCGTCCGTGCATTCAGGATGGCAAACGAGGCGCGCGCCCTGGCGGCTCAGGCGTAGCCCCCGCCACCTTCCATCTCACCCTGCATGGTCGAAACCGACACTTCCGTCGTTCCCAACAATTTTGTGCGGACTGCGCAGATCGCTTCCGGGAATCCCACACGTTCAATCGGCGCCAGATCTTCAAATGGTCTCAAGAAGTTATGGCGGCCGGGGGGGAGGCTTTCGCACCCCGGCACGGCGCTTGCCCCCAGGAGAGAAGGACGGGCGGTGGAAACCGCTGGTCACACTGCAGGTGAGGGTTTCACGCGAAGGGGAGCGGTCATGAAGAAAGTGGATCTCATCATTCGGCCCCATAAGCTGGAAGAGGTAAAGGACGCGCTGACTGCGGTCGGTGTTCAGGGGATGACTGTGACGGAGGTCAAGGGCTTTGGCCGCCAGAAGGGCAAGACCGAGATGTATCGCGGCAGCGAGTACAGCATCACCTTCATCCCCAAGGTCCGGCTGGAAGTCCTGATCCCTGACACGCTGCTGGAGCAAACGATGAAGGCAGCCAGCGAGGCAGCCCGAACCGGTCGGATCGGAGACGGGAAGATCATGGTAACCGATGTGCTCGATGTGATGCGCATCCGGACGGGAGAGACAGGCGAGGCAGCCATCTAGCCATCGAAGGCGAAGGAGAAACGATCATGGCTCACTGGAAAAAGGACTTTCGAAAGCTCATCGCCCTTGGATTGATGCTGGGGCTACTTGGAGCGACCGCGGTGGCCTTGGCGGCGGACGAGACTGCCAAGGAGCCCGCCCCTGCGGCTGGCGGGGTGGCGGCCCCCCCAGCCCCCGCGCAGGCGACGGCGGCGGCCGCATCCGCTCCCCCGAAGCCGGACCCGGGCGGTTCTGCCACAGGTGGCATCGGCGACATCACGGCCAAGGTTCCTGGAAAGCCCACGTTGGAAGAGGTTGCCGAGACTGCTGGCCACAACAAGATCTCCATCAACATCGTGTGGACCCTGATAACGGGATACCTGGTCATGTTCATGTCCATGGCCGGCTTCGGCTTGGTCGAGATCGGGTTCACGAGAGCGAAGAATGCCGCCCATACGATAATGATGGTCTTCCTGATCTATGCGACCGGCATGATCGGCTACTGGATCATGGGGTTCGCGCTCCAGATGGGCGGGGTCGGAGGTTCTCCGCTGGGCGGCGGTACCGTAAACTTGGATGGCGAATTCACGATCACCCTCTTCGGCAAGCCCTTCGGTCTGTGGGGAACGAAGGGATTCTTCATGTCTGGCGTCGGCTACGACGTGGCCGTCTTCACTCTCTTCCTCTTCCAGATGGTGTTCATGGACACGGCGGTCACGATCCCAACTGGGGCTTTGGCGGAACGGTGGAAATTCTCCTCGTTCCTGATTTACGGGTTCTTCCCCTCAATGATTATCTACCCCCTATTTGCCAATTGGGTCTGGGGCGGTGGTTGGCTCTCACAGCTCGGAAAGAACTTCGGTTTGGGCCACGGCTACATTGACTTCGCTGGCTCGTCAGTGGTCCACATGGTGGGTGGGGTGATGGCCTTGGTGGGCGCCAGGATGATCGGGGCAAGGATCGGCAAGTACAACCGGGACGGAACGCCCAATGCCATCCCAGGCCACAACATCCCGTTGGCCATCCTGGGGACCTTCATCCTGGCGTTCGGCTGGTTTGGCTTCAACCCCGGAAGCACGTTGGCCGGCACTGACCTTCGCATCGGCGTCGTTGCTGTGAACACCATGCTGGCCTCTGGCGCCGGGGCCCTCGCCGCCGCCCTCTACATGTGGAAGGTATATGGGAAACCCGACCCCAGCATGTCGGCCAACGGGATGCTTGCCGGCCTAGTGGCTATCACTGCCCCGTGCGCCTTCGTGAACTCCATCGGGGCCGTCATCATCGGGACGATAGCCGGGGTGCTCGTCTGCGTGAGCGTCTTTTTCGTCGAGCGGACCCTGAAGATCGACGACCCGGTGGGGGCCGTCTCCGTCCACGGGACCTGCGGCGCCTGGGGGGTCCTCTCCCTCGGCATCTTCGCCGACGGGACGTACGGGGATGCCTTCAACGGCGTGCCGGGGACTGTCCGGGGATTGCTGTACGGCGACGCTGGACAGCTCATCGCGCAGATCATTGGGCCGCTGACGAACTTCATCTTTGTGTTCAGCACATCCTGGGTGATGTTCAAGGTGCTGGAAAAGACCATCGGCCTGCGCGTCACCCCCGAGGTGGAGATCGAGGGCCTGGATGTTCCCGAGCTTGGCGCCTTGGCCTATCCAGAACATGCTCTCATCCCGAGCCACTCAAGCGGTGGAGGGTTCTCGGGGGAAAGCATGGCGAAGCCTGGGGCCAACTTCTCTACTGTGAAGAAGCCCCAGACTGTGTGAGCCCGCGTCGACCGAGGCCGGCCGCGGTGGCAGGAACCAGTCATCGCGGCCGGCTAGATTGATTACGGCGACACAAGGAGCAGCGAACGTGACGCGCTCCATATTGCTAGTGGATCCTGATCGAGCGCACCGAGCGCACCTCGCGCGAGGCCTGGACGCGAACGTCGCGCGGGTGGCGGGCGAGGCCACCGATCCAGACGAGGCTATGCGCCTCGCCGCCATGACACGCCCGGACGTGGCGATCGTGGCAACGTATTTCCAGAATGGGGAGGACTTCCACCTCGTGGGTCGTCTCGCCACTGAACACGGGATCCCGTCCATCCTTCTCTCTCACGCGGGAGATCGCACGGTCATGACACGGGCGACCCAGTCAGGGGTCATGGGATTGCTGGTACGTCCGGTGGATCCCGCCACCTTGCTCGCCGTGACGGAGCTGGCGGTGTGCCGGTTTCAGGAAACCTTGGCGCTGCGGCGGGAGGCGGAGGCGCTCCGGCGGATGCTGGAGTCCCGCAAGACGATCGAGCGGGCCAAGGGCCTCCTGATGGAAATGGAAGGGATCGCGGAGCAGGAGGCCTTCGCCAGGCTCCGCCAGAAGAGCATGGACACGCAGCGGCCCATGGCCGAGATCGCCCGGGCGGTCATTCTGGCCGCGGAGGTGAGCGGAAGGGCCCGCTGATCCCGCCGCGCGTCGGATGGGCGGGGCCCACACAGTGAAGCCAAAGGCAGATTCAGGTGGACAACGGCGTCCACCCCCCAGGCACAGGCGCCTGCGACCGGCAGGCGCCTTTTTTTCGGCCGCAGTGGTGATGTTTGCGAAGGGAGGAGACATCACGAAGAGACGATCGGGAGCGGGCTTTCTGCTGGCAGCAACATTGGTCGTCCTGCTGGCCGCCCCGGCGTGGGCGGAGGAGCCGAGCGGGCCGAACACCGGCGCGTTATCGCTGACCATCAACCTCAACTTTCCGACGTCCTACTACTTCCGCGGCATCGCCCAGAACAACGCCGGGTTCCAGTTCGAGCCGTACGTGGAACTCAAGGCGAACGTCTACGAAGGCGGCGAGAAGGACGTGTTGAGCGGCGGATACCTCAAGGTCGCCGGATTCTCGCACCTTCAATCCAGGGCGGCGCCGATCAATACCAACTACTACGAGCAGGACATCTACCTCACGTCTTGGTGGCCGGAGAGACCTCCGGCGGGGCCGACGGCGCCGCCCCCTTCGGGGGCAGAAAAGGCATGTACATGGAGCTGGGCATCGATCCCGGCTACACCGTTGACTTCAACAAGAATTGGTCGGCGCGCTTCCACCTGCCCTTCGTCCTCGGCCTCAGCCTGCATGACTACTACGAGGTCGCCACGACCACCGGGGTGACGGACGAGACCTTCGGCTATGCGGACCTGGCTCTTGCGGCCGATGTCCCGCTGAAGTTCATGCCGGCCCGTTACGGCAAGTGGACGTTCACCAGTGGCTTGCATGCGCTGTGGCTGGGGTCCACCACCAAGCTGCTTGCCGGTCTGCCCGGCAACAACGCCCTCAACGCCTTGAACGTCACCGGCGGGAAGGGCTTTGAAGTGTGGGGCATCACGGGAGTCAGGATCGAATATTGAGGCAGGGGTGTAAGCGGACGGATTCGCCGATGGCCCCAGGGGGCCGAGGGGGCGCGGCGGAGAGACGACGCGCGACGGAACCCTTTGAGGAGGGGTCCCGGCTCAGGATCCTGGCTGCTCACTGAAACGGTGAATGTCGGGTCGGTACTCGAATCGCACGAGGATCGGGCGGGAGTCCTCGGCGCGGATGACCTCCAGTTCCACCCCACCCCTGCCCTCCCCCAAGGTGGCGAGGAAATCCACGCCGGGCTCGGACAGCAGGGCCTTGTTCGCCGTGGCAGCGATCACCAGGACGTCCAGGGCCTCGGAGACCTCCTTGAGGCCGGCCACAACCGATTGGAGCGACTCCCCGGCCCTGGCTATCTTGTCGAGGGCGTCGACGACCACCAGGCACGTGGTGGCGCTCTTCGATTCGAGGAGCTGCCGGCCCGTGTCCCGGACCTGGCCCAAGTCCATCTCCGATTCCGCGTCCGCGATGAAAATCCACTTCAACCACTCGGCCGCGGCGCGGCCCTGTTGCTCCACGCACTCCCATTCGGCCGAGCCCTTCTTGATGCGGCCCTTCCCGATATCCTTCGCCGGGACCCCGGAGAGCCGCGACAGCGTTCGGGCGCGAAGCGCCGCCTTCGACAGGCCGCGGGAGACGAAAAGGCAGGGGACCTTGGAGCGGGCAGCGACCTGATCCGCGAGCTGCTTGAGAAAGTCGCTGCTCCGGCCTGAATCCTGATCGACGACCAGCATGAGGCCGGGAGACAACCCGCCCGCCGCCTCATCCAGTCCGGCAAAACCCGTCTCGAGGATCTTTCCCTGCTGGGCGGCCACCGCCTGCAGGTACGTCGGCCACTCGTCACCCTCGGACGAGAGGACCGCGGGACCTGCCGGGCGAGGCTTGCGCTCCGCGACCTCCGCCGCCGCCGGCCCCACTTTGGCCTGCCGCTCCGGTTCGGGCCCGCGCCTTCGCGCCTCGGGGGCCGGCCTGATCCGCGTGAGGCTGCTGCCGCGGCCCGGCGCCTGCGAGTCCGCCGGCCGGCCGGCCGGAGCGGGAGGGGCCTCTGCCCCCGCCGACGCAGCCGGCGCCGCCTGGGAGATGGTGGGCGCCCCCGGCTGTCTTTCGGGGGGGCCGACCGGCGCGGGAGATTCGCCCCGGGTAATCCGCTCCCGCAATCGCTCGACCGTCCTCTTGACTTCGGCCGCCTTCGGCGGATCCCCGTGGAAGAGATCCTCCAGGGAAAGGTCGCCCGGGATCTCCAACGCCAAGTCGTGGAGTTCGTCCTCCAGGTTGCTCAGGACCACGTACTCGCCCCTGTGGTGCAACTCCCTGAGCGCGGAAAAGAGCCCCCGGTTGATCGGCAGGGAGAAATGATCCTTGGTGAGCGTGTCGAGGATGTTGTCCTTGACGATGGAGCCGGCCACGTTGACGGTCAGGCACAGGGCCCGGATCACCGACGACTCCAACGCAGACCATTCCTTCAGGTCAGACCCACCAGCTTGTTCATCGTTCGGGTCCATCTCCCCTCCTGTCGCCGGGGCGACGGGTCACTCCCGGCCCGCCCCGGCCCATCCCCGCTTCGTCTTGTAGCAGACGGGCCAGGGTCGGTCAAGCGCGACGTCCGCGGTCGCCGCCCTACGGGCCGTCCGGCTCGTCCGGGGTCCCCAAGATTTTCCCGGGGAGGGCGATCCCCAGCTCTCTGATCCGCTTCCGCAGGGTGTTCCGGTTGATGCCCAAGAGGTCGGCCGCCTTGACCTGGTTTCCGCCCGCACGGCGGAGGACGAGCTCCAAGAGCGGGCGTTCGACGCAGGCGACGAAATGATCGTGGAGGCGGCCGTCCATGGTCCCCTGCAGGCGGGCCAGCTCGGCGCGGATCCACTCGGTCGGGAAGGCCTCCGGCCCCGCTCCCATCTCTTGCGCTGGCGCATGAGACCGGATGCCGTCCGGCAAATGGTCGGGAAGGATCAGCGAGGTCGTGGCCAGGGCCGCCGCCCGCTTGACGACGTTCTCCAGCTCCCGCACGTTCCCCGGCCAGCCGTACGCCAGCATGAGCGTCATGCTCTCCGGCGAGAACACCTTGAGGGGAGCGTACTGCTCCTGCGCGAAGGCGGCGAGGAAGTGTGAGACCAGGGCCGGGATGTCCTCGCGCCGATCCCGCAAGGGGGGCAGGTGGATGGTGACCACATTCAGGCGGTAGAACAGGTCCTCGCGGAAGGCGCGGCCGGCCACCGCGGCCTCGAGGTCCTGGTTGGTGGCCGCCACGATGCGGACGTCCACAGGCATGGACCCCTCCCCTCCCAGCCGCTCGATCCGGCGTTCCTGCAGCACGCGGAGGAGCTTGGTCTGCAGGCTCAGGTCCATGTCCCCCACCTCGTCGAGGAAGATCGTTCCGCCCTCGGCCTGCTCGAAGCGTCCGCGCCGCGTCGACACCGCTCCCGTGAAGGCGCCCCGCTCGTGGCCGAACAGCTCGCTCTCCAGCAGCTCGCGGGGGATCGCCGCGCAGTTCACCGGCACGAAGGCGCGTCCCTTGCGCCGGCTGTTCTCGTGGACGGCCCTGGCGATCAGCTCCTTCCCGGTGCCGCTCTCTCCCCGCAGCAGGACCGTGAGGTCGGTCCCGGCCACCTTCCCCACGGCCTTGAAAATCTGCTGCATGGCCGGGCTGCCCCCCACGATGCCGCCGAGGTCGAACCGCTCCTCCACGCCCTGGCGCAGGCGGGCGACCTCCTGGGCCAGGGACTGCGCCTCCAGCGCCTTCTCCACCACCAGGAGCACCTCGTCCATGTCGAAGGGTTTCCCGATGTAATCGTAGGCGCCCAGCTTCATGGCCTCGACGGCCACCTGGAGCGTCCCGTAGGCGGTCATCATGATGATGGGCAGATCCGGCCGGCGCTTCCGGATCTCGCGCAGCACGTCCAGGCCGTCCCGCCCCGGCAGGCGGACATCCAGGAGGACCAGGTCCACGCCGGGGTCCTCGGCGGCCCGGAGGCCGGCGCGGCCGTCGGCCGCCAGGTCGACCTGGTAGGCGGCGCGCTCCAGCGCCTTGCGGAGCGCCCAGCGCACGCTCTCCTCGTCGTCCACGATGAGAATCCGCTTGCCCGTCATGCGTCTTTCCCCTCGTCGCCCAGGGCGATGGGGAGCAGGACCCGGAAGGTGGCGCCCTGTCCCGCCCCGCCCTGGACCTCGATCGCGCCGCCGTGCTCCTCCACGATCCGGAGCGAAATGGGAAGCCCCAGGCCGGTCCCGCCGTCCTTGGTGGTGAAGAACGGATTGAAGAGTTGCGCCCGGATCTCGGGCGGGATGCCCGGCCCTTTGTCCGCGATCTCCACCACGGCCGCGGCCCGTCCGCCGCACTGGGGCGCCACGCGCTCGAACCGCGTCCGCACCTGGAGCTCGCCGGCCCCGCCCGCCATGGCCTCGGCCCCGTTCCGAATCAGGTTCAGGAACACCTGCAGGAGCCGCTCGGGATCGCCCGCCACCCCGGGCACCGCCGGGTCGTAGCGCCGCACGACCGTCACCCCGCCGGCCTGCAGATCGGCCTCCTCCAGGCGCAGCGCCTCCTCGGCGACCTGGTTCACGTTGCAGGACTGGATCTGCAGGGGACGGCCCCCGGCCAAGGCCAGGAGCTCCCCCACCAGCCGGTTCAGACGATCCACCTCGCGGATGATGATTCCAGTGAACTCCTGCAGGTGGGGGGGGAAGCCTGGCTCGCGCTCCATGAGTTGCGCGGCGGCCCGGACGCCCGCCAGGGGATTCCGGACCTCGTGGGCCACGCCGGCCGCCAGGACCCCCAGGGCCGCCAGGCGATCCGACCGCCGGACCTGCTCTTCCAGCTCCCGCACCCGGGACAGGTCGCGTAGGACCAGCACCGCCCCGTGGCTTTCCCCGTGGGGATTGCTGACCAGCGAGGCGACGGCGCTGATGGCGAGCCTGGTTCCGTCCGCCCGGGTCAGGGTGGCATCGAAGTCGGCGTGGCTCCTCCCCTGGTCGGCCGTCTTGGCCACCAGGCTCGACAGCGGCGCCGGCGGCGGGAAGACCTCGCGGATGAGGCGGCCGGCGATCTGGGAGCCCGAGAATCCGGTGAGTTCCTCGGCCGCCTGGTTCAGCGACACGATGCGGCCGGCCGGGTCCAGGATGATGACGCCGTCCTCGAGGCTGGACAGCAGGTCGTCGTAGTAGGCGCGGAGCTCCTGCGAGGCCGCCGACAGCTCGGCGTTTCGCTGCGTGAGGCGCGCGACCTCTTCGAGGAGCCTCGCCCCCTCCTCCCGAGCGTCCATCTTCTCCATTTCGGATTGCGGATTTCGAATTTCCGGTTTCAGCACCCGAGCCCAAGAAATCCGAAGTCGGCGAAGGAGCCCCTCGGCAACCACCGCGCGGCGAACACCGGGACGGCCCTGCTGCTTGATCTCCGCCGCCCGCTCCAGTATCATCCCTTGGCCATGCGAGGCCACCCCGGGGAGGAGGTGCGGCCATGACGACGTCGCGGATGGCAGCCCTGGAGGAGATCCTGGCCAGGGAACCGAACGACGCGACAACGCATTATATGCTGGGGAATGAATACTTCAAGGTCCAAATGTTCGACCGGGCGGTGGCGACGCTCCATCGGTATCTCGCCCTGAAGGACGACGAGGGGGCCGCCTACCGGACGCTGGCGCAGTCGCTTCTGCGGCTGGGGAGATTCGACGAGGCGCGCCAGGCCTACCGCGACGGGCTGGCCGCGGCCACGCGGCACGGCCACCAGCCCATGATCGAAGAATACAGCCGGGCGCTGAAAGACCTGGACTGATCCCACCCGCCGGAGCGCCTTGACAATCCGGAGAGGCGCGTGCTAGACAGGGTCGATCCGTCTCCGACCGCCACCCTTCTGCCCGAGCACATGAGTCATTGCAGAGCATCCCGAGATCCGGGAGATCGACCTGAACCCCATCATCGCCCACGAGCGAGGCTGCACCATCGTGGACGCCAAGATCCGGGTGTGCCCGTGACAACCACCCGAAGGAGGAGAGCCATGCGCGTATTCAAGCTGCTGGTCCTAGCGGGGCTGTTGATGACTCAGGGCTGCGCCGTAGTGGCGGTGGGTGCGGTGGCGGCCGCGGCAGGCGGCGTGACGTATACGGTTCTGGGAACCGCGGAGAAAACGTACAACGAGGACTACGACACGGTCGTCGCCGCCCTGCAGAAGGCCCTGGTGAACCTGGACATCAAGACCGGTGATACCAAAAGGACCGAGGAGAACGGGAGGGTCGTCACGACCGAGATCCAGGCATACGCCCGCGACCTGACCATCCAGATCAGCATCGAGCGGATCAGTGACAAGGCCACCCGCGTCGTTGTGGATGCCTCCAAGAAGTATGTCATCAAGGATGCGGCCACCGCGGGCGAGATCCTGAACCAGACGACCAGCAACCTGCCCAAGAAGTCCTAGCCCCGAGTGCCTCGCCGCGCAGACAGAGGTCGCTCGGCGCCACGCGGGCCCGCAGCGGTCTGCGTCGAGGGGGGGGTCAAGCGAAGGCGCGCGGAAAGAGCCGGCGCGCGTTCTCGGTGGTGATCCGGGCGACGTCCTCCGGAGGAACGCCTTTCAGATCCGCCACGGCCCGGCAGGCGATCGTCACGTTCATCGGCTCGTTGCGCACCCCGGGATCCGGGCCGAGCACGGGGGAGTCGGTCTCCAAGAGCAGGCATTCCAGGGGAAGGGACCGGACCAGCTTCTGCTTTTGGACCGAGCGGACCACGGACGGGGGAATCGAGAAGAAGAACCCTGCTTCTACTCCCTCGGCAGCGGTGCCCGTCTTGCCGTCAAAGGCGTGAAGCAGGACGCGCCGCGCGCCCCGCTCTCTCAGGAAGGCGAGGCAACGGCGCCCCGCCGAGCGGGAATGAACGTTCAGGGGAAGCTGGAGGTCGTTGGACAGCGCCACGAACTTCCCCAGGATCTCTTCCTGAAGCTTCCACTTCGGCTCTTCCTTCACCACCCAATGGTCCAGTCCGACCTCGCCTATCGCCACCAAGCGGGCGGCATGTCGCCGGATGAATTCCACGGCCCCTTCCGCCGCATCCAGGTCGAGGACGGTCGGATAGAGGCCGGCCGCGGGCTTCACTAGCGGATGCCGCTCCGCCAGGGCGAGGGTGTGCTCCGCCTCGTCCAGGGTCTCTCCCACCGCCAGGATGCCGCAGACGCCCGCCGCCTCGGCGCGCGCCAGCACCTCCGGAAGGTCTCCGGCGAAGTCCGGCACCGCCAGGTGCGCATGGGCATCGAAGAGCTCCAAGGCCACCTCCTGCTGGAAGGCTAGCATGCTGGCAAGCTGGAAAGCTCCAACCCCCACGCCTTCCAGCCTTCTAGCCAGCTAGCTTGCCAGCCAGTCGTTCGGCGCGCTCCACCAGCCCCCGGATCTCGTCGAAGCCCTTCTGCCAGAACGCTGAGTCATGGAAGTCGACGCCCAGAGCTTTGAGCAGCGACTCGGGTGAATCGGATCCCCCCGCTTCCAGCAACCGGATGTACTTCGGCGCGAAGGCGGCCCCCTCCTCCTTGTACCGCCGGTAGAGGGACAGCACCAGGAGTTCCCCGAACACGTAGCTGTAGCAGTAAAACCTGGTGTGGATGAAGTGTGGGATGTAGGACCATCCCCAGCGGTAGCCGTCCGTCATCTCGACCGCGTCGCCGTAATACCTTCCATTCGCCTCGACCCATGCCCGGCAAACGGCCTCGGCCGCGAGGCGTCCCTTTCTCCGTTGCTCGAAGACCATCTGTTCGAAGCGTGTGAGAACGTTCTGCCGGAAGACCGTCGCGCAAGTGTCCTCGATCTTTCCGCAGATGAGCGCCAACTGGACCCGGGGATCCTCCTGGACCCGCACGAGCTGGTCGAAGACGAGGAATTCGCCGAACACCGAAGCCGTCTCGGCCATGGTGAGCGGCGTGTCGTAGTTGAAGGGCGTCTGCTTCCGCGCGAGCCACCCGTGCAGCCCGTGCCCCAGCTCGTGAGCCACCGTCATCACGTCCCGCAGGTTGTCGGTGTAGTTGCAGAGGACGTAGGGGTGCAGCGCCGGCGCGGGCGACGCGCAGAACGCCCCGCCCCGCTTTCCCGGACGCACCTCGGCGTCGATCCAACGCCGCGCGAAGAACTGGTGCGCGATCTCCCGGAAGCTGGGCGAGAAGGCGCCGAAGGCCTCCAGGATCGTCTCCCGCGCGCCATCGAAGGGACAAACCGGGAGCGCGTCGCTCACCGGCGCGTACTGGTCGAAGAGCGCCAGTCTCGGGAGTTGGAGCAGCTTGGCCTTCAGCCGGAAGTACGCCTGAGCGATACCGTAGTTCGCCTCGGTGACGGCCATCATCTGCTCGACCGCCTCCTGGTCGATCTCGTTGTCCAGATGGCGCGCCGCCATGGGGTGGGGGAACCGGCGCAGCCGGTCCATCGTCAGGTGATCCTGGATCAGGGTCTCGTAGACCGATGTCAGCACCAGATCGTGCGTCGAGAGGACATCGAACAGCGTCTCGTAGGCCCGCCTCCGGAGGTCCCGCTCCTGGTGGTGGACCAGGGCTAGGACCTCGCTCATGGTGAGCGTTTCTTTCTTGCCAGCACGCTCCAGCGGGAAACGGAGGCCGGTGGTCAGCTCGGTGAAGAGCCGTGCGAAGGCGAGCCGCCCGGTGTTGTCGCGCTCGTTCAGCAGGCGCTCTTCCGCCTCGGAGAGCCGGTGGGGGCGGTACTGCCGCAGGCGCAGGAGGTAATGCCGGTACCCCGCCAGGGTAGGATGTGCCAGCAGACGCTCGGCCGCGTCGTCGGGAAGGTCCATCCACTCGAGTTCGAAGAACAGGAGGAGGTTGCCGATCTCGGTGGTGGACAGCTCGACCTTCTCTTCCAGGTCCCGGACCTCCGGCTGCGACGTGTCCCCCGCATACAACAGGTCGGCAAAGGCTCCAACCCTGCTCAGGTCCGTATGCAATGCCTCCAGCTCCCGGATGGCAGCCAGCAGGCGCGCGGGGGGAGGCCCCCCGGCGATGGCGATGGTGCCCCGGTGCGCTTCGGCAAAGGCCCGGGCCCGCTCGTGGCACCCCCTGAGGGTAGCTTCGATTCGCGGATCCTCGTGGGAGGCGAAGAGGTCGCCGAGATCCCAGCGGATGCCCGCCGCGCTGAAGGTCTGCGTGGTCACGGTCTGCTCCTTGGGTGGTGAGCGGCGAAATGCAAAGGCAGAAAAGGCGCCGTCATTCTATGGGGCCAAATCACGAAAGGCAACCGAGGATGACCCATGAGAAGAACATTGAGGCCAGAGCCGACGAAGGATCGGAGAGGCCAGACGAGGATCGCTCCCATCCAGGTGCGGATCTTTCGTGCCGATAATGATGGTCCATAGAACGCTTCGAGGACACGGCTCGACGCCTTGTCCGGAAAGAGAAGTGCATTCGGCGGGACGATGGACGCTTGTCCCCTGCGCCACTACTGGTGCAGGGCCGCGGGGGCATCCACCCGGGGAGCACGGACCATGCTGGGAGGGCAGCGGAAATTGACGTAGCTGCCGACGCCGCGCCTTCCAACTCGGATCCCGCTCTCCAAAGCGCCGGAATAGCACTGTCCGGCTATGCGGCGATCGAGTCCGGAGGACTGTGCGCGTGTGCGGGCCACAGGCCGAGGTGGGTTAGAATCTTTTCGATGACCGCTGGCTGCCTGATGAAGGCAATGATCCGCATCGGGCCGCCAGACTGGGGCCACAGCAGGGGGTGGGCCTCATACACCTATTTGATCAACCGAGCCCACTGCTCCTTGAGCGCCTGGGCTAACGCGGGCGGCAGGACCCCGATGGGCGGGGCCGGTGCCGTGCTAAAGCCTTCGCCCTGAGCTTTGTTCCACTTTCGCCGGCTGACCTTGCTCTAGGCCGGGCCCCGATTCAGATGTCGACTATTTTCCCACCGGCCGTGGAACTGTGAAGACTCTGCCTCCGGGATCAGGGTTGTCGAGATTTCAAGGACGCGATCGCGCCGTCTAGCAAGAGGAACACTGCGATCAACGTGAGCACACTGCCTCCGGTAAACCACCCCATCGGCCACAACTTCCAGGTATGGTCAGTCAGTCCCGCCAGAAGGCCGATGAACCCGCAGACAAAGCCGAGTGCTGCACCGATTCGGCCGACGAGGATCCGCTTGCACCCCACTGGCATAAGACACCTCCTTTGTGAGCGGGTGAGATAAATTTGCCTTTGGGCCGGACGCGGCACGCGCCTCGCGCAGAGCCGCTCGCCCGCCGAGAGCGAGAGGAGCATGCCGCAGTGGGGGCCGCGGTGTCAAGCCAAGACTGGTGAGGGGGAGGTCCGGAGGGGGTCGGCCGGGACTCGACTGCATTTCCAGTCCGGTTTCTCGGGAAGATGTGATATCGTATTTCCCGGACGGCGCGAGGTGGGGTTGCGAGAGGAGGATAGTGAGCGACGTTCCTGACGAGTTGCGCAGCGTTCTGAAGCAGGTCAGCCGATCATTCTACCTGACCCTGGCCGTCCTGCCGTCGTCTCTGCGGGAACCGGTGGCGCTGGCTTATCTCCTGGCGCGAGCGGCGGATACCATCGCGGATACACGCATCATCCCCCGAGCCGATCGCCTCCGCCATCTGGACTTGTTCCGGGAGGAGCTGGATCTCCTGGCCGCCTCTCGCCTGCTCGAGATCCCCCAGGCGCTGACCGGGCCGCAACCGACTGCGGCCGAGCGGAACCTGTTGCTCCGCCTCCCGGAGTGCTTCCGCCTCTTTCGCGGCCTGCCGGAGGAAGATCGCCTCCGCATTCGGGGCCTCCTGCTGGCACTCACCCAGGGCATGCAAGAGGACCTGCGCGCCTTCCCTGGAGAAAACCAGGAGCACCTTGCTTCCCTCGAGGCCCGGGCAGACCTGGACCGGTACACCTACTACGCCGCTGGCTGCGTCGGCGAATTCTGGACGGACATGGCCATGGCGCACCGCCCCGCCCTGCGCGGGTGGGACGCGCCCGCCATGCGGGCGCGAGGCAAGCGTTTCGGTCAAGGCCTCCAGATGACGAACGTCCTCCGCGATCTGCCCCGGGATCTGCGGATCGGCCGGTGCTATCTGCCCCGGCAGGATCTCTTGGCCCTGGGTCTGACCCCCACCGATCTCCTCGATCCCGCTGCCATCGAGCGACTTCGACCCCTGCTCCGGGAACTGCTCCACCTCTCCCTGACGCACTACGCGGAGGGGTGGGCCTACATCCGGGCGCTCCCCTGGACGGAGATCCGGATGCGGCTCGCCTGCGCCTGGCCGCTCTTCATCGGCCTGCGCACCCTGGACCTCGTGCAGCAGGCTCGAGATCTCCTCGATCCGCGAGTGACGGTGAAGATCTCCCGGTCGACCGTCTATGCCGTCATGGCCCGTTCCGTGGCGCTGGCCTGGTCGGACGGCGGCCTGGACCGGTACTATCGGGTGTTGCGGGATCGCATTCACGTGGCGCCGATCCGCCGATACTTTCACACACTCTGAGGTATCACAGGGAATGGGGGACCCGGCAAAACCGGATCGCGTGCGCGCTCACGTCTGGGTGTCCGGGCGCGTCCAGGGTGTGTACTTCCGGGCCTACGTTGAGGACGAGGCGATCTTCCGAAGGGTGAGCGGATGGGTCAGGAACGCGCCGGACGGCCGCGTGGAGGCGCTCTTTGAGGGTGAGCGGGGATCGGTCGAAGCCATGATTCAGTGGTGCCATCGGGGATCGCCGGCCTCTCGCGTCACGGACGTCGAGGTCGTCTGGGAGGCCCCCCAGGGGGAGCAGAGCTTCCGCGTGCGCTACTGATCCAAGCCATGGAGGGAAACGTGAGTCCTAGAGATCAGCCCCCTCGAATCACCGGCATCTTGGAAACCGTTTTGTATGTGTCCGACATCGACCGGGCCGAGCTGTTCTACCGGGACGTCATGGCCCTGAGGCCGATTGGGAAGGAGCCGGGGCGTCACGCCTTCTTTCGGGTGGGATCGGGAGTGCTCCTGCTCTTCCGCGCCGAACGGACCCGACACTCCGCCAGCGTCCCGCCCCACGGCGCTGACGGCGAAATCCACGTCTGCTTCACCGTTGCCCCGGAGGAGTACGAAGCCTGGAAGGCGCGGATCCGGGACCACGGGATCGCCATCGCGCAAGAGATCGAATGGCCGGCGGGCCGGTCCTTTTACTTCCGCGATCCCGACGGAAACCTCCTCGAGATCGCCAACGCCGACATCTGGCCCCGGTGAATGTAGCTATGGTCCGTCCCGATGCCCGCTGCCCCCGCTGCCATGCCGCCTATCCGTGGGGGGCGACCGTTTGTCCCGCCTGTCACGTGGGCCTCGACCTGACTGGCGGCGAGACCCGAGAGCGGCCCGCGGCCTTGATCTTCGAGACCTGGGATCGGTCCTCCGTGGATGTCGTGGTCTCGCTGCTCGAGGCACACGGGGTGCCCTGCCTGGTGCGCGGCACGTCCGACACGGCGCACTTCGGGATCGGCCCGGCGAACTTCTGGCGGGTCTTCGTCCGGGCCTCGGACGAGCCAGTGGCGCAGGAGATCCTGGACGCGGAGATCGGACGCGAGGAAGCCGAGTGAGACCCTCGAGGGCGCGTGGATGGGACGCTACACTACAAAGGAGGAAGGCCGGCGCCGGCGCAAGCCGCCGTCCGTTGCGCCTCCTCAGCGAGCCTTGAGGTACGCGACGTATCCGGCGTGATTCCGCTGCATCTCCGCCAAGCTGTCGGCGCCGAACTTCTCGCACAACGCCTGGGCGATGACGAAGGCCACCACGGCCTCCCCCACCACGCCCGCGGCCGGGACCGCCGTGATGTCTGAGCGCTCCACGCCGGCCCGGCTGGCCTCTTTGGTCACCACGTCCACCGAGGCCAGGGGCTTGTACTGCGTGGACAGCGGTTTCATGGCTGCCCGGATCACGATGGGCTGGCCCGTGGTCATCCCACCCTCGAGCCCGCCCCCGAAGTTCGTCCGCCGGTAGAACCCCTCGCCCGCCGGCTCCCCGCCTCCGGGCGCCTGATAGAAGATTTCGTCCTGCACCTCGGAGCCGAAGCGGCGCGCGATCTCGAACCCCAGGCCGATCTCCACCCCCTTGATCGCCTGGATGCTCATCAGCGCCTGGGCCAGCCGGCCGTCCAGGCGCTGATCCCAGTGGACGTAGCTCCCGAGGCCCACGGGGGGGTCGAGCACCAGCACCTCGAAGGCGCCGCCCAGCGAGGTGCCACGGGCGCGCGCCTCGTCCACCTTGGCCATGATGGCGGACGCGGCCTCGGCATCGGCGCAACGGACCGCCGAGCCCTCGGCCCTTGTCACGATCTCGGCCGGGGTCAGATCATCCGTCCGGGCCCGGATGCCGCCCATCTCCACCACGTGGCTCACCACCTGGATCCCAAACTGCCGGAGGAGACACTTGCACACCGCCCCTACGGCCACCCGGGCGGCCGTTTCCCTGGCCGAGGCGCGCTCCAGGACATTGCGCAGATCCTGGTGGTCGTACTTGAGGCCGCCGATCAGGTCCGCGTGTCCGGGCCTCGGGCGGGTGAGTGTCCGCCGCTCCGACTCGCCCTGGCCTCCCACCCCGTCCGGGGCCATCACGTCCTTCCAGTTCTCCCAGTCGCGGTTCCGGATCATGAGGGAGATCGGACTGCCCAGGCTCTTTCCGTGGCGGACGCCCCCCAGGATCTCCGCCTGGTCCTGCTCGATCTTCATCCGCCCGCCCCGGCCGTAGCCGCCCATGCGGCGGCGCAAGTCCGCGTTGATGTCGGCTGCCGTCACCGGGACGTTGGACGGCATTCCCTCCAGGATGGCCACCAGCGCCGGCCCGTGGGACTCCCCGGCTGTCAGATAACGTAACACGCGGCCTCCCTTTGTCTCAATCGATCCCCCGGCATTTTCGCTCGTCTCCACCTCGCCCGCGGCAAGGGATCATACCCGCTCAGGCCCTCTCCGAAAAGAAGAAACGCACCCCGCGCACGGCGGGGTGCGTTTCAGCGTGCGTCTTCCCGTCAGGGCTCCTGAACCGACCCCCTCAGCTCAGCCGCGGCTCCTCCAGGATGGTCGGGGTCAAAAAGATCAGCAGTTCTACCCTCGAGTTTGGTCCGATGGTACTGCTCTTAAACATCCACCCGAGGATGGGGATATCCTTCAGCCACGGGAGCCCGACCTCGGAGGTATCGTTCTCGGTCTGCATCAGCCCGCCGATGATGATCGTGGCCCCATTTGACACCAGGACATTGGTGGTGGCCTTCCTCTGGTTCAGCGGGAAGGCGAAGCCGCCCGCATAGCTGATCATAGTACCAGGGTCGGTCCTCTCGGCCTCGACCTTCATGGCGATCCGGCGGTCATTGGTAACGTGGGGGGTCACCTTCAACCGGATGAAGGCATCCTGGAACGCCACCACCGTCCGGCCCGAGCTATCCACCGTCGTATAAGGAACCTGAGTACCCTGTCGGATCTCGGCTTCCTGGTTATCCAGCGTGGCCACCTTGGGCGCCGAGAGGGTCTTGCTTGTGCCCTCGCTCTCGGCCGCCGTCAGACGAACGAGCAGCTCCATTCCATTCACCAGGCTCCCGAAGCTCAGCCCAAGACCCGCCACGCTCGACCCCGTGGCCGGGAACGAGATCCCAATGGGAACCGGCTCCGTCGTCGGAGCCTGGAGCGTCGTCCCCGACGCTGAGGTAAAGACGCTGATCGGCGTCAGGTTCTTGCCGCCTTGGGTCATGCCAGATGTCGCAAACCCGTACTCCACGCCCAGGCTCTGGGAGAAGTCTTTGGTCGCCTCGACGATGCGGGCCTCGATCAGCACCTGGGGCGTGGGGATGTCCAGGCGCTTCAGGAGGTCCTCCATCTTTGCGAGGTTGGCGGCCGTCTCCTGGATGATCAGGGTGTTCGTCCGATCGTCCAGGTTGACGCTGACGTCTTTCCGGTCGGGGCTCTTGAGGCGCTCCAGGTTCTTCAGCACGTCCGCCGCCTTGGCGTAATTCACCGGCACAACCTTGGTCACCACCGGCTCGTTCGCGACCCGGACCGTCTTCTCGGTTTGGCCCGCGTTGGCTGCTGCCGCGCGCGCGTCGTCACGGGCCTTCCGCTCCGCCTCCAACTTGGCCAGGGGTGCCACTCGGATGATATTCCCGTGCATAGGTTTAGGTTCGTAGTCAAGGTTGTTGATCTTCAGGATCACGTCCAGGGCCTGCTCCCACTCCACGTCCACCAGACGGACCGTGACCTTGCCCGTCACGTCGCTGCCGGCCACCACGTTCTTGCAGCTGACCTCCGCGATGATCCGGAGCAGGTTATTGATGTCCGCGTCTCTGAAATCCATGGAGAGCCGCCCGGTACCACACGCGGGCGGTGCCGTCGCTGCCGGGGGGCTTGGGGGTGCCGCCGGAGCGGCGGCTTGCGCGGGAGCGGGCGCCGCGGCTACGGTGGGCGCCGCCCCGGCCGCCGGTCCGGCGGGCGTCGCTGGCGCCAAGAGTTCCACCAGGATGGCCGCGGGGGTCTGCTGCACCTCATAGCCCGTCGGACTCCGCAGGTCGGCCACCACCCGCACCACTGGATCCGGAGCTTCCCGATACTGGCTGGCCTCCAGCCGGCTCAGCGGCGAGCTGACCTGTCGGAGGTCGAGCGTCCGGGCGTTCGCCGGGTCGATCTGCGCCCCCGAGACGTCCACCAGGATCTTGGGAGGGTCGGCGGACTCGGTGACGTTGAAGCTGACCCGGCCACTCGTCCCGATCACGATCCGCTGGCGTCCCCGAACGCTCTGCAGGTCCACCCGCGTGACCTTCCCCGCCGGTGTGGAGACCGGCGCGGAGGGGGTGGCAGCGGGCGGAGCTGCGCCCACACCGGTCCCGAGCTCTACCCGAAGCTGGCGATCAGCCGTAACCACCTGGTAAGGGAGCATGGAGCGAAGATCCAGCACCACACGGACGATCTTCACCGGGCTCTCCCGGTACTGGGAAGACCGGATGGCGGTGACCAGCGGCGGCCGGGCAGAAATCGGCTGGGGGATCGCGTGCGTCGCCTTCGGAATATCGACGATGAGCCTTGGCGGATCCGGCAGGGTGAACGATTCGTAGCTCGCGATCGGACCGTCCGCGACGACCGTCACGACGAGGCCTCCCGGTCCCGCGTCCTGCACCTCGATCCCCGTGACCTCGATGGGACCACTTTCGGCCTGGGCCGGCGGTGGGGCCTCGGGGGCCGCCACCGGGGCGGGGCCCGGCGCTGCCGGCGGCGGTGGGGCCTCGGCGGCGCGGGGAGGCTCAGGCGGGGGCTGGGGGGCTGGCGTCGCTGCGACCACCTGCGGGGCAGCGGGCGCCGGCTGCACCTCCGTCATATCTGAGGCGCATGCGCCCAGGAGCAGGGCTGCCACCCCGAGGAGAGAGCTGCGCCAGAGGAGATGAGCGGATACCGGCGAATCCATGCGCTATCCCTCCTTTTTGAGCCGGAGCTCCACCACGCGCGTCCTGGCGGGCTGTGACGCTGCGGCCCCTGATCTTACATCCTTCACCTCAAAGGTGACGGCCTCAGGCGTGATGTCGGTCACTCGGGCGTTCTCACCCACGATGTCGTTGACGCGCAGGACATAGCCTGCGCCATTTGGCGCCTCGACTAGAGCGAAGGACGCGTGGCTCTCCCAGATGATGCCGGCCAGCTTGAGTTCGTTCACATTCAGGCCCGCCAGGCCGGGTTTGGGCCGGGTCTTGTCCTCGGCCACCCGGGGCGCGATGAGCGGGCTGAACGGATCGCGGCGGCCCTTGGCCTCATAGACATACGGAGGCGGGGCGGGCTCGGGCGCCGAGGCGGGCGCTGCCTTTGTGGCTGCGGTGGGCTGGGCCGGCCGCGCCGGAGCGGTCGGACCGGGAGCCTCCCCGCCGGAGCATCCAGATAGGGCGAGTCCCATGACTATGGCGAGGGGGGTTACCCACCAGAGGTGGGTCCCACACCGGAGGTGGGTCGCCCACTGAAGATGGGTCCCACACCGGAGGTGGGACGTCCATCGCAGCAGGAGACCTGAATCCCGACTACTTCGCGGGAGCACCGGCGGACCCTCCCTTCTCCAGGAAAGTGAAGGTCGTGGCCTTGAGGTCGGCGCTGATCGTCCGACCGGTCTTCTTCGCCCTCTCCGCTGGCAGCGGGTTGATCCGAAGGTCGGCCACGTTCACGATGCGCTCGAGCTTGCTCACCCGATCCAGGAACGTCGCGAGGGTGTGGTAATCCCCTTCCACCCGCATGTCGATGGGAACCTCGGCATAGAACCCCTTCTTCACCGGCGCCGCCGGGCGGAACAACAGAAACTCCAACCCACTCTGCTGCCCTCGCTCGTTCACCTGGGTCAAGAGGTTGGGAATCTCCTTCTCCTCCGGGAGCTTGACCACGGCCGCTTCCAGCTGTTTCTCCAACCCCTTGATCTCCTCCTCCAGTTTCGAGCGGTTGGCGGCGATCATACGCTTCTGGTCCAGATCCGCCTGGAGCTTCTGGAGGTCCGTCTCCAGAGTGCCCCTGTTCTCCCAGAGCGGGAGCACGAGCTGCGTGGCGTAGAGAGCTATGATACCGACGCCGATGGCACCCAGGAGAAGGTTGCGCTGCCTCGGCGTCATACTGCCGACCAAGCTCTTGAAATCGAGTGCCATGATATCCCCCGCTCCTAGCTCTTCCCTTCCACGATCTCGGCCGTGATGGTGAATTTCTCCACCGGCACGTCCTCGACCGCGGTCTTCTCCGAGACGACCAAGTCCACGCTCTTCAGCAGGTTGGACGCTTTGCCCAGGTTGGTCATGAGCGCGGCCACGTTGAAGTTGGAGAAGGCGATGCCGGAAAGCTCCAGCTTCTTGCCCGTCCGGTTGAAGGACGTGAGCCACACCTCATTGGGAAGGGCCTTGCTGACTTCGTCGAGGAGCTGGACCGGGCCCGTCTGCGCCGCCACGAGCGTTTGGATGACCTTGATCTTCTCCTCCAGGCGCGCCTTCTCTGCCCGGTACGTGTCCACCTGCTTGGCCAAGTCGTCGAAGCGCTTGGTGTCGGCCCGGGCCTGGCTAATGGCGGCCCCGAGCCGCGCTACGTCCCCTTTCAGCCAGATCCAGCCGTAAGCCATGGCCCCCAGGACGACGAGCACGCCGACCCCGGCCAGGATGAGCTTGGTGTTGACGGGGGTGCGCCGGACGCGCTCCTCTCGCGGAAGGAGGTTAATCTTGATCATGTCACTTGTCTCCCGCCTGCCGCAGGGCCAGCCCCACACTCACGGCGAGTTGCGGGGCAATGACACCCAGGTATTCCGGGTCAAACGTCTTTGGGTCGGCCTTAATGTTCCGGAGTGGATTGGCCAGCTCGCAGGGGATCTCGAGGTTTTCCGAAAGATATTCCACCAGGCCGGGCAGTCGCGCACAGCCCCCGCTCAATACGACACGGTGGATCGTGTCGCTGTGCGAGGAGGAGCGGAAGAAGTCGAAGGAGCGCCGGATCTCTCCCGCCACTTCGGTATTCACCATCTCGATGGCGGGCCGGGCGTCTTCGTAAGTCCGGCCCTCCACCTCCCCGCCCAGCTTCAGGCTCTCCGCCTGCTCGTAACTCAGCCCCAGCATCTTTTGGATGGATTCCGTGTACCGGTTGCCCCCCAGGGCAGAGTCCCGCGTGAACTCCGACAACCCGCCCTGAAGGATGTTGATGTTCATCACGGCGGCGCCCAGGTTCACCAGGCCCACCACCTGGTCTTTTTCCACCTCAAAGGCAATCTCGAAGGCGTTCTGCAGCGCGAAGGCGTCCACGTCCACTACCACGGCCTGGAGGCCCGCCGTCGAGATGATGGAGAGATAGTCGTTGATGATGTCCTTCTTCACCGCCACCAACAGGACATCCATTTCGTTGGCTCCCGGGCTCGTGCCCTCGAGGATCTGGAAGTCCAGATTGACGTCCTCGATGGCGTAGGGCACGTACTGCTCCGCCTCGAAGGGGATCTGCTCCTCCAGTTCTTCGAGCTTCATCCGGCCGACCTTGATCTTCTTGACGATGACCGAGTGGCCCGACACCGCCACGACCACGTCCTTGCTCTTGATCTGGTTCTCGGTGAAGATCTGCTGGACGGCCGAGATCACCGTCCCCGAGTCCATGATGACCCCGTCCACGATCGTCTCCGGGTGGAGCGGGGCAATCCCCAGGCGCACCAGCTGGTGTCCCCCCCGGACCGGCTTCAACTGGACCGCTTTGACAGAGCTGGCGCCAATATCCAGCCCAACCGTTTCCTTTTTTCGTCCCATGCCAAACATGGCTGAATCCTTTACTGTGCGTAACTTACGTGCGCTGGCTCACGTGGATAAGCTGCCTATTAACGACAACTTATTGATTTGTCAAGTGCAAAATGCTTATCGAATGTCCAAGAGAAGCATCGCTCAACGGCTTGTGGCCCCTCTTGAGACAACCCCAAGTGCTGGCCAGCGAGCCACACAGCATTTTGACGTCCTGACCTGGTGTTGTCACCGCTGCCGCTCGGGCCCGACTCGATACGGTCCTGTCAATCCAGCAGAGTATGCCCCAGCCCAGGCCGGGGCCCCCAGCAGGCCTCCCAGGTCACGCTTCCGGAGGTGCCGCGAGGGTGCACGATCTCCCTCGGCCTGATCGGTTGCCGTGCGCCCTTCCTGATCCATCAGCGACAGGAAGGCCTGAACCACCTTCGGATCGAACTGGCCACCGGCGCCTTCCTTGATGATCTCGATTGCTCGCTCCCGACCTAATCCGCCTCGGTACGGGCGATCCGAGGTCAGGGCATCAAAGGAGTCGGCAACGGCAAAGATGCGGCCCCCCAGAGAGATGGCCTCTCCCGAGAGGCCGTCGGGATACCCACTTCCATCAAACCACTCGTGATGCTGCAAGATGATGGGGATGACGTGGGCATACGCGGCGACGGGTTCCAGGATCCGCGCCCCGATGCGGACATGCCGGCGCATGACTTCCGACTCTTCGACAGTCAGCCTGCCCATCTTGTCCAGGATCTCGGGCGGGATGCCGATCTTGCCGATGTCGTGAAGCAAGCCACCACGATGCAGGGCGTCGAGTTCCTTCTGGCTGAGCCCGAGAACCCAGCCGATCCGCAGAGCCAGCTCCGTGACGCGCTCGGAATGACCCGCCGTCCAGGCAGATTTGGCATCGATCGTGCGAGCCAGGGCAATGAGGGTCCCCCAGTTGAGCTGGTTCAGTTCCTCGATCAAGTGCGCGTTCGACAAGGCCACGCCCACCTGGTTCGCCAATCGGCGAACCTGGAGCACATCCTCCTCACTGTAGGTGTATGGAGTGCGGTGGCCCAAGGCGATGATCGCAGTCACCCTCTCTTTGAGAAGCACGGGCAGAACCAACGCTGACCTGATCCCGAGCCTGCCCAAAGGCGCAAGATAGTGCGGAAGGCCCTCGCCCATTACGACGAGGCTATCTGCACTCTCCTCAAGTCTCTGCATCTCGTCCTGGAGAAGCTGGATATCCTCCTCCTGGTTCACACCCCCGGCGCCGCCTTCTCTGACATAGGCTCGTGCTATAGACGCTGCGCCGGCTTCTTGGAGGATCACGCTGACGCAGTCGCAGGGAGAGACCTCCCAAATCCGGGTCAGCACCGTATCCACGATCTTCCTGGTGTCCAGCGACGCGAGGATGGCTCGGTCAATTTCCCCCATCACGCTCAGGGCGTGGAACTGTCTCCCTAGTCGGCTCGCCATCAAGTTGAAGGATGTTGCCAGTTCCTCGAACTCGTCCCCGCTGGTCACGGCGACCCGGCTAGCAAAATCGCTCTTGGCCAAGCGCTCGGTCCCTTCCCGGAGCTTTTCGAGCGGAACGAGGCTCCTCCGGATCTGGCCGATGCTCAGGAGCAAGACTACCCAGAGCGTGAGGAGGATAATAAGGGGGAAGGTCTTCTTGAACTCGGCCATTGGGGAAAGTATATCGGCCTTCGAGAGAGTCAGCATCACGATCCATTTCCGGACGCCAAACTTGGCCGGCGGGACGAGGGACCAGTAACTTGCCAGGAATTCCTCTTCTCCCCCTTTCCACACGAACTGACCTGCGTGGGCGCTGCCAAGCCTCCGGGCGGCCTCCGCGGGAAACGATGCGGGGAGATTGGGCGAGCAGTAGAGCGGGGCGTTCGATTGATCCAGGACACACAGTTCAGTCAGGTAAGGTAGGCCGCCCTGTTCGCCAATGTCCCACAGGAACGTGGTATTGATCTCTCCGATCACAATCCCCCGCCCGGGGTCCTCCGGATCGAGCATCCGGCTCATGAATATGCGCGCCGGGCCTTCCGGGGAAGACTGACTGGAAACCAGGGTGTGACCGGAGCGGAGATACTCTTTCTCCGATGCACTCAGCCCCGGCGGTTCTTGCAGACGACCAAAGAGGGAGAGCTGCTTTCCGGTATCCGCGAGAATCACCACGCCTACGAACCCGGTGCTCGCGTCCTCGCGGAATCGCGTGGAAGTGATTGGAGCGGCGCCTTTGCCGGACGCGGCCACGGAGGGCGCGATGACCCTCAATTCGCCTTCAAGGAAGAGCAGCCGTTCATAGATGCCCATGCCCGTGGCCTTGGTGGCCTGGCGTAGCCGACTCTGGCTTTGCTGGTTCAACTGTCTCGTCACCTGGCTGAACGAGAGGATCACCAGGGCGGCGATGGGAAGGAGGGTGCAGAGGACGAACAGCACGAAGATCCGGCGTGCCACCTTGCTGCGGAGGAATGTCGTGTCAATCCTCATGACCCGGTACCGTCTCAGAAGTCTGAGGCCAGGCCGATGTATGCCCCGTTCAGCGCCCGAATGACGTCGTCCAGGCTGACCTTGTTGTTGATCTGTGGCTGAGTCTGCCCGTCCGCGCCCACACTGTACAGGTCGAAATCCGTGTTCAGCGGATTGAGATGCTGATCCTTGCGGACAGCCCCCTTATTCGCAAGGCTGATGTTCAGGTACTGGTACGGATACCCCCAGGGGTCGCGAAGAGTGTCCTTTCCAATGGTCCTTCCGGATCGAGTGTGGGTAGCCCCAACATCTAGGGGTGACGGCTTGGACGCGGTAGCTGCAGCGGGCGACTACATGGTATCTTCCTGGCGCCGAAAGGAGACCACGCATGGAAG
>Ga0187865_1001025_pt1 | contig 34676 bp, 31 predicted proteins | sample June2016WEW_11_1_2_FD_132989 | JGI IMG/M metagenome (GOLD analysis project Ga0187865, IMG submission 132989) | Peatland microbial communities from SPRUCE experiment site at the Marcell Experimental Forest, Minnesota, USA - June2016WEW_11_100 | ecosystem: Environmental > Terrestrial > Soil >...
AGGAGTTAGCGCAGTGGCCAGGCCCATGGCACCCGCACTGGACCGCCCGGGCGAGGCCCCCTTAGACCGCGCAGACACGGACCGCCCAAGGAGTGCACCCCCCTGTGCATGCACCTGTGCATGCACCTGTGCATGTACCTGTGCATCCACCTGTGCATGGGGATGAACCATGAAAATACGTATCAGAAATATGGTGACAGCCTTCCCGAAGGGGCGTATACTCCCGCCCGATGGCCACCTCCCCTGTCCACGTCGCCCTCCCGATTGTCCTGACCCCCGCCGAGCGCGCCACCCTGGAGCGCTGGGCGCGGGGGCGCCGGGTCCCGCGCCGGCTCGTCCGGCGGGCCCGCATCGTCCTCCGGGCCGCCGCCGGGCTCTCCAATGCCGCCATCGCCCGGGCTCTGCGGACCGACCGGGAATGCGTCGGCCGCTGGCGGGCCCGGTTTGCCGCCGAGCGGCTGCCGGGCCTCCAGCACGAGGCTGCCCGGTCCGGGCGCCCCCCGCAGATCCCCGACGCGGTCCTCCCGGCCCTCGGGACCTGGCTCAGAGGGCCTCCACGGTGGTGAGCTTCTCGGTGAGGTGGTGGTCGTTGAGCCCCGCGTACCGCCCCCGCGCCAGGGCGACGATCTGGGTGCGGAGAGGTTCCGGCAACTGGTTCGGCGCCGGGCGTCCCCGATTGCCGTGGACCAGGGCCGCCGGGCCCTCCATCCGGAGTGCCACCCGCAGCCGCCGGACTTGCCGGGGGGTCAGCCCCAACGCCTCAGCGGCCTGCGCGGGGGTAATGCGTTTGCCTTCCAACAGGCTGAGAACGTGCACGCGCTGGGCTTCCTCTGGGGTCAGGGTCATCTGTCCTCCTCTCTAAAGGAGAGGACAGAATCCCTGATCTGTTAGACGCGGACAAACTTGCTGAGCTACCACAATTGGCTCCGGCAGCCGTTGACAACTCCGGTCACATCCGATACCATGCAAGTACCGCTAGGGGAGCGCGCGCTGAGAGTGGCCGTCTGTGTGGACGGCGCAACCCTCCGAACCTGACCCGGGTAATGCCGGCGTAGGAAAGCGGGTACGCAACGCGAATGAGCCGCGGCATCCCCTCTGGGGCCGCGGTTTTTCTTTTGGAGAGCCGAGAAGAAGCTAGACGCGAAGGCGGTTCTCCGGTCTAGGCTCTCGGCCACCCAAAGGGTACCCGGCTCTGCCTATGACGACGCGACAGTATCCGGATCGGCCGATCGTGGCGGTGGGCGCCATCGTGGTCAAGGATGGGCGAGTCCTGCTGGCCAGGCGGGGGAAAGAGCCGAGCTATGGCCTCTGGTCGGTTCCGGGCGGGGCCGTAGACCTGGGCGAGGGCCTCAGGCCGGCCACCCAGCGCGAGATCCGGGAAGAGTGCGGGGTCGAGGTCGATCTGACGGACGTAATCGAGGTCGTGGAACGAATGGTGCGCGACGAATCCGGCCGGATCCAATATCATTATGTCATCATCGATTACCTGGCCCGATGGGTGAGCGGGGAGCTCGCGCCGTCGTCCGAGGTGCTCGAGGCTCGCTGGGTGCCACCCGAAGACTTTCCCGGATACGAGATGACCAGGGGAACGGCCGAGGTGATCAATCGGATGTTGGCGGCTGGCCGGCGAATGGGTGTCGTCTGAGGGAGAGCCGAGAGCCTAGAGCCGAGAGGGGCAGTCCCCCCGCTGGCGGGATCGGATATTCCTGTCGCTGTCGCCGGGTTGTGGGTAGGTGCTATGGAGATTCGGTTGAACGGGAAGACGCGCGAGGTCGCGGAGGGGATCTCGATCCGCCAGCTCCTGGGCGAGCTGGGGCTGCACCCGATGCGCGTGGCGGTCCAGCGGAATGAGGATATCATCAAGCGCGACCGGTACGGGGAGGTTGTCCTGCAGCCGGGTGATGCGGTCGAGATCCTCACGATCATGGCGGGTGGTTGAAACTGAGGGCCGGGGGTCAGGGGCAGAGTCCGGTCGAAGCCCGATGGGCCGTTCCCGGCGAGGAGGTATGTCATGCGTAATGGTGCAACGCTGAAGTTTGCCGGGAGGGAGTTCCAGTCGCGCCTCATTGTGGGAACCGGAAAGTATCCCGACTATCCCACCATGCAGAAGGCGCTGGAGGCATCGGGGACGGAGATCGTCACCGTGGCGGTCCGTCGCGTGAACCTGGACCGGAAGCAGGAGTCGCTCCTGGATTACATCGACGTCAAGCGGTACACGCTGCTCCCCAACACCGCCGGCTGTTACACGGCCGAGGAGGCCTGCAAGTACGCGCGGCTGGCCCGCGAGGTGGGGATGCCAGAGATGGTCAAGCTGGAGGTCATCGGCGACCAGCGGACCCTGTTCCCCGACAACGAGGAATTGTTGAAGGCCACCCGGACCCTGGTGAAGGAAGGCTTCATCGTCCTTCCCTACGTGAACGACGATCCCGTGATGGCCAGGAAGCTGGAGGACGCCGGCGCGGCCGCCGTGATGCCGCTGGGGGCGCCCATCGGGTCGGGACTGGGACTCCGGAACCCCCACAACATCACGATCATCCTTCAGACGGTTCGGGTTCCCGTCATCGTGGACGCCGGAGTGGGGACGGCGTCGGACGCCGCCGTCGCCATGGAGCTGGGCTCCGACGGGGTTCTGATGAACACCGCCATCGCCGGGGCCAAGGATCCCGTGATGATGGCGGACGCCATGCGGAAGGCCGTGGAGGCGGGGAGGCAGGCCTACCTGGCGGGCCGGATCCCGAAGAAACTGTACGCCTCTGCCTCTACGACGATGGAGGGGATGATCGAGTAGTGGAATCGCCATTTCGAATTTCGAATTTCGAATTTCGAAATCCACGGAAGTGGGGCCTGTACCTCGTGACCGATCGGCACCAGGTAGGTGACCGCGATCTCCTCACCGTCGTGGGGCAGGCCCTCCAGGCCGGAGTGCGCGCGGTCCAGCTCCGGGAGAAGGATCTTCCCACCCGGGACCTGTACCATCTCGCAGGAAAAGTTCTTGCCATGGCTCGGGCGGCCGGCGCGGCGTTGCTCGTCAACGATCGGGTGGACGTGGCCTTGGCTCTCTCGGCCGACGGGGTCCAGCTCACGCGGCGAAGCCTCCCCCCCAGGGAGGCCCGCGATCTCTTGGGAGCCGGCAAACTCATCGGCGTCTCGTGCCATTCCCCGGCAGAGCTTCGAGAAGCGGAGGAGGGCGGCGCGGATTTCGTCGTGCTCGGGCCCATCTTCGAGACGCCGTCGAAAGCTCCGTTTGGCCCTCCGCTGACGACGGAGATCGTGCGGCAGGCGCGGGCGATCACATCCCTTCCGATCCTGGCGATCGGGGGCATCAACGCCGTCCGGATTCCCGAGGTGATGGCGGCGGGTGCCGACGGCGTCGGCGTGATCTCCGCAGTGATGGCCGTATCGGACGCTGGCGCAGCCGCCGCCGAGCTCCTCGCCGCCGTCGCCGCTGCGCGGCGAGGCGGCTAGGCAATCTGGCAATCAGGCAACCGGGCAATCAGGGACTCCAAGTTGCCAGGTTGCCAGTCCAGAGAGATGTGGATCATCGTTGACGGGTACAACGTCATCCGGCAGTGGCCCGAACTGGCCATGCTGGATCGAGCTGACCTCCAGTCGGGCCGAGAGGCCCTGCTGCGGGAACTGCAATCGTACCGGCGGGCCAAGGGGCACAAGGTCACCGTGGTCTTCGACGGGCGGGAGCAAGGCGGATTCTCGGAAGCGACCGGGAGCGCCGGCGGCATCGGGGTGCACTACTCCAAGCGGGGGGAGACGGCCGACTCGGTCATCGCGCGGCTGGTTGTCGAGGGTGGAGAGGGGGCCGTGGTGGTCAGCTCGGATCGCGAGGTTGCCGAGGCCGCGCGGCGACAGGGGGCCGCCTCCCTTTCCGGCGCGGAGTTCATGGCCAGGATCGAGGCAAGCCGATTGACCTCACTGAAGGGTGGCGAAGAGGAAGAGCGCCCCGCCAAGGCGGGCAAGGGCGTTGCCCGGCGCCTGCCCAAGGCGGAACGGCAGCGGCAGCGACGCCTGAAGGGGCTCTGAGATGGAGCGAGAGACGAGCCGCCAGGCTTCCAGGCTGTACATGTCGTGGTACGAAGAGGAGCGAGTGATGGCAGCGACGCGACCCGATCAGGTGGTGGATCTCCGCAGCGACACCGTGACCAGGCCGACGCCCGAGATGCGGCGAGCCATGGCCGAGGCGGAAGTCGGGGACGATGTCTTCGGCGAGGACCCGACGGTCAATCGCCTGGAGGCGATTGCGGCCGAGCGGTTGGGGAAGGAGGCGGGCCTCTTCGTCACCTCTGGGACTATGGGCAACCAGGTCTGCCTGATGGCCCACACCCAGCGGGGGGACGAGATCATCCTGGATGAGAATTCGCACATCTTCAACTACGAGGTGGCCGCCCTGGCGGTCCTCTCGGCCGTGCAGCCGCGGACACTTCACGGGCGCCACGGGATCCTGGATCCGGAGGACGTGAGGCGGGCGATTCGACCCCCCAATGTCCACCATCCGAAGGACACGCTTGTCTGCGTGGAAAGCACCCACAATCGCGGGGGCGGCACGGTGTATCCCCTGGAGACCCTGCGCGCGATCCACCGGATCGCGACCGAGCACGGGCTGGCTGTTCACCTGGACGGCGCCCGCGTGTTCAACGCCTGCGTGGCGACCGGTGTCCCCGTACGCGAGGTGGCCGCCCAGGCCGACTCTGTGACCTTCTGCCTCTCCAAGGGACTGGGGGCGCCGGTCGGATCCGCGGTCACGGGGACGCGGGCCTTCATTGACCGCGCCCGGCGGGCGCGGAAGATGCTCGGCGGGGGCATGCGCCAGGCGGGCATCCTGGCCGCGGCGGGCATCGTGGCCCTGGAGACGATGGTGGATCGGCTGCGGGAGGATCACGAGAACGCGCGGGTGCTGGCCGATGGGCTGGCAAGGCTGCCGGGGATTCAGATCGACCTCAACCTCGTCCAGACGAACATCGTGATCTTCAGCGTGAATCGGAAGGATCTGGATGCAGCCGGCCTGATCCTGAAGCTCGGGGAGCAAGGGATCAAGGCCTTCGCCATCAGCCAGGATCGCATCCGCATGGTCACCCACAAGGATGTGGACCGGGCCGGGATTCTCAGGACGCTGGTGGCCCTCCAGGCCATCCTCGGCTGAGCCCTCAACGCAAAGAAAAACACGAGAGCCCTGGGAATGCGCCTTCCCAGGGCTCTCTGTTCTTTTTCGCCTCCCAGCTTCCCAGCCTTCTCGCGTTCCAGCCGTTTTACCGCACGGCGTCCTTCAGGGCTTTTCCCGCCTTGAACTTCGGGATCTTCGCCGCCTTGATCTTGATGGCCTCGCCCGTCTGAGGGTTCCGGCCGTTCCGCGCCGCCCGGCGCCCGACCGCGAAGGTCCCGAACCCGACCAGGCTCACCCGCTTCCCCTTCCGCAACGTGTCCCGCACGCCCATCATGAAACTATCCAGTGCCGCCTCGGCCGCCTTCTTGCTGATCTTGGCATCCTTGGCCATCCGATCCACCAGCTCCGCCTTCGTCATAGGCTGCCTCCTCTCTTGTTTTTCACGGGAACACGAGAATTGAACATGAAGACGAATCCTGCGAGTACGCGTGTGGCTCTTATCAAAGGCGCACAACCAGTGTCAAGGCAAAAAGCCGCATGGTGGGGATGAGAGACAACGCTCATGGGCCGAGGGAAACGGAAACGGATCCGTCATGCCTCGTTGCAGTGGTTCGCGTGACATCGCCCCCGAGGCCAGCCCTCGGACGACCGGGCCGCGACGGTACCCCGCCAGGGGCGGGGTGGGGCGGTCTTGCTCCGGGTCGGCCCGCCCACCCAGGGGGTCCCCGGCGGACCTCCGGGCCGGACCCGCCGCCCCCGCACGCCCCTGCGCCTCGGGCCGCCCCCGGGGGCTCCTTCGCGCGGCGGGAATTCTTACGAGGAAGCGCTCACGTCCGGCGGCGCCACGCGGCCAGGCGTTTCCGGATCTCCGCCTCCAAGCCTCGGTCGGTGGGCCGGTAGTACACGCGGCCCCGGAGGCTCTCGGGCATGTAGTCCTGTTCCGCGTAGGCCCCCTCGTAGTCGTGGGCGTACTTGTAGCCCTCGCCGTAGCCCAGCTCCTTCATCAATCGGGTTGGGGCGTTCCGTATGTGGAGCGGCACCGGCTCGGCCGGGGCGGAAGCCACGTCGGCCTGCGCCTCGCCAAAGGCGGCATACACGGCGTTACTCTTGGGCGCCGTGGCCAGGTAGGTCACGCACTGGGCCAGAGCCAACTCCCCCTCCGGGGTCCCCAGAAAGTGGTAGGCCTCTTTGGCCGCGACGGCCAACGAGAGCGCGGATGGATCGGCGTTGCCGATGTCCTCGGACGCAAAGCGGACCAGGCGCCGGGCGATGTAGAGCGGGTCCTCGCCCGAGGCCAGCATGCGCGCCAGCCAGTACAGAGCCGCGTCGGGATTGCTGCCCCGCAGGCTCTTGTGCAGGGCCGAGATGAGATTGTAATGCTCCTCGCCTGCCTTGTCGTAGAGGAGGCTCCGCTTCTGCGCCGCTTCCTGGACGATGGCCAAGCTGATGACACGCGGCTGATCCGAGGCCCGGGCCAGCCGGGCCGAGAGGTCCAGGAGATTCAGGGCGGCCCGCGCGTCCCCGTTGGCCCAGCCGGTGATGGCAGCCAGGGCGTCCTCGGGCACTTGCAGCCGGCTCTTCCCCAGCCCCCGGTCGGTGTCCGTAAGGGCACGGTCCACGATCAGCCGGATGTCGGCCTCGGACAGCGGGTGCAGCACCACGACCTTGGCCCGGGAGAGCAGCGGCGCGATCACCTCGAAGGAAGGGTTCTCGGTGGTGGCGCCGATCAGGGTGATGGTGCCGCGCTCGACGTGGGGGAGGAAGGCGTCTTGCTGGGCCTTGTTGAAGCGGTGGATCTCGTCCACGAAGAGGATGGTGCGCTGGCCCGCGCCGCGCAGCCTTCGATCCGCCTCGCCGATGACCTCTTTGATCTCCTTGATGCCCGAGCTGACCGCAGAGAACGGCGTGAAGGCCGCCTTCACGCGACTGGCGATGAGCATGGCCAGGGACGTCTTGCCCGTGCCGGGCGGCCCCCAGAGGATCAAGGACGGGACCTCCCCCTGCTCCAGGGCCACCCGGAGCACCTTCCCCTCGCCCAAAAGATGCGCCTGGCCGACAAACTCCTCCAGCGTGCGGGGACGCATCCGGTCGGCCAGGGGCGCTGCCTTTCGGGGCGGCGGAGATTCGCGGGGGAAGAGCTCTTGGCTCATCACCAGTTCGATGTTCGGGGTTCGATGTTCAACGTTGAACCTTGCACCTTAAACGGGGAACCGGCGCTGCCCGTCGGCAGCGCCTAGAAGCGAACCGTGGCGATGAAATCCATGCAGCGCTGGAACTGATCGGGCGCAAGGCGACCGGCATCCCGGAGGTATGCCAGGACGGCGGAGATCCGTAACGCGCTGTGGAGCGCGTATCCTCTCTCCTTCAGCTTGTCGGCGCCACCCTGCTCCCGATCCAGGAAGATCACGAAGTCCCGCACCGTGAGCCCTGCCTCGATGAGTGGCGCCGCCGCCTCGAACTTGCTGGCCCCGTCGGTGATCACGTCGTCGATGGGGACGATCACGTCGCCCGGAGCGAAGGCGCCTTCGATGGCCCGGCGGATGCCGTGCTCCTTCACCTCTTTCCGAGCATACAGCATGGGAAGGCTCCCCGCCAGCGAGACGGCCGTGGCGATGGGCAGGCCGGCGTACGGGATGCCGGCGATCCGGTCGAAGCGAAGGGGCCGCAGGACCTCCAGGATGCGGAGAGCGATCGCCTTAAGGATGGGCGGATGGGCGATGATGCCGCGCAAGTCCACGTAGAAGGGGGAAAGCACGCCGGACTTCAGGCGGAATTCGCCGAACTTCAGGGCCTGGATGGCGGTGAGATCATCCACCAGCTTCTTGTCCGCTTGACTCAGCATGCAATGTCCTCCGGGTCCAGCGTCTTCCTCCTCATCCCGTGACTCTCCCGGTGGCCTGTAACGCCTTCATGCATTCCTCCGCAATCCGTTGCGCCGCCTCGACGGGGTCCTTTGCGGCGAGGATCGGGCGCCCCACGACCACGTAGTCCGCGCCTGCCCAGATGGCTTCACCGGGTGTCATCACCCGGCGCTGGTCGCCCCGGTCTGCGTCGGCCGGACGTACTCCCGGCGTCACGACGAGGAAAGCGGGACCACAAGCTTGGCGAATGTCAACGATCTCGTGGGGCGAGGCCACGACCCCGTCCAGTCCGGCAGCCTGGGCCTGTCGCGCCAGGTGCTGCACCTCCTCGCGCAGTGTCCGGGTGGTTCCAAGGATCGCCTGGAGGGCCGCCTCGTCCAGGCTGGTCAGGACGGTGACCCCCAGGACGAGGGGGCGTTCCCCTGGGTTTGCCACAGAGGCCGCCTTCGCGGCCTCGGCCATCATGACGGCGCCGCCGCTGCAGTGGACGTTCAGCATCCAGACGCCCAGGTTCCTTGCCGATGCCACGGCCCCCGCGACGGTGTTGGGGATGTCGTGGAACTTCAGGTCGAGAAAGACGCGCAGGCCCAGGTCGCGCAGGGCGTAGACGGCGCGGGGCCCTTCGGCCGTGAAGAGCTGGCTGCCGATCTTGACGGCGGCCACGTGGGGGGCAAGCCGGCGGGCCAGGTCCGACGCCTCGTCAAGCGTCGGCACATCCAGGGCGACGATCACGCGGCTGTTCGGCTCTGCCATGCTCCACTCCGTTCCAATCAGCCCGATCCAATCTTGCACGTGCGGACGCGTACTCCGGCGGACGGCGAGAGATCCGGCGGAAGCGAGCGCATCGCTTCTCCTCAACGTTGCGAATGCGCCAGCCCTCCGTTCCGGGGCCGGAGCATAGCGCAATGGGGGTCAATTCCCCACACGATTCCCGGGAGAGCCGATCTTGATCGCGGCCTCTTCTGCCCCATAGACAGCTTGCAGGATCTCCCCCGGCTTGGAGGCGTCACCGATCACATAGAGTTCCGGCACCTTTCCCTCAAGGTCTTTGGCGATACGGTCGTCCGGTTTCGAGCCCACGGCCAACACGATGGTGTCGAATCCCCCGATCTTTCGTGTTCCTGAGGCGTCCTCCACCAGAGCGTACCCCTTTCCCAGCTCCTTCACCTTGGTGGAGGTGAGGACGGTAACCCCTTTTTCCGCGAGCCGATGCGAAAGGTGATATTTCAAGTGGATCACGAAATCCGAGGCGATCTCTCCCAACATCTCGACCACGGTGACCTCTTTCCCCATCTCCGACAGGTAATCAGCCGTCTCCGTTCCAATCCCACTCCCCCCAACCACCAGAACCCGCTTTCCCACGGTTCCTTCCCCAGCGAAGACGGCTTCAGCGGAAATGGCCCCGCTCTCCTGCATCCCCTTCCAATCGGGAACGAGCGGACGTGCTCCGGACGCCACGATAACCGCATCCGGCTTCCCAGCTCCCACCATTTCGGCGGTGAGCTCCTTCCCCATCTCCAGAGTCACCTCCAGCCCCCTGACTCTCCGTTCGAGATAACCCAGATACTCATTCAGGACGGCCTTCTTTGGAGGGAGGGCGGCGAATATCATCCTCCCGCCCAGCTTATGGTCCCTTTCAAAGAGCGTCACCTCGTGTCCTCTCAGGGTTGCGATTTCGGCCGCCTTGAGACCACCAGGGCCCCCGCCGACGACCCAGACCTTCTTTGGCTGATCGCTCTTCGAGAATCTGAATTGATCTTCATTGCCTGCCTCCGGATTGACAGCACATCGAGTCGAGTCCTTTCTCAGGCTCTGCATGCATCGATTGCACGAAAGGCAGGGAATGATCTCTTCAGGTCGCCCCTCTTCAGCTTTCTTCGGCAGGTGGGGGTCTGCGATCAAGGCCCTGCCCATAGAGACGAGGTCGGCCTTTCCGTCCCGTACGATCTGATCGGCCATGACCGGGTTTCTGATTCTCCCGACCGTGATCACGGGGATGTGCACCACCGACTTGATGGCCTCGGCAAGATGGACGAAGACACCTTCTTCCACATAGTAAGGCGGCTGGTTTAGGTAACCCGAGGCGGCGTTACACGCTGACACGTGAAGGGCATCGGCTCCTTCCTTCTCCAAGATCTGAGCAATCTGTTTCGTTTCCTCTATTCTCAGCCCCCCGTCCACATACTCGTCGGCGCTCATCCTGCAAACGATGGGGAAATCAGGACCGACCCCGTTTCGCACCGAATTCAGGACGTTCCGGGCAAATCGAGTCCGCCCTTCGAGATCCCCTCCGTATCGGTCGCTTCTTCGGTTGGAGAACGGGGACAGAAAAGCGCAGATAAGATATCCATGGGCCATATGCAGTTCAACCCCGTCGGCACCCGCGTTCTTGACTCTCTGCGCTGCCATGGAGAACGCCTCGGTAATCTCCTCGATTTCACCTACCGTAAGTTCCCTCGGGATTTCGTTTCTTGTCGGACAGGAGATGGGGGAGGGGCCAACAATGGGCGAACCCGTGATCACGGATGATGTTTGCCTCCCCGCATGATTGATTTGGACGACGATCTTTCCTCCTACTCGGTGGACGGCTTCAATCAGCCTCCCGATTCCCGAGGCGTGTTCGTCGGAACTGATGAGGAGCATCTTCGGACTTGCCTTGCCCTGCCGGAGAATGCCCGTGTGCTCGACCGTGATATATCCCACGCCCCCTCTTGCGCGCTCCACATAGTAGGCGATCTGCCGATCTGTCACAAAGCCATCCGGCGAGGCGTAATTTGTCGCCATAGGGGGCATCACAATCCGGTTCTTCGTCTTCAACGCCCCAATGGAAAAAGGACTGAAAAGCTTATCCAGCCTCATTCGTATGCCTCCTCTGAATATGTTTGTTTGTATGAAGCCCAACTCCCCACGCGGCATTTCCTCTTCTTGGGGGTGACCCCCACCATAGAGTTCCCCCGTCTGGTCCGGACCCTGGTGCCGCATCGAGTTCTGCGTTCGCGATCATTGCACCCGTGCCAATTGAGGGGCCGAGTTTAACTCAATGTCATACGCTGGGTCACTCCAAAAGGTGGCTCTTACTGTGCGGTGCATAAGAAGGTGAGGGGATTGGGGTGATGGGAATCTGCCTTTCCGGCGGGGTGCGTCCTCGATCGATCCCGGGGGCCGCGAGGTGCGCGGGGGGCGGCCCTGGCCCCGCCAAGCCACACCCCGGTCGGTCCCGAGCATCCTGCGGCCCTGGCGGACTTGTCAAGTAGAAATCGCAAGCAGGCTCGCGCCGGCGCGATCGTGGGGCTGCAGAATGGGGGCCGGGATGCGTGGCGGCGCCGCCAGCGCCCGGAGCCGAGCGCTTTGCACGGTCTGAGAGATTGGGCAGCAATGGATGCCAGGAGGAAAGAGAGCCGCTCACCGCAAGGACTGCCTCAGCCGTCCCGACACTCTTGCCTGACAGGCCAGCGAGGCAGATCCTGGGGAAAGGACCGAGAACAGAAGGACGCCATTCCGGAAGCGTTGACAGCGGGCCGGGCATCGGCATAGAGTGGCGGCATGTCACGCAGCCGCTGGATCCTCTTTCTTACTCTGTCGCTCTGTCTCGCTGCGTCCAGGGCGTCCGCGTTTCACGCGGCGCCCGAGGTCCGCGCCGGCATGCTTCGGGCCACGGACCTGATGCTGAACCTCGACGCGGACGCGGCCGAGGGGGAGTGCCAGCACCTGCTGGCGCTGCCCGAGGGAGAGGCCGCCGGCCGATTCTGCCTGGCCATGGTGACGCTGACCCGAGCAGAGGACAAGGACGATCCCGCGCCCGAGCTGGACCGCTTCCTGGGACAGGTGGGGACGGCCACCTCGGCGGCCGAGGCGCTGGAGCGATCCCAGCCGACCGATGCCGAGGTGAAACTGCTGCTGGGCCTCGCCCAGGGGAGCAAGGCGCTGGTGGACGGCGGACGCAAGAACTACCTGTCGGCCTTTCAGGCCATCCGCGAGGCGCACCGTCGCTTCGAGGAGGCGCTTCAGCTCGACCCGAATCTCATAGATGCCTACTACGGCCTCGGGGTCTACAACTATGGACTGGGACGGCTGCCGGCCTTGCTGCGGCCGCTGGTCAGCATCGCGTTGCCGGCTGGGGATGGCACCCACGGGCTTGAAGAGATAGAACGGGTGGCGGAGCAGGGGACCTACCTCAAGATGACGGCGCGGGTGGCGCTGCTCCACCTCTTCGCGGGGACGGAACAGAAGTACACGGAGGCTGTGCGGCTGGGTTTGGACCTCCTCTCGCGGTATCCCGGCAATGTGGACCTGTACTTCGCCACGTCCAACGCTGCATCGGAACTCGGGCGCACTGACGAGGCCCTGGAGATCGCTCGCCGCGTTGCGCGGAATATGGCCGAAGGTCGTCCCCACTTCGGTCCCGACCTCGCGGGGCGGTACAACCAGCTCCTGGGCAAGATCTATATGGATCGCGGCGAGAACGCCACGGCCCTGGCCTTCTTCAAGCGGGCCATCGAGGCCCCCGCGCCCCCGCGATACCGCTGGGTCACCGCCTGGGCCTGGACCCGCTCGGGGATGATCTACGATCTCCAGGGGGAGCGCGGGGAGGCCGTGCGACGGTACCGCAAGGCCCTGGCCGTGGAGGGCGAGGGGATTGCCAAAGACGCGGCCCGGCGCCACCTTGACGAGCCGTATCGCGGGCGCCCCCAGCCCGCGTCGTGACCGGATTCTCTCGCCATCACGAAAGGACGCTCTGCGAATGGTCAAGCGATCGTCTCGTCACCACGAGCCTCACGAGGAAAAATCGGTCTCCCGCGGGCCCGAGGCGCACCCCTGGCTGCTCCATGCGGTGGTGTTCGTGTGCGGCGCCGTCCTCATGGGGCTGGAGATCGTGGGGAGCCGCATCCTGGCCCCCTACTTCGGCAACTCCATCTTCGTGTGGGGGAGCCTGATCAGCATCGTCCTGGCGGCGCTGAGCCTGGGCTACTGGCTGGGCGGGATCGTGGCGGACCGCTGGCCGCGCCTGCGGGTCCTCGGGGTGCTCATCGCTCTTCCGGGGATCATGATCGCGTTGCTTCCCTTCGTCTATCCGCTGCTGAACCGGGCCATCGCGGCCAGCGAGATGGGCGCCCGACTCAGCCCCCTCGTCTCCAGCTTCGTGTTGTTCCTCGTCCCCAGCGTGTTCCTGGGGACGATCTCGCCCTTTGCGGTGCGGCTGCAGGCCAGGGCGGTGGCCTCCGTCGGGACGACGGCAGGCGGCCTGTACGCAGTCTCCACGGCGGGAAGCATCGTGGGAACCCTGCTCACCGCGTTCTACCTCATTGTGGTGATCGGGGTGGCGAATATCGTGCATGGCTTGGGCCTCACGCTGCTCGTCGTGGCGGCCGCGGTGTTCCTGCGGGGCCGGAGGACCGGACGGGCCAGCCTGGCTCTCGTGTGTACGGGCGTCCTGCTCCTGGGCGTGGTCTGGCAGGCGCGAACGCGGGCGGCAGAGCCGGGCCTCTTGCTGGACATGGACTCCTTCTACAACCACATCCGCGTGGCGGAGGATGGCGGCGCGCGCTACATCGACTTCGACAACCTGCGGCAGAGCGCCATGCTGCTGGACGACCCGTGGGAGCTTCGCCTGCGCTATACCCGATTCCTGGCGCTGGCGCTGGCCTTCCAGCCCGAGCCCAGGCGCGTTCTGATCCTGGGCCTGGGCGGGGGCTCTTTCCCCAAGCGGCTCTACCGGGACTTCCCCCAGGTCGTGGTGGACGTGGTGGACATCGACCCCGAAGTCATCGGCATCGCCAAGCGGTACTTCCAGGTGCCGGAGGATTCCCGGCTGCGGCTTCACCGCCAGGACGGCCGCCGCTTCGTCCAGGAGACAACGGAGAGGTACGACCTGATCTTCCTGGACGCCTACAACTCCGACACCATTCCGTTCCATCTCACAACACGGGAGTTCTACCGGCAGCTGGAGGCGCACCTCGCCCCCGGAGGATTTGTGGTTTCCAACATCATCGGGACCCTCCGGGGGCCCCAGAGCGGTTTTTTCCGGGCCGTGTACCGGACGCTGGCTGACACCTTTCCCACAGTGTACGTAGTCCCGACGTACGATGGGGGAGGGACCCTTGTGCTGGGCGAGATCAACATTCTATTGTTCGCCACGCGGGATACAACCCGCCTGACCCGGGCGGAGTTCATGGCGCAGGTCGGCCGGGTTGGCGGCAGGCTCGTCCCGGCCTCGGACCTGATGGAGTACGCCTCGCATCTCTTCGAACTGCCCATCCCGGTGTCGGACGTCCCCATCCTGACGGACGACTACGCGCCGGTGGAGATCCTCCGGGCCTCCTGACCCAGAACCGAGGGAAACCATTGAACCGCCATGACGCCAAGGATATTGAGGATCCGATGCGCTGATGCCGCGCCGGCACGGAGGGACTCCGAACGATGAGGTAGCGCGCGGCCATCCAAATGGGCCTGGGCCCGTTTGGTTTCGATTTCAGGCGGGCATCGATTTTTGACTTGACGGGCTCGGGGAAATCTGATACAAAAATGCTACCTTTTAAGCGGGTTCTGCGAAGCCTGCAAGGGAGTTGTCGGTCGTGCCTGCGAGATTGCTGCGGAAATCCGGAAACCTCCTCGCCCTCTTGGGCGAGGAGGTTTTTTTGTGCGCGGAGGCCGTATGAGCCAACGACGCGAGAAGGCCCAGATCCTGGACGAGACGGGAATCTCCCGCGCCATCACGCGTGTCGCCCACGAGATCGCAGAGCGCAACAAGGGCGTGCAGGACATCGTCCTGGTCGGCCTGCGGAGCCGCGGCGTGGGTCTGGCGCACCGGATCGCCAGCAAGCTGGAGGAGATCGAGGGAGCCAAGGTCCCCGTGGGGGCGCTGGACATCACCCTGTATCGGGATGACCTGGGAAGGGCCGTGACCCAGCCCGTTATCCAGCGGACCGAGATCCCATTCCCCATCAACGACAAGAAGGTGGTCCTGGTGGACGACGTGCTGTACACGGGCCGCACCTGCCGGGCGGCCATGGACGCCCTCATGGACCTGGGGCGACCGTGCCTGATCCAGCTGGCGGTGCTGGTGGATCGCGGTCACCGGGAGCTGCCGATCCGGGCCGACTACGTGGGGAAGAACGTGCCGACATCGCACCAGGAAGAGGTCCAGGTGTTGCTGGCCGAGGAGGACGGCGTCGACCGCGTCATCATCCTGGACCGCATGGGGACCTGAGCAGGACCCCAAAAAGTTGGCAGTCGTGTTCGCCGTTCCGAAGGGAGGAAGGAGGTCAATCCGTTCATGAGTATCAGTCAGCTTGCCAGATCGATTGTCGAGCCGCCGACCCTGCGGCTCAATGAGGAAGCCAGGCTCTTGCGGGAGAAGGGGCTGCCCGTCATCCATCTGGGCGGCGGGGAGCCCAAGAATAAGACCCCCATCGCGGCCATCCTGAGTTCGGCGGTGAAGCTCGTGAACGGCGACACCAAGTACGTGCCGACGGACGGGGTGCCCTCGCTCAAGAAGGCGATCATCCGCTACACCGAGGAAAACTACGAGCGCATGGTGCAGCCGGAGAACGTGATCGTCTCCTCCGGGGCGAAGCAGTCGGTGTACAACGTGCTGTTCAGCATCCTCAACCCCCAGGACGAGGTCATCGTCCTCGCCCCATACTGGGTGAGCTATCCGGAAATGATCAAGATGGTCTACGGGGTTCCCGTGGTGGTCACGCCCGAGGATGGGCGCTACCTGCCGCGGATGGCGGACATCGAGCAGGCCGTCAGTCCGGCCACCCGGGCCCTCATCGTGAACAGCCCGAACAACCCGTCCGGCCTCATGTACCCCGAGGATCTCGTGGCGGAGATCGTCCGGTTCTGCGAGCGCAAGAGCATCTACCTGATCATGGACGACATCTACCACAAGCTGGTCTTCGACGGGAAGAAAACCCCCTCCGCCTACAAGTACGCGTCCAAGGACATCGAGTCCTCGAGGTTGATCGTCATCAACGGGATCTCCAAGCTGTACGGCATGACCGGGTTCCGGATCGGCTGGGCCGTCGCCAACCGGAAGCTGGTCGAGGTCATGAACAATGTGCAGGCCCAGACCACGTCGTGCGCTTCTCCGATCTCCCAGGCGGCGGCCGAGGGCGCGCTGACGGGGCTGCAAAGCATCGTGGAGAGCCTGCGCCTGATGATCGAAAACAACCGCAACGTCATGATGGAGGAGCTGCACTCCTTCACCGGCGTGAGAATAGCCAAGCCGGACGGCACCTTCTATTGCTTCCCCGATTTCCGGGCGTACAGCAGCAACTCGGTGGAGCTCTCCAATTTCCTGCTGAAGAAGGCCCTGGTGGTCACGGTGCCGGGCCGGGAATTCGGCATGGAGGGTCACCTGCGCCTGACCTACGCCGGATCGGTCAAAGATATCACCGAGGGGGTAACCCGCATGAAGTGGGCCCTGGACCCCAACGCGCCCAACGAAATCTACATTGGCGACCGCAAACTGGTAAGGGACTGGCTATGACAAACATCCTGGACATCAAGACGCCCGCGCAAGGCGAGGCGCGAGCGCTCAAAAGCGATTACGGGCTGGACAATCATGGCCTGACGAATCTGCAACAGGTGTACTGGAATCTGCCCACGGAGGCGCTGTACGAGGAGGTCATCTTCCGCCGCGAGGGCCGGATCACCCGGCAGGGGCCGCTGGTGGTGGACACGGGCAAGCACACGGCCCGGTCGGCCAACGACAAGTTCGTCGTCCGGGAGGCCACCACCGAGGGCCACGTCTGGTGGGGGCAGTACAATCGGCCCTTCGCCGCGGACAAGTTCAACGAGTTGGTCAGCCGGCTGCAGGGATTTTTCCAGGGGCGGGACGCGTTCGTGCAGGACTGCTACGTGGGCGCGGACCCGGAGTACCGGATGCCGGTGCGCATCATCACCGAGTACGCGTGGCACAGCCTCTTCGCCCGGAACATGTTCCTCCTCCCCAAGAGCCTGGAGGAGTACCGGCAGCACGTCCCGGAATTCACGGTGATCTGCGCCCCGTCCTTCAAGGGCATCCAGCAGATCGACGGGACGGCCTCGAATACCTTCATCGCGCTCAACTTCGACCAGCGGTTGTGCATCATCGGAAATACCGCCTACGCCGGGGAGATCAAGAAGTCGATCTTCACCGTGTTGAACTACCTGCTGCCCCTGGAAGGCGTCATGCCCATGCACTGCTCGGCGAACATCGGCAAGGACGGGGACGTGGCCGTCTTCTTCGGCCTGTCCGGGACGGGCAAGACAACCCTGTCGGCCGACCCGGAGCGGGGGCTGATCGGCGACGACGAGCACGGGTGGAGCGATAACGGCGTGTTCAACTTCGAGGGCGGCTGCTACGCCAAGGTGATCCTGCTCTCGCCCACGGCCGAGCCGCAGATCTACGCCTGCACGCACCGGTTCGGCACCATCCTCGAGAACGTGGTGTACGATCCAACCACCCGCCACATCGACCTGGATGACGAGACCATCACCGAGAACACCCGCGCCTCCTATCCGCTGGAATACATCGACCACGCCGTGGCGGACAAGGCGGGCGGCCATCCCAAGAATATTATCCTGCTGACGTGCGATGCCTCCGGCGTGATGCCGCCGATTGCGAAGCTGACGCCGGACCAGGCGCTGTACCAGTTCATCTCCGGGTACACCTCGAAGATCGCCGGCACGGAGGTCGGCCTGGGGAAAGAGCCGGAGATCACGTTCAGCACGTGCTTCGGCGCGCCCTTCATGGTGCACCACCCCTCCGTGTACGCCGACCTGCTGAAGCGGAAGATCCTGCGGTACGGGGTCAACTGCTGGCTGGTCAACACCGGCTGGGTCGGCGGCCCGTACGGCGTGGGCAAGCGGATCAGCATCGCGTACACGCGCGGCCTCCTGAAGGCGGTGTTGAGCGGAAAGCTGCTGGGGGTGCAATACGCCACCGACCCGATCTTCGGGTTCCAGGTTCCCAAGAGCTGCGAGGGGATTCCGGCCAGCGTGCTCAACCCGGCCGAGGCCTGGTCGAGCAAAGAGCAGTACATGCAGCGGTACCGCCAACTGGCGTTCCGCTTCGTGGACAACTTCAAGAAGTTCGAGGCGGGCTGCCCTCCGGAGGTTCTCCAGGCGGGGCCCGTGGGCATCGGATCGTCTCATGCCCGCCCGGTATCCTTGAAGACAGAGGCGTCACCCCGGGAGGATGAGCGAGAGGTCGTGACCGCGGATTAGGTGCACCATGGAAAGCAGCGGGGACAAGGGCGATCCGGAGAAGCGCAAGGCGGGAGCGGGATCTTCTGCCATCGAGGCCGGGATCCCGCTCGCGCTGTTGCACGAGCTTTCAAAGGTCGAGAGCTACAACAAGCATCTCTATCGCCCCAGCGCCTATCTGCACAAGTGGTGGGCGCGCAGGCTCGGCTCCGTGTTCCGCACCATCCTGCTGGGGACGTTCTCCCCTGCGGGCGAAGACGTCTGGCGGCGGTACTACGAGGGGGCGCGCTTTCCCGAGCGCGTCGTCCTCGACCCGTTCATGGGCGGAGGGACGACGGTCCACGAGGCCCTGCGGCTCGGCTGCAGGGTCATCGGCGTGGACTACAACCCCGTCGCCTGGTGGACGGTCCGTTCCTCCATCACCCTGCCCGATCTCCCGCGTCTTGAGGATGGGTTCCTGACGCTCCAAGAGAAGGTCTCTGCCCTCCTGCTGTCCCATTACACCACGCAGTGCCCGCGGTGTGCTGAGCAGGGCTACGCCGCATTCGTCCTCTGGGTCCGGACGGCCAAGTGCGAGCGGTGCAGCAGCGCTGTGAGGCTCCGCGAATCATTCGTTCTGAGAACGGACCGCGATGTCAAGACTGTGGTCTGCCCGCATTGCCAGGGCGTGTTCGAGACGAGGGCGCGTGAGGCCGCCAAGTGTTCAGCGTGTGGTCATCGCGTCAATCTCAAAGGGGGAGTGGCCGATAACGGACGATACGCCTGCCCCGAATGCTCCCACGTCCAGCGCGTGCCGCGAGGTGCGACCGCTCCGGATGCGCCTGAGCAATATGACATGTTCGCGGTTCGCTACGTATGCCCCACGCACGGAGAGGGCTTCAAGAAAGCGGATGGGGCCGACGTACGGGCCTATGAGAGAGCCAGGGATTATTTCCTGAAGATGGAAGACTCCCTGCCCATTCCGGACCAGGCGATCCCGGATGGGTGGAAGACGGGCGACCTCATTGCTCACGATTACCTGAAATGGCGCGACCTGTTCAATCCCCGCCAGCTTCTGTGCGCGGGCGCGCTCCTGAAAGAGATCCTGCAGCTTTCTGACCAGAGCGTCCGCGAAGCCTTCGTGACGCTGTTCTCCGCGTGTCTCGAGTTCAACAATATGCTGTGCACGTACAAGGGCGGAAACGCCAGGCGGCCGGGGGCGGTTCGCCACATCTTCTCCCACCACGCCTTCGTCTTCCCGTACGAGATGCTGGAGAACAATTTCTGGGGAGTGGGGGCCCAGTCCGGGACATTCACCCATCTGTACTCATCCCGGTTGCGCCGCGCCAAGGAGTTCTGCCTGCTACCGCGGGAGCGGGAGGTCCGGGAGGGTCGAACGGTCCGGACGGTTTCCCTGCCAAGCGAGCGGGTCGAGGGGAAGCTGGCAGCCAGCTTCGCCGAATTGACCAAGGGGTCAAAGAACGCATGGCTCCTCTGCGGGAGCAGCGAACAGCTCCCGATTCCCGACAAGTCCGTGGATGCCGTGGTCACCGATCCGCCCTACTCGGACAACGTCCAGTATGCCGAACTCTCGGACTTCTTCTACGTATGGCAACGGGAGGCGCTGAAGGGTTCGTATCCGGAATTCGAGCCAGCTCTCGTGCAGAAAGATCGGGAGATCGTCAAGAATCCGAAACAGGGCAAGGACGGAGGCTTCTACGAGAAGGGCCTGCGGAGGGTGTTTTCGGAATGCGGGCGCGTCCTCAAGGATGACGGGCTCCTGGTGTTCACCTTCCACCACAAGGCATTTGAGGCGTGGGTCAACGTTCTCAGGGCGGTGCTTGACGCTGGCTTTTTTGTCACGGCGGCGCACCCAGTACATTCAGAGATGCCCCTTTCTGTGCACATCCAAAACTATCAATCCATGTCGTTTGACACGGTGCTCGTCTGCCGGAAGAGGGGCCCCGGTATCCGAACCCACTGGAGCACCTTAAGATCTGCAATCGAACGAAATGCCAAGACAGCTATCAAGACTCTTGAGGAGTCGGGGACCAGGCTATCGGCACTTGACGCCTACGTTGTGGTACTTGGAAAGTGTCTACAGTGCTACTCAACCAACTATCCCGAAGTGTACGAAGATCAGAATCAAGAGCGAAAAGTATCGATCGAGCGAGCACTGCGGGGGGCAGAGGGAATCGTAGCCCATTTGTTCGAGCGGTCAGAGGCGCCTCGTCTCAGAGAAAAGGTCCCTGGCTATGGGCGGGGGAAAAGGAGAAAGAGCTAGCTCACTGAAGCTGGGGAAAAGTTCGAACCCTATGTTCCGGGGTTGACGGCCTTATGCTCGAGGATCTGCTTCCAGGACCGAGGACAGACATCTCCGAACTCTTTGGCTACCCAGCCAGGGATCGGTCTCCCGAGGTTGTGGGAATCCGGGAACGGCGAGTTTGTCCCTTTCTCCAGGGGACTTGCACCAAGCTCGATCACAGAGGTGATAGTACGGGCGTGTGTAGCGTCTTCAACCCGAAAGAGGGTGTTGAGACAATTATTTGCCCCAATCGTCTGTACTTCGACAACTATCGGGTTCTTAGAGAAGTCATCGAGGATGCCTTCGGGCCAGATTTCAGCTTGATCCGTCCGGAGGGAATCGGAGCGGTTAATCACGACGGCCGAAAAGTCGTTGCCCTAGGACACAATTTCGGGAAAGAAGTGAGGGTTCCTTTACCCAAGAGTCACGGGCGGAAGCGAACGGGGTCTTTCTTCACTGATTGGGTGCTCGCGCAGATCACGCGAAGTGGGGATTTGGGGAATTTTGTTGGGGTGGAAGTGCAAAGCATTGACATCACAGGGAATTACCGCGCGGCGCAGGCGGGCTACATGAAGGGAATCAAACACTCTCCACCTTCAGGACATGGTCTGAACTGGGAGAACGTGAACAAGCGAATACTCCCGCAAGTCATTTTTAAGGGGAGAGTTCTCCAGCGAGAGAAAAGCTGCGAGAAGGGACTGTACTTTATCGTTCCTGAGGCGATGTACGAAAGAATCCTCCAGCGTCTTGGAGGAGGCCTCGAAGAATACCCTCCCGGCAGAGGGTCTGTAACATTCTTCCGCTACGCGCTTTCTAGGACCGCTAAGCCAGGACAGATCCGAAATGTTGACAGGGTTGAGATCACCAGAACCAATGTCGAAACGATAGCTGCGAGGTTATCAGGCGGGCGAGATCTTCCAGATCAGGGCGAGTTCGAGCGTCATATCCGGCAGGCTCTGGGGATCTGAGAGCGCTCAGGGGAGGTTCACATGGGCGTAGGATGGAAGCGCAAGGACCTGTTGGGGATCCAGGATCTGACGGTGGACGAGATCACCCTGATCCTGGACACGGCGGTCTCCATGAAGGAGATCGCCTCCCGCGACATCAAGAAGGTGCCCACGCTTCGCGGCAAGACCGTCATCAACCTCTTCTACGAGCCGAGCACGCGGACGCGGACCTCCTTCGAGATCGCGGGCAAGTGGATGAGCGCGGACGTGATCAACATCTCGACATCGAGCAGCAGCGTGTCGAAAGGCGAGAGCCTGAAGGACACGGGACTGACCCTCCAGGCCATGCACCCGGACGTGGTGGTGATCCGCCACTCGGCGGTGGGGGCGCCCCACCTCCTCGCCGGCATCCTCCAGCGGACGTCTGTCATCAATGCGGGCGACGGGGCCCACGAGCATCCGACCCAGGCGCTGCTGGACCTGTTCACCATCCGGGAAGGGCGGGGGACCCTCTCGGGATTGAAGGCGGCCATCGTGGGCGACATCCTGCACAGCCGCGTGGCCCGATCCAACATCTTCGCCATGCAGAAGATGGGGATGCAGGTCCGGGTCTCCGGCCCGGCCACCATGCTGCCCCGCTACCTGGACCGGTTGGGGGTGGAGGTCTTCGGGCGGATCGAGCCGGCCATCGCCGACGCGGACATCATCATGATGCTGCGGGTCCAGCTGGAGCGGCAGGCCGCAGGCCTGTTCCCGACGCTCAGAGAATACTCGAAACTGTTCGGGCTGAACCTGGACCGGCTCAAGTCGGCCAGGCGGGACGTCCTGATCATGCACCCGGGTCCGATCAATCGCGGGGTGGAAATCGCGCCCGAGGTGGCCGACGGACCCTACTCCCTGATCCTGAACCAGGTGGAGAACGGCCTGGCGATCCGCATGGCGCTTCTGTACCTGCTGGCTGGCGGCCAGGCGGCGAACAACAACTGAGGTGGTCCAAAGTCCGACGTTCAAGGTCCCACGTCGGGAGCCTCGGACTCCGCACCTTGGACATTGGACCTCGGACCTCAGACCTCGGACGGAGTCTCCATGAGGATCCTGATCGAAGGCGGGCGGGTCATAGATCCGGCGAACAATGTGGACGACGTGCTGGATGTGCTGATCGAGGACGGGCGCATCGCCGCGCTGGGCCCAGGGGGCGCCGCCCGCGGCACGCCGCCGCCCGACCGGGTCCTGGATGCGCACGGGAAGGTCGTGTGCCCGGGATTCGTGGACCTGCACGTCCATCTGCGGGAGCCCGGGCGCGAGGACATGGAGACTATCGCGACCGGGACCCGCGCGGCCGCCCGGGGCGGCTTCACGTCTGTGTGCGCCATGCCCAACACGAACCCGGTCAATGACAACCAGTCGGTGACGGAATTCGTCCTGGACCGGGCCAAGAGGGAGGGGGCGGTCAACGTCTACCCCGTGGGCGCTATCACCAAGGGACAGAAGGGCGAAGAGCTGGCGGAGATCGGCGAGTTGGTGGGCGCCGGATGCGTGGCCGTCTCTGATGACGGCAAGCCGGTCATGAACGCCGAGATCATGCGCCGGGCCCTGGAGTACGCCGGCATGTTCGGGATCCCGGTGATCCAGCACGCCGAGGACCTGAACATGACCGGCAAGGGATCCATGCACGAGGGCCTGGTGAGCACAGAGCTGGGCATCCGGGGGATCCCGGCCGCCTCCGAGGCGATCATCGTGGCCCGCGACATCCTCCTGGCGGAGCTGACGCGCAGCCACTACCACGTGGCGCATGTCAGCACGGAGGAGTCGATTCGCCTGATCCGCGAGGCGAAAGCCAAGGGATTACACGTCACCTGCGAAGTGACCCCTCACCACTTCGCCATCACCGACGAGGCGGTCAAGAGCTTCAGCACCAACACCAAGATGAGCCCGCCGCTCAGGTCCACCCGCCACGTCGAGGCCGTCAAGGCGGCGCTCAAGGACGGAACGATCGACGCCATCGCCACGGATCACGCGCCCCACACGATCCAGGAAAAAGAGGTGGAGTTCGACTCCGCCCCCAACGGGATCATCGGGCTGGAGACGGCGTTTGCCCTGGGCATGACGGTGCTGGTGGAGGGGGAGGTGCTGACCCTGAACCAGTTGATCGCCCGTTTCTCGTCGGAGCCGGCCCGGATCTTCAACCTGCCCAAAGGGATGTTGTCGGTGGGGGCCGACGCGGACGTGACCATCGTGGACCTAACCCGGGAATGGGTCGTGGACGCGCGAACGTTCGCCTCCAAGAGCCGAAACACTCCCTTCGACGGGTGGAAGCTGCGGGGGGAAGTGCTTGCCACCATCGTGGGAGGCAAGGTAGTGTGGGAGCTGGAGGGGTGATCCGGCCCCTGGGCTGAGAGTGTGTGAAGGAATCGTCGCCGGGCCGAGAGCCCGAATGTAACCTGTTGATCCTCCGTGGGTGAAAAATGCACCTGGCGCCGATTCACCGATATTTTCACACACTCTGAGGGGATCAGAATGAAGAAGGCCATGCTGGCCCTGGCCGACGGGACGGTCTTCGAGGGGGTTTCCTTCGGGGCCGAAGGGGAAGCTGTCGGCGAGGTCGTGTTCAATACGTGCATGAGCGGGTATCAGGAGATCCTGACCGATCCGTCCTACAAGGGGCAGATCGTCACGATGACCTACCCGCTCATCGGCAACTACGGGGTGAATCCCGAGGACGTGGAATCGCGCCGTCCCTTCGTCGAGGGCTTCATCATCAAGGAGGGGAGCGTCCTGCCGAGCAACTGGCGGGCGCGGAAGTCATTGGAGGACTACCTCCGCGACTACGGCATCGTCGGCATCCAGGGGATCGACACCCGGGCCCTCACGCGACACATCCGCGACCACGGCGCCCAGGAGGGGGTCATCTCGACGACCGATGACGACCCCAAGAGCCTGGTGGGCAAGGCCAAGGCTTCGCCCGGCCTGATCGGACGCGACCTGGTCAAGGAGGTCTGCTGCGAGACGCCGTTCACCTGGAGCCAGGGCGTCTGGGAGTGGCCGCGCGGGTACAGCGAGCCGAGAGTTGAGAGCGGGGCACCCCCATGGTCGCCGAGAGCCGAGAGTGAAAGAACACAGATGGACCTGTTCGGTTCCAGGCTCACGACTCTCGACTCTAGGCTCTACAGGGTGGTGGCCTACGACTGCGGGATCAAGTGGAACATCCTGAGGCAGTTGGTGAGATCCGGCTGCCAGGTGACGGTCGTTCCGGCCTCGACGACAGCGGAGCAGGTTCTGGGCTTGAATCCGGACGGCATCTTCCTGTCCAACGGTCCCGGCGACCCGGAGGGTGTGCCGTACCTCATCGAAGCCGTCCACGAGCTGATCGGGAAGAAGCCCATCTTCGGCATCTGCCTGGGGCACCAGATCATCGGTCTGGCCCTGGGAGGCAGAACCTACAAGCTGAAGTTCGGCCACCACGGCGGAAACCAGCCGGTGAAAGACCTCACCACGGGCAAGGTGGAGATCACGTCCCAGAACCACGGGTTCGCCGTGGACATGGATTCCTTCAAGTCCGACCCGAAGGGCCAGGTGCTCGGCGACCCCGAGGACATCGTCCTGACCCACGTGAACCTGAACGACAACACCTGCGAGGGGCTGATGCACCGGCGGCTGCCCCTGTTCTCGGTGCAGTACCATCCCGAGGCTTCGCCCGGCCCCCACGACGCGCGTTACCTGTTCAGGCGATTCGTCGAGATGATGGAGCGGGACCGGCAACCGGCCGCAAACGGCCCACGCATACGGCTCCAGGAAGAGCGGTAGCGTGGCAGGAAGGGACACAGGCAACTCCATATGCTAAGGACGTGGAATGCCCAAGCGCACTGACATCCGCAGCATCCTGATCATCGGCTCGGGGCCGATCGTCATCGGCCAGGCCTGCGAGTTCGACTACTCGGGGACCCAGGGGTGCAAGGCCCTCCGGGAAGAGGGCTACCGCGTCATCCTGGTGAACAGCAACCCCGCCACCATCATGACCGACCCCGAGTTCGGTGACCGGACCTACATCGAGCCAATCACGCCCGAGGTGGTGGCCTCCATCATCGAGAAGGAGCGGCCCGACGCCCTGCTGCCGACGCTGGGGGGGCAGACGGCGCTGAACACCGCGGTGGCCCTGGCCGAGTCCGGCGTCCTGGACCGGTATCAGGTGGAGCTGATCGGTGCGAAGCTTCACGCCATCAAGAAGGCCGAGGACCGGGACCTGTTCAAGCGGGCCATGACGCGCATCGGCCTGGAGGTGCCCGAGAGCGGCTACGCCCATTCGCTGGAGGATGCGCTGGAGATCATCCAGCGGCTGGGGTATCCCGCCATCATCCGTCCCTCCTTCACCCTGGGCGGGACGGGGGGCAACATCGCCTACAACCGGGAGGAGTTCGAGGAGTTCGTCCAGTGGGGCCTGAACCTCAGCCCCGTTCGCCAGGTCCTGATCGAGGTCTCGGTCATCGGCTGGAAGGAGTACGAGCTGGAGGTCATGCGGGACCTGAACGACAACGTGGTCATCATCTGCTCCATCGAGAACTTCGATCCGATGGGGATCCACACGGGCGACTCCATCACGGTGGCGCCGGCCCAGACCCTGACGGATAAGGAGTACCAGATGATGCGCGACGCCGCCATTGCCATCATCCGCGAGATCGGGGTCGAGACCGGCGGGAGCAACATCCAGTTCGCGGTGGATCCGGCCACGGGGCGGATGGTCGTGATCGAGATGAACCCGCGCGTCTCCCGCAGCTCCGCCCTGGCCAGCAAGGCCACCGGCTTTCCCATCGCCAAGATCGCGGCCAAGCTGGCGGTGGGCTACCGCCTGGACGAGGTCCGGAACGACATCACCCGGGAGACGCCGGCCAGCTTCGAGCCCACCATCGACTACTGCGTGGTGAAATACCCCCGCTGGGCCTTCGAGAAGTTCCCGGGCGCCAACGACACCCTCACCACCCAGATGAAGTCGGTGGGCGAGGCCATGGCCATCGGCCGGACCTTCAAGGAGGCGCTGCAGAAGGCCATCCGGTCGCTGGAGATCGACGCCTACGGCCTGGAGACCCGAATCCGGGACGGGCAGGGCGGCCGGGAGGCCCAGCTCAAGGCGATCCGCGAGAGCCTGCGGGTCCCGAAGTGGGACCGGGTCTTCCACATCGCCGACGCCATCCGGTTGGGCATGGACATCGAAGAGATCCACGACCTCTCCAAGATCGATCCCTGGTTCCTGGCCAACATCCAGCAGATCGTGGAATACGAGGAGCGGCTCCGCCATTCCGAAAGCGGCCGGCCCTCCATGATCCGGCTCTTCACGACGCCGGTCATGCGGGAGGCGAAGGCGTTGGGGTTCTCGGACCGGCGCCTGGCCCAACTCGTCGGGTCGGACGAGCTCACGATCCGCGACGCTCGGAAGAAGATGGGGATCGAGGCCACCTTCAAGATGGTGGACACCTGCGCCGCGGAGTTCGTGGCCTACACGCCCTACCTCTACTCCACCTACGAGCGAGAATGCGAGGCTAACCCCACCGACCGGCCCAAGGTGGTCATCCTGGGGGCCGGGCCCAACCGGATCGGCCAGGGGATCGAGTTCGACTACTGCTGCGTCCACGCCGTCTTCGCCCTGAAGGAGATGGGGTACGAGACCATCATGGTGAACTGCAACCCCGAGACGGTCTCGACGGATTACGACACGGCGGACCGCCTGTACTTCGAGCCGCTGGCGCTGGAGGACGTTCTCAACATCGTGGACAAGGAGAAGCCCGTCGGCGTCATCGTGCAGTTCGGCGGGCAGACGCCGCTCAAGCTGGCGGTCCCGCTTCAGAAGGCAGGGGTGAAGATCCTGGGGACCTCGCCCGACGCCATCGACCGGGCGGAGGATCGCGAGCGGTTCAAGCAGCTTCTCCAGAAGCTGAGACTGAACCAACCGGCCAACGGCACGGCCAACTCGTTCCATCAGGCGGCGATCATCGCCCGCCAGATCGGGTATCCAGTCCTAGTGCGGCCTTCCTACGTCCTGGGCGGGCGCGCCATGGAGATCGTGTATGACGAGGACGACCTGCGGAACTACATGGAGCGGGCGGTCCAGGCCTCGCCGGATCATCCCATCCTGGTGGACAAGTTCCTCGAGGACGCCATCGAGATGGACGTGGATGCCGTCTCGGACGGGACAACCGTGGTCATCGGCGGGATCATGGAGCACATCGAAGAGGCCGGGATCCACTCGGGCGACTCGGCCTGCTCGCTGCCGCCCCGCTCCGTGGGCGAGAGCCTGCTGAAAGAGATCCGGGAACAGACCGCGGCCATGGCGCTGGAGCTCCACGTCGTAGGGCTGATCAACATCCAGTTCGCCATCAAGGACAAGGTGGTCTACGTTCTGGAGGTGAACCCGCGGGCGTCCCGCACGGTGCCCTTCGTGAGCAAGGCCATCGGCGTGCCGTTGGCCAAGCTGGCCGCCAAGGTGATGCTGGGGGCGACCCTGCCGGAGCTGGGGTTCATCGAGGAGCGGCGGCTCTCCCACGTCGCCGTCAAGGAAGCCGTCCTGCCCTTCGCCAAGTTCCCCAACGTGGATGCGGTCCTGGGGCCGGAGATGAAGTCCACCGGGGAGGTGATGGGGATCGATGCCGACTTCGGGAGGGCCTTTGCCAAAGCGCAGATCGCGGCCAGCGGGCGCCTCCCCTTGAGCGGAACGATCTTCCTCAGCGTGCGGGACAAGGATAAGCCGTCCGTCGCGAGTCTGGCCGCCAGGCTCGTGGAATTGGGTTTCCGGCTCATCGCCACCGAGGGGACAACGGAGGTGATCCAGCGGGCGGGCGTCCCGGTCGAGCGGGTGTACAAAGTGACCGACCAGCTCCGGCCCCACATCGTGGACAAGATGAAGAACGGCGAGGTGGCGCTGGTCATCAACACGCCCGAGGGCCGCAGCGCGCGGATGGATTCCTATTCCATCCGGAGAGCGGCGGTGACCATGGGCATTCCCTATTTCACCACCATGGCGGCGGCGTCGGCCGTGGCCGAGGCGATCCGCTCCCTCCGCCAGCGCGAGATGGCCATCCGCCCCCTGCAGGAGTACCACGCCCACATCTGAGGTCCCCGTGCGCGCGACCGTCGCTTTCAATCGCCCGATCTCGACGGCGTACTTGCATCTCGGCCTGACGGTCCCGGCCTTTCCGGCGACGTTCCGGGCCGGGGAGTTCGTGATGGTCCGCCCGCCGTGGGTCGGGGATCCGTTCCTGCCGCGCGCCTTCTCGATCTATCGGATCGCGCGCCAGGGCGATTCGCCGGCTGTCGTGGAAATCCTCTACAAAGTTCTGGGGAAGGGGACGCAATACCTCGCCCGGATGGAGCCGTCGCAGGAGGTCGAGGTCCTGGGCCCGCTCGGCAACGCGTTCACGCTGCCGGATGGCGGAGCACGTCCTGTGCTCGTGGCTGGCGGAATTGGAGTCCCTCCCATCGCTGCTCTCGCTACTCAAATCGCCCAATTCCGCATTCCGCATTCCGCATTCCGCAATGTAGAGGTGTTTCTTGGGGGGAAGACGTCCGAGGACATCCTGTGCGTCAAAGACTTCGAGGAAGCCGGAGCCGGCGTTCACATCACAACAGAGGACGGTAGCCTGGGGACGCGCGGCCTCATCACCGACCTTCTTCGACCCTTTTTGATCACGCATCACGGATCACGTTTCACGATCTACACCTGCGGCCCGCCGGGAATGCTCGTGGCGGTCGCGAGGCTGGCCGAAGAGTGCGCCATTCCGTGCCAGGTATCCGTGGAGGCCAACATGGCCTGCGGCTTCGGCGCGTGTATGGGATGCGCGATCGAGGTCAAAGCTGACGCCAAGACCTACAAGCTGGTCTGCAAGGATGGACCGGTATTCGACTCGCGGGAAATCGTATGGAGATGAGAGAGCCGAGCCAGAAATGCAGAATGATGAATGCGGAATGCTGAATGGTTCTCCGAGGCCGAGATTCCGCATTCCGAATTTCGCACTCCGCATTTGAGTGAGCCATGAGCCAAGAACCGCAACGCGAAGGGGCGCAACGGCAGGTCGACCTTTCGGTCGACGTGGCGGGCATCCGGATGCGGAACCCGGTCATGACCGCCTCGGGGACCTTCGGTTACGCCCGCGAGTTCGAGCAGTACATGGACCTGAACCGGCTGGGGGCCCTGGTGGTGAAGACCATCACCCGCCTCCCGCGGGCCGGGAATCCCCCCCCGAGGGTCGTCGAGACGCCGGCCGGGATGCTGAACGCCATCGGCCTGCAGAACGTCGGGATCGAGGCTTTCATCCGCGAGAAGCTCCCGTACCTGCGACGGCTCGAACCACCCCTCATCGTCAACGTGGCGGGTGAATCGGTCGAGGACTTCCGGGATCTCACGAAGCGGATCGGGGACCAGGAGGGCGTGGCGGGGATCGAGCTGAATGTTTCCTGCCCCAACGTGGCCGGGGGGCTCGACTTCTCCACGGACCCGAACCTGGCCTACCGGGTCGTCAGGGCCGCCCGGGATGCGACCCGGCTTCCGATCATTCCGAAGCTGTCGCCGAACGTGACGGACATCGTGGCCGTCGCCCGGGCGGTGGCCGACGCCGGCGCCGACGCGATCTCGTTGATCAACACGCTGGTCGGCATGGCGGTGGATGTGCGGACGCGCCGGCCGAGGATCGGGAACGTGACGGGCGGCCTCTCGGGACCGGCCATCCGTCCGGTGGCGGTCCGCATGGTCTGGCAGGTGGCCCAGGCGGTCCGGCTTCCCATCATCGGCATGGGCGGCATCGTGACGGCGGAGGATGCTTTGGAATTCATCATTGCGGGAGCCACGGCCGTGGCGATCGGCACGGCCAACTTCATTGATCCCGCGGCCGCCGTGAAGGTCATCGAGGGGCTGGAGCGATACTGCGTGGCGAACGGGATTGCACGCATCCGCGAGCTTGCCGGCAGCCTTCAGATTCCACGTCAGGGCGATGAAGGCGGAGGGAGTACGGAATGACAGACGAAATGGAGCCAGGGGGGCGGGGCTGGCTGTGGACGCCGGTGGTGCTCTCGGCGCTCGGCATCCTCGTCTCCGGATACCTGAGCGTCAAGCGATTCACCGGGGGGAGTCTGGCTTGCAGTCGCTGGGCCCAGTGCGACGTCGTGAATACCGGCGTGTACGCCAAGATCTACGGCGTCCCGGTGGCGTTCATCGGTTTGGCCGGGTATCTCGTGCTCTTGGGTGTGGCGCTGGCTGTCCTCCAGTCCTCGGGTCCCACGCAGCGCCGCCTCCTCGGGCTGAGCTTTCTTCTGGCCCTGGGGGGCGTTGGCTTCTCCGCGTATCTCACCTACCTGGAGCTGTACGTCATCGAGGCCCTCTGCAACTGGTGTGTGACGTCCGCGGTCCTCATCACGCTGCTGGCCGTCGTCGGAGTCGTGAACCTCTGGCGGGCGCGCAGGGAGCCGGTCGATCTCCCCACAGCCTCTTGAGCGATCCGGCGATGTGGCCACCCCCGCCCTCAACAACGCGGTGACGCCCCGTCTTGGCCGCGGCAGAAATTTCACTTGTCATACAACGGCCCCTTATGAGATTTGTAGGCACCATCCCCTTATGCCACCTGTAGTGGAACGTCCTCTTATGCCGGGGAGGAATAGTCATGAGCACCTATGATCAGTCACAGTTCAGGGCGATCTTCGAAAGCGAATTCACCTACCTGAACGGCTTCCTCCGCAACACGCGCCGGTACGCGAACCGGACGGCGCTCGCGTGCCCGCTGCGGAACCGGCAGTGGACCTATGTGGAACTCAACCGGGAGGGCAATCAACTGGCCAACGCCCTGGCCGCCGACGGCGTCGGCAAGGGCGGAGTCGTGGCGTACCAGCTCCTGAACAGCGCCGAGTTCGCGTTTCTGTATCTCGCCACGCAGAAACTGGGAGCGGTGAGCTGCCCCATCAACTTCCGCCTCTCCTACGGGGAGACGGCCCATATCCTCGACGACAGCAAGCCGCGGGTCTTCTTCTACGACGCGGCGGTCAAGGAGACCGCCGAGAAGGCCCTGGGCCGGGCCAAGCATCAACCCGCGAAGGTGGTGATGGTGGATCCGGCCGGCACGGGAACCCCCCTCGCGGGATCCGTGCGGTACGCCCGGTACGTCGCCGGGGCGCCGGACGGGGATCCGGGCGTGACGCACCCCTCGACGATCTACGACGAGACCACCCGCCTGTACACCTCCGGCACCACGGGGCTGCCCAAGGCGGTCCCCATGAACAACATCGTCGAGATCATGAGCGCCCACGACGTCATCATGCACTTTCCGCTCACGCCCCTGGACCGGACGATGAACATGACGCCGTGGTTCCACCGCGGCGGCCTGTATTCGGGGGGCCCCAATCCCGTGTTCTACGTGGGGGCAGAGGCAGTCGTGCTTCAGCATTTCGATCCCAACGTGTGCCTCGATTACGTGGAACGATACCGGCTGACGTTTCTCATCGGGGCGCCGCCGAATCTGAAGATGCTGACGGAGGCGCAGCTCAAGCGCCCGCGCGACCTCTCCTCCCTGAAGGGAATCGTCACTATGGGCGCCCCGCTGGAGCGCGAGGCCTGCATCAAGTTCCAGAAGGTGCTGACGCCGAACATCTTCAACGGCTATGGCACGACGGAGGCATTCTGGAATACCTTCCTCCGCCCGTACGACTTGCCTGACAAGGCGGGCTCCGCCGGTCGCTCGTGCACGGACGACGACGTCGCGGTGGTCAAGATCTACCCCGACCGAATGGCGGAGCCGGACGATTTCGTGGCCAAGGACGGGAAGGAGACGGGCGAGGTCATCGTGCGCGCGGTCGGGAAGTGCGCCTACACGTACATCAACGACCCCGAGCGCGCGGCCCGGACGTTCTACAAGGGATGGGTGTACATCGGCGACCTGGGGACGTGGGACGAGGAAGAGTACGTGACCATCGTCGGCCGGAAGGACGACATGGTCAACACGGGCGGCGAGAAGGTGCATCCCGTGCAGGTCGAGGGGGTGCTGAACGAGCATCCGAAGGTGGCGGAAAGCCTCGTCACGGGGCTTCCCGACGAGAAGTGGGGCGAGGTCGTGGTCGCGTACGTCATCCGGCGGGATCCGTCCCTCACCGCCAAGGCACTGGAAGAGCACTGCCTCAACCACCCCATGCTGGCGCGGTACAAGCGGCCGCGCTACTACCGGTTCGTGGAGAGCATCCCCCTCACGGCCACGGGCAAGAAGATGCACTACGTGGTCAAGGCGCAGGCCCCCCAGGACTTCGCCGCCGGCCTGCTCGTTGTCCCGTAGCCGGCAGACCTCAAGGAGGGCGACCGACAGCGCCCGCGACCATGGCTTGGTCCGGTAGGGCAAGCTGGCCTCTGGCAGTCGGAGCGGCCGATGGTCCCCGGGGTTCGTGGCTCCGCTGCCCCGGAGAGCCTCGTGGGAACTGCCGGCCTGGATGGAAGGGGTGCGGCGGCCTGGGGTGCTGGCGAAGGTGACGTGGACTGCGACGTCCCCTACCGGGTGTGGGTGGGGCTCGAACGATTTGCCGGAGGCACGCCATGGATGTGCCGCGCACGAACCTCGGAGACGATCCGCACGATCCAGCGGGAATCGCAACCATTCTGGTCTCGGCGCCAAGCGTTCCCTCGGCGATCTATGGCGCGATGCGCGAGGTGCTGGCTAGAGGGTACAGGATCCGGACCCAATATGACCGGAAGGACGCCCAGGGAAACTACATCGATCCTCCCAGCCTGGATGTTACCTCCGCGCTGGAGATTCTCAATCCCTACGCCCAGCCCAGATTTCCCAAGTCCAGTTGCGTCGAGATCGGCAAGTACATCGCCGAGACCTGCTGGGGGGTGAAGGATCATCGGATTCTCGATCAGGACGAGTTGAAGACACAGCTGGCGGCGGGGACATTTGACGAGACGAAGCACACGTACTGGCCGTACACTTACCACCAGCGGCTCTTCGCCTATCCGGCCTCGCACGGGCGAACGGTGAATCAGGTGCAACAGATGCTGGCAAGGCTCGCGGAAGACCCGCTCACCAGGCGAGCGACGGCCATCACCTTCGTCCCGGAGATTGACCACTATATCAGAGGCGATCTGCCCTGCCTGCAACGGATCGCGCTGCGCTGCACGGAGGACCGGCAGGGACGGCTGTGCCTGCACGTGCACACGCATTGGCGGTCGCGCGACCTGTTTAATGCGGCGGCCGACAACATCATCGCCATGACCTTCTGGCAGCGGGAATGGGCGGACGAGCTCTCCCGGATGATGGGCCGGCCGGTGCTGGTGGGTCGGTACAAGGACTTCGCCGACTCCCTGCACATCTACGGCCAGGTCCTTCAGAATGTCGATGTGGAGAAGCTCGTGGGCAAATGGAGCACGCTTCCCGACAAAGGCCTCGGCTACACCAGCGAGGACGCCCGGGACCTGATGGTGATTCCGGACCTGGAGAAACTGCTGGCTGAGGACCCACAATGGCAGTTCCCGCCAGAGGCCAAGGACAAGATCGTCAGGGAAATCGAACGAATGAAGCGAGGGGAATACCTCCCGTGAGATTCAGGACAGGAGGGGAGGGGGCTGGCAACTGAGGCCGCCTCTCACGCGAAAGCGTGCCCCGGGGGATAGCCACGCCGCGCGGCGTCGGCAGCCGGAGCGGCCGATGGTCCCCGGGTTTCGTGGCCCCGCTGCCCCGGAAACCAGCGTAGAAACTGCCGGCCTGCATGGAAGGGGTGCGGCGGCTCGGGGGGACATGGAACAATCATCTCATTCCAGTGAGCTAATCAAAGGGGGCTCTCTCGATGATTGCCGAAATCGGATATCTGATGGCACTGCCCGGAAAGGAGGACGCGTTTCGAGACGCGCTGCGGGAGGCCCGCTCCGTCCTTTCTCGGGCCACAGGTTACCGCGGCAGCGTGTTCTACCAGTCGATCGAGGATCCGCGGCGGTTCTGCCTCACGGTTTGGTGGGATAGCATTGAAGCGCACATGAAGATATTCCGTGAGGGACCTTTGTTCCCCGAGTGGCGCAAAATCCTCAATCCATTGATGGATGTGGAAGCAATCAAACCGGGAATCAGCTTTAGCCATTACAAGACGATCGCGGGCAATGAAATGCCTCCCGAAGGGTAGTCCGCTCGCCAGGTAAGTCAAGCTGAGATAATTGAACCTCAACGATGCGCTATTTAGCGCTACAAGACCGTGGTCGAACGGCTGTTTTACGACGGAGAATCTAGGTTGCACAGGCCAAGATTGTTCTTGTCCACAACCCTACCCCTGGGTTA
>Ga0187865_1001028_pt1 | contig 34648 bp, 29 predicted proteins | sample June2016WEW_11_1_2_FD_132989 | JGI IMG/M metagenome (GOLD analysis project Ga0187865, IMG submission 132989) | Peatland microbial communities from SPRUCE experiment site at the Marcell Experimental Forest, Minnesota, USA - June2016WEW_11_100 | ecosystem: Environmental > Terrestrial > Soil >...
CCGTACAGGTATTTCCGGCGCTCGTCAATTGTCATGGGGTCTTTGGCTGCCATGGTTCCCTCGGTAACATTATCAATTGAGAGAACCACACCCCCCCGGTAACATATTAGCTGAGTGAATACGACCACTAGCGCGCCCAGTCGGGGAAGTATACAATCGGTGCCTCATCTCCGCGCCCACGTGATCGCCAATCTCCAGGAGGAGAATGCCATGCGTCGTCCATCGACCCCAAGGACACGCCCTGTGGCCCTGGTGCTTATCATGGTCATGGCCATGCTCTCGTGCAACTTGCCGTTTTCTCAGCCGACGGCCACTCCACCTCCAACGGCAACTCCGCCTCCCGCACCAACCCTCACCCCTGCCCCGCAGGCGACCGCAGCCGGCACCCCAACCATCGCTGTGACGCACCTCCGCTTCCCTGGAAACCCCGGAACCCCGGTGCAGTTTCTCACGGACACCGCCTCAATCGGCACGGCCGCACAGCACCGCGCCCCGGGTGGAGACGACTACAACCTGAACCTCTATGAGCGCCCCTTCACCTCCCAGACCATGGATTACCTTCCCTGGGTGGACATTCTGGGCGCGCAACTGGCTTGGGACGGCCAGTGGTTTTATGTCTCCATCAAGCTCCAGGCCACGCCGGTCAACGCCCCGCTCACCGACTACGACGCGGAAATCGACGTGAACCGCGACGGCCGAGGCGAATACTTGATCGTGGCGACTTCCCCCAAGACCACGGACTGGACAACCGACGGGGTCCGGGTGTATCAGGACCAAGACCACGATGTGGGCGGGGCCATTCCCGTGCTCCCCGACACCCACCCGGGCAATGGGTACGAGACCCTGATCTTTAATCAGGGCCAAGGGCCGGATCCCGACGCCGCCTGGGCCCGGATCTCCCCCTCCGATCCGGCCACCGTGGAACTCGCCTTCCTACCCGACGCAATCGGGAGTTCCACAACGTTCGTCTGGTGGGTCTGGGCTGACCGGGGCATCCGCCAACCCGGCTGGTTTGACTACAACGACCACTTTACCCAGGCCCAGGCGGGCTCGCCCCTGGTGGAAAACAAGCAGTACTATCCCGTCGCGGCTCTGTGGGGCGTTGACAACACCTGCCGCATGGCGTACGGATTCACACCTCCCGCAAACATGCTGGGGTTGTGCACGATGTATGCGCCGCCAGCGCCTCCGGGTCCAGCCGCGACCGGCACTCCAGGCATCATCCTCCGCCCCTACCCGCCCTTCCATACACCGACCAGGGAGCCGATTTATTAAGGGAACTCCACCGGGGCACTTGGAGGTCTGTGAGCTCAAGGGGACGGATCCCGCGCGAGGTCGTTGGGTAGCTCTTCCAGCCGTTTCCTGGGGTCCGGCGGGATCCTGGTAGCTCCCGAGACGGGAGGCTCTCACCCCGGGGATTTCCAAGCCGCAGGTTTCGCCTATTCCCAGGGGCAGGGGGAACAGCGGACGGTTCGGCCTTCCGGTGGTTACCCCAGCCGGAAGGCCGGACGGATCTCACCCACCGCGAGGTCGCGCCAGTTGCGAATCGGCCGAGGTCCAAAGGTCGACAGCGCCTCCCCCTCCGCGGCGCTGATCAGTCCCAGCTGCCGCATGGTCTCCAGGGCAACGATCGGCCGTGCTCGGGGCTCGCCCTCGCCGAGCGCCGACCTGCGGTCCGCCCGGTCCCCGTCCGAGATCTTGATAGCGATCCCGATCCCGTGTTCGTACCCCGCGGACCCGGCTCGCACCCCGATCAGCAGGTACCCCTCGGCGCCGGACTTGGCCACCCAGCGACCGCCCCCGGCCCGCATGAACTCGGTGTCAAAGGACCCCGCCCCCCGGATGAGCTCAGGATAGGTCGTCATCGCCCGGGTGATCCAGCCGCACGCTTCGGCACGGCGCGGCGGCAGTTCGTGGGGGTCGATCAATCGCGCCATGCTGAAGGCGGCCGCCTCCAGAGGCACGGCAAAATTCGGGGCGGAGCACCCATCGATTCCCAGCTCCACCTGCTCCTCGGTCAGTCCGCCCATCTGGGCCAGTGTTTTGCGGATCTCTCTCTGCAGAGGGTTCTGGGGATCCACATAGGACTGCCCGGAGGGCGAGGTGGTCTTTCCCCAGCGGAACCTTGAATAGGCCAGCATGCCGGCGTGCTTGCCGGAACAATTGTGGCGCAAGGGCGTGGCCGGTTCTTTCCGGAGAAGGAGACGTTCGGCCACCTGGGGGTCTCCGACCGGATGGGTGCCGCAAAGCAGGTCCGTTTCCCGGGCCCCGGCCTTTTCGAGCAGCGCGGACACAGCCTGCACGTGCGCATCGCTGCCCAGGTGGGAGGCGCACATGATGGCTACCTCCTGGTCGGAAAGGCCCAGCGCTTCCAAGGCACCCGACTCGAGGGTCGGCAGGGCCTGGAACGGCTTGGCGGAGGATCGCAGGAAAGTCACCAGGCCCGGGTCCCCCGCGGCGGCCAGGCGCTTGCCGGACGAATCCGTCACGGCGATCGCCCCAAAGTGGAGCGATTCGACGATCCGGCCGCGGGTCAGTTCCACCAGCGGAACATCCATAGGATTGCCACCTTAGGTTGGGTCGGGTCCCCCCGAGCGCAGCCGGCAGGACGGCGCTGCCGGAGCGGCTCAGGAGCTCGCAGCCTTGTCGGCCAGAGGACCGTGCTCACGTTCCCAAAGAGCCAACAGGCCGAGCTGGGTTCGGGCTTGGGCGAAAGCGCGCCGGTCCGCGGACACCCCGAACGCCGCGACCAAGCTGATCGCCGCGCGGCTCAATTCTCTGGCGACATCCGCGCCCTTCTTCGTGGCCAGGGTCAGATACCGCCGCTGGGCGCCTCGGACGAAAGCCGTGAAACGGGCCAGATCGCCGGCACTCACCCAGCCCGACCGCGAGCAGAAGAGACGGCACTCGCGAAAAGGTGGCCGGCGCAGACGCAACAGGGCTTCCAACCAGGCCTCGAAATTCGCCTCTCCCAGGTAGGGCGGAGTTCGGCTGGCCAGCGAGTCGCCCACAAACAGGAAGCGCTCCTTGACCAGATGAACCCAGCAGGCTCCCGGAGTCACCGAGGGCACGCACAGCAGGTCGACCGTCGACTCTCCCCAGTACAGGGTCAGCTGCTCGCTGAAGGTCAGCTGAGGCCGGACCCACGGCACCGCGTTGAGTTCGGAGGCGAAGGCCTGGGCCTCCAGGGCCGGTAGCCAGGAGCTGTCGCGGGACCCGCCCAGGGGACCCCGCAGTGACTCGGCGGTCGCCTGGGAAGCGATCAGCGCCAAAGGAGAAGAAAAGGTGATCGCCGAGAGGTGCGCCACCGCCAGAGACCGATCCAGCGAGGAATCCATCTGGATCGCGTAGGGCAGGGCACGGGCCCCGTGCTCCTGCAGTCGACGCAGCCAGTCCTCGGTGTCGGACGGATAGACTGGGGCGTCGATGCACAAGGCCCCCTGCGGGCCGATCACCGCCGCCACGGAATGACCGCGGTAGCCGGTTTCCAAGAGAACGTGGGGGGGCAGTTTCGCCATTCCTGGTCTTTGGCCTCCGGCGGCGAAGGCAAGAGGCGGTTCGGGTGGGTCAGGCCGCGGACTTCTCCGCGGCCGGCTGTGAGGCCGGCTCGCTGGCGGGGGCGGCCAGAGGCAGGGTAAAGTGGAAAACCGCCCCTCCCTCGGCCGGGGACTCAACCCAGATCGTTCCGCCGTGAGCTTTGACGGCCATCCGGCAAAACGCCAGGCCCAGCCCCAATCCCTTCGGAGCCCCGACCCTTTCCACCCGACCGTACTTCTCGAAAATCAAGTGCATGTCTTCTTTGGGAATCCCCGGGCCGCTGTCGGCCACGGTGAACTGCACCTTGCTCTCCTGCACCTGAGCCAGCAGGCGGATGGCGCCGCCCGAGGGGGTGTACTTGAGCGCGTTTTCCAGAAGATTGATGATCACCCGGGAAATCATGTCGGCATCGGCCTCGACGGCGGGCAGCTCCGCAGGCAGATCGACACGGATCGAAATCCCCTTTCCCTCGGCGTTGGACTGTACCTCCTCCGCGGCCTCCGCCGTGATTGCCGCCAGCGAGACCTTCTCCTTGTGAATCACGGCCCGACCTTCTTCCAGCCGGTGCAGATCGAGCAGAGAGTCAATCATGCGGGACAGGCGGCGGGCGGAGCGCAGCCCGATCGCCAGAACCGTGCGCTGGTCCTCATCGGGAGGCAGGGTCTCGCTGAGTAGATGCAGGCTGGAGAGCACGCTCCCCAGCGGGGAACGCATGTCGTGAAAGAGCATCGAGGTCAGGTCGGTGCGCAGCTCGTCCAGCGCCGCACGTTCCTTAATATCCCGGACGATCCACTGCACCCACTCCTCGTCGCCATGAGGAATGCGTTTGACGTGCAGTTCCACGGGCAGGAGCTTCCCGCTGTGCGTCCGCATGCGGGTCTCGTAGCTGCGAACCTCCCCCGGCAACATATCGCTGAAGTGCTCCCCCAGGTGCCCGGTCTGCACGGCGTGCAGGCTCTGGATCCGCAGCTGGACCAGTTCCTCCCGGCTGTATCCGGTGAAATCCAGGGCGCGCTCGTTGGCGTCAGTGATGCGCCCATCCAGGTCCGTGAGCAGGATCGGGTCAATGCTGTCCTGAAAGAGGGTCAGATATCGCTCTTCGGCCGCATGGGCCGCCGCATACATCTGGGCGTTGGAGATGGCGGTGGCGGCCAGCCCCGTCAGGTATTCCAGCACCTGCAAGGTCTGAGAGCTGAAGCGCCCCTTGCGCGGGTTGATCACCTCGATCACGCCCAGGACTTTTCCGCGCATTTGGATGGGCGCGCAGGCAATCGACCGGAAATTGAATCCCGCCTGGCCCTCCACCTCCCGGCTGGCACGCGCATCCAGCCGGACCTCGGGGACCACCAAGGGCCGCCCGCTTTGGCCCACCCATCCCACCACCCCCTCCCCCGGCCGCACCCGGGATCCCAGGGGCAAGTGGTTCAGCGCGCCGGTGGCCTGGTGAAAGACAAAATCGCCGGTGGCTTCGTCCACCAAGGCAATCGCCCCGGCCTCGACGTTCAACAGGGTGGTGGTGCGCGTGAGGAGCTGCTGCAGGACTTGATCCAGATCGAGGCTGGAGGCCACCACCCGGGTGGTTCCGGCCAGAGCGGCCATCACCCGCGTCTGCTGCTGGCTCTCCGCATACAGCCCGGCATTGACCACGGCCGTGGCGGCATGGTCGGCAAAGGCCACGACCACCTGCGCGTCCTGCTCGCTGTATTCGCCCACCCGCAGGCTGTGCACGGTCAGCAGTCCCACCGGCTGATCGTGGGCCACCAGCGGGGCGCCGATCCAGCCGCGGATCTTGGCCATCTCAGGCAATCCCTCCATCCGCCCCCCGTCCGCGGAGGCCTGCAGATCCTCCAACACAATCGAACGCCGCTGTTGCAACGCCCGGAACAGAGGGCTCTGGGGGTTGTAGGCCAGCGGGGTGGCCAGCAGCCGTTCCCGCTCGGCAAAGCCGCTTGCGGCCACCGCCTGAAGCGCCTGCCCCTCGACCAGGAACATGGCGGCCGAATCGTAGCGGATCACCCCGGCGAGTTGATCCAAGACCAGGGGGAAGACGCGCTCGGGGACCAGCGTGGAGTTGATCGTGCGCGCCACCTCTTGCAGGGTCGCCGCGAGGATGCGCCGCTCGCGCTCGGAAGCGAACAGCCGCGCGTTCTCCACCGCCAGGCCGACATGCTCCGCGATCGTCTGCAGAAGCCGCAAGTCCTCGGCCGCAAAATGATCCGGGTCGGCATGAACCAGGGTGATGACCCCCACCACGCCTTCCCGTCCAGGCAGCGCGACACTGATGGCCGAGCGCGTGGGCAGGACCGTCGTCTGGGTGGCGCGGTACGTGTTCGGTTCACTGGGAATCCAGCGGGGGTCCGTTTGCGTGTCGGCCACCAGGGCCGGCCGATCGTTGTTAATGACCCAGCCGGCCAACCCCAGGCTCAGGACCGGGGCCAGCTGTTGGCTGGCATTGGAATAAATCGCCCCACCCACGGCCAGGGCGGCATCGACCAGGGTGCCCTCCTCATCCAGAACCGCGACGCTCCCGCCCGAGGCGTTCAAAGCCTTCTGGATGAGCTGAAGCGTGCGCGTCAGCACCTCCGACAACTCCAGGTGTCCACCGAGTTCCCGGCTGATGTGGTAGAGGACGTCGAGGTGGATTCGTTCGCGGGCTGTACCCTGATCTTCCATGGCGTTCATGCCTTCGGGCAGGTTTCTTAGTATAGCATGCGGAGGTTCCCGCCAGAGCCGAATCCCTAACGGTCCCTGCGCAGGCCGGCCTTCCCGGGCCCGGCGTCCTTCTCAATCCGCATGCGAGTGGACCGATTCGAGCTCATCCCTCGCGAACACGACCTCTTCCTTGCCCGTCAACTTCTCCTGGACCTTTGTCGTGATCAGATCCAGATGGCTGGAGTGGGCTACGAAGTCCAGCTCATCGGCCGGCACGGCCAGCACCGGGCACAAGGAGAATCTCCGGATCCAATCCTCATACAGTTGATTCAGGGGCTCCAGATAGTCCCGGGAGATCTGCCTCTCAAATTCCCGTCCCCGCCGCTGGATCCGCGCGAGCAAGGTCTCCACCGAGGCTCGCAGGTAGATCACCAGATCCGGAGGCGGCAGAAAGGGCAGAATGGACTCGTACAGGGCCCGGTACGAGCGGTAGTCCCGCTCGGCGATGTAGCCCTGCGCGAACAGGTTGCAGGCAAAGATCTCGGCGTCCTCGTAGACCGAGCGGTCCTGGACCACCGAGGCGGGGTGGTCGAGGAGCTCCCGGTGGCTGCGCAATCGATTCGCCAGGAAGAACACCTGGGAATGGAAGGCCCAGGCGCCCATATCGCGGTAGAAGTCCACCAAATAGGGGTTCTCGGCGACGGGTTCATAGAACGGCTGATAGGCCAGGCGCTCCGAAAGCCGCGCCACCAGAGAGGACTTGCCCACCCCGATATTCCCTGCCACCGCAATGAATTTCTTGGTCATGCCCGTCTCTCCAAAGGGGAAGAAGCTCGCCCCTGGCCGGGCAGGGGCAACTCGGGCTGGTACGGAACCATGCCCAGCGCGCCGCGGACGCGCTGGGCGATGAAATCCAGATCCTCCGCCGAGCGGACGAAGTTGAGATGATTGGTGTCGATCGGGAGCACGGGAACGCCCTGCAGCGGCTGGCGCAGGAAATCTTCGTAGGCCTGATTGAGCTGCGCAATGTAGGCGCGGTCCATCTGCCGCTCGTAGGGGCGATCCCGCTGGGCGATGCGCTGCAGGAGCACCTCGGTCTCCGCCCTCAGGTAGAGGATCAGATCCGGCCGAGGAATACGCTCGGCCAGGGCGTCGTGCACGCGCTGGTACATCTCCATCTCGTCCCCGTGCAGGTTGATCCGCGCAAACAGCGAGTCTTTGGCAAACGTGTAGTCCGCGATGAGGGTCCCGCGCTGCAAGGCCTCCGGCACCGCATGATGCTGTTGAGCATACCGGCTCAGCAGGAAGAAGATCTGCGTTTGAAACGCGTACCGCTCGCGGTCCTCATAAAACAGCTTGAGAAAAGGATTCTCTTCGAAAACCTCCAGCAGCAACGACGCGGAAAAAGCCGGCTGCAACCGCTGAGCCAAGGTCGTCTTGCCAACGCCAATGACGCCCTCGATCGCCAGATACATGAAGCTCCTTGATCCCCGGGGTTGACCTTAGGATACTTGATCCCCAGGAGGCCGGCAAGTCCCCTCCCCGGGCGACGAGACCGCGGCCTCTCCGGGCCCCTCATTGCGAAACTGCAAGCAGTAGTGATGAACCGTGTTGCTCACCCAGGCGCTCCCCAGCCCATAGGGAGCCAGGCGGACATTGTCCTGGCACCAGATGCGCTCATCCTTGAGCACGTAGGTCGCGCCCAGCCGGGCCGCCAGGTCCCAGGCCAGCGGGTAGAGCTGGCCCCCCTTCTTTACGTTCTTCACGATGATGGTCACGTAGGCCCGCGGCCGCAAGGCGGCTTTCATCGTGATGAAGAGGTCGCTCAGGCGAGCCAGGAATTCCTGGTAGTCGCGGACGTTGCCCAAATCCCGCTCGTCCTCGGAGTAGAAGACGTCCAGACGCGGATCACCCCGCCTGCGCTTCTGGGTCTGCGCGCCTCGCGCATGGAGCATGTCCCAGTACGGTGGGGAGGTGATCACGTAATCGATGAGCGGGATCCCCAGCCCGCCTTCTTTGATGATCTGCGGTGCGTCGCCCGCGATGATCCGCGCCTCCAGCCCAGCGACTTTCGACCCCAGCCGCTCCCGTTCGGCATCCAACAACTCCCCTGCCATCGCCACGTAGCGGGGATTGAGTTCCACACCCACGCTGTTGCGCCCGGCGCGCAGGGCCGCGATGAGCGTGCTGCCCGTTCCGGCCAGGGGATCCAAGACCCACTGATCCTTCTTCGTGAAGAACTCAATGAACTCCTGCACCAGGGTTTCCGGGAACTTGGCCGGATGAGTGAGAGCCTGAGGTTTGCGCGGAGGAGGGTTGTGGACAAACCAGGACTTCTGAAACCGGATCCACTGCTGGGGAGTCAGGTCATTGAGCCGGTTGCGGACTTCCCAGCTCTTGCCCCGAGCCGGCGATGCCTTCTGAATTCCTCTTGCCCGCTTGACGGCCATCCTGTTTTCTCCCCGGACCCGGCCGGCTCTGCCCGCTCCGTCGACTGGTCCGCTGTCCTTCGAGCTCCCCGCCCGCCCGGCAGGCCCTCCTCAGCGAGGACCTCCCAGGGTGGAAAGCTCGCCGGGAACCCGGGCCTGCCGAACTCGACCGCGTGGCCTCGGGATTTCTCCTTGCGCCGCGGCGCAGACCTTCTGCGGAGGGCATTGTACGTCAAGAGAAAGCGTCTTCTGGAGGTCCCCGGCGAGACCGTGCCTTCCTTCACCATTCGATCCGGCCCCAGCGGCCCGCTGGTCAGCCTTGTGGGGCCCCCCGGGCACGGTTCTTGGCGCCGAGATGTCATTCCGGAAAGAGGACTTTCTCCACTTCGCCGGACCCAGCGCCTCTCCCTAGACTAGATTGCACTCCCTCCAGCAGGGGTCAAGCCTCGATGGCGGAACGCGATCTGAGAAGAGTCCAGCTGTTTCGCGGCCTCGAGCCGCAGCAACTTTCGCTGATTGCCCGCCTGGCAAGCCAGCAGTCCTTTCGAGCTGGAGACACCGTGTTCATCCAGGGGCAGCCCGCGACGCACCTCTACCTCCTGCTGCGGGGAAAGGTCGCGATTCGATTCAAGCCGGAGGACGGCGAAGCCCTGCCGGTCGCCCAGCTGGAAAGTGGCGGGGTGTTCGGCTGGTCGGCGGCCCTCGGCCATGGCCAGTACACCTCGGGAGCCTTCTGCACTTCCGACTGCGAAACGCTGGTTATCGGGGGCGACGCCCTTCGGCGCCTGTGCGAGACCCATCCCGAGACGGGGGTGCTGGTCTTGGAGCGCCTGGCGGAGGTGATCGCCCAGCGCCTGGAGTCGACCCACGACCAAGTGCTGGAGCTGCTCCACCAGGGGATGAAGAGGTAGCCCGGATTAGGAGATGCCGAAATGGCCTTGCGACCGAATCCGCCCCCACCCGAGGCACCGCCGCTTGAGCGCATGAAGGCCCTCTTGGAAGCGCTCAATGCCTACATTGAACATTACCACGGAGGGTCGGTCCAGCTGGTATCCTTCGACGGCCGGCGGCTCAGGATCAAGATGGGCGGCGCCTGTCTGGGCTGCCCTCTATCCCCGACGACCCTGCACGGCTGGGTGGAGGGGACCGTCCGCCAGTTCTTCCCCGATCTGGAATCCGTCGAGGCAGTCTAGCCGCTGCCCGGTGCGGCGCCCGATCGTCCCGCCCGCCCTCTGTGCGCGGGGGGCCCGGGCGCGACATTGCCGCGGTCTGCCTTTGACGCTAGAATCGCGACTGTGACACTTTCGGTTGGGGATCTCCTCCAGAATCGCTACCGGATCGAGGGACTGCTTGGCCGCGGCGGGATGGGTGCCGTCTACCGCGCCTACGATCTGGTTCTCTCCGTTCCAGTTGCCATCAAAGAGAATCTGAATCCCGCGCCGGAGGCCATCCGCCAGTTCAAGCGCGAAGCCGTTCTGCTCGCCTCGCTGCGGCACACCCACCTGCCCCGTGTGACCGATCATTTCGTGGTCGGGTCGCGCCAGTATCTGGTCATGGACTTTGTGGCCGGAGAAGATCTCAAGACCCGCCTGGAGACGGAAGGGGCCTTCCCGGAGGCTCAAGTAGTGGATTGGGCCAAGGAAGTCTGCGACGCCCTCACGTACCTGCACACCCGCAAACCCTCCGTCATCCACCGGGATATCAAGCCGGCAAACATCAAGCTCACGCCGGAGGGCCAGGCGATCCTGGTGGATTTCGGCATCGCCAAGGTGGCGGACGCCAGCGGAGGCACAAGCACGGGAGCTCGCAGCCTGACGCCAGGGTTCGCCCCACCCGAGCAGTACGGGACCCGGGCTACCGACGCCCGCTCGGATCAGTACTCGCTGGCCGCTACCCTGTATACCCTGCTCACCGGACAAGTTCCGCCCGACAGCTTGGAGCGGACTATCGGGCAAACGAATTTCCGTTCCCCCCGCGAACTCAACCCCCGGGTGAGCCCGGCGGTGGATCAGGCCATCCTGCGAGCCCTGTCGCTCAACCCCGAGGAGCGATTTCGCTCCGTGGCCGATTTCGAGGACGCCCTGTCCGGCATGTCGCCGCCGCTTCCCGCGCCGGGAGCCACGCAACCTCGGCCGCCCATTGCTCCCCCCGCCCCGCCGGCTTCTGGGGCCGGAAGCGCGCGGTCCAGGATGGGGCTCTGGCTGTTGCTTGCAGTCGCTGCCGTCGTGGTTCTGGTGATTGTCGCCATCGTGGTTGCGCCGCTGCTCCGGCACAGCTCAGCCGCCGCTCCTGCGGCGACCGCCGGCCCGCCGGAAGGGCTGTCCTCACCCCAGGCGCTAGGAGCCAAGGGGGCGGCTACGCCGTCTCCGACCGCCGGTGGCGTCATCGCCTTGGCCGCGACCACGAGCCCCACGCTCAATCCGGCCGCGGCACGCCCGCCCACGGACACGCCTCCTCCCTCGGCCGTTCCCACGCCCATTGGCCGCGGCGCCCTCATCGCCTTCGCCAGCAATCGAGGCCCGGACGGGCTGTTCCAGATCTATACCCTCAACGTGACGACCGGCGAGGTCAAGCAATTGACCTCCGACCCCACGAACAAGGGCCATCCGGCCTGGACCTCCGACGGATCCAAGCTGGTCTACGAGGCGCAGGTCGCCAAAGGCAACCGCGACCTTTTTGTCATGAACGCGGACGGCTCAAACCCGGTGGACATCACCAACAATCCGGGCGACGACTTCTATCCCGCCGTCAATCCACGCAGCGACATCATCGCCTTCGTCTCGACCCGCAATGCGGTGGGCGCGGAGCAGATCTACACCATGTCCCTGGACGGGACGGGCGTCTCCGACATCAGCAATCTGCAGGCGCGCATGCCCTCGGAATGGGATCCGGCCTGGTCGCCCGACGGTAATTCCCTGCTTCTGGTGCGCAGCACCGCGGGCCCGGTGCGCGCCTACCGCTGGGATCTGACCTCGCCCGACGCCAGCATCGTGACGATGTTCGCCGGCAGCTATTCCGAGGGGCAGCCAGCATGGTCCTTGCAGGGGAATCTGATTGCCTACACCAAGACCCTCTCCAACGGCGAGAGCGAGATCTGCGTCGCGGTGGCCGACTCCCTGCCCCTGCCCTACTGCAACTCGCCTGTGACGGATTTGGACCGAAACAGTAACCCCACCTTTTCTCCGGATGGCCGCTGGATCACGTACACCTCGGATCGCACGGGGACTCAGGAGATTTACCTGATGACGGTCACCGGCGCCGGCCAGAAGGCCCTCACAAATCCTCCGAGCCAGAGCCGGGATCCTGCCTGGCAGCCGGTCCCGCAAGGCGGCGCTTCCTCCTAACCCAGCCTCCTTTAGCTCGGAACCGGCCCGCCTCGCACGCCGTCGCGGCCGAAGCCGGGCGACCGGGGCACTCCTCCTTCGAAACCAAGGCTGTTGACAGGCGCCCCTAGGAGGTATAATTCGGCTCGAAATCGAATAGGGCAACCTTCGGGGCAGGGTGAGGGCCGAGATTCTGGGCCCAATTCCCGATCGGCGGTGAGCGCTGCCGCAGAAGGCAGGGCAAGCCCGCGAGCCGGAGAGCGAAAGCTCAATGGCAGGATCCGGTGAGAGGCCGGAGCCGACCGTATAGTCGGGATGGGAGAACGGTAAGCCTGTCCAGCGCCGTGTTGGCGACCGGGAGTGCTTAGCCGCCTCGAAGACTTTTGGTTTTCGAGGCAGGTTCTTGAATCGGGCCGGAGCCACGTGAAGGACGGCAGGGCCCACCTTTCCGGAGCCAGTCGGGCCGCACCCCGGGCGCATCTCCCGCCCCCGAAGAATGCCTCGGGGGTTTTTTGTTGCCGGGGTGAGGTCCTTTCCGCGATGGCTGCTCAGTCTTCTCGTGCGTCTTCTTCCTCGGTGAGCCGGGCCCGAGCGCAGCCCGGATGCTGGCTGCAGGCCAGCACCCCGCTGATCGTCGTGGCGCTCGGGCTAATCCTGTGGCAACTTGCGGCCGTCCTCAGCCGCCTGCCCGCTTTCATCCTTCCCTCTCCCGAGGAGGTCGCAGCGCGCTTCGTGAGCGCCGTGGCGGACGGAAGCCTGGTCGGCAACCTGCTGGCGACTCTGGAAGAGGTGCTGGTCGGGCTGGCCGTTGGCGCGCTGGCCGCCTTCGCCCTCGGCTATTTCCTGGCCAAGTCGCAGTGGGTTGAGCGGCTGATCATGCCCTACATCGTCGCTTCCCAGGCCGTGCCCGCCGTGGCCATCGCTCCCCTGCTGGTCATTTGGCTCGGGCCCGGACTGCTGTCCAAATTCCTCCTGTGCGCCCTGATCGTATTCTTCCCGGTCCTGGTCAACACGATGGTTGGGATGCGGTCGGTCGAGGCCACCTTGCGCGAGCTGATGCGTTCGCTCAAGGCTTCGCGCTGGCAGACTTTCACCCGGCTGGAGATCCCCGCCTCTTCGCCGGTACTCTTGGGGGGATTGAAGATCGGTGCCACCCTTTCCGTGATCGGAGCCGTCGTGGGCGAATTCGTCGGAGCCGACCGCGGACTGGGCTTTCTCATCAACCTGGGCCACGAAGAGTACGACACGGCCTTGGTCTTCGTGGGCATTTTTACCCTGATCCTGCTCGCCCTGGCTCTTTACGGCAGCGTCGCACTCTGCGAGCGGCTGCTGCTGGGGTGGAAGGACTAGCAAGCCGGACGATGCTTCGCCTGCTCCGTTCTGTATCGCCGGTGGGCCAGGAGGGCTCATGACACCTCGATCCGCTGTTGGGCCGGTCCTGGGCGCACTGTGCGCGGGACTTTTCCTGGCCTCCTGCGGTGAATTGAACCGCCCGGCCCCGCCTGCGAACCCGTCCCCACGCCCGGAGGCCACGGCGGCGCTGACCCGCATCACCCTGCCCATGGGGTACGTCCCCAACATTCAGTTCGCGCCCTGGTATGTGGCCGTGGACCGCGGCTACCTGAGACAGCAGGGGATCGAGCTCCAGTTCGACTACAAGTATGAGAACGACGGCGTGGCTCTAGTGGGGGCGGGGAATCTCCCCTTTGCCGTTGCCTCGGGGGAACAGATCCTGCTGGCCCGTGCCCAGGGCCTGCCCGTGGTGTATGTCCTGGGCTGGTTCCAGAACTATGCGGTGGCGGTCATTGCCAAGTCTCAGTCGCACATCACCAGCCCGGCAGATCTGAAAGGCAAGAAGATCGGGATTCCCTGCTTGTGCGGAGCCTCCTACATCGGGCTGGACGCGATGCTGTATTCCGCCGGCCTCAAGCTGGGTGATGTCCATCTGGACACCATCGGCTACAACCAAGTGGCGGTGCTCACGGCCGACCGCGATGACGCCGTTGTAGGCTATGTGAACAACGAGCCGCTCCAGCTGCGTGCCGACGGGGTCGCCGTCGACGTCCTGCCGGTCGCCGACTACGTGCAGCTGGCCTCCAACGGCCTGGTCACGAACGAAACCACCTTGCGCACCGACCCGGATCTCGTCCGCCGGATGGACCGCGCGTTTTTGCAGGGCTTGAGCGACACCCTCAAGGACCCCGCAGCCGCCTACGCGATCAGCGAGAAATACGTGCCCGGGCTGGCGAGCGAGGACCAATCCACCCAGATGCAGATCCTGCAGGCCTCCATTCGCCTATGGACCGCCCCGCGGCCTGGCTGGAGCAACCCGCAGGCCTGGGAAACCATGCAGACCACGCTTCTACGGATGGGGCAACTCAGCCGGCCGCTTGACCTGAGTCAGGCCTACACCAATGAATTCATCCCTTGAGGCTTACGAGGCCGCACGAAGAGAGGCGGGAAGCCCTCCCGGCTTGCGCCCCTTCGGCCCTCTGCTCATCGCCGAGGGGCTCACGGCGGATTTTGCCGACCGCGACCGGCCGCTGCGCGCCCTGGAACAGGTCTCCTTTTCCGTGCCGGCCCAGGAGTTCGTCTGCATCGTCGGCCCTTCCGGCTGCGGCAAGAGCACGTTGCTCCGGATCCTGGGAGGCTTGCTGAGGCCCAGCGCCGGGCGGGTGATCTTTGAGGGACAGGAATTGCGGGAGCCTCACCGGGACATCGGCTTCGTGTTCCAGCGGGTCAATCTCATGCCCTGGAGGACCGTGCTGGCCAATGTGACCCTGCCCCTGGAGCTGGACGGAGTCTCCCAGGCCCAAGCCCGGGACCGAGCCCGGCGCCTTCTGGAGCTGGTGGGACTCGTGGGTTTTGAGCACAACTTGCCGCGCGACTTGTCGGGGGGCATGGCTCAACGGGTGGCCTTGGCCCGGGCGCTGGCGCACGATCCCCAGGTCCTGCTCTTGGACGAACCGTTTGCGGCCCTGGATGCCCTTTCGCGGGAGCGGATGGGCGCCGAGCTGCTGCGGATTCACCAGGCCCAGCGCAAGACCGCGGTCATGGTCACCCATTCCATCCCCGAGGCCATTCTGCTCGCCGACCGCGTGCTGGTGCTCAGCTCCCGGCCGGGAAGACTGCGGCTGGAGCTGCCCATTTCGCTCCCCAGGCCTCGCGAGCTGGAGGTGACCCATACCCCGGAATTTGGCGCCCTGGCTGCGGCTGTGCGCGGGGCGATCGAGGTGGACAGTGTATAATCGCGCTCGGGCCCCAGTAGCTCAAAAGGATAGAGCAGGGCACTCCTAAGGCCAAGGTTGGGGGTTCAATTCCCTCCTGGGGCACTTTGGGGGCGCCGGTCTTGAGTGCCGGGCGCCGCCGGAGCGCGCTAGCTTTCCAGGTAGAGCTCATCGGTGTCATCGTCAAAGGCAAACAGCTCAGAAAAACGTCCCCAGTTGATCGCCACCTGCAGTTGTTCCTCGGCGAAATCCCCGAAATCGAGTTTCAACCGGTCCAGGAAGTAGTCGGAAGGAATGCGCCGGTTCTCGTCGCGCTGCAGGGTCTCGTAGATCCAGCGGATGGTCGGAAGTCGCAGCGCACGGCCGGCGATCAATTCCTTACGCGTCAGAATGCTGGCTTCCGCATAGGCCTGCCCCAGAGGCGTCAGTGACAGGTCGCCCTCCGCGACCGAGACAAAGCCCAAGAGCTCGCCGGACTCCACCACCGGGAGCAAGGCATCTACATCCATCACCAAATCGTCGCTCAACCGATACAGATCCGCCCGGCCGCCTTCCTCGGAGACCTTCTCCGCGAGGCCGGCGAGCGCGTTCAGGCGCGAGGCCGGCAGAGGGCTGAGACGGCCCGCGGAGGCGCGCAGCAGCTCCTCCTCCGGCTCGGTCCGCCCCGCCACCGCCGCGTACACGTGGTCCACCACCGCCTGGAATGCGGTGTCCCGGTGATGACGGGGATGGCGCAGGTGCACCGCCACCTCAGCCACCACATGACCCGGGTTCTTCTCCATCACCAGGATACGGTCTGACATGAAGGCGGACTCCTCAATGTTGTGCGTGACCATGAGGACCGCCTGCGTGTGGATGGCCTTGCCCAGCCACAGTTCCATGAGCTCGCCTCGCAGGGCCTCGGCGCTCAGCACGTCGAGGGCCGAGAAGGGCTCATCCAGGCAGAGCAGTTCGGGCTCGACCGCCATGGCGCGCGCAAAACCCACCTTCTGGCGCATGCCCCCGGACAATTCGCGCGGGTAGGCCGATTCAAACCCGTCCAGGCCGACGGCATCAATCTGCCGCAGAGCGATCTCCCGGCGCTGGACCGGAGGGATCCCGCGCGCTTTGAGCGCCACCTCCACATTCTCCTGAACCGTCAGCCAGGGGTAGAGAGCGAAGTTCTGGAACACGATGGTCGCGTAAGGGTTAACCCCCTCCACCGGCTTGCCCCGGTACAGGACCTTCCCCTCACTGGGAGGCTGCAGGCCGGTGATGATTCGCAGCAGCGTGGATTTTCCGCAGCCGGAAGGGCCCAGCAAGCAGACGAACTCGCCGGTGTGAACCTCGAGGCTCACATTCTCGACCGCCGTAAACAGTCGCACGCCGCGACCGTACCGTTTGGAGACCGATTGAAGACAGAGCAGGGGTTCCCCCGGGGCCTCGGGTGCCTGTTCCGGGGGGACCAGCCTCTGGGGTGCCGCCATCGGTTCACTCATGCCCTTTTCCTCCCAGGCCCGTGGACAGCGCGCTAGTCCATGCGGTATCGGTCGGCCGCCAGTCGATACAGCCGGCGCCAGACAAAACGGTTAATGACGAGCACCACCACGACCATGGTCAGGGTAGATCCCAAGAGCAGGGCGTAGTCTCCCCGCCCGGTAGCCTCGGCGATCAGTGCCCCCAGGCCGAGCGTGCTGCGGGTCTGACCGGCAAATTGCACGTACTCCGCGATGATGGTCGCGTTCCAAGCCCCACCCGAGGCGGTGATCAGCCCCGTGATGAGATAGGGAAACAAGGAAGGCAAGATCAGGGTCCGCCAGCGCTCGAGGCGGCTCAAGCCGAGAATATCTGTCGTATAGCGCAGGTCCTGGGGAATCGCCGATGCCCCGGCGATTACGTTGAACAAGACATACCACTGCGCGCCCAGCAACATGAGCAGGACCGCCGCCGCGTTCAGCCCGCCGGGAAGTGCCAAAAAGATCAGCAGGATGACCGGGAAAAGTGCGGTGGCAGGAATGGAAGCCACCACTTGCACGATCGGCCCGAGGAAGTCGGAAAGCCTCTTATTGGACCCGATCGCGACCCCAACCGGCACGGTCCAGAGCGCCGAAATCCCAATCGCCAGCCCCACCCGCAGCAGGCTGGCCAGGGCGGCCAAAAGGATCCGGCGCAGATCCGAGAGAGGCAGTTGGAACAGCAGGCGGAAGGCCTGGACCCCGCCCAAAACGAGCAGGACCATCAAGACCGCGCCCAGCACCCACCCGGCCCAGGCTGCGCTTCGCACCTCCCTGGGTTTGCTCGGGCGCACCCTCGGGCGCGCCAGGAGGGTATCGACCCGTTCGGCCGCGGGGCCCCAGATCCGCCGACCGAAGAACTCCACCAGGCTCGACCGGCTGAGCAAATCGTAGAACCAGGATTCCGCACTCTCCTCTCCCTCGACCGTGTCCAGCTTGAAGCGGTCCGCCCACACCAGCAGCGGGCGCCAGACCATCTGGTCCAGCGCGACGATCAAGGCCACCAGCGTTGCCAGGGCGAGGAGGATCTGGGGCACGTTCCCCTGATCCGCCGCGGTCTGCAGGTACGAGCCCAGCCCGGGAAGCCGGAAGTCGCGCGTCCCCACCCGGAAGGTCTCGGCCGCCATCAAAAAAAACCAGCCGCCTGCCCAGCTCATCATGGTGTTCCACACCAGACCGCCGGTCGCAAACGGGAGCTCCAGCGTACTCAGCCGCAACCAAGCCCCCAGACGGAAAACGCTGGTGGCCTCGCGCAACTCGTCCGGTTCCGTCCGCAAGGCCTGATAAAAACTAAAGGTAAGGTTCCAGGCTTGCGAGGTGAAGATCAGAAGGACGGCCGAGATCTCGACCGCCAGCGCCACAGGCAACACGGCTGTCAGGCTGAGCAACACGACCGGCAGATAGGAAAGGATCGGGACCGACTGGAGAATGTCCAGCACGGGCATCAACAGGCGTTCCGCCCCTGGGACGCGCGCGGCGACATATCCATAGACCAAGCTGAAGACCATCGAGAGCACGTACGCGCCCAACATGCGCAAGAATGAAAGCGCCGCGTAATAGGGCAACGCCGAGGGATTCAGACGGATCACGGGCCCGGAGATGGTCGGGGGTGCGCTGGAGGCCAAGTGGACCCCGAAGCCCAGCACCGCGAGCAACAGAAGCACCACGATCCCATCTGCGGGCCGCAGGTTCGATAGGGGAGCAACCCATAGACCAAAACGACGCCGCACCGCGCCTCCCAAGGCGGCTTGATTATATCCTCGGCCTACGCACCTTCCGCCATGCCTGAGTTCACATTCTCGTGCAACGCTCTTGAGACAATAGGGTTGCCTCCCCTGGGCTGGCAGGCCGGCCCATGCCCAAATACAAACATTTGACGAGCGAGGAACGGTTGTGCATTTGCCAAGGGATCCCCAGGAGGGCCTCAGCCTGGCTGAGATCGCCTGGAGCCTGGGGCGGAGCAAGTCGACCTTGAGCCGGGAGCCGTGCCGCAATGGAACTGGGGTTGGCTACCTTCCAGACTTGGCCGAGCGCCAGTACCGGCAGCGACGCCGGGCCTGTCGCCCCGGTCTAAGCTCGGAGAATGAGTCCTGAGACGGTATGGGATCCTGAGCCTGGAGCATGGTTGGTCGCCGGAAGCCATTGCTGGGCGCTTGAGCCGGGAAAATGGAGGGCCCTTCGTCAGCCATGAGACGATCTACCGCTTTACTTACCTGTCGCCTCTAGGCCAACAACCGACCCCAGTGGGCCGTGGGAGAAACTGTGGGGCTAACTGCGCCGGGAGAAAAAGCACCGCACCCACCTGCATGGGCGCCAAGCCTAGAAAACCCCCACCCCCACCGCGTTTTCATTGGCCAGCGGCCCCCGGAGGCCCAAGAGCGGTCCCAGCCTGATCATTGGGGAACCGACTCGTTACTCTACCCCGCGGTCAGGCTTTAAGCGTCCCGCTGGATCACATGACCCGCTTTGCCCTCGTTACCAAGTTGGAGGACAAGACGGCCCAAGCCACGGCTCAGGTCCTCTGCCAACGCTTGACCTCCTGGCCGGTTCGCGCCATCACGGGCGACAACGGGTCCGAGCACCCCAATCACGCCCTGGTCTCCCAGCCGCTCGGAGTCTCATCGTTCTTCTGTCACGCCTAAACCACTCTTGGCAGAAGCCCCGGGGCATCGGGCCGGGGGCCTCGCCTCACAACGACGCCTTCTGACCCATGGGCTCAAAACGGGTTTCCCCTTGGCCATGGTTAGCCTGCCCTTGCCGCAGGCCCAGGGTGCCATCCGCCACGAGAGAGGGCCCTCACCTCCCAAGTCAACATTCATCCTGGGCGTACCAAAAAGTCGAAGGGCGCGTTGCGCCTTTCGACTTTGATTCTGCAGCCCGACCGGCTTTTTAGAAGTGAAGAAAGACCCGTTGAGTGAGGACGAAGCAGGGGCCCCTAGCACCCAGACATCTAGGAACAAGAAGACCGCAGGAAGAAGGCTTTGCGCCGGGGTGAGCGGAGGAAAGGGATGGCGTGTTTCCTCCGGAGGTTGTTCCTACTCTGGCGCCTCCTATCCAGCGCGCTCGCGAAGGTTACCCAGCGTCGCTAGCTCCGCTCCTGCTCGACCACAAGTCTTGGACAGCCCCAGGGATCCGGCCGACATTCCCCCGGTCCCCAGCTCGGTCCCTTCTCACGGGGTTGCGCTAGGGCTAGGCGTGGGAGTGGTGCCCACCACGATTTGCACCCAGAAGGGGACCTTCCCGCTCAGATCCGTTCCAAACCTGGTCCCCTGAGGGTCGCTGAGCAACCAGTCGCCTTTGTAGGATCCCGCCTGCTCGGGTGCGGTCATGGCAATGGCAATCGTGATCGTGGCCCCGGGGGCCGCCGGATGGCTCAGCGATTGGCTGAGATCGGCCTTCATCGACGTGCCCATGTCGAAGACGACCTTGTAGTCCGTGGTCCAGGCGCAGGTGCCAATATTTTGCAGTTGCCAGACTTTGGTGAATTTCTGACCGGGATTCATCTGAGTGCCGTCCGGGACAGTCACGTCAGACACAAAGGAGACCATCAGCGTGCACCCGCCAACCCCCGTGGGCGCCGCGGGCAGAGGCGGCTGCGTGGGAGCCGTCGTGGCAACGCTGGGTGGCGTAGCGCTCGGAAGCGGAGTATCCGTCGGCCCGGAGGAGGTCGCCGAAAGAGTGCTGGTAGGGGTCGGCGCATTGAGTGTCTGAAAAAAAGCCGTGGCTTGCTGGTCGGAGGACTGGGTGAGGGTGGGAGGCGGTGCGGCCGGAGCCGCCGGACCGCAGGCACAAAGCACCAGGGCAAGCAACGGGCCCGCTCCCAGCAAGAAGTCCCGACGCATTGATCCTCCTGACGGGCCCCGTTCCGGGCATGCTGAAACGGCAACCTCCCGGATCATCCTGGAGCAACTTCTACGAGGCCGATTTTTCATCCGCCTTTCGACGGTTCAAGCCATCCACGAGCCTTCCAATGCGGACCGGTGGCATTATAACAACCCTAGCGTTTCCCCATTCTCAACGGAAGTTGAATCCGCGTGCTATACTCGCAGGCTCGCATCCGGTGCTGCGGCGCAATCCCTCCCCAGGAGGCGGAAGAATGGACGCTCTCCAACGAAGGATTCTGACCGAGGGCAGGAATCTCGGGAATGGAATCCTTAAGGTCGACAGCTTCCTCAACCACCAGGTCGATCCGGTCCTGCTCGACGAGTGCGGGCGTGAACTCGCGGCCCGTCTTGCGGGGGCCGGCGCCACGAAGGTCCTGACCGCGGAGATCTCAGGAATCGCCCCGGCGCTCACCACCGCACGGCACTTGGGCATCCCCCTCGTCTTTGCCCGCAAGTCCAAGCCCATCACCATGCCGGACCAGGTGTTCCTGACGCTGGCCCCTTCCCACACCCGGGGAGGGACCGTAGAACTCATCGTGTCGCCGGAGTATCTCAGCCAGCACGAACGCATCCTGATCATCGACGACTTTCTCGCCTCGGGTCAGACCATCCTCGGCCTGGCTCGTCTGGCCGCAGCCGCCGGGGCGACCGTGGTGGGCATCGGGGCGATCATTGAGAAGACGTTCGAGGGCGGCCGGGCCGTGCTGGCCGCCTTGCATGTGCCGATCGAGTCCCTCGCGGTCATAGTGGATATGAGCGAGGGGCGGATCGTCTTTTCCGAACCCTAGCGGCTCTCCTTGGACACCCTCGTCATCCTTGACTTTGGCTCCCAGTACTCGCAGCTGATCGCCCGGCGGTTGCGCGAACTGGGCGCCTACTGCGAGCTGTTCGCGTACAATGTTCCGGCCGAAACGGTCCGGGCGCTCCGTCCCCAGGCTTTCGTCCTCTCCGGAGGGCCAGGGTCCGTCGTCACGCCGGGGGCTCCCCGCCTGCCAGACTACGTGCTCGAAAGCCATCTGCCGGTCCTGGGGATTTGCTATGGAATGCAACTGATGGCCCAGGCTTTGGGAGGGGACGTCCGAGCCTCCCCGCGCCGCGAGTACGGCCGCATGACGGTTGTGCGCCAGGGCGAATCGCAGCTATTCCCCAAATCGCTCCCCCAGGCCCTGGAGGTTTGGATGAGCCACGGGGACCAGGTGGAACGGATCCCGGAGGGCTTTCGGGCCGTTGCCTCCAGCTCCACCTGCCCCGTCGCCGCCATGGAGAACCCGGAACGGCATCTCTACGCACTTCAATTCCACCCGGAGGTGGCTCACACCGAGCACGGGACGGAAATCCTGGAGGCGTTCCTGGAAGCCGCGGGGATCGGGCGGGAGTGGACGCCCGCTTCGATCGCCCGCCAGGCGCTGGAACGCATTCGCTCCCAGGTCGGGGCTGAGCCGGTCCTGGCCGCCGTGAGCGGCGGAGTGGATTCCACGGTCGCGGCCGCTCTGGTCCATCAAGCGGTGGGGGATCAACTCACCTGCCTGTTCGTCGACAACGGGCTGCTGCGCCTGGGCGAGGCAGACCAGGTCCTGTCCGGGCTTCGCCAATCCCTGGGGGCGCAAGTCCGCTGGGTGGACGCGCGCCGGGAGTTCCTGCAGGCCTTGGCGGGCATGGAAGAGCCGGAAGGGAAGCGCGCGGCGGTCGGCGAAACCTTCATCCGCGTCTTCGAGCGCGAGGCGGCGCGGCTCCCTCGTCCGGCGCGTTACCTGGTGCAGGGAACCATCTATCCCGATGTCATCGAATCGCGCGCGCCCGAGCGGCGGGCGGCCGCCCGCATCAAGACCCACCACAACGTCGGGGGGCTCCCGGCGGACATCCGCCTCGAGTTGGTGGAACCGCTGCGCTACCTCTTCAAGGACGAGGTGCGGCGGGTGGGGCAGGAAATCGGCCTGGCACCGCAACTGATCTGGAGGCAACCCTTTCCGGGCCCCGGGCTGGCCGTCCGCTGCCTCGGGGCGGTCACCGGGGAACGCCTGGAACGGCTCCGGGCGGCCGACCACATTTTCACGAGCGAACTCGAACTCGCCGGCCTCCTGGGCCCGGCGACTGCCCAGGCCTTCGCCGTACTGCTGCCGGTGCGATCCGTCGGGGTGATGGGGGACGGCCGCACGTACGAGGAAGTGGTTGCGCTGCGGGCCGTTTCCACCCAGGATTTCATGACCGCCGACTGGGTGAGGATCCCGAGCGAGATCCTGGACCATGTGGCCCACCGGATCGTGAACGAGGTGGCTGGGGTGAATCGGGTGGTCTTCGACATAACCACCAAGCCGCCTGCGACCATCGAGTGGGAGTAGCGAGCCGGCGACGGGGCAAGCAGCCCCCGGTTTCCTCCGGGGTGGTCACGCACAGGCTCTTGGAGAGAATCTTGCAATGCCGGATCAAGAGGCGGCCCTTAACCCGGTCGGCTCAGGCCCGTTTCGAGGCACAGAGCTCACGCAGGAACCGGGCGGTACGGTACAGCCGACCGGCAAGGGAGGGCCGAAGGACGGCGAACTTCGCTCCTTCTAAGGCGCCGCCTCCCGGATTCGGACGAAAATCAAACAAAGTCGGTGTACTATAATCGCAATTAGAGGTCCGACGGCCTGCCGACCAGGTGCCAGGCAGGCAATCTGAGGAGTAATTCCATGATGCGATTCGACCGATTCACGGAGCGCGCGCAGGACGCCGCCCAGCGCGCGGCCGAGATTATTCAGAGGTACGGGCACAACCAAATCGACACGGAGCACCTTCTGCTGGCGCTCCTGGAGCAGCCGGAGGGGGTCATCCCCCAGATTCTCGAGCGCCTCAGTGTCAACTCCGACCTCCTGGGTCAGCGGATTGATTCCATCCTGCGGGGCAGCCCGAAGGCGAGCATCTATGGCGGCGGGACCGGTCAGATCTTTATCACCCCGCGGGTCAAGCGGATTGTCGATCTGGCCAACGAAGAGGCCAACCGCCTGCACGACGAGTACATCTCCACCGAGCATATTTTCCTGGCCATCGTTTCCGAGCACAACACCCCCGCCTCGCGCGCCCTGACCGAGGCCGGCATCACCAAAGAGCGGGTTCTCGACACCATCAAGGACATTCGCGGCGGCCAGCGGGTGACCGATCCGCAGGCCGAGTCCCGCTACCGCACCCTGGAAAAGTACTCGCGGGACCTGACTCAGATGGCCAAGGAGGGCAAGCTCGACCCGGTGATCGGCCGCGACAGTGAGATCCTGCGGGTGATTCAGATTCTCTCGCGGCGCACCAAGAACAACCCGGTTCTGATTGGCGAGGCCGGGGTGGGCAAGACCGCCATTGTCGAGGGGCTGGCCCAAAAGATCGCCACCAACGACGTCCCTGAAATCCTGATGGGCAAGCGGGTCGTGGCGCTGGACCTGAGTGCCATGATCGCCGGCTCGCGCTTCCGTGGCGAGTTTGAGGAGCGCCTGAAGGCAGCGATCGAGGAGATCCAGCGGGCCAGCGGCGAGATCATCCTCTTCATCGACGAGCTGCATACCGTGGTCGGTGCCGGCGCCGCCCAGGGCGCCCTGGACGCCTCCAACATGCTCAAGCCGGCCTTGGCTCGAGGCGAGCTGCAGTGCGTGGGCGCCACCACCCTCGACGAATATCACAAGTACATCGAGAAGGACGCCGCCCTGGAGCGAAGGTTCGCTCCCGTGTATGTGGACGAACCCGACGTACAGGAAACGATCGAGATGCTGCGGGGGCTCCGCGATCGCTATGAGGCGCACCACAAGGTGCATTTCTCCGACGAAGCCCTCGTGGCCGCCGCGCGGCTTTCCTCTCGCTACGTCACCGATCGCCGCCTTCCCGACAAGGCGATCGACCTGATTGACGAGGCGGCCGCCAAGCTGCGGCTGGCGCTCTACTCCCTGCCTCCCGATTTGAAGGGGCTGAAGGCCGAAATCACCCGCCTGCAGGCGGAGGAGGAGCAGGCGGGGCTGGTGCGGGACTATGAGCACGCGGCCCAAAAGAAAGCCGAGCGCATCCGGCTGGAGTCGGAGTTCAACGAAAAGCGCAACACGTGGGAGTCTGAGCACCGCCTGGATGAAGTCGTGGACGAGAACGACATCGCCGAGGTGGTTGCGCAGTGGACGGGCATCCCCGTCACGCAGATGATGGAGACCGAGGCCGACAAGCTGCTGCAGATGGAGGATCGCCTGCACGAACGGATTGTGGGACAGGACGAGGCCATCCACGCCCTGTCGGACGCGATCCGGCGCTCCCGATCCGGGCTCAAGGACCCGCGGCGTCCCATCGGTTCCTTTATTTTCCTGGGCTCCTCCGGAGTGGGCAAGACCGAGCTGGCCAAAACCCTGGCGCAGTTCCTCTTCGATGACGAGGATTCCCTGGTGCGCATCGACATGTCCGAGTACCGGGAGCAGCACACGGTCAGCCGCATGTTTGGCGCGCCCCCCGGGTATGTGGGCTACGAAGAGGGCGGCCAACTCACCGAGGCCGTGCGGCGGCGGCCCTACCGGGTCGTGCTCTTCGATGAGATCGAGAAAGCCCATCCGGACGTCTGGAACGCCCTGCTGCAGATTCTGGAAGACGGCCGCATGACCGACGGCCAGGGCCGGGCGGTGGACTTCCGCAACACGGTCCTGATCATGACCAGCAACCTCGGGACCGAGTTTGTCAAACGTTCGGGCTCGCTGGGCTTCCGCCGGCGCGGCGAGGACGGCGAACTGGACAGCAGCCACGCCAAGATCGAGGAGGCGCTCAAGTCCACCTTCCGTCCCGAGTTTCTCAACCGCATCGACGAGATCATCATTTTCTCGCCGCTGAAGCTCGAAGACATGGAGCGGATCGTCGACTTGCAGATGAAGGAAATCGCCACACGGCTTGCGGAGACGGGCCTCAACGTGAGCCTGACCGAAGCCGCGCGCCAATGGCTTGCCAGGGAGGGATTTGACCCCTCCTTCGGGGCCCGGCCTCTGCGCCGCGCCCTGCAGAAGCACGTGGAGTCGCCGCTGTCGCTACGAATCCTCAAAGGGGATTTCAAGTCGGCAGATACCGTCCTGGTCGATCGCAACGATGTGGAGGGAATCATCTTCCAGCGCCTGGAGGCTGAGCCGGTCAAGAAAGTGGAAGCGGCGCCGGTCCCCTAGCGCCCCGGCCCTCGGAAAAGCAGAACGGGTACCCTTTGGACCTTGGGTACCCGTTTCTTATTCCCTTTTCAGACCCGCGGTCCGGCCTGGAGCTTAGGCCGTCGATCGCCCCGGAGCCCCGGTCACTTCCTCGACCAGCAGGTCGAAGCCTGTTTCCGCCTTGACCCGACTCGTTTTCAGCGCCTCGTCCAGGTCCGCCAGCTTGCGGTAAATGGCCTCCAGGGTCTCCAGCGAAAAGCCGCGCGCCTGGCGGATGAGTCGGTCCGTCAGCCATTCAGCCAGCCTGAGCTCCGCCGAAAGCTCCCTGGCGGAACGGTGCCCATCCAGTCCCTCCCGGACCTGAATCAGCAGGCGAAATTGACGCACCACCATCCCGAGCACGGACTCGGGCCGCCGCTTGACCAAGAGATCATGCAGGAGATCCACGGCTTTCTGGCTGTCCCGCTGCCCCAGGGCATCCACCATCGCGAAAATGTCCAGTTGCAGGCTTTCCGGGGTGACCGCTTCCACATCCTCGGGCCGGACCGGTCGACTGTAGTTGACGTACGCCAGGAGCTTTTGCACCTCGTGATCCAGGAGGTGAGGGTCCTCGCCGACCAGGGAGGCGAGCAGTCGGGCGGCCTGGGGTTCCATCTTTCCGTCCAGGGCCTCCGCACGTTGCGTGACCCAGACGGAAAGGCCCGCGCCTTGGGGCAAGTCGAAGCGCCTCACCAGCGCCCGATTTTCGTGCTCCTGGCACCAGCGCAGGACACGATGGTCCTGGCGCAGCGCCCCTCTCTCCAGGAAAACCAGGGCCGTGGTGTCGGGGATTTGATCCAGCAAGGTGCCTATGGCTCCCCAATCCCCGGAAGGAGACTCCGCTGCCGGCGCTGTCTCCTCATCCCCCGGGGCCTTTTCTTCGAGGGCCGACTTTCCCGCACTGGCGCCTTCCCCCTCAACAGGGGCCTCTCCCTCCGACGCCACGGACCCGGCCTTTCGGGTCCGATCCAGGAGCCAGCCCTCCACGATCACAAGCCGGCGCCGGAGCAAGAAGGGGGCGGCCAAGCAGGCCGCCTGCAGATCGGCCAGCGGCAGGTTCCGCCCTTGGAAACGGGTCAGGTTGAGTTCTGCCAGGCCCGCTTCCCCCATCGAGGAGCGAATCTGAGCCAGGGCCTTGGAGAGCGCAAGGTCATCCGTTCCATAAAAGAGATAGATAACGGGCGGGGTCTTGGGCATGCGGGCGATTATACAATCGCCTCCTTGCCCTCACGCCAACCCCGGGCCTGAGGCCGGCGATCGACGAGGCTGGCCATCCCGGCCAAATGGCCTGAACCCCCGCGGCGGAGGGACCGCCGACCCGGACCAACGCCGGGCGGAAAGCGGCGCCTCCTAGGCCGAATGGCGCGCAGGGGCGGCAAAAGTCGCCAGCAGGAACCCCAGATACATGACGACGCTGCCCACCAGCTCACCACCGTACATCCAATCGACGAGGCCCAGCGTGAGAAAGGTTCCGGCCAGAGCGGGGGAAAGAGCGCCTACGGCAATGAGGATGTTGCCCAGCACCCGATTGGCCAGAATTTGCTTCCTCCAGAACAGCCAAGCGGAGAGAAGCGCGCCGCCCACGAGCAGGATCGTCCCATACAGGTTCAGGACAATGGTCAGGGCGATCAGGCCGGGCGGGCGCGTCAGCAACTGGCTGTACTGGCCGGAGGCTGGCAAGGACACCTGATAGGTTCCCGCGTTCACCGGCGAGATGAAGAGGACCAGGGCGGCCCCGGCGGAAGCAAGTACAAGCAGGACGAGCGTCCCCCGGGTGAGCCAGCGCCGCCGAATCAGAAGAAACAAGGTCCCCTGGCCGAGCCAAGCCGCGGTGAGCATTGCTCCGGCCAGGTACCAGGCCTGGAGCACCCAAGGGCTGTAGGCCAAGCTCAGGAAGGCCTCACAGCCCGTGCCCAGGGCATACCACAGCAGTCCGATACCCCACAAAAGGTTGTGGGTCCCTCCTCTCGAGCTGTAGCGAGCAATCACCAGACCCGCAAAGGTGAGGGTCACGAGGGTCGTTACGAACGGAAGAAAGCGTGTCACATCCATGTTGCCTCCCTATAACCCGGCCGCCCCCCCTGCCCGCGGCCTCAGAGCTGATCCCGCCCTACCCCCGCACCAGGACGTAAATCAGGCTGGCCACCAGCGCCAGCAGAATCAACCCAAGAAAGATCAGGACGGCGGGCACAGCCTTGCCCCATAGGCTTCGCCGGCCGGCCGACCGCCTGGCGGGATTCATCCCTGACCCTCCCGGGCAGCCACAAAATGACGCCGCGCGGTTGCCCACGGCCCCAGCGCGCCGTCCAGCATAAGGTCCCCGAACTGCGGGAAAGCCCTCAATCCTTCCTCTAGCGTCGGCCCGAAGTCATTCAGGAGCTGGGCACAGGGCCAGTCCGAGGCGAATGGATCGGCCCATCCCTCCGGCCCGAACGCCTTCCGGGCAGTGGGCCAGTGCCATGATGGCCGGCGGCCCCAGTTCGCGCAGCGTTCTTCGCCCGCCTCGCCGGCATGGCGGCGCCCTGCCTCTCGTTCCCATTGTCCCCTGGGCAGATTGGATTTCCTCAAGGTGGAAGCCCGACTCCCATACCTCGCGGCCCTTATCCATCAGCCATGGGCGCCCGAGGGCCCGCCAGGCCGAAGTTCCCTGCGGCGAGGGCGCCCGCAACCCTCAAGACATATTGGATTCGTACCCCAGGGCGGGCTCAGGGTCAAGACGGCCCTGCCAAGGAGGAATCCCTCACGGGGATTCCGGAGGCCCCTCAAGAATCGGGCTGTCGCAACCAGCATCCCGAATCAAAAGGCCAGGCCGGGTTGAGGCTCCGGTCTGGCCTTGCTCTCCTTTTTCGGGCCGGCCAAAGAGTACTTCACCCAGCGCCCTCAGGGTGCCAGGATTCCGGCCGTTTGGAGATCCGGCTCAGGACCCAGGCGGCTAGATGGAATCCTTGAGCGCCTTGACCGCCGCGGCTTTCACCACCCGCCGCTCCGGCTTGGCCTTGATGATGATCTTCTGCTTGGTGAATGGGTTGATGCCTTCCCTTTCCGCGGTGGCCGGGCGTACCGCGACTTTCGCCCGGAAAAGCCCCGGAACTGTCACCTCACCCTTGTGCTTAAGCTCGGTTTTTACCAGGGACTCAATGGCCTCCAAATAAGAGGTGGTTTCTTTCTTGGTCAGCCCGGTTGCCTCCGAAAGTTTGGAGATAAACTCGGCCTTGCTAAGTCCTTTCGCCATTTTTCACGTGCTCCTTTCTGAGGGTCTGGGAGGATGCCTGCAAAGTGCGTTCCGGTACAACTCTACACGATTTTGGCTGATTTCGCCACCATCTGCCGGTTTGACAGAATTCTTGCAAGGCCGTCCTTCTGACTCTATTCCTGATGCGGAAATTGCTCAGGATATGGCCCCAGGCACCGGACCGGGCCGAGGAGCTTGTGGCTCAGGCTGCAGCGAGTAGAATCTCCTCCATGACCTGGAAGGTTGTCGGACACGAATGGGCCGTTGAAGCGCTGAGGAAGGACGCGGCAACGGGGGCTCCAGCCCATGCGTATCTTTTCCTCGGTCCTCCCGGAATCGGGAAGCGCACGTTGGCCATGGCCTTCGCTCAGGCCTTGAACTGCCTCCACCCGCCGACGCCGGGGGAATCCTGCGGAGCCTGCCGTTCCTGCCGGGGCCTCCGCGACCAGACTCACCCCGATCTGCATCGGCTTCAGTCTCCGCGGCCGAACGAAGCCATCCGGGTCGAAGCGGCCCGGGACTTGATCCACGCCTTGTCTCTGCGTCCTCGGGAAGCCCGCTTCAAGATTGCCCTGCTCCTCAACTTTCAGCTCGCCACCTCCAGCGCAGCCAATGCCCTCCTGAAGACTCTCGAGGAGCCGGCGCCGGATGTTGTGCTCCTGCTCACCGCGCCCAGCGCCGAAGAATTGCTGCCGACCATTGTGTCCCGCTGCCGGCTGTTTCACCTGCGGCCGATCCCGACCTCAACGGTCGCCTCCGCCTTGCGAGGGCAATGGGGCTTGCCCCCAGAGCAGGCGGAACTCTGGGCGCGCCTTTCCTGCGGCCGCCTGGGGTGGGCCGTGAGTCAGATCCAGGACCCGCAGGCGACGGCGCTCCGCGCGCAACGATCGCAGGAGTGGGCCCGCATCCCTGGCCAGAGCCGCCGCGAGCGCTTCGCCCTGGCCGAGGAACTCTCCGCAGACAAGGACCGGACGGCCAAGGAGCGGATCGTCCAGGCCCTCGACCTTTGGGCGAGCCTGACGCGCGATCTTCTGCTCTGCCTCTCGGCCCCGGACCTGCCGGTGGCCAATCTGGACTACGAGGAAGAAATCCGAGGGCTCGCTGGGCGGGTTTCCTTGGACCAGAGTGAGGTGTGGCTGCAGGCGCTGCTCGAGGCCCAACGTCAGATCGAGCACAACGTCAGCCCTCGTCTGGCGGTCGAGATCAGCTTGCTGTCGGCCCCGCGCGCCTGAGGTCTCTTTTCTCCCGGCGAGCGGGGCGCCGACGTCTAGCGGGGCTCGACCAGGATGCGGATCGCGGTCCGCTCCTTTCCGTCGATCACTACCTCCGTGAAGGAGGGGATGCAGACCACATCGAGGTTGTCCCCCTGAAGGTAGCCCCTGGCGATGGCGCACGCCTTGAGCGCCTGATTGACCGCACCGGCACCAATGGCCTGGACCTCAGCATGCTTCTGTTCCCGGATGACCCCGGCGATTGCCCCTGCCACCGCGGTTGTGCGCGACTGGGCTGAGACCTTGATGATGTCCATGATGGCTTTCTCTCCGAACACTAGCAACAAGGACCTTGTCCTTCCCGACTACCCACCAACAAAAATCAACCCCACCGGAATCATCATAATCGATCCCGGCGGCCCTCACTCATCTGCCTCCAATCCATATCTTTTCCCCCGGACTCCTTGGGCCGCCTCAGGCCAAAGCCGACCCGGCTGGCTCGAGAAGATCCCTCGGGACCACGGGTCCCTCGCAACCCGCTGCCGCCTAGCCGCTGGTCGAGCTGAGATTGCCTGGGGACAATCGGTGTTAGCATCGAAGCGGTGCCCTCGGCCGATGGCTCGCGACGCGGCTCTTGCGGGCAAGCAGAAAGGAAGGCGAGCATGCCACAGATGCGGAGCGCTTTGATCCTCGTGGCCCTCCTCTTGGCCGGCCTGGCCTGTAACCTCAGCGCCGGCCCGACACCCCTCCCATCTCCCAATGTCGCTTCCCAGGTGGCCAGGCTGCTGACCGCGGTGCCCAGCCTCACTCCTCCCCCCAGCGCGTCGGGGCCCGCCCCGGCCGCCCCCTCCGCCCAGATCACGCTCACGCCCACCCCCACCCCCACCTTGACCGCGGTGCCCAGCCTCACTCCTCCCCCCAGCGATCCGAGCCAGACCCTGGGAAAGCCGGATTGGCAAGACACCTTCCAGGACAGCACCGGTTGGGACCTGTCCGGCGGCAACCCACAGGCCGCGATCAGCGGCGGGAAGCTCGTTCTCAGCGTGCCGGCGGCCGACCAAAGCGACAGCGATTGGTGGAGGTTGGACACTCCGAAGCTGACCGACTTCTACCTGGAAGGGACCGCCGCGGTCGGACCCTGTCACGGGTTGGACCGCTACGGGCTGGTCGTTCGGGCGCCCAGCCTGACCCAGGGGTACTTGTTTGGATTTTCTTGCGATGGCCGCTACTCGCTGCGCAAATGGGATGGGAAAAACTTCACGGCTCTCCGGGATTGGTCCCAAAGCTCGTTCATCCTTTCCGGTCCCGGCCAGACCAATCGGCTGGGGTTCCTCGCCAAGGGCAACCAGCTCTCGCTGTATGCCAACGGCAATCTGCTCGGCGAAGTGCAGGACAGTTCCTACAGCGGCGGCCGCTTCGGCGTGTTCCTGGCCTCGATCAGCACGCCCAACTTCAGCGTGGCCTTCAGCCAGCTTGCCTACTGGAACCTTCCCTGATGCCAAACTTCCTTCGGCCGAGCAGACTTCTCCTGTCTCTGGCGGCCGGCCTTCTGCTGGCGGCCTGCAGCATCGCGCCCGCCACCTCGACCCCCGCGCCCGAGCCGACCCCGGTCACGGCGCCAAGCATTCCGCTGCAGGCCCTCCTTCCGACCCTGGCCGCGACCGCCACAGCCACCTCGACCTCGACCCCCTCCCCGACCGCAACGCCCGCTCTCCCTTCCGACCTCGGAACTCTGCTGCTCAAGGAATCCTTTGGGGGGAATTCGGGAAACTGGGGTGTGGCCAACGGCGCGTCCGGGGCCATTTCCTTGTTCGAGGACAGCCTGGTCATCGGCCTCCGGCAGCCCCAGACCTCGCTGGTTTCCCTTTATGCCCAGCCGGTCCCTTCCAACCTTTACCTGCAGGCGATGGTGGACACCTCGCTGTGCGACGCCGCCAAGAATGAATTCGGATTCGTCTTCCGCGCCTCCCCGTTGTACCAGTATCGGGCGGCCTTCACCTGTGACGGTGAGTTGAGATTCGAGCGCTACCATGGCCGGGAGCTGGAGGGGGCCAGTGGTTGGCAGTCTACTCAGTCCCTCCTGACCGGAGCTCCCGCCCAGAACCAGATCGGCCTGCGCGTTTCCGGCGCTCGATTCAGCTTCTACGCCAACAACCAGATGACCTTCTCCTACGTGGACACCCTCCTGACCAGCGGGCAGGTCGGGTTGTTTGCTGGCACGGCCCAGAGCAGCCTGCTGACGGTTGCCTTCAAGGATTTTGAGCTGTGGCGATTGCCGTGACAGAGAGGTGCGCCCGAGGCCGGCCGGGACGGAGGGACTTGCAGGTTATGCCCGCCCCTGCGTTTGGAGCATGGTGCGGAGCTGAACTTTGCGGGTGGCTCCGGTCTTGGCCAAGATGTGGCGGACGTGGGTCTTCACGGTCTCGGGCGAGAGAAAAAGCCGCTGAGCGATCTGGCGATTGGACTGTCCGGCCAGGATCAGGTCCAGCACTTCCCGTTCCCGGATGGTCAGTTTGCCAAGGATCGCGGGCGCGGGATCCTGCGCGATCCGCAAGGGGCTGCCCAAAGCGGCCGAAACCTGCGCCATGGTTCCTCCCCTGCCCCGCGGGGTGATGAACCTGCAGGGGCAGTGAGGTGATTATATAGAACGCCCGTTCTATTTGTCAAGCCCCAGCGCGAAGACGCCTCTCTCATAATCCATTCGGCTCTGCGAAGATCTCAGATCCCGGCGGGTTTTTCAGCGCAGCCACAAGCAAGTCCTCGCAGGACATCCATTCCGATGGCACTGCCATGTGCCTCCCGACCGGGAGGACAGACGGGTTGCCAAACGCTTCCCCGATCAGGTTCTGTCACCTCCCCTGGCGGAATGTGGGGCCGGGAGGGTGAAGCGCTGCTGCGTTCATGCCATCGCAGGCGACAGGCTGCCGACGTTTCACCCTGCGCCGCAAGCCTGGCGAAGAACCCGCGGTAGGAGGGCGGCGGCGAATGCGAGCCGAGGTTGGAAGCAAAGGGAGACTTGCGGAAAAGCTCGAACCGGATCTTCTGCTGCCATCCGCCGACCAGCCGGGCCTTCCGCGAGACTAGGGACATCCCTCGACGGTTAAAGGAGGGGCTTTGATCACGGCCAGAACGACTCCCTCCCGCACGATGGTCTTCGCCGGGGGGATCGAACGACACACATCTTCATCTCCGTGGAGCACGACAAAATCATAATGGAGGTTGGGCTTTAGGCCCGACAGCGACGAGATATTCAAATCCGGCCGGGCATAATCCTTGAAGACGGGAACCGGGTCAGAGACCGCAATGGTGGCGTCGGCCGGGGCTATCCGGTTCACGTACTGGGCCGCCTCACGATACGAAGTGCTCCAGTAATCTGATTCGAAGCGGCCGGAGGCCCCCGTCACACCCCCGACAAAACTGTTGTAGTAGATATACTGGTACGGCTGAAGGGTTACATTGGCATAAAGACCGGGAAGAATCGCCAGCGCCAGCACGAGAGCTTTGAGGAAGTCCCTCTTGATCCTGGAGAATAGCGCCTCGAGGGCTATTCCCCCCATGATAAAGACGGGAGGCACGAGGAACAACTCCTGGCGGAAGTTGTCATAGACCACGCTCTTGTCGAGGATGATGGCCGCCAAAGGAACGACAAACCACAGGATGGTGAGGGCGAAGGGTTCCCGCTGGTAGCCCCGGAGGAAATTCCAAGCCGAAAGCACCAAGCCGAAGAAGAACAGGACGGGCACGACCTCCGTAAGCTGGATCGCCATCAGAGCCGGCAAAACGTACCCCGGCACTTGGGTTGCGGGATACATGACTCCCGCGAAGATGAGGGGCCCAGGATAGGGATAATGAGACATCAGGGTGGCGCTGGCAATGAGGCGCTGGACCGCATCGCCCCAGAGATAAGGCCAGGTGAGGTAGCAGATGAGCAGGGCGCTGAGGGTGTAGGGGACGATAAGAAGAAGAGCCTTCCTCCAGGATTTGTAGAACGCATAGATCAGCACGATCACGCCGGCGTACGGCCCGGCCACGCGGATGGAAGTGGTGAAACCGAGCAGACATCCGGCGCCGAGCACCCAGGGGTTGAGGAAGACTTGGCCAGGACCGCGGCGGGATGAGGTTCGGCCCGACCTCGCCCGTTTACGGGAATACCACAGGAAGATCCAGGCCAGGGCGCCGATGACGAAACCGGCGATGACATAAGGGATTTCCACCCGCAGGAGGATCGCCTGGGCTTTGTGGACGTAGCTGGTCACCGGCAGCTGGGAGGAATTCCTGGCCAGGCGGGAGAACCAGGAACCCAGCAGGCTGGTCTTATCGGCTTGATAGAAGATGATCACCCCGTCGGAGACCATTCGGCTGAGGCCGCCCACGCCCAGGAAAAGCAAAGAGTCGAGAAAGAGGACAGTATAGGCAATGGTGATCTTCCTCAGCGAAGAGGGCGGAGGTTCGCCTTGTTCCTGCCGCGGGAGGTTGGATCCTGCCTCCGATCCTTCCC
>Ga0187865_1001041_pt1 | contig 34411 bp, 25 predicted proteins | sample June2016WEW_11_1_2_FD_132989 | JGI IMG/M metagenome (GOLD analysis project Ga0187865, IMG submission 132989) | Peatland microbial communities from SPRUCE experiment site at the Marcell Experimental Forest, Minnesota, USA - June2016WEW_11_100 | ecosystem: Environmental > Terrestrial > Soil >...
AGGTATAGATCGTCGATCCTGGGGCATCCTGCAGAGTGATAATTCAAATCAGGCGGGTCCAACTCTTGAAAACGACACTAAATTCGAATCACAGGTGTCTCATTATCATTGACACGTTCCGGAATCGCAAAGGCTCGCCAAAATCGATTTCTTCGCCACTTCGAGCAAAAACTTGTCGTCTGCTGACATGGCATGGATGAGTGTGTTGAGTTCAAGATCCTGCGTCAATTCCGCGGCATTCGGCAATAGGTCCTCTTTCAGACCACAATCCCGATCTTTATACATCAGAAAGGCTTTCATGGCGCAACCCGCCCTTTTGCATTCCCTGCGATACGGTTTTTTACACTGCCGTAAGTCAAACAGTATTTCTCCGCTATAGCCACTGCGTACGCAAGCCCATCGGCAGGCTTTCGAACAATCTTAAACGTTCGTACCGCCGGGTCTCTTGGATCCACCCCGCTGACCATACTTACGCTCGTTTCACTTAGAGATGCCAATTCATCAAGGAAGGTTACCGATACACAGAGCATGTCCAAGCCGATGATTTGTTGCATGATCTGCTTACTGAGAAAGAGCGCGTCATTCAGCGTCGTTGATAGAAAGCTTTCGTTCATGATGAGAATGCTGTTGGGTGTGGCGCGTTCAAAGATCCGGTGAATTCTGAGCAAATCATCCTCGATCTTGCCACTTAGATTCCGGATGTCTTCCTCCCTCTCGAAATGCGTAAACAGGTTGTCGAAGAGGAAGAGTTTCGCTTCTCTCCCGGGCACCGGACAACCGATGCTGGCCAGGAAATGGAGCTGTCCAAAAGTGCGGGCGAAGGTCGTCTTCCCGCCTTGGTTCGGTCCAGAGACTACAATGACACGTTCCGGGTTCTTTAAATAGAAATTGTTTGTTACGACCGGCGTACTCGCTTTGACGAGCCTTGTCGCCAGCGCAAGATCGAATACATCACAGCCGCGGACTTCTTTGGATTGGTCAGTGACAACAGGATAGCAGAAAGGCAGCCCGGCCTGTTTGAACTGCTCAACGTACTCAAGGTACGCTAGATAGAATTGCACTTCCCGGTCGAAGGTAGCAATTGTGCTGTTGAGATAGCCGCTATGGCGGCTGCAATAGTCATCCAGAGATGAGAATGTTTCGGAATGCAATTGAGCGACGAGGCCCAGTATGGCCGCTTCAACATGATTCATGTCCGGCCTAGAAGGAACGTCGAATCGATATTCCTTTGGTGCTCCCTGCCTGAACTTATCGAACGTCTGCAACACATCTGCGCTGTAATCGGCTTCGGATGTGTATTTGAGGACCTTGATACGCTTGCCCTCTATATGGAGCGAATATCTGATGCCTGACAGGTCGGATTTCAGCTTCTGCGTCTCGGCAAGAAGCGAAACGAAATCGCCGGATTTGACATAGCCGGTTAGATACTCGCGAAATCCGAGTAAGCCGCGCGAGCGAAGATCAATCAGCAACAGATCACTGGTCAATTGCCTGACAGTGCCGCAGTAAATCTCCACGACGTCGAGAAACCAGCTTTGCTTCTGGAGTTCGTAGTAGAGCTTCTTTGCTTGAGCGAGATGGCTGCGCATTTTGCGCATTTCTTCGGCAAATGACCGAATACACCCAAGTAACGTCTGGTTTTCGAGGTCCCGAAGGACGTCGTAGCGATAGTTAACAGTTTCCACATTGCTCAACGGGATATGGAATAGGGGCTTCAGATTATATTCATCGCGGCCTACTGTTATGCATTCCACAATTTGATCGAGGTTTAAATCGTTGAAGAATTCGGGGGCTTCCTGCTTATCGAGGTCTGTGGCTATTTCGGCAAGGTCGAAAAGGATGCTGCGGAAACTTAAGGGGTTGGCGCCGTCCTGTGCGGAGCTCAGCGATTCTATACTGCTACTCGAAAAGGTAATTCCTGGGCTCATCGTTCAGCACCTAGCATACCAATGTTCCTGGAAAATGCTCGAGAGGACTTCCACCTTGTAGAAGAGCTGTGAAGACGAAAGCGCCGAAGTTGACGACGCAATCCCGTGCCAAACTCTGGGATGGCATTACAGCCTGAACTGGCATGAGTGACTCCTTCCGAGTTTTAACTCAGTAGGAGTCATCTTCCCCTCAGGAAAGGGGGCATTTAGAGGTGGACTCCAACACCGGCCTTATATTTAGTATCCCAGGACGCTGGGTGCCAAGTCAATGGAGACTCTGGAAACCCTGCGCAAAGTCCCATTTCGATACCCCAACTTCCCGGGCAATGTCCGGTCGACAATTTGCGATATTGGAAACATCAAAGCCTGCTTATTCTCATGAAGCGGTTCAGGCGCCCGTCTATAAACATGCGCCGCACCCGAATTGGGTCGTCCAGGTGACGAGTTTGGCCTCTTATCATGGTAAGCGTTTCAAATATGGCGCCCGGATTCCCTCCGGCAAGTCGGAGAATCTCGTGAGCGATTCCTTGCTTGAGCGGGCCGGCATAACCCATTTTTCCCAACTCCACTTCGATCCATGAAAAGGCGAGTTTAGCGGGAAGATCCTTTATTTCAATCTTATCAAACTTCCAATAATAAAGGTCATATGCGTCCCTCCCCGCAGTGACCGCACACGTCAGAGTGCAATGTTGTTCAAGGATTTCCAGCAGGTGCTCCAGCCTATGGTGCAGCCTCGGAAGGTGGTCGAGAAGAAGGCAGAGATTTCGCGTCTGGCTTTGTTTAACCAAGGCGTTGCGCAGGTCTTGCACTCGTCGACTTTCGACTGGATTGAATGAAGCTCTACCCTGCGCGGGCCGTCGCGAATCGCATCCCAAACCCTCCAGTGCGTTTTCGAGCAGTCTTCTGCGGTCACGGCAATCACCAACATAAACGGCGAAAGGCTCAGATTCGGAATTCTCCGACAACTGGGTCGCCGCCTCTAGAAGCAAAGCGGTCTTACCCGTACCTGCGGCGCCAAAGACCAGCGTTTGAGTGCCTTCTTTCAGGTTGCGAATCAGCTTGTCGATTGCGGTTTTCCGGCCAATCAGCATGATGGAAATCTTATAGGTGGATCCGTACTTTGGTGTGGGTTTGGGGGAGATTAGACCTGCCGCCCATATCAGCCTCACCTGAACTAAGGCACGGCAGGCGTGGAAAACTCCTACCGGCCTTAGCTCAAATAGGAGTTATCACTCACAATTATGCTGAGATTTGAGGGCGAACTCCATCGCCTGGATCAGCCGCTAAGGTATCGCAGAGCGCCGGTGGTTGTCAAAAAAAACCCGTTAGCGACAAAGAAAACCAGTGCGTGCGGCAAACTGGGTAAATAGGAGCTGCTTCATTGATTTTGCTGCTTCCAAGCGCGACAATAACGGATTGGGTGTTGGAGTTCACCCTTAACCGCCCTTTACGGGGGAAGATGACTCCTACGAGGATTCGCCTTGGGGAGTATCTGGAAGCCCCTGAGCCACGCGCTTTTCCCCAAGACAACTAATCCATCGATTTTGATCGAGAGTATGGCTTTGTCTGAGATTGAAACAGACCAGGTTGCCAAGCTGATTGGGGACCTGCAGTCCAACAGTGCGGAATCAGCCGCATTGCAGCTCATTTCCTGCGGGCCGATGGCGATTCGCACGCTCCGGGATTTCCTTTTGTTCGGAAAGCCGAGCAATGTCTTTCAACCTCGATATCTTGCCGTCAAAGTCCTGGCGCGCCTGGGAGCTAAAGAAGTCCTGGTGGAATTTCTGAAGTCTGCAAGAGAAATCGCGGATCCAGAGGTGCGGTTGGGTGAAGAAGCTGTAAAGGAAATTGCCGCCCGCGAATTAGCTTCCTGGAGAACCGATGACATATTTGCGTTAATTTTGGATCTCATCAGGACAAGACCTTTGGCCGGATTCGTTGAAGCCATAGGAGAATTCAAACGCCCCGAAGCTATTCCATTTCTAATCGAAGCCTTGGCGGACGATATTTGTCGGACTGCGGCCGAGGAAGCGCTCAAGAACATCTACGGTTTCGCGTGTCCGCTCCTGATCGCCGCCGTTTCGACTCCTGTTCCTGATATCACAAACGAAAGTCCATCCAGCATTCGTCGCCGCAGGAGCGCCGCCAGACTGTTAGCCCAGGGTGGCATTCCCGGGATTGAATGGCATATGCTTGCTCCATTGCTTGACGAAGAGGATCCCACTATCCTGACGACGATTTCAAGCATCGGTGTTGCAATTGCATCGCCCAGAGAGAAAGAGAAGATTGCGCTCCGCATGTTGGCCTTGCTCCCCAGGATTGAATGGCCGCTGCAGGACGATGTTGAAAGCGTGCTCGTGCGTTGCTTTGACGAGTGCCAATCCCCTATCGATCAGGAGATTTCATCCCACAAATTCTCATCCGGAGCAAAGCCGGTCTGGGATCCCGTTCTCCTGGCCCTTTTGCGCATCAAGCGTACAGCGGAGGAACAGAATCATGACCCGTGAAGAAAAGCCAACGAATATAGTTCGCGACGACGAGCATACAGGCAGCAGCGCCGGAGATCTTCGCTCATACATGCGGACCAAACTTGAGATTGCCGATGTCGTTACATCTGCCATGCACCTGGCTCGCGAACAAAAAGATGACGAAGGAGTGCTTCTCGCGCAGAGCCTGTTGGCTCGGATTGCCGAGGATCGGTTCAATCTCGTCGTCGTGGGTTTATTCAACCGGGGCAAGAGTTCACTGATGAATGCAGTACTGGGGGTCGATCGCCTGCCGGTCGGAGTTATCCCCCTGACGTCGGTGGTAACGACAGTGAGCTATGGCAGCCGGGAGCGCCTGCTCCTTCAAAGGGAAGGATGGTCCATTCCCCAGGAAGAGCCGATCAGCAACATCTCAGAATACGTAACCGAAACGGGCAATCCCGGCAATGAGAAGAAAGTCACGCTGGCCGAAGTCCAGATACCTGCCGAGATTCTGCGGCGCGGTTTCTATTTTATAGACACCCCAGGGATTGGGTCAGCCCTATTGCAGAATACTGCTACGACACGGGAATTCCTGCCGGAAGCTGACGCGATCATCTTTGTCACCAGTTTCGAGTTCCCTTTCACCGACACCGAGCGGCAGTTCTTCCGGAATGTGCGGAGACATGTGCGGAAGATATTTCTCGTTGCCAACAAAGCCGACCTTGTTTCTAAGCGCGACCGTGACGAGGTTCTGAATTTCCTGAGGGCCTGTGTGGAGAAGGAAGCAGATAACACCGATTTGAAGATCTTTGCGGTTTCCGCACGCGACGGACTCACCGCCAAGATGGGAAACAGACCGGAACTGATTGCCGCAAGCGGGCTTGCCGAACTCGAAAGATCATTGATCGAGTTCATGACCACCGAGAAGTCTCGAGAGTTCCTGGTTCGGCTCCTGGACAGGGCTGACAGACTGCTTCAGAGACAAAAAGCAGAAGTCCGCTTACGCAAAAAGTCTCACGAAGATCCTGAATTTGCTGCCGGGCGCCTGCGGGAACTGGACAAATCTATTGATGCATTGCTTAAAGTCCAAAGTGAGATCAAGCATATCCTTTATCAGAGAATCGCCATTGAATTGCCGAAGAAATTGGAGCCCAAGCTGAATGCCGCGATTACAGAGGCGCAGTCGGCGGCTTCTCAGCAGATCAGGCACTTTCTTCCCGGGCTGAAATTATTCGATCCGTCGTCGACTCTCGAGGATCTCGAGAACAAAGCCGGTTCCGTCTGCAGCCGGATGTTGAGCGAGAGTTTGGTCCGAGTCGGCGCACATTTCGAGCGCACAATTCGTGAACTCGGCGGCAACGATCTGCAACGCTTGTGCAAATTGCCCGAAAGAGTCAATGAAATGTGGGATGAACTTCTTGGGCTCGCCCGGGACAGACAGCCGGACATCGGAGAGAAAAACCGCCTGCAGTCCAGCTGGTCCGCATTCTTTGGCGAGCCGCAACTCGCCTGGGTCGCACCATCGGTCTGTTGGCTTTATCGGATCCCAATCCCGGCAATTCGTGAATACGTGCTGCGCAAGTGCTTCCAACGCGTGGCTGAAGCGCTGCATACCTATCAACAAGCCACGTTGGAATCGGCTGCGACGCCGGCGCGCGCGTGGCTGGAGAACCTGGCACGTGAAGTCAAAATCCGGATCAATACACGAGCGCTGCAGCTCAAGGATGTTTTGCAGGGTCTTACAAAACCGGCTGATCTGACCGACATTGATAGCCTTTTGGAGCGGTTGGCAGCGGTCCGAAATGCTCTGCATGATTGGGGCCCCGAGCACAACAGAATCGAGCCCGACAGTGATCGGCCCTTTCGAAATCCCGCTCGCAAGGAGCCCTGCGTCATCTGCTCAAAATCTTTGAAAACGCTCTTTGATTTTCTAAGCGGATACCAATATGAATTGGCCACAAAACATGCGAGCAATACAGGATTCTGCCCGCTTCACACATGGCACTATGCGAAAGTCGCTTCACCGCAGGGAATATGTTTCGCCTATGCTCCGACACTCTCGGCTCTCTCACAAAAGTTGCGGTCGATTAGCCTGTCGCGCCACTCCGGCGCGACCGTTGGAAAGGCTGTCCTCAACCTGATGCCGGAACGCAATCATTGCCCCGCATGCAAAGTCGTCCGATCTGCCGAGGAAACTGCTGCCGATACGCTGGTGGTCAAGCTATCAACGGAGATGACAGCTGATACGATCGTTCCCTTGTGCCTGCCGCATCTGGCCTTGATCCTGGACAAGATGCCTGAGGACAGGATCGAAAATCTGCTTCAGGACCAGGCTGAACTCCTGGAGAGGGCAGCGGAAGACATGCGGGGCTATGCTTTGAAGCACCACGCTATCCGCCGCGCGCTTTTCACTGAGGACGAGATACATGCTGTCAGCCGCGGATTGATCCATGCGGCGGGATCTCCAGGGCTTTCGGCGCCCTGGGATGAGAATGGATTTTGAGATGTTTATGAATTTTAACGTCCGTCTATTATCGACGGAGCCGATCACGCCTTCATATCACGGTGTCTCATGTGCCAGACCCAGCCAAAAATCGGCACAGCCGCCAGTTCCGCCAAAATACAAAACCCAACGGTAAGCGACACTGAAATCTCATAGAGCGCACCAATGGCCGCGCTCCCGAGAAACCAGAATACTCCGTATCCGGCGGTAAACAGTCCGAAAGCAGAGGCCCGGCGCTGCACAGGCACCATCGGCGCGACAGCGGCCGGAATAATCGACTCGTGAATCCCCATGCCGAGGCCCCAAAGCGCCGCTCCCGCAAGCGCGGCCCAGAAGCCGCCGAGAAACACCAGAGGCGCAAATAACGCCGACACCAGCGTCAGGCCTATCAGAACAGCAAATCCGAAACGGTCGAAGAGCCGTCCGAAAAGCAGAGATCCGCTGCCGCTGACGGCCATCGCTACAGCGTAAAAGATCGCGATCCAGTCCGCCTGAGCCACGTTAGACCGGCTGAGATGATAGGCAATCAGCGGATAATCGGCGAATCCCGCTGCTACAAGGACAGCTCCGGCCAAATAAATCCAGTAAATGCGTGGCAAACCCTCGCTCTCCACAATCACTGGAGTAGTTTCGAAGTCCTGAGGACGTGGATAGAGCCAACGTGCGAGAGACAGGAATCCGAGATTGATTAACGCAGGCACGAGCAAGATCGCAAATGCTTCATGATAACTGCCATGCCACGTTAGCACTGCGGCGACTACGAGCGGACCGAACATGGCACCAAACTGATCGAGCGCTTCATGTATTCCGAACGCCCAGCCATAGCCGCCGGCCTGTTTTGCTGCGTGAGAAAGCATCACATCTCGAGGCGGGTTTCTGATTGCCTTGCCCATGCGTTCAAGGATGATCAGTACGGCAGCTGCCGGCCACCGCCGTGTCAAGGCAAGAGCAGGTACGGATAGCATCTGGACGATGTATCCGAAGATTGTAATCGGCCAGAATTTTCCGGTCGAATCGGCCAGTCTGCCCGAAACGAGCCGAAGTCCATAGCCCAGCAGTTCGCCAAAACCGGTGACCACTGCCACGACAAATGCAGTCGCTTTCAAGGAAGCCAGATACGGTCCCAGAATACTGCGGGATCCCTCGTAAGTGAAATCCGCAAAAAAGCTCAGGACCCCAATGAGCAAAACGAACCTCAGGGCCATTCGCTTTTTCCGGCCCTCCGCCGTTGGAGCTGCATCAGCTGCCATTTTGAAGCTCCTTCAGCTCTTCAATAAATCGGTAAGCACGGCCTTGAAAAAACATGCTGATTGGTAGGAATCAAATAGACCTTTCTGCGATCTTTCAACGACAGTCAACGCGCTTCTGCGATTGATAAGAAGGCGAGTTCTCTCCGCGGACCGATGCTTCTTGTCGCGCTTCCATGCCAGCACAAAGACACAAGTCTCCAGTCCAGAAGGCTGAATACTAAGTAAAAATATTTGAAATTTAGAATATCGAACAAGGAATATCGAACCGCAGAAGTGAAGCCAATGCAGCTTGTACTTCGATATTCGACATTCGGCGCTCGATATTCTGCGGTTCGCAAGAACTTTTCTTAAACTCATTAGATACGCGATTGCTTAAGTAAGTATCTAAAGTGGCGTAGGGCTGTCCGCCAGGTCTCGTCGAGTTGGTTTGGAGAAGACACCGCCCACGGGCGTTCAACCCATTCCATTCTCTCTTGACCTCATCGCCGGAAGCGAATGATCACCTTCAACGCGACATCTGAATTGGCGATTCAAATACAGCAGCTTTCCCAAGCTCTGCTTCAATTTCCATGAGCCGGTTGTACTTTGCGATGCGTTCACTCCTGCATGCAGAGCCGCTTTTAATTTGCCCTCCGCCCATCGCGACCGCGAAGTCCGCCATAAAGGTGTCTTCGGTTTCTCCGGAACGGTGGGAAATGACAAAGCCCCAACCGGCCTTCCTGCAGAGCTGAATTGCTTCGATGGTTTCCGTTACACTCCCGATCTGATTTAGCTTAATAAGCACCGCATTGGTTGATTTTTCCGCAATGCCTCGGGCGATGAACTTGGTATTCGTTACATATAGATCATCACCTACGATTTGAATGCGCGATCCAAGCGCCGCCGTGTGTTCGCGAAAACCGTCCCAGTCGTTTTCCGCCAGACCGTCTTCAATTGATATGACGTGATATTTGTCAATCCAGGTTTCATAAAGGGCAGTCATCTCGGCGCTGGTTTTTTTGCCCTGGCCAGACTTGGAGAGATTGTAGACTCCGTTCTCGAAAAATGAGCTGGCAGCCGGGTCCAGAGCGATTCCGATATCCTTACCCGGTTTATATCCCGCGCTTTGAATAGCCTCGACGATTACCTCGCAGGCTTCGTCGTTGCTCTTTAGATTTGGCGCAAAGCCACCTTCGTCTCCCACGGCGGTGGCGTATCCCTTCTTTTTGAGAATTTTCTTCAAGGTGTGAAAAACTTCTGCGCAGTATCGAAGCCCTTCCGCAAAGCTGGGTGCACCCACCGGCATTACCATGAACTCCTGAAGGTCGACGCTGTTGTCGGCGTGCTTTCCACCATTGAGGATATTCATCATCGGCACGGGAATCTGGACAGCGCCCGGTCCTCCAAGATAGGCATACAGCGGAAGTTCAGCAGAAATCGCTGCAGCACGTGCCACGGCCATCGAGACACCAAGTATGGCATTCGCCCCCAACTTGGTCTTATTCGGAGTTCCATCCAGTTCGATCATCGTACGGTCAATTTCAACCTGGCGACTGGGATCCATCCCGATGATCTTAGGCCCGATGATTTTATTAACATTGGATATAGCCTTCAGGACACCTTTACCATCATAGCGTTTTTTGTCATCATCGCGCAGTTCGCAGGCTTCATTTTCTCCTGTGGAGGCGCCGGATGGCACGGACGCGCTTGCGACTAATCCATTCTCAAGGGTTACATAGGCTCGCAGGGTTGGATTTCCTCGTGAATCTAAAATCTCCAAGGCTCGGACTGAGGCCATTTTGTGACTCATGATTTCTCCTTCTCAATAGGGGCTGGTGCGGCCCAGCATTCCGCTTGTAAATTTCGTTCTTATGCCAGAACCATGTTTTTGAGCAACTCCACTTTTGCAAGACTTTCCCGAATTCCTTCCGATTCCGACTGCGTTCTCGACAGCAGGGATTCTATTGTCAGGATCTGATCGCGCACGTCTTTCTTAGCATCCCGCTGCATTTTCAACATTGCGCCATTGATTCCCTCGGTCCATTGCGATGCCAGCCGGGAGAGGTTCTTTTCAGTCTCATAGGGAATGCGATTTAAAAAATGCCGGTCCGCCCAGGATCGGAACAACCTCATCGGAATTACAAACCAGAGCAGATCTGTGTTGAACATGAACAGATTGCTGATCGCAATATCCGGTATATTCGGCTTTTGCAGCTCGATTTCGAACGGTTCCACGGAGAAGCGCGTTCCCAAGGCCTGTTCGATATTCCCGGCGAGGCGGTCGCGAAAGCCCTGAACTGTCCTCGTCAGAGTTTCTCGGGCTCTTTCAAGAGGAACGATGAGAAGATCTCCGTCTCTTAAGGAAATCTCCGTCATTTCGCGCCTCAACGACTCATCAAGCCAGCCCTCGAATGCGCGGCTCAGCTTCCAAAGATTCGATTGCATCCCGGACAACTTCGCCCTTAGTTCCTGAGTAAGCCGCTGTTCAACATCGGGTCTCAATTCTTCCATCCGTCTCATAATCCAGGGGCGAGTCCGGTTGGCACACTCGGTCGCCAGAGCCTGCAACTCCATCCGGATCGACTCATAGCTTGTCTTTTCATTCAGGATTTGCGCTTTAAGTCGAGATCTGTCGACATCCACGCGCTGCGCTGCGGCCAAGGCCAGAGAAACATATTCCATTGTCCTATCCAATAAGGAATTGAATTTGAATTGGACGATGTCGGCACGGGTAGCATCTCGGTTCTCTACCAATGGTAACAATAGATCGCTGTCCAGTGTTGTCTTCAAGTGCTCATAATCCGGACGCGCGGAAAATGGAACAATGCGGAACTCAATACCAAATTCCTTATGCAACACCGTCCCGATGAATTCTGCGATTTCTTTTCTCTCGGTTTCTGTTACCAGATCCGCTTTCGTAAGAAGGATGACAACTTTCGGCGTGTAACCAAGCAGGGTACGGATGAGTGTGACGTCATGTTTGGAGAGAGGGGGATCTACGCTAACAGTCACCAATGCAAGCCCGACCTTGGGCAACCAGTCCAAAGCCATTTCCGTATTGTGTTGAAATACGCTTTCCAGCCCAGGCGTGTCTACGAATTGAAGGCAATAATATGGCTTTAATGAAGGTAATTCGACGCTAACTGAAGCGACTTTTTTGATATTCCCGGGATTTTCCGCTTCAGAGACAAAGGATTCAACCGATTCGAGTGCAACGGTCTCCGATCTGCCCCCATAATACTGAATTATTGTCCGCTCGCGGGGACCGTAGCGGAGCCGTGTAATTACAGCCGTGACCGGAGTCACCCCGACCGGCAAAACGGGCCTTTTGGCAAGAAGATTCAAAAGCGAGCTTTTCCCTGCTTTGAAACGACCGAAGACCCCGACCTCAATAGTGTTTTGTGCCTCGATAATCGCTCCGCAGGCCTCCAAATTAGGTTGGATTGCCGCGAGAGAGTACTTGTCTTGAATAACCTGGATGCGCTCCAGGATGTCGCTCAACGTGCCATTTGTCTCACTGGCAGTCTTAATTTGGGCCATCACTTGTCCTGAAATTAAAAACCCCGCCTCAGGAATCCCCGGGGCGGGGTTTATTAATTTCGAACGAAGCCCTACCCGGGCTTTAATTTGAGGTTCGGATAGGAGTTATCAGGCCAAGGGCCGGTTATCGGCGAACTCCATCGCCAAAATACCATCATAGCAATGGCATTATTGATAAGCAAGGCGTGACCGCTCTTGCCGGGAGTAAAGCCCCGCGACCAAGCTTTTAGTGGTCAGCTTTTTACGATCAGCACACTGCAATGTGCATGATCGCTGACGCGAGCTGCCGTGTCACCAAGCAATCGGCCCCACAACCCTGAGTGGTCGCTATGACCGATGATAATAAGGTCGCAATGGTCCTCGTCCGCGGCTGTAACGATCGTCTTGGCTGGATGCCCTGAACGAGATTCGCAGTCAATCGCAATTGCCAACTCTTTTGATACGGCCTCAACTTCCCCTTTCCGTTCTTTGAAATACTCCTGTGCCGCATCCGTTTGCTCTTCGGACTCCCCCGGGAGGTCCGAATAACGAGGAGGCGGCTCTCGAACCCAGAGCGCTTTGAGCTTGGCATCGTACTCTTTCGCCATGATCGCAGCTCTCTGCAGGGCTTTTTTTGCGCTGTTTGATCCGTCATAACCGACGAGGATGTTTTTAAACATAGGTCCTCACTTTCCGCTGGCTATCGGAACACTGTCGCTCTTGTTGTTGATCCTTCGAGTATACGTAATGCCCCACTCGACCATTGTCTCTATCTTCGGCTGGAAAAACTTCTGGGCGATAAGGGTCGGCACAAAAGCGCTCAGAATGACAACAGTTACAAGTATCGTGTATTGCTTTTCATCAATAATTTTGTTTTGCAGGCCAAAAAGCGCGGAGATGGTGCCAAAGGTAAGACCTGTGGCCATCAATAAGGTCGTGTAATTTGCTTCTCGATTGGCCATATAAAAAACCTTAGTGAAGGGCCAGACACCGACGAATTTTGAGGCCAGCTTCAGCACCAGTAGGACCACAATTACGCCAAGAGAAGCCCACAGGGCGGGAAGTGAAACGTAGAGTCCGGCCTTGATGAAGTAAAAAGGAGTGAAAATCGCGAATGCAATGCTGCGCATTCGATGCACGAGTGTTTTGTCTCGAAGGAAGACCCCTGCAACGACAAGCCCGATGAGATAAGCCGGCAGCACCGCTTCGCTCTTGGCGGTAGATGCGAGCCCCCCAAGGAAAAACAGGATGAGAAAGATGAATTTAACTTCCGGCTCGCTGACGCGTGTTGCGCCGAAAGTATCGATGAGTAACTTCGTCCACTTTGGCATGAACCACAACGCGATGGATAGAACTACGACGAAAACCACGAGCCAGATGTCGAATTTGGCAAACAGCGTACCAAGCGCAAGAACGGTGCCGAAATCCGTTATAAAGCATGCGGCAAGAATCGTCTTGCCCAGCGGTGTCTCCCCAAGACCGCCCTCAATCATAACGGCATAAACGACCGCGACAGAGGTAGTCGAGAGCGCTATCCCGGCGATTTGGGCCTGGTGCAACGGCCAACCCAGCACATATTGCGCAAACATCCAGACGAAAACGAATGGAAGAAGGAAAGAAAGAACACCAATCGTCATGCTCGCACGAAGACTGGAACGCAAAGACGCCGGATCGATTTCTGCGCCGGCCAAAAAAGTCAGTACTCCACTGCCAAGCATAGCCAAGAAGTTGGTCCACTCCGTGGTCTTCAGGAGGTGATGTTCGGCCCCAAACTGAAGATTTCCGGCAATCACGCCAACAACAATCTCGATCAAAGCTACTGAAATACCCGTGCGGATTGAGATCATGCTGGCAATGAAGGCCAGAGCCATCCACACGGCTGCTACATACCAGATGTTTTCCATGATGTCCCTTGATGTTAGGTCCTCGATGATTCAGGAGGCTCCGGCGAGGACCTATAGTCTATTACCTTCGCTTTTTCCAGAGTAACCAGGCCTCCCTTCATCATTCCGTCTATGGCCGAAAGGAATGTGTTGATCTTCTCTTCGGTATCCACGATTTCAACAACGAGGGGCAGGTCCAACGAGAGATGAAGTGGCCTGGCCTTATGCAATCGGCTGGACAAGCCGTAACCCATCGGCCCGCGCAACACAGTGGCGCCTGCCATGTGCATCTCGCGTGCCTTGAGTACAATGGCTTCATAAAGGGGCTGGTGCTTCCATCTGTCGCTTTCGCCAAGAAAGATTCGCAACAGCGTCGCATCATGTGGGAGTTGCATGTCAGGCTCCTTTCATCAGAATAGATTCCTGGTACACTATTCCCAACGATCTAGACCCAGCTTTGGTGATCAGGTCGCACGAATGCGGTCGGCGACCTTGAGTAAGAGGATTGGCGCTGTGGTCAAGCCGGAAACTGCATTTGGGCATAAAAAAACTCCTACCGAATCGCATTGGTCCGGATAGGAGTCATCAGCTCTGAGAACTTCAGGCGGTTTCTCACCCTCTGGCGAGTGGGCAAACTCCATTGCCAGTCACGATTACTTTATACGTGACCGGCGTAATTGTGCAAGCATCTTCAAGCGCATAAGGAGGGGGGATCCTGAAGATCAGGGCTATGCAGGTTTGTCTTAATTGACACAGAAGGGGGTGTTTCGATAAGCTAAATCTTAGAGGCGATGGAGTTCGCCCTTGACCATCTCCGCGAGATTGATGACTCCTACCTGGAAAATCAGCCGGTAGGATTTTTTTTGCTGATCAGAAATCCAACATAACCGGCATTGATCGGAGTCCATCGTGGCAGGTTTAAATGAAAATCATAGGCGCAGGCTACTTGCGGCTTTTGAGCATGCCAATGAATTATTGAACCGGAGTCTCAATGCCGTAGCACCTTCTCGAACAAGCCGGTATTCACGCTGTGTTCAGGACATGTCTGGTTCCGAGCTGCATTGGGTTGAAAGTTATATTGAGAAGATCCGCGACCAAATCTATGGCCTTCTGCAAAGGTTTGAGATTGATTTACCATCACCCACGACTTCCGCAAGCTGGATTCTGAAGACGGGCCTGATCTCTCTCGATATTGCGCTGGAAGATCTCTATCCCAGCCAAATGGCAGGGTACGGAGCCATGGACCAGGCGGCCGCAGGCGAACTCACATGGACGCTTCAGGAAATCCGCAGGCTCTTGAACCAGCTGCTTGCTTTTCTGTCCGATGCGAACGCGGCACAAGAAAAGCGAGTCCTGCAGCTTCAAGCGGAACCATCCCTCGTAGCGATGCTGCAGCAGTTCTCGAAAATAGTCTCGCGGCATGGTCTCGTCGAGTTTCTTCCAACATTGAGTTCGATAACTCGAAAACTCGAGTCTCACAGATTCGAGATAGCCGTATTTGGACGAGTCAGCTCCGGAAAATCCTCCCTGATAAACGAGTTGCTGGAGATACAGTTGCTGCCTGTGGGTACGACGCCCATAACTGCCGTTCCGATCCATATCATAGCCGGGCCGCAGCCACGACTGCGCGTCACTTTTATGGATCGAACGGTTGCGCTACGCGCGGAAGCCCTTCCGGAATATGCCGCGGAGCAGTTTAATCCCGCCAATTCAAAACGTGTCATTGAACTCGAACTCTCAGTTCCCTCGAAACGTTTGCAGGACGGAGTCGCTTTCGTGGACACTCCGGGAATTGCGTCCCTGGCAACCACGGGCACAAAGCTTGCCTATGCATATCTGCCGGATTGTGATTTTGCCTTGGTCCTGGTAGACAGCCAATCGACACTGGGACGCGATGACCTCGATATTTTGAGAACACTCCACATGTCAGGAATACCCTCCTCAGTGATGATCACTAAGTGCGACCTCCTTTCGCCCGCTGATGTCGAAAAGGTAGTGTCCTATACGCGCTCCGAAATAGCGGAACACCTCGGCCTGCATCCGGAGGTGATTCCCATCAGCTCAAAGCAATCGTGGGCACCCGAAGTTAATAGATGGTTCGAAGCTACTATTCTTCCGTTGTTGGAGCGGGCGAGGGAATCGCTGACGATTTCGACAAACCGGAAATTGCAGTCCTTGCGCAATTCGGTTTTGGCAACGTTGGAATCGAAGGCTCACCGCTCCGTGGGCGCGAGTAAACCACGTGAATGGGAAGGTATTCTTCGCCCCATAGATGAAAGCCTTTCGGAATTTGCACAACGATGGGAAACAAAGCTCGAGAAAATTTTGGATTGCTCATCAGAGGTAATTACAAATGCATCCGTGCAGATGGCGCAGGAACCAGGACGTGACGGCAGTAGCGGCCGGAATAGCATTCTTACAGATGCGCTATTGCGATCAGTAATGTCGAGATGCAATCCCTTTATGGTTGAATACGAAACGATATCGCAAACAATCGCCGACAAACTCCATCAGCTGGAATCAGAGGGATCAGAGTCAGGACAGATTAAGTATTACGATTTTCCGAAGCTCTCCGGTCTCCCTTCACCGGTTCTTTCTTTCCTGGATGGATTCGAAATCTCCGATCCAGGCATTTTTATGAATGTGAGCCAGGCTACCAGAGAGAGACACTATCGAAACGAGCTGGGGGAGAAGGCAAGCGAGCCCATAAGCAGAGTGCTGGAGGAACTTACTCCACGTCTGCGATATTGGTTCCGAGCAACAATCAATTCCTTAAAGGATAGCTATCATGTGCAAACCGATCCCTTGAGGTATCGATATCAGGATCAAAAGTCCGATCTTCCCAACGACGTTATTCGAGCCGACATTGCGCTTTTGAAGGTGCAATTCGATGAAAACGGGAACCCATGCGATTCACAAGAAGCCGTGAAAGTGAATCCAGCATAGCATCTGAATCCAAAGTAATATGCTATTTGGCAGGGAAAAAGAAATCCGCAAGCTGGTCCTGAATATGCAGCGAGGAATCCACACTCTCGTCTTCGGCGCTCCTGGTGTGGGCAAATCCGCCATTTTAAAGGAAGTCTCAAACAGACTTTCTAGAGACGAGATAGATGTTGTTTACGTGAATGATTGCAGGTCCCGAAGGATTCTTCTCGAAGAAGCAGTGAAGATCCGGCAAAGCATTAATGCGCAGATCAAAAATATGTCCGTCAAGGATTTGCGAAATGCGCTGTTAAAATCGGGCAAAAAGCAGCGTCTTTGCCTCATCCTGGACCATCTCCCCAAACTGCATCATCCGCTGCAACATCTACTGGAAATCATGGAAGAAAGTTGCGTACTGGCGTTCGGAGTGACGGGTCTTCCCGGATCATATGACCTGCATTATTGGAAATTCAAATCCCTGGAGATTAAGGATCTTCCCAGAAAGGCCGCGCTGAGTTGGATTGGCGCGGAGCTCAGAAATATGAGCTACTCGAAAGAGCTGGAGAAAACAATTGCATCTGAGATTTTCCGGCTAACTGGCGGGAACCCTGGTTCAACCTCTCAAACCTTATATGCTATCCGCAGCCAAAGCGTGCCCATTGATGATCCGATCCGCATCCGGCGCATGTTTGTTGACGGCAAAATAAGCCGGTTTTCCGACTCCTCCATATGAACGTCTGGCCCAAGGCACTCACATCAGTGTCTGAATAGGTTATCCATCAGATCGGGCAGAACCTCTGTTTTGAAGTTGGTCGGCTTGAGCTTTTCTACGTCGATGACGCGAGCGGTACTCACTGCAAATCCGATTTATCGGAGTCGGGGGTGAAAAGCGTTTGTCTCGGCCCCAAGCCCGATTTTTCAAGCGCCCGACGCGGAGCCACTCGGTCTAATCGGGATTTTCGAATCTCGAATTGTGCGGTAGAGGTTCAAATATTCGCGCGCGGACCGGTCCCAAGACCAATCCTGGGACATGGCGCGAATCATCAGCGCCTGCCATTGACCCGGATCTGAATAGACTTCCAGTGCCCGTTTGATCGCCGCCAGCATTTCTCCGGACGTGTATCCCGAGAAGCAAAATCCCGTACCTGAGTCCTGGTCATAGTCGCGGACCGTATCCGCAAGGCCACCGGTTGCCCTCACTATCGGGATGGTTCCATACCGCAGGCTGTAGAGCTGGTTCAGACCGCAAGGCTCAAATTTAGACGGCATCAAAAAAAGGTCGGAGCCCGCCTCGATTTTATGAGCCAGCTCATTGTCAAAAGATAAGCGGACTCCAACTTTTCCCGGATACTGGGCCGCAATCTGTTCAAACAGGTCGTGATATTTCTTTTGTCCGGTTCCCAGAACCACCAGCTGCAAATTGAGCTCCATGAGGTCTCGAACAGCTTCCGCGATGAGATCAAATCCTTTCTGGTCCGCCAGTCTTGAAATGATTCCCACCAGGGGAATCCGGTTCCGTGAATGAGGCAGGCCAAAATAATGCAGCAGATACTCCTTGCATTTGGTTTTGCCGGAGAGGTCGTATGAAGAGAAGTGGGCCGGAATGAGCGGATCCCTTTCGGGATCCCACTCATCGTAATCGATGCCGTTGACAATTCCGCTGAGGTCTTCCTTCCGGTTACGCAAAACTCCCTCCAGCCCCATGCCGAATTCGGGGTCGGTCTGGATCTCAACGGAATATGTATGGCTGACCGTATTTACTTTATCTGCAAGTTCAATCCCCGCCTTCATGAAATTGACCTGGCCCCAATATTCGAAAGGAGACATGGGGTAGAAGCGGCTCAGATCAATTCCGGCGAACACCAGCGAGTCTTTTGAAAAGAGCCCCTGGTATGCGAGGTTGTGAATCGTGAAGAGCGTCCCAACACGGGAGAAGAAGGGATTGTTCGTCCGGTTTAGACTAACCATTCCGGGGATGAGCGCGGTGTGCGAATCATGGCAATGGATAATGTCTACAGGAAGCCCGAGCCGTGAAAGCAGTTCGAGACCCGATTTCATGAAGAAAACAAACCTCTCCATGTTGTCGAGATATCCCTCCTTGGTGGCGGGATTATCGTAGATTCCATCTCGATCGAAATATTTCCGCGACCCGATCAGAAATACTTCCGCTGCCGATTCGCTGGTCCGCGTGTGAAACACATCGGCATGTTCGAGAAAAGACCCCATGGGGACATCAAATCCGGACACGGCGGCACAGGGTTTTATTTGAAACCTGCTGAAATCGACTGAACGATATGCAGGGATAATGATAGTGGGCTGCACGCCCAGTTTTGCCATTGCCTTCGGGAGAGCGCCGAGGACGTCTCCGAGTCCTCCAACCTTGGCATAGGGAACGGCCTCAGCAGCAAACATTACAACTCGCAAACCCGGTTCAGTACCTTGTTCTTTTGCAGTCAATTTCCACCCTCATTGTATTGGGAAAAGCAAAAACGCCACGGATTCCACGGATTTCACCGATTTGAAATTCGTGATAATCCGTGAAATCCGTGGCGTTTTTGCTTTTTGAATTTTGTTACAACTCGGTTTCACGCAGATATTTCGCCGCTTCTTCGGGAGCGGTGGGATTGATGTAGAAACCGGTTCCCCACTCGAAACCGGCCACCTGAGTCAGTCGCGGGATGAACTCGATGTGCCAGTGATAATCTTGTTCGATCGTTTCCCAGTGCCCGCCATGCGAACGCCCGGCCTGCAGGTTAGGAATTGTGTGAATCAAGAAATTGTAAGGCGGGTCCTTCAGGCACTTTTTGACTCGAAGCAGAACCTCTTTCAACACCGCCGCAAGACTGTTTAGCATGCTATCGGTAATCTCTGCAAAGCTGTGATGATGATTTCGAGGTGCGATGAAAATCTCGAACGGGAACCTGGAGGCAAAAGGAGTCAAGGCTACAAACTGATCTCCCGCGATCACGATCCGCTGTCCGGAATCGAGCTCCTGCTCAATCAGATCGCAAAAAAGACATCGTTCCTTTTCGCGATAGTGGTCCTGCGCGGAATTCAGTTCTTCCGAAATCGTCAACGGCGTTACGGGGGTCGCAATCAGTTGCGTGTGCGGATGAGACAACGAAGCTCCGGCCGCCGCTCCGTGATTTTTGAAGATCAGCACGTATTTGAACCGCTGGTCCCGCAGAAGATCGACGAGGCGTTCCCGGTAGATCCGCAGCACTTTTTGAATATGTTCGAGCGGCGCATCGGCGAGTTGGAGAGAGTGTTTCGGAGTCTCAATGATCACCTCATGAGCCCCGACTCCGTTCATCTGATCATATGCGCCGATTCCCCTGCGATTGAGGCCTCCCTCAATCCGAAGGGCCGGGAACTTGTTGGGGACGACGCGCACTTCCCATCCAGGCTGATTGGCTCCGGTCCCATTTCTGATTGCGGTTATTTCCGGCGGAGTTTTGCTTTCATTTCCTTCGCAGAAAGGACAAAAGCCGCCTGTCGGCTCAGGTTCGTTCCTGGGAAAATCATCAGGCCGGCGGCCTCGTTCAGTGGCAATAATGACCCAGCGTCTCTGGATGGGATCGTGGCGCAATTCAGGCATAAGATATATATCGGCAGATGCACAACCAACTTCAGGCCGTGGGTTCCGTATTTGAAACCGAATGCCCGGTACAAAAGCTCGATGCTATCATTCTCAGACAGTCAATTCAATGTCCGAGATCCGGCGAATGATCGGCCAGGTAATATTTGAGCGCGTATTCCTGGACCATGCGCCACGTGGTGAATTTGGGAAGCATGGTGGCCATCGAGCGGCGGATTTTTGAGATCCATTTGCGGGGGATGCCACGCTCATCGCGATCGTAAAAACAGGGGACCACCTCTTCGCTCAGGACCCGAAGGAAATTTGCGTTGTCCAGCCTGTCCTGCTCAACGACGGACGCAGGTTGTGAATCTTCTCCAATTGCAAAGCCGTTGGTGCCGTCGTAAGCCTCACGCCACCAGCCGTCCATGATACTTAGATTCAAACCACCGTTGCTGATGATTTTTTGCCCGCTTGTGCCGGAGGCTTCGAGGGGCCGCCTGGGAGTGTTCAGCCAGACATCGCACCCGGAGATCATCTGCCTCGCAACGTGCATGTCATAATTCTCTATGAACACCAAGCGCCCCCGGAGGTCGCTGTACCTGCTGAAGTGAATAATCTTTTGAATCCGGCGCTTGCCTTCATCGTCTGCCGGATGCGCTTTTCCGGAAAAGATGGAACTGAATCGGCCGGAGCGGATCGGACGCCAGTTTCAGGAGGGCATCATAATCCTCAAATACGAGAGGCGCACGTTTGTAAGTGGCGAATCGCCGCGCAAAACCGATAGTCAGAATATCCGTGTCGAGCATGCGATCGACCGAACTGGGGTCTCCCAGGGAAACTCGATGCATCACCAGCCTGCGGCGGGCGAACTCGATCAGAGCGCGCCTCAGCCGGTAGCGCAAGGCCCAGATCTCCTCATCCGTGACGAACTCGGGGTCGAGCATTCGCTCCCAAAACGATTGGGTGTGGATATCTCTATCCCATTTCGGTCCCAGCTTGTTTCTCCAGAAGCTGCGGACAGCCCCTTTCATCCACCCGATTAGGTGAATGCCGTTGGTAACATGTCCGATCGGCACTTCATCCACCGATTTCCCCGGATAAAGCGCCTGCCACATGTTGCGGCTCACCTTTCCATGCAACTCGCTTACAGCGTTTGCTGCTCGGGACGTTTTCAAAGCCAGCACGGTCATGCAAAGAGGCTCTCCCTCGTTGTCGGGATCGACCCGTCCCAGGGCCATGAAATCGTTGAAGGAGGAGGTGATTTTGGGCTGGAAACGTTGCATGGCGTATTTTACGAGGTCAGGACTAAACCGGTCGTGTCCCGCCTCTACCGGCGTATGGGTCGTAAAAACGCACTGCCTGCGCGTTTGAGCAAGTGCCTCGTCGAAAGAGCAGCCTTGCGCCATTCTTTCGCGGATCAATTCCAGCGAGACAAAAGCCACATGCCCCTCATTCATGTGATAGAGAGAGGGCTGGATGCGAAGCGCCCGCAGCAGCCGCACTCCTCCAATTCCAAGCAGCATCTCCTGCATGATCCGGGTCGAATTGTCTCCGCCGTAAACCCGCAGGGTCAGGTCCCGGTACAACGATTCGTTTTCCGGTCGATTGGAATCCAGGAGGTAAACAGGACAGCGGCCGACGTTCACTCTCCATGCTTGGAAATAGACTTCCGAGAGGTTGACCTCCACCTTGCAGACCAGCCTCTCTCCGGTTGAACCCAGAACCGGCTGGAGTGGAAGTGAAGCAGGATTTAATTGCGTATAGCGTTCCGTCTGCCAGTTGTCCCTGTCAATCACCTGCTGGAAATAGCCTTCGCGGTACAAGAGGCTGACGCCCACCAGGCCAAGGCCGAGATCGCTGGCAGAACGGGCATGGTCGCCCGATAAAATTCCAAGCCCGCCCGCGGCAATCGGCAGCGTTTCATGAAATCCGTACTCCGCCGTGAAGTAGGCTACAGGATTCGCGATCAGAGAGGGCGCGTGACGAAATGCCCAGGTGTCCTTCTCGTTCATGTAGTCATCGAAATCAGCCAGAGCGTCGCGCACGCGGCGGGCAAAGACCGGGTCCTGCAGGCGCATCCGCAGCTCATATTCGGAGATGTCCTGTAAAACGGCCACCGCATTGTGATAGAGATCCTGCCATCCGCGCGGAGAGAGTTCCTGAAAAATTTCCTGGGATTCCTGGTTCCATGTCCACCACAGATTTGTCGCGAGCAGTCTTAGGCGTGCAAGCAGCTCGGCGGTTTCGTCCGGATACGAAATTGGATTTGTGTTTAGATTCATTTTCCCTCGTCAATTAGTTCTATGGCGATCACACCATCCATTCCTGCTGGTCCAGATTCCAGGGGTCTGTCGGCACCGATACAACGCCTGTGGATGGGAACCGCTCCACTTCCCGGCCGCGATCCAGGACCGAGATGAAGAAGGTTACCTCTGTCGGCCTTCGAACACCAAGCGCCTCTAATGGAACGCCCAATTCAATTATGCGGTTTGCCGCAAAACCCGGCACTGTCCCGGGAGATGGCCAAATCACACTCCGGCAGCGCCAGTTCCGGCTCTCCGTCTTTTCCAGGACCAGGCAGCATTTCTCCGGAGATCCAAACTGCACTTGAATCGATTCAGCCGGCGAAAAGTTTTCGATCTTTCCCGGGGCGAGATCGATCCGGAGGTAAAACGATTGTGCATCATACCCGAAAAAAACCTTTTCCAGCAGTCGTTCAACGCGGTGCATCGATTCTCCGCCGCCCGGAACGGCGAAACCGGCCGAAAGCCACTCAAAGTAGTCTGTTTCGATTCCGTCCAGCTGAGGAGTGATTGTGTGCACAGGGTTCCTTTGCCGGAATTTCGCCTGGGTTTTCTTGATGGGTTCATCGAGAACGGCAGGCGGGGTCTCATCCAAGAGGATATAAACATTTTTCAGGTGAGTTCGAAATAAGGCATCGAATTCCGCGGCATTTTCGGTCTGATGATCATCTCCGTACCACCAAAACCAATCGCTCCCTTCCGCGATCATTATTTCATGGAAGGCTGCACCGATCTTTTGCTCATTCGGTTGCTTTCGTTGGAAAGAATTGAGGAGTCTGCGGGCGCCGGCCAGGAGTTCCCATGCACGGTTTTTTTCTGGATGGCCGATCCAGGTAGCCAGGTTCCCATAAATCCAGCTTCCGGATACAATGGACTTCAATGGCTCCCGGTGAGTTTCCAGATCCAGGAACTCCGAGAATGTCACGGTTCGCAGGTCGCTGGATTCCGAGAGCCGCCGATAAAGCAGCTTCAGAAAATCTGCACCGTTATTCGGATAATGCTCCCAGGCGTTTTCGCCGTCGAGAATGACGGGGACAACATAGTGGCGCCCGTTATCCGGCAGAGTCCTATGGATCCGGCGCAGACGCTCCAGAAAATCGGCTACCGCATCCGCTGCGCCCCAATTGTGGTATGAAAAACCTAAAAGATCGGATACGGCATGGTCTCGAAAGAACAGGCACGGACCCGGATCTCCGGGCCCCCAGCGGTATGCACTGTATTTTTCTTCGGGCCGCAGAGATCCCGATACGCGTCCTTCCCGATGAAGCGAGTTCCAGAGGACACTCTCATCGGAAGCCAGCCAGCGCAGCCCGGCCTCTCTCGCCAGAACCAGAGAAGCATCGCTGACCGCTCCTTCCGAAGGCCACATGCCTTGCGCGGCGCTGCCGAAAACTCCTTTGTGGGCTTGCAGGGCCCGATCGATATGCTCCTTTGCATCCTCCGGGTGCTGATAGGAATCGGAAGGAAGGGCGATCGAGGGCAGAGATTCCTGTGCAGTGCGCAAATTGCAGAGTAGCGGGAGAATCGGATGATAATATGGGGAGACGGAAAATTCGCTCGCGTGCGCTTCCGAGAGTTTTCGGTAGTAAGGAAGAATCTTGGCTACGAATGACTGCTGAATTTGAAGAAGTCGTCTTTTGTCTTCTTCTGTAAAACCCGCGCCTTTTTCGAACAGCCCTGCGATCTCAGGATCCTTCCGAAGTTCCTGCCCGCACCACGTCAGATTGTACCAAAGCTGCAGATCCCGATAGTCGTTGACCGTGTACGAACGAAGTCCGGCGGAGAACTCCCCGTTTTCGCCGACCGCACCGCGTCGTTCCCAAAGCTCCCGGTATCGTGGATACGGCAACAGCATATGGGTCGGAGAAAGCTGAAAAAAGGTGCGCAGCAGGAAAGCTTTCTCTTCTTGATCGAGAGTCGATGCATCCCGGAGTGTCATGAGGGTTTGGATTTCATTGACTCTTCCGGAACTGTAGGCCTCGAGCTGGTCAATGAGCGACGGCACAAGATTGAGGGTCACATGAACATCGCCTGCCTGCTCCACCAGCGCGCCCATATCATAGTAGTCTTTTATTGCATGAAACCTGGTCCACGGCAGATAGGTTTCCCCCGTCTGCGCTTTGCGGTAATCCGGCTGATGCATGTGCCACAGAAAGGCCACGCAGAGAGGCTTTTTCGGCATGATCGCTCCCACCAGGAAACCCATCGCTACGGGAAAGATATCCCTTTCAATTACCGGATAGGCCCTTTGTCAGAATAGCAAAATTCAAGCCCGGCCTGCCAGATGGGCGTTTACGCATTTACGGATTCACGCGTCTACGCGTTAACACATGAACCCGTAGACGCGCAAACGTTTTTCGATAGGAAATCCGATAAATCGGCATCGCTATGCCATCATGGATTTCGCTTGACTCGCAGGATGGCGCGGTGTTATTACTCGCCCGTTTCCTCATATCCTAAAAATTGGTGCAGAAAGGGGGACTTTCTTTGAACAAGGGTGATCTGGTAGGAAAAATCGCGAAGGAAGTTGGCCTTACTAAATCGCAGGCGGAGGCCGCTTTTAATTCGATCGTCGGGGGCATAACCGCTTCTTTGAAAAAGGGCCAGAAAGTTACAATCGTGGGTTTTGGAACTTTCTCCGTGGCCAAAAGAAAGGCCAGAACGGGACGCAATCCTCAGACCGGCGCTGCGATCAAAATCGCCGCCCGCAAAGTTCCAAAATTTGCGTCTGGAAGCGAACTCAAAAAGGCCGTTCGGTAGGTTATCCGCGGCAGGAGTTGATCCTGCCGCGGACTGAAATCAATTCTTGCTGACAAAATCAGCAAATTCGCGCAGTTTGTTTGAGCGATAAGGACTGCGAAGCTTCAAGAGAGCCTTTTCTTCAATCTGCCGTATCCGTTCCCTCGTCACCTGGAATATCTCCCCGACTTCCTGCAGGGTATATTCTTTCCCTGTGTCGTTGAGGCCGTAACGCATCCTTACGATTTCCTGCTCACGAGGAGACAGAGATTGGAGAGCAGAGCTGGTCACTTCTCGAAGGTTATGCTTCATAACGTCTTCGTCGGGTGATGTCGCATTCTTGTCTTCAATGAACTTGTTCAGCACAGCGTCTTTGTTGTCCGCGATGCTGGCCTCGAGCGAAATCGGCTCTTGGGCAGCTTTCAAAATCTGCGTTATTTTCGAAACCGGAGTTTTGAGCTCTTTGGCCAGCTCATGGACAGACGGTTCGCGCCCATTACGCTTCGTAAGCTCGTTTGCGACTTTCAACACGCGGTTCATCGCTTCCACCATGTGAACGGGGATGCGAATCGTTCTTCCTTGATCCGCGATTGCGCGCGTGATGCTCTGCCGTATCCACCAGGTCGCGTAAGTCGAGAACTTGTGGCCAAGGCGGTAATTGAACTTGTCAACGGCCTTCATAAGGCCGATGTTTCCTTCCTGCACCAAGTCAAGAAGGTCCAGACCGGGATAGGAGTAGTTTTTTGCTATGCTCAGGACCAGTCTTAAATTCGACCGCACGAATTGATCCTTGGCGTGCAGCATTTCGATCTTGTTTTCACTGATCAGCGCAAGAATCTTACGAAGCTCGTCCGTGTTGGTCAGGTATTGGGATTCAAGCTGAATCCGGCGGGCTCGCGCTTCGCGCACTGCCTTGGAATTCGAATCCTGACGTTGGGAAAGCGTCTTCACCGCTGATTGCGCCGCTTCCATCTGATGCAAAACATCTTCCACGCTGCCAATCAGGGTGCTGATCTGGTTTTCGGAAAAGTCAATCTTCTGCAGAGAAGTGTAGATGGCCTCCCGATTATTCTTCATCCCGTTAAGATCTCTGCTTCCTTTGGTCCTGCTTCTCTGATAATTGCCTTTCGCCCGCCGGTACTTGGTTTCGAGTTTCTCAAGACGGGAGATTATTCGGCGAATCTGCCGGATGCGGAGCCGTGTGCGTTCTTCAAGGGAAATCTCGGTTTCGGGTTCCCGTTTCTCCTCCATCCCAAACTGGGGCAGGGCACTCTGCACTCCGACAGGCTGGAGCTCTTCTGCCAGTTCCATCAGTTTGTAACTATTGATGGTAGTCAGCGACAGAAGCCTCAAAGTGTTGAGCTTGGCAGATTCGATCTTCTTGGCCAAGTAGACCTCTTGTTCGCGCGTGAGCAAAGGAATTTTGCTCATGCTTCTGTAATAGATATAGAGAGGGTCTGCTGAAGCCGCAGGCTCTTCGCCTTTCCCAACCGGCCTGCTTTCACTGGGAACGCGAGCAAATCGAACTCTGTCGACATAGTTGGCCCGTGTAAGTCTTGGAAATGCCTCAGAATCCCCTGACAGACCTTCCTCGTCCAAATCGATGGAGTCGTATTCAGTTTCTTCCAGGACATCGTCGTTTTCTAATTCGATCATCGTTACTAATATCCTTCTAGGGAGATTTTTTCGAAAACCCCATACCTCCAAAACTAACCTGCCTCGGCAATGACTTGGGGGGGAATCGTGGTTATTGATCCCGACATCTCAAATACCCGAGAGCGATTACATCAAGTATAGATAGTCGAAATTGAGAATTGTTTCAGCGGGCTGGATGAATTTTTATATACCTCAACGTGTATACCCCGTTGTATCAGGTTGGAACATCATTACGCCCGATTAATACGGAAGAGCATTCAATTCGTTCCGGGTTTTATTTATAACATTGCGTTCTAATTTTCGCAACCGCTTTTTGGTTTCCACGTATGAATTTCCTTTGAAATACCATGGAATTACGAGGAAAACAACCAGGCGGACTTCACGAATTTCTTAAATTTCCCATAAATTCTATGAAATCTATGGCATTTCTCCTTATGGAGAACTGAAACTAATGGTTACGGGCAAATTGAGCAACCAAACAGCTTGGTTGACTCGATCAAGGCTTTTCACTAGAATTCAAGTTTTTTAAACCCTGCAAATCAATCCTGGGAGGAAAGGCGTGATCGAAGTAGAGCATGTCAGCAAAGTTTATGGCGTCCGCAAGGCCGTAGATGACGTCTCATTTAAGGTAGAGAAAGGAGAGGTCCTCGGGTTTCTTGGCCCCAACGGCGCCGGGAAGACCACAACGATGCGCATCCTCACCTGCTACATGCCCTCGACGGAGGGCACTGCCAGGATTGCGGGATACGACGTCTTCGAAGAAAGCATGGAAGTTAGAAAGCGGATCGGTTATCTTCCCGAAAGCCCTCCGCTGTATCCCGAAATGACGGTAACGTCCTATCTGGATTTCGTGGCCAAGATCAAGGGCGCCAGATCGAATCAACGCAAAGCTCAGGTGGATGACGCGATTGGAAAATGCAACCTGGGGGACGTGCGGAATCGTATTATCGGAAAGCTTTCAAAGGGTTATAAACAGCGGGTTGGGCTGGCGCAGGCGCTGCTGAACAACCCGGAGGTCCTGATACTCGACGAACCCACGCTCGGCCTGGACCCCAAACAGATCCACGAAGTTCGCTCCCTGATCAAAGGGCTTGCCTCGACCCATACGGTAATTCTTTCGACCCATATTCTGCCCGAAGTCAGCATGACGTGTAATCGGGTCGTCATCATCAATAAAGGCAAGCTGGTAGCAATGGATACTCCACAGGGTCTGGCTCACCAGATGAGCGGGGCCGAACGAATATCCTTGACGGTTGATGGACCCGTGGAAGCAGTCCGTGAAAAGCTGGCAGGCATTGACGGCGTATCGCGGGTGCAGGTGGGTGAGGCGGCAGGCAATTCCGCAACCTACTCAGTTGAATGTAAATTGAACAGCGATCTTCGGCGCTTGCTCGCCGCAACCGTTGTGTCGCAGGGCTGGGGATTGCTCGAACTGCGCGGCGTTTCCATGAGTCTTGAGGACGTTTTCATCAACCTGATCACCAAGGAAGAGGCTTAAAATGCAAAACATTCTGGCAATTTGGCAACGCGAAATGAAGAGCTATTTTGTCTCGCCGATTGCTTACGTAGTCTTGGTTGTCTTTCTTTTCCTCTCCGGCTTGATTTTCTTCGGAAATCTCACGGAAGTGTATCAATTCATGATGACGACAGCGCAGACGGGCCAGAGCATGCAGCCAATCGACGTTCCGGCTTACGTGACCCAGTCGTTATTTAGGACTACAACCGTGATTCTGCTGTTTCTGGTCCCCATGCTGACGATGGCTCTTTTCTCCGAGGAAAAGAAACGCGGAACGATCGAGCTTCTGCTCACAACGCCGGTCGGCAATTTTCAGGCACTGATGGGAAAATACCTGGCCAGTCTTACTTTCCTGGTGATCCTGTTCGTGTCCAGCGCGATAACGATTTCATCCCTTTTCGTCTACAGCCAGCCGGATTTGAAGCCTATTCTTTCGGGATATTTCGGCATGTTCCTTTACGGCGCGGCGCTTTTGGCGCTCGGGGTGTTTATCTCCACGCTGACCGAAAACCAGATCGTGGCGGTTATCCTAACATTCGGGGTAAGCCTTGTTCTCTGGCTGGTTAGTGTTTTTGCAGCTTCAGCCACGGGAGTCGCCAAGAGTGTCATCAACTATTTGTCGGTAATCAGTCACCTTGATGATTTCATTAAAGGGGTGATCGACACTTCTCACGTGATCTATTACCTGACATTTGCTTTCGTCGGACTTTTTCTGGCATATCGCTCACTTGAGTCCATGCGGTGGAAAGGCTAATGAAAAAATATCTACAGAAATTTGATACATTAGGCCTGTTGCTTTTGGTGGCTGCAGTCATCGGGTATTCAGTGTCCAATGTCTGGGAAAAATGGAATGTGGCGCTTGCGATTGTCGGCGGCCTGCTGGTGATTGTCGGGATCGCATCGAATTACCGGCGGATCCTGGAATCTCTGGGAAAGCGCTCGACGAAATACGCCAGCAACTATGTGATTTCGCTGATTCTGGTCATCGCGGTGGTTTCAGGTTTGAACTTCATCGGCCAGCGGCATCCAAAGCGCATAGACACGACGGCAATCGGACGCTTCACGCTTGCTCCGCAAACAATCCAAATCCTCGGAAAATTGAGTAACGATGTCGATATCAAAGCTTTCTTTCCCGGAGGCGATTACGCTCCATTAAAAGAACTGCTCGTAGAATACAAGACTGCAAGTCCGCACATGCACTACGAGTTCATTGATCCCGACAGGCAGCCGGACGTGGCGAAACAGAATGACGTTACGGTGTATGGCACAGCCCAAAATCCGTTCACAGGGTCTCAGCTCAAATTCGGGACGGTGATCGTTTCATATGGGGCTCGCAAAGAAAAAATCGAGAAGCGGTCCGAAGAGGTTCAGGAGGAAGATCTTACGAATGCGATCATCAAGGCAGGCCAGTCTGAAGCCAAGAAGATCTATTTCATCCAGGGACACGGCGAAAAAACCCCGTCCGATACCGATCGCGGCGGTTACTCCGAAGCCAAAAAGGGAATGGAGGGCCAGGGGTATAAGGTCGACACGGTGAATCTCGCCAGTGAGGGAAAAGTGCCCGATGATGCGAAGGTCCTTATTGAAGCAGGGCCGACGATGGAGCCTTTCCCTCAGGAACTGCAGTTCATCAAAGACTTTCTGAATAAAGGGGGCACAAGCTTATTTTTGCTGGTCGATCCGCAGGCTCCAACGCTCGATCCGATTCTTAAGGATTGGGGAGTCAAAGCGGATAATGACTTGGTGATCGATTTCAGCGGCGCGGGCAGGCTTTTCGGCGCCGGTCCCACTTATCCACTCGTGCTCAGCTACGAAAACCACAAAATCACAGATCGCTTCCGAACGATGACCTTTTTCCCCATTACCCGCTCGATAGAGCCGGAGAAGACAATCCCGAGCGGAACGACTGTGGATACGCTGTTCAAGAGCAATCCCAACAGCTGGGGCGAAACGGATCTGAAGAGCAAGCAAGCCTCGTACGACGCCGGCGTTGACCTCAAAGGCCCGCTTCCGCTTGCGGTGGCGGCAACGAAGGAAGTCAAACCTGCTTCCGATAAAGCTCCGGCAATAAAGTCCCGGATGGTCGTGACGGGAACTTCGAATTTCCCGGTGAACGCCTATTTCCCGCAGGGTAACGGGAATCTGTTCCTGAACATGGTCAGTTGGCTTGCGCAAGATGAGGACCTGATTTCTATCCGACCGAAACCGCCTGAAGATCGACGGATCCTCCTCTCTCAAGCCCAGATGAGAATGTTGCTGCTGTTCACCGTTATTGTACTGCCCGGCATTGCGCTTATCACTGGGTTCGCGGTTGTCTGGAATCGCCGGAGGAGATAGATGCGTTTTAAGGGTACGCTCGTATTGCTGGTGGTTTGCCTGCTGCTCGGCGGCTACTTATATTTTTATGAAATCAAAGGGGGCGAGCAGCGCGAAAAGGCTAAAGAGGCTGAAAACCAGGTATGGAAGCTCGAAGGCAAGGACATCCGGCAAATCGATCTGTTGTCTTCCAGCCAGCACATCACTGCAGTGCGCCAGGGGGAAAACAATTGGGCACTTACATCTCCAAGGGCGCTGGATGCCGATTCGGACGAGCTGAACAGCCTGGCAAACTCTGCATCCAATATTCGGCGTGAGAGTGTTCTTGAGTCGAATGCGACAGATTTAGCCAAGTTCGGATTAAGTCCGGCCAAATCAAGTTTGAGACTCAAAACCAAAGCCGGGAAGGAATACGCAATCGGTTTCGGCAATAGCAATCCCACAGGCAATTCCGCTTATGCTGCGGTCACGGGGGGAAAAGAGGTATTCCTGGTTTCCAGCTCCACTGCAAGCGCCTTCGACAAGAAGCTGGACGATCTGCGGAACCAACGAATCCTGAGTTTCGACCAGCCTGACGTTCAGTCGCTAAACCTGAAAAGCTCGAAAGGAGATTTGGATATCGAGAAGGACAGCACCGACCGATGGTGGATCGCCGGAAAGGAAAGAATAGCCGCGGATTCTCCCGGTGTAAGGGGAATTCTGAATGCCTTATCCATGGGAAAAATCAAGGAGTTTTTCAATGACCCTCCTGAGGATTACCAAAACCTGGGCTTGGATAAGCCGGCTATCGATGTCCGGCTCACTTATGGCAAGAATAAAGCGTTAAAACACCTTGTCATCGGTTCGGCAAAATCCAGCCTCCGGAAAAAGGGAGAAAGCGGGTCGGCCAAAAGGAATCCTGATAATCCCTTATCGGAATTATACCTGGCAAAAGACGAATCAAGGGCCGATTTGTTTTTTGTAGAAAAAGACGTGGTAGACAAACTCCTCAAATCTCCCAACGACGTCCGGGATAAAGCGCTCGCACCCATTCAGCGCTGGGACGTGGATTTCATCGCGATAACCAACCAGAAGGGAAGCTTCAGCTTTTCGAAACCGGCCGGGGAGTGGTTTGTGGCCGGTACGAACACCAAAGCAAAATGGGATGCGGTCAATGCTATCCTGGATGCTATGGAAAAGCCGGTCAAAGAATGGATTGACAAACCGGCGCCCCTCGCGTCCTACGGACTTGATAAACCAGCCATCCATGTGATTCTGAAGCAGGGGAGCACGGTGCTGGCTGACTGCTCTTTTGGCAGATCGGCTAAAGAGGGCGGCATTTATGCTCAGGCAAAGGGAGATTCCTCCGTCAAAGTGGCCGATCCCGAGGGCCTGGACGCTTTGAACAAGGGGCAAGCCGACATGGTAGAACCCACTCCGGCTACCGCTGCGAAGAGCGGGAAGTAGCTGCGTTATTGGGCGCCCCACAGCAAAATTTAGAATCGGGGTCGGTATCGGAATCGGTATCGAGCTTTTCGACCCCGGTACCGATTCCGATACCGACCCCGATTGAAAATCTGGTTGAACCTGGGCCGGATTCCGACAGGGAGTTGATATTTATTACCTTGTCGAGTATACTTTCACCTGCTGCTTTTGTACAAAGTGGGCGAGTGCCCACTTTTTTTGTTTAGGGTTCAAAATGGCAGTATCGGATTTGAACCAACGTCAATCCCTGGAAATCAGGATCACGAAGTTGGCGGAAGAGGTTGCCGCTTCCATGAGCATGGAAGTGGTTCTTGTTGAAGTAAAGGGGGATGCAAACCACTCTGTTGTCCGGACGTATATCGATCAGCCCGGCGGGATCTCACTGGATGACTGCGAGCGATTCAGCCGGCGTTTTTCGGTAGCCCTAGATGTGGAGGATTGGATTCCATTCAACTATGTTTTGGAAGTATCTTCACCCGGCGTGAATCGTCCTCTGGTCAAGGAATCCGATTTCCGGCGATTTAGCGGGAAAAATGCCAAGATCCGGACCCGGCTCCCCATAGAGGGCCAGAGAAACTTCAAGGGTGAGATCGCAGGCGTCACAGAAGGTCGAGTGGAGCTCGAGGTTGCACCGGGCAAACAGATCGGGATTGCTTTAACGGACATCGAAAAGGCCAATTTGATAGGCGAGTTGAGTTTAAGGCCGCAGGGGTCCTGAAATATGTCGAACATCATTGCTCAAACGATCGAACAGATCAGCAAAGAGAAAAATGTCGATCCGAAAATAATTATCAGCGCATTGGAAGATGCGATGGTGGCTGCTTCCAGGAAATTCTACAAGACAAACGAAGATATCAACGCCCGTTTTGATCCTGAAACTGGCATGGTTGAAATTTTTGCTGTCAGACGTGTGGTCGAGACCGTTGAAAACCCGAGTCTGGAAATCTCGTTAACGGAAGCAAGGGAAATAGACAGCACCCTGGAAATCGATGACACCGTCGAAATACCGAAGCCCACCGATGTGCTGGGCCGGATAGCCGCCCAGACAGCAAAGCAGGTAATTCTGCAAAAGGTCCGAGAAGCCGAACGAGAGAACATCTACAACGAGTATTCGCAGAAAATAGGCGAAATGGTCAATGGCGTTGCCAAGCGATTCGAAGGACCGGACATTATCGTTGATATCGGCAAGACGGAAGCTCTGCTCCCGTTGCGCGAGCAATCCAGAGCGGAAATCTATAAGCAGGGGGAACGAATTCGCGCCGTGATCGTCAAGGTTCTTCCCGTTGCGAAAGGCCCTCAGGTTATACTCTCCCGTACGGATCCTCAATTACTGGTACGCCTGTTTGAAATGGAAATCCCGGAAATTTACGACGGCACGATAGTAGTGAAAAACGCCGTGCACGAACCGGCAGACCGTGCCAAAGTTGCAGTCGCGTCTCTGGACAGGGACGTGGATCCGGTTGGAGCTTGTGTCGGGATGAAGGGGTCCCGCATCAATTCGATTATCCGCGAGCTCAGGGGTGAGAAAATCGATATCGTCCAGTGGTCGGACGATCCCGCCCAGTATGCTGCCAATGCACTAAATCCCGCGAAAATTTCCAAAGTGCTGATCATCGATCCCGGAGAGAAGCGAATGGAGGTAATCGTCGAGGAGAAGCAGCAATCGCTGGCGATCGGGAAGAAAGGCCAGAATGTGCGCCTGGCCTCAAGACTCATCGGATGGCAAATCGACATCAAGAGCGAGGAGCAGAAAAAACAGGAAGTTCTCAGCGTCATGGAGTCTTTGACATCCTCCTCTACCTCCCTTTCCGAATTGGAAGGGGTCGGCGCCCGCACCATCGAGCGGTTGCGCGAATTCGGAATTGAAAACGTCGAACGCATCCTCGAATTGGGCGAGGATAAGCTCAAGGAGATTCCCGGCGTCGGCGATAAAACAGCTGCCAAAATCATGGAAGCGGCTCGCGATCTGTTTGAAGAAGTCGAGATCGAGGTTCCTGAAGGGATGGATCTGCCGACTGCAATCCAGGCAGCATCTGAAGAGGGCGAAACAGCCGAGGACTCTTCGAATTCTGAAGAGGCCGCACAAGCAGCGTCAGATGAGGGGAACGCAGAACCAGGGCCGGAACCAGAAAAAGTCTCGGTCACCCCGTCCGAAGACGCCGAAACGGCGGCTGTCGAAGATGAAAATAAACCTGTTTGAAGGAAAAATGGGGACGCTCCCCTTTTTCTCCTGGTGGAAACGCAGAACAAGGGATTAAGAGAAAAAGGGGAGCGTCCGATGCGCCGGGATAAACCGGCATGAAGTAGGGAATGAAAGAGTCTCACAGGAAAGGAGTAGCGAACCATCCTGACCTCGAGTCTTGGGCGGGCCGTCGTGAGGCGGCA
>Ga0187865_1001050_pt1 | contig 34281 bp, 45 predicted proteins | sample June2016WEW_11_1_2_FD_132989 | JGI IMG/M metagenome (GOLD analysis project Ga0187865, IMG submission 132989) | Peatland microbial communities from SPRUCE experiment site at the Marcell Experimental Forest, Minnesota, USA - June2016WEW_11_100 | ecosystem: Environmental > Terrestrial > Soil >...
CATGGCCAAAGCGAAGTTCGAGCGGACGAAGGAGCACATGAACATCGGGACCATCGGCCACATCGACCACGGGAAGACCACCCTCACCGCGGCGATCACCAAGGCCCTGGGCTTCAAGAACCCGAAGGTGACCTTCGTCCCCTTCGACCAGATCGACAAGGCCCCCGAGGAGCGGGAGCGGGGCATCACCATCGCCATCGCCCACGTGGAGTACGAGACGGAGAAGCGCCACTACGCCCACGTGGACTGCCCGGGCCACGCCGACTACATCAAGAACATGATCACCGGGGCGGCCCAGATGGACGGGGCCATCCTGGTGGTGGCCGCCTCGGAAGGGCCCATGCCTCAGACCCGGGAGCACATCCTGCTGGCCCGCCAGGTCGGGGTCCCCTCCATGGTGGTCTTCCTGAACAAGGTGGACATGGTGGACGACCCCGAGCTCATGGAGCTGGTCGAGCTGGAGATCCGGGAGCTCCTGACCCAGTACAAGTTCCCCGGGGACCAGATCCCCATCGTGAAGGGCTCCGCCCTGAAGGCCCTCCAGTCGGCCAGCACCGACCCCAAGGCCCCCGAGTACGCCTGCATCTACGAGCTCATGGACGCCGTGGACCGGTACTTCCCCACCCCCAAGCGGGAGATCGACAAGCCCTTCCTCATGCCCGTGGAGGACGTCTTCACCATCTCCGGCCGGGGCACCGTGGTCACCGGCCGGGTGGAGCGCGGCGTGGTCAAGGTCGGCGAGGAGGTGGAGATCATCGGCCTCCGGGAGACCCAGAAGACGGTCTGCACCGGGGTGGAGATGTTCCGGAAGCTCCTCGACCAGGGGCAGGCCGGGGACAACATCGGGGTGCTCCTGCGGGGGATCAAGCGCGAGGAGGTGGAGCGGGGCCAGGTCGTGGCGAAGCCGGCCTCCATCACCCCCCACAAGAAGTTCCAGGCCGAGGCCTACGTCCTCACCAAGGAGGAGGGCGGCCGGCACACCCCCTTCTTCGACGGCTACCGCCCCCAGTTCTACTTCCGGACTACGGACGTCACCGGGGTGGTCCGCCTCCCCGAGGGGACCGAGATGGTCATGCCCGGGGACAACGTGCGCGTCACGGTGGAGCTCATCCAGCCCATCGCCATGGAGAAGGAGCTCCGCTTCGCCATCCGGGAGGGCGGCCGCACCGTGGGCGCGGGCGTGGTGAGCGAGGTGGTGGCGTAGCGGGACGGCCGGCGCTTTGCAGCTCGCGCCGGCGGCCGGGGAACGACTGAGGAGCTGCGGGCGACGTTCTGGACGGGAACAGGCTGAGACGAGCGGGCAGGTCGGCTGCCGGATACCGGAATGGAAAATCAGAAGATCCGCATCAAGCTCAAGGCGTACGATCACCGGCTCCTGGACCAGGCGGTGAAGGATATCGTGGGGACGGTGCAGCGCTCCGGCGCCCTGATCTCCGGCCCCGTGCCCCTGCCCACCAAGATCAGCCGGTACACGGTACTCCGCTCGCCGCACGTGGATAAGAAATCCCGGGAGCAGTTCGAGATCCGCACCCACGTGCGCATGATGGACATCGTGCAGCCCACCCCGCAGACGGTGGACCAGCTCATGCGGCTGGACCTGCCGGCCGGGGTGGACGTGGAAATCAAACTCTGAGCCGGCGAGTACGACGATGGCGATCGGACTGTTGGGACGCAAGGTGGGGATGACCCAGGTCTTCGAGGGGGACGGGAAGGCCGTGGCCGTCACGGTCATCCAGGCGGGACCGTGCCCCGTGATCCAGAAGAAGACCGCGGATCGGGACGGGTACGAGGCGATCCAGATCGGCTTCGGCGCCGAGGCGAAGGCGGCGCGCCTCACACGCCCCGTTCGGGGCCACTTCGACAAGGTTCAGGTGCCTTACCAGCGCCACCTCGGGGAGATCCGGTTGCGCGGGGGCGAGGGGGAATTCCAGGTCGGGCAGGTCCTGACGGTGGCCCTGTTCGCGGCGGGGGATCGGGTGCGGGTCACGGGCATCACTAAGGGCCGCGGCTTCCAGGGCGGTGTGAAGCGGTGGAACTACCGAGGCGGTCCCACGACCCACGGGTCCATGTTCCACCGGGCCCCTGGCTCCATCGGGGCATCCTCCTACCCCTCGCGGGTCTTCCGCGGACATCACATGCCGGGCCACATGGGGGCGGTCCAGCAGACTGTGCGTGGCCTCCGCGTGGTTGCGGTGGATCCAGAGAAGAATCTGCTGCTCGTCCTGGGAGCGATCCCGGGTCCGACGGGCGGCCTGCTGACGATCCGCAAGGGCAAATGAGAGCCCCGCACCAGCGGGGATAAGGCATCCCCCGGACGCGGGGGGCAAAAACGATGGCGACAAGCGTGGACGTGGTCAACGCGAACAATGAGAAGGTGGACAGCCTGGAGCTGCCCGAAGCGATCTTCGGCGCTCCGCTGAAGTCGCACCTCTTGCACGACGTCGTCCGGATGCAGTTGGCGAACCGCCGACAGGGCACCGCGGACACCAAGGGGCGCTCCGATGTCTCCGGGGGCGGGAAAAAACCCTGGAAGCAGAAGGGGACGGGCCGGGCCCGGGCCGGGACGAACCGCTCGCCGCTGTGGCGGCACGGCGGGACCACCTTCGGGCCCCATCCGCGGGAGTACGGGTTCCGGGTCCCCAAGGCGGTGCGCCGCCAGGCGCTGTGCGGGGCCCTCACCGCCAAGGCGCAAGCGGGCGCCATCCGCTTGCTGGAGTCGCTCAGCCTCGAGAAGCCGAGCACCAAGGCCATGCGGAGCCTGCTCCAGGGCGTGGGAGCCCGGGGGAAGGCGCTGGTGGTCCTGCCCGGGCGGGACGAGGTGGTGGAGAAGTCGGTGCGGAACCTCCCCGAGGTTCGCGTCCTCACCGTCCAGGGGCTGAACGTCTACGACATCCTGAGGGCGGATACCCTGATCATGACGCCGGAGGGCATCCACACGCTCCGGGAGGTGCTGGCAGCATGAGAGGACCACACCAGGCGGTGCTGAAGCCGCTCCTGACCGAGAAGGGGACGCGCCTGAAGGAGGAGGGGAACCAGTATCTCTTCCGGGTGGCGAAGACGGCCAACAAGGTGGAGATCAAGCAGGCCATCGAGCAACTCTTCAAGGTCACCGTCCTGGAGGTCCGCACGGCCCGGGTGCGGGGGAAGGTCAAGCGACTGGGCCGCTTCCAGGGCCGGAGGCCGGACTGGAAGAAGGCCATCGCCACGTTGAAGGAAGGGGACTCGATCGAGCTGTACGAGGGCGCGTAGCCGATTGACGATTGCTGATTGATGATTGTGGATTGTTGAGGGACGGGCAACGATGCCGGTAAGAAAATACCGACCCACATCGCCGGGGCGCCGATTCCAGAGCGTCTCCACCTTCGAGGAGGTCACCAAGCGGACCCCCGAGAAGTCCCTCTTGGTGCCGCTGCGAAAGACCGGGGGGCGCAACGTCGTGGGGCGCATCACCTGTCGGCACCACGGGGGCGGGCACAAGCGGATGTACCGGCTGATCGACTTCCGGCGGGAGAAGCACAACATCCCGGCCCGGGTCGCCGCCATCGAGTACGATCCGAACCGGTCCTCGCGGATCGCGCTCCTGCACTACGCCGACGGGGAGAAGCGCTACATCCTGGCGCCCCTAGGACTCAACGTGGGGGATCAGGTGATGTCCGGCCCCGATGCGGAGGTCCGGGTGGGCAACGCGTTGCCCCTTCGGAACATCCCCGTCGGCGTGACGGTGCACAATGTCGAGCTCCAGCCGGGCAAGGGGGCCCAGCTCGTGCGGACGGCCGGCGCCACGGCACAGTTCGTGGCCAAGGAGGGGGAGCACGGCCTCCTCCGGTTGCCCTCGGGGGAGATGCGCAAGGTGCGGCTCACGTGCATGGCCACCATCGGTCAGGTGGGCAACCTGGACCACGAGAACGTCTCCATCGGCAAAGCAGGGCGCTCTCGCTGGCTGGGGATCCGCCCCTCCGTCCGGGGTGTGGCCATGAACCCCCACGATCATCCGCTGGGCGGCGGCGAGGGGAAGAGCTCCGGCGGCCGCCACCCCTGCAGTCCCTGGGGGAAGCTCGAGGGAAAGACCCGGGCGAAGGGCAAGCTCTCCGACCGCTACATCGTCAAGCGGCGGAAGTAGTCCCGCTGGCAGCGGGACAGGGCAGGGAGGTCACGTGTCGCGATCGCTGAAGAAGGGGCCCTACGTCGATCCGAAGCTCGTGAAGAAGATCGAGGCCCTGAACCGGGCGAGGGAGAAGAAGGTCTTCAGGACCTGGTCTCGCCGGTCCACCATCGTGCCCGAGTTCATCGGCCACACCCTGGCGATCCACAACGGGAAGAAGTTCATCCCGGTGTATATCACGGAGAACATGGTCGGCCACAAGCTGGGTGAGTTCTCCCCCACCCGCACGTTCCGCGGGCACGGGGCCCATACCGCCAAGTCCACCGCGCTGAAGTAGTGCCGCGGGCCGGAAGTCGGAGGCTGGAGGCCAAGGCGGGCTCCGGCGCTCGAGGGATCGCAGCCGAGGCTGAGAGATGGCAGAGGCGAGAGCAGTCGCACGGTTCGTCCGGGTGCCGCCGCGCAAAGCGCGGCTGGTGGCGGACCTGATCCGGGGCCGGGACGTGAACAGCGCCCTGGTCCAGGTGCAGGTGGCCAAGCGGCAGGCGGCGCGGGTGGTGGAAAAGGTGCTGCGCTCGGCCATGGCCAACGCCACCCAGAATCATGGGGTGCACGACGTGGATCGGCTGGTGGTGGCGGAGGCCTTCGTGAACGAGGGTCCAACGGCCAAGCGCATCCAGCCCCGGGCCATGGGGCGGGCCTTCCGGATCCGGAAGCGGACGAGCCACATCACCATCGTCCTGCGGGAGCGGGAATAAGGAGGTCGGCGTGGGACAGAAGACGCACCCCCTAGGGTTCCGCCTGGGGATCATCAAGACGTGGCGATCCCGGTGGTTCGCGGGGAAGAATTATGCCGAGCTGCTCCACGAGGACCTGCGGCTGCGCCGGTACATCAAGGAGCGGCTGTACCACTCGGGGGTCTCGCGGATCGAGATCGAGCGGAAGGCGGACCAACTGCGGGTCATCATTCATACCGCCCGACCGGGGATCATCATCGGAAAGAAGGGGTCCGAGGTCGAGAAGCTGCGGGGAGAACTCTCCCGGATGACCAAGAAGGAGGTCCGCTTGGACATCGAGGAGGTGCGCAAGGCTGAGCTGGATGCGCAGCTCGTGGCCGAGCAGATCGCCCAGCAGCTCGAGCGGCGGGTGGCCTTCCGCCGGGCCATGAAGAAGGCGGTCCAGTCCGCCCTCCGGCTCGGCGCCCAGGGGGTCAAGGTGGCCTGCGCCGGGCGGCTGGCCGGCGCCGAGATCGCGCGCTCCGAATGGTACCGGGAGGGCCGGGTCCCGCTGCACACGCTGCGGGCGGACATCGATTTCGGGATGACCACGGCCAGGACCACCTACGGGGCCATCGGCGTGAAGGCCTGGGTCTGCCACGGCGAGGTGCTGCCGGAAACGTTGGGCGTGGAGAGCAAGCCGCCGGAGCGCCTGCGGGAGCTTCGGACCCCGTCGGATCGCCCGCGCCGCCCCCGGGGGGCCGGTGCCCCGGCGCCCCGAAGGTAACTGACCGGACGCGGAGCCACGCATGCTAGTTCCCAAGCGTGTGAAGTTCAGGAAGCAGCAGCGGGGCCGTCGGGCGGGCATCGCCACCCGCGGCAGCACGCTGGCCTTCGGCCAGTACGGCCTCAAGGCCGTGGAAACCGCATGGATCACGAACCGGCAGATCGAGGCGGCCCGCCGGGCCATGACCCACTACGTCAAGCGGGGCGGCAAGGTCTGGATCCGCATCTTCCCGGATAAGCCGATTACGGCCAAGCCGGCCGAGACCCGCATGGGCAAGGGGAAGGGCGCGCCGGTGGGCTGGGTTGCCGTGGTGAAGCCGGGGCGGATCCTCTACGAGATGGAGGGTATCCCGGAGGCGGAGGCGAAGGAGGCCATGCGCCTGGCGGCCATGAAGCTGCCCATCGCCACGCGCTTCGTCTCGCGGAAGGCCTTGGGGGTGACGGGCGGATGAAGTACAGCGAGCTGAACGACCTGACCCGGGAGGAGCTGCGCCAGAAGGAGACCGAGCTGCGGGACGAGCTGTTCAAGCTGCGCTTCCGCCAGGCCACGACGCAGTTGGAGAATCCCATGCGGATCCGGGAGATCCGCCGCGACATCGCGCGGATCCAGACGGCGCAGCGCGCCCTCGCGGCGACGACGCTGGCCGCGGAGGCGAGTCACGCGCCCGCCAAGGGAGGATCCTAGGATGGCGCCCACTCCGGCAGACGAGCGCAACCAGCGCCAGATGGTCGTCGGGACCGTCGTGAGCGACAAGATGCAGAAGACCGTGGTGGTCGAGATCGCCCGGTTGGTGCGCCACCACGGATACAGCAAGATGGTCCGGCGCAAGACCCGGGTGAAGGCCCATGACGAAGCCAGCGCCAGCCGCGAGGGCGATACGGTCCGCCTGATGGAGACCCGCCCCCTCTCCAAGGACAAGCGGTGGCGGGTGGTCGAGGTGCTGGAGCGGGCGGACTAGGTCTCCCGCAGGCCGTCCGTCCTCCCCGGGGAAGCGCGGGGCGAGGCAGCCAGGGAAAGAGCAGGGTTCACCAATGATCGGCCTTCGAACGATCCTGGATGTCGCCGATAACTCCGGGGCCAAGCGCATCTCGCTGATCAAGGTCCTGGGGGGCTCGGCCAAGCGGTATGCCCGAATAGGGGATGTCATCGTCGCCAACGTGAAGGAGGCGATCCCCGAGGGCGCGGTGAAGAAGGGGGCGGTCGTCAAGGCCGTGGTGGTGCGGACGGTGAAGGAGCAGCGGCGCGCCGACGGGACCTACATCAAGTTCGACCGGAACGCCGCCGTCCTCATCAACGAGCACAACGATCCGGTGGGGACCCGCATCTTCGGGCCGGTGGCCCGCGAGCTTCGCGAGGCCAGGTTCATGAAGATCATCTCCCTGGCGCCCGAGGTCATCTGACCGACGCCTGGGCGGTTCTCACTTTTCACCTTTCACGTTTCACGAGGTTTTCCATGGGTGTCGGGCACCGGCTGGCGGTCAAGAAGAACGATCAGATCGAGGTGATCGCGGGCAAGGACAAAGGGAAACGGGGCAAGGTCCTGCGCGTGCTCCCCAAGCTGGACAAGGTCCTGGTGGAGAAGATCAACTTCGTGAAGCGCCACACGAAGCCGGGCCGGATCGGCCAGCAGGGGGGCATCGTGGAGCGGGAGAATCCGCTGCACGTCAGCAACGTTCAGCTGGTGTGCGGCAAGTGCGACCGGCCGGTCCGGGTCGGCCGCACGGAACTGGCGGACGGGCGCACGGTGCGAGTCTGCCGCGAGTGCGGCGAGACAATGGATTAAACCATGGCGGACAAGGCAGAGCGCAAGGCCCGCGCCCAGCGGGCACCCGAAGGGGCGGCCCAGGCGGCCAAGGCGGGCAAGGGGGAGCGAGCGGCCAAGGGGAAGCCCGAAGCCGCCCCGGCGCCGCAGGTCCCCCGCGTCCCCGCGCGGCTCCGGGAACGCTACCGGACCGAGATCGTTTCGAGCCTAATGAAGGAGTTCAGCTACAGGAACCGGATGCAGGTCCCGGAGGTCACGAAGGTCGTCATCAACATGGGCCTGGGGGAGGCGGTGGGCAACGTCAAGGTCATCGACGCGGCCGTGGAGGAGCTGTCGGCCATCACCGGCCAGAAGCCCGTGGTCACCCGGGCCCGGAAGTCCGAGGCCGCCTTCAAGCTCCGGGCGGGCATGCCCATCGGCTGCAAGGTGACCCTCCGGGGCGAGCGGATGTACGAGTTCCTGGACCGGCTGCTCTCCGTGGCCCTGCCGCGCATCCGTGACTTCCGAGGGGTGCCGACCAAGTCTTTCGACGGCCGGGGCAACTACGCCCTGGGGATTCGGGAGCAGCTCATCTTTCCCGAGATCCGCTACGACAAGGTGGAGGCGACGCGGGGGATGGACGTCTGCATCGAGACCTCGGCGCAGACCGACGAGGAGGCCCGGGCCCTGCTCACGCACCTCGGGTTTCCCTTCCGCAAGTAGGCGAGAGGTGCCATGGCCAAAACGTGTCTGATCCTCAAGCAGCAGCGGGCACCCAAGTTCTCGGCGCGCCGCTACAACCGGTGCCGGATCTGCGGGCGCCCGCGCGGCTACCTGCGGAAGTTCCAGATGTGCCGCATCTGCTTCCGCAACCTGGCCCTGCGGGGTGAGATTCCCGGCGTCATCAAGGCCTCCTGGTAGCCCCGCGGTGCGGGGTGATCCCAGGGCGGGTCGAGATCCGACGCCCGCGGGGCGTCGGTGGAGTCGCGCATGTCAATGACGGACCCGATCGCGGATATGCTGACCCGGATCCGGAACGCCAACCAGGGGCTCCTGGACAGGGTGGACATCCCGGCCTCCCGGTTCAAGGTCGAGATCGCCAAGATCCTGAAGGCCGAGGGGTTCATCCGGGCCTACAAGCTGATCGACGACAACAAGCAGGGCACCCTGCGCGTCTACTTGAAGCTCGGACCGGGCAACGAGCGGGTCATCCTCGGCCTCCGACGGGTGAGCCGGCCGGGCCTCCGGGTCTACCGCAAGGCCGCCCAGATCCCCAACGTGATGAGCGGGATGGGGGTGGCGATCATGTCCACGTCCCAGGGCCTCATGACCGGGAAGACGGCCCGGCAGCGGTCGCTGGGCGGCGAGGTCCTGTGTTACGTCTGGTAAGAGCCTGACGGCCGCGGGGCAGGGAAGAGAAGAAGATATGTCACGCATCGGCAAGCTCCCGATCACGATCCCGGACAAGGTGAGCGTGGAGGTGCACGACCACACGGTCACGGTGAACGGGCCGAAGGGCACGCTCACCATGACGGCGCACCCCGTCATCGACGTCCAGGTGAAGGATCGGCAGGTCATCTGCGGGCGGCCGTCGGACGCGAAGGCCCACAAGGCCCTCCACGGTCTCACCCGCAGCCTCATCGCCAACATGGTGGAGGGGGTGACCAAGGGGTTCGAGCGGAAGCTGGAGCTGGTGGGCGTCGGGTACCGGGCTTCGTTGCTGGGCCAGAACGTGAACATGTCCCTGGGGTACTCCCACCCCATCGTTTTCCCCGTACCGCCTGGCATCAAGATCGAGGTCAAAGACCAAACCCAGCTCACGGTGAGCGGCATGGACAAGCAGCTGGTCGGCGCCGTGGCCGCCAAGCTGCGGAGCTTCCGGCCACCCGAACCCTACAAGGGCAAGGGCGTGAAGTACGCCGAGGAGCGGATCCGGCGCAAGGCCGGGAAGACCGGGGCCAAGTAGCACAACGATCGGCGGCCCCGCCTGCGGCGGGGCCGGGAGAGGATCCAGGCGTGGCATCGGTTTCGGAGAAACGAGAAGCGCGGCAGCGGCGGCATATCCGGGTTCGGCGGGTGGTGCGGGGAACAGCCGAGCGCCCCCGCCTGTGCGTCTTCAAGAGTGCCCGCCACATCTATGCCCAGATCATCGACGACGAGGGTGGCCGCACGCTGGTGGCCGCCTCGACGCTGTCCAAGGAGTTGCCGAAATCGGGTGACCACGTCAAGAAGGCCGAGGCGGCCAAGGCTGTGGGGACCCTGGTGGCGGAAAAGGCACTGGCCAGCGGGATTCAGGCGGTGGTGTTCGATCGGGGCGGCTACCCGTTCCACGGGCGGGTCAGGGCCCTGGCGACCGCGGCCCGAGACAGGGGGTTACAGTTCTGATGGGCGCACGAATGGTCCAGCGCATCAATGCCGAGGGGCTGCGCCTCATGGAGCGCGTGGTCCACATCAACCGGGTGGCCAAGGTGGTCAAGGGCGGGCGCCGGTTCAGCTTCAGCGCTCTGGTGGTCGTGGGCGACCAGGCAGGCCACGTGGGGATGGGTCTGGGAAAGGCCAATGAGGTTCCCGAGGCCATCCGCAAGGGCATCGATGAGGCTAAGAAGAGCCTGATCAAGGTGACGCTCAGGGAGAGCACCATCCCGCATGAGATCCTGGGTGTCTACGGGGCCGGCCGCGTCCTGCTCAAGCCCGCCTCGCCCGGGACCGGCATCGTGGCGGGCGGCGCAGCCCGGAAGGTGCTTGAGGTGGTCGGCGTGCGGGATGTCCTGTCCAAGTCGTTGGGCTCCGACAATTCCCACAACGTGGTGAAGGCGACCCTGGCGGGCCTGCAGGGGCTGCGCTCCTCCGAGGAGGTGGCGCGGGTTCGGGGTCGAGAAGGCGGGGTCCCCGTGGCCGCCGGACCGGCGGAACCGACACCGGCCGCGGCCGCGGTGGTAGCGGCCGTCACTGAAGGAGCCGCGTCGTGAGCGGACAGCTCAAGATCACACTCCGGCGCAGCCGGATCGGGAGCAGCCCCAGGCAGCGCGCGGTGCTGCGCGGGCTCGGGCTCCGCCGCATCAATTCCAGCGTCCTACGACCGGACGATCCCGCCATCCGCGGCATGGTGACCAAGGTGATCCACCTGGTAGAGGTGGAGGAAGTGCCCGGCGAGAGCCGGGAGGCATGAGGGGTGAGGCGGACAGGACCATGAAGCTCCATGAGTTGAGGCGGCCGGCGAATTCCCGCACGCGGCGCAAGATCGTGGGGCGCGGCCCCGGCTCAGGCCACGGGCAGACCTCGGGGCGCGGGGAGAAGGGGCAGAAGGCGCGCTCCGGTGGAAGCAGCAAACCCTGGTTCGAGGGGGGACAGCTGCCGCTGCACCGCCGCATCCCCAAGCGCGGCTTCACCAACGTGTTCCGGAGGGAGTACGTTATCCTGAACGTGAAAGACCTGGAACGCTTCGAGGCGGGTGCATCGGTCAGCCCGGCCACCTTGGCCGAAGCGGGCCTGCTGCGGACCGCGGGTACCCCCGTCAAGATCCTGGGAGGGGGGAGTCTCAGTAAGGCCCTGACGGTGTCGGCCCATCGATTCTCGAAGAGCGCAGCGGAGAAGATCCGGGCGGCGGGCGGCACCCTCGAGGTCATCGCCGGATGATCGAGCAGTTCCGCAATATCTTCCGCGTCCCCGAGCTGAAGCGGCGGGTGCTCTTCACCTGCCTGCTGCTCATCGTGTATCGCATCGGGGCGCACGTTCCCACGCCCGGCATCGACGCCCACGCCCTGGCCCTCTTCTTCGAGCGGCAGGCCGGCAACCTCCTGGGCTTCTTCGACCTGTTCTCCGGCGGGGCCCTGCGGCGCCTGTCGGTCTTCGCCCTGGGCATCATGCCGTACATCTCCGCCTCCATCATCCTCCAGCTCTTGGCGGTGGTGGTTCCCACCCTGGAGAGGCTGCAGAAAGAGGGAGAGCAGGGACGGAGGAAGATCACCCAGTACACCCGGTTCAGCACGGTAGGCCTCTCGGCCATCCAGGGGCTGGGGATCGCGGTGGGCCTGGAGAGCATGCAGATCGGCGGGGCCGCGGTGGTCCCGCACCCCGGCTGGGCCTTCCGCCTGATGACGATGATCACGCTCACCGGCGGGACGATCTTCCTGATGTGGCTGGGGGAGCAGATCAGCGAGCGGGGCATCGGGAACGGCATCTCGCTCCTGATTTTCGCGGGGATCATCGTCCGGATGCCCGAGGCCATTGTCGCCTCCTGGACCCTCATCACCCAGGGGGAGATGAATCCGCTCATCTTCCTGGCGCTCGTGGCTTTGATGGTGGTCGTCGTGGCCGGGGTCATCATCATGACGCTGGGCCAGCGCCGGATCCCGGTCCAGTACGCGAAGCGGGTGGTGGGTCGGCGGGTGTACGGCGGGCAGAGCACCCACCTCCCCCTGCGGGTGAACACGGCGGGGGTGATCCCGGTGATCTTCGCCAGCTCCATCATCGCCTTCCCGGCGACCATCGCCCAGTTCATCAAGCACCCGTGGGCCCAGACTGTCCAGTCGTGGCTCCGGTTCGGTGGGGTGCCCTACACGCTCATCTATGGGGCCGGGATCATCTTCTTCACCTACTTTTACACCGCCATCATCTTCAACCCGACCGACGTGGCGGACAACATGAAAAAGTACGGCGGCTACATCCCGGGCATCCGCCCGGGGAGCAAGACCGCCGAGTTTATCGAGCGGATCCTGGACCGGGTCACGCTGGTGGGCGCCCTGTACCTGGCCGGCATCTCGATCCTCCCGGAGATCCTGATCACCCAGATGAACGTCCCGTTCTACTTCGGGGGGACGTCGCTTTTGATCGTGGTGGGTGTCGCGCTGGACACGGTTCAGCAGGTGGAGTCCCACCTCCTGATGCGGCACTACGAGGGCTTCCTCAAGAAGGCCAAGGTCCGGGGGCGGATCTCGTGAACCCCAATTTCGAATTTCGAATGGCGAATTTCGAATGGCGAATCGCGAAGTCGTGCAATCCGAAATCCGCAATCCGAAATCCGAGATTCCCGCGGGGCGGGACATGCGGCTGATCCTGCTGGGCCCGCCGGGCGCGGGGAAGGGAACGCAGGCCAAGCTCCTGGTGGACCGGTTCGGGATCCCGCAGATCTCCACTGGAGATATGCTGCGGGCGGCGGCCAAGGCAGGCACCCCGCTGGGCCGGGAGGCAAAGCAGTACATGGACCGGGGGGCCCTGGTCCCGGACGCGGTGATCATCGGGCTGGTGCGAGAGCGACTGCAGCAGCCGGACTGCGCCGGCAGCTACATCCTGGATGGGTTTCCCCGGACCGTGGCGCAGGCCGAAGCGCTGGAGAAGACCCTGGCCGCGCTCCAGGCGCGGCTGGACCACGTGCTGAGCCTGGAGGTCCCCACGGAGGACCTCGTCCAGCGAATCGCGGGCCGTCGCACCTGCAGGAGCTGCGGGGCCATGTACCACGTGCGCTTCTCGCCGAGCAAGGCGGATGGGCGCTGCGACGCCTGCGGCGGGGTGACGTACCAGCGGGATGACGATCGGGAAGAGACGGTCCGACGGCGGCTCGCTGTGTACGCGGAGCAGACGGCGCCCCTGGTCAGCTTCTACGAGGCCCGGGGCCTCTTGCGGCGCGTGCCGGGGACGGGAGAGATCGCGGAGATCTTCCAGCGCATCACCGCCGCCCTCGGCGCTTGAGCGATGAACGATCAGATCGTCCTGAAGGCGCCCTGGGAGCTGCAGCTCTTGCGCCGCAGCAATCACCTGGTGGCCGAGACGCTTCAGGCGCTGGCCGGGCGGGTGAAACCCGGGGTGACGACACTGGAGCTGGATCGGTTCGCCGAGTCGTACCTGCTGGCGCAGGGGGCCAAGCCGGCCTTCAAGGGGTACCGGGACTACCCGTTCACCCTCTGCACGTCCATCAACGAGCAGGTGGTTCACGGGCTGCCGTCCACGCGACGGCTTGAAGAGGGGGACATCCTGAGCCTGGACATGGGCGCCGTGGTGGACGGGTACTACGGCGATGCGGCCATTACGGTTCCGGTGGGGCGGATCTCGCCGGAGGCGGAGCGGCTGCTCCGGGTGACCCGGGAATGCCTGGATCACGCCGTGGCCGCCGCCAGGAACGGGGCGCGTCTGGCGGACATCGGCAGCGCGGTGCAGGGGCACGCCGAGCGGAACGGGTACTCGGTGGTGCGCGTGTTCGTGGGGCATGGCATCGGGAAGGAGCTGCACGAGGCGCCGCAGATCCCGAACTTCGTGGATCCATCGCGCGGCCGCGGGCCGGTGCTCAAACCAGGGATGGTGCTGGCCATCGAGCCCATGATCAATGCCGGGGGCCCCGACGTCCGGGTGCTCCCGGACAAGTGGACCGCCGTGACCTCGGACGGGTCGCTGTCGGCCCATTTCGAGCATACGGTGGCCATCACGGAGAACGGGACGGAGGTCCTGACCGCCCTGGAGGCGCCCCGCGCCTGAAGGGGGGCGGCCCGAGGACGCCAAGGGGAATCCCAGGCCCATGCCGAAGGAAGAGGCTGTCGAGGTCGAGGGGACGGTGGTGGAGCCGCTCCCCAACGCGATGTTCCGCGTCCAGCTCGAGACGGGCCACAAGGTGCTGGCCCATATCTCGGGCAAGATGCGCATGCACTTCATCCGGATCCTGCCGGGGGACAAGGTCATCGTGGAGCTGTCGCCCTACGACCTGACCCGCGGACGGATCATCTACCGGTACAAGTAATCCCGCTTGCAGCGGGATGGCGCGAGGAGCGCGATGAAGGTTCGGGCGTCGGTGAAGGCGATCTGCGAGAAGTGCAAGGTCATCAAGCGGAAGGGAGTCATCCGCATCGTCTGCGAGAACCCGAAGCACAAGCAGCGCCAGGGGTGACCCCAATGCGGATTACGGATTGCGGAATGCGGAATTCGGAATGCGGAATGGGCCAAATCCCTCCTCGGAATTCCGCATTCCACAATCGGGGATAGGAGGCGACGGTGGCCAGAATCGCTGGGGTGGACCTGCCGAGAGAGAAGCGACTGGAGGTTGCCCTGACCTACATCTATGGGATCGGCCGGCCCTCGGCCTTGAAGATCCTCGCCGATGCCGAGGTCCCGCCGGAGGTCCGGGTGAAGGACCTCACCGAGGACCAGGTCAACAAGCTGCGGCGGGTCATCGAAGGGGGCCAGCGGGTCGAGGGCGATCTGCGGCGCCAGGTGGCCATGAACGTCAAGCGGCTCATGGACATCGGCTGTTACCGGGGCCTGCGCCACCGGCGCGGGCTTCCCGTCCGGGGGCAGCGCACCAGCACCAATGCCCGGACCCGCAAGGGCCCCCGCCGCACCGTGGGGGTGAAGCGGTCGGCCGCCAAGACGACCCCCACTGGCAAGGCGTAGGGGGATAGGGAGGAACGGATGGCGACACCACCAGCCAAGCGGCCTGTGACAGCACGCCCCACCAAGAAGGAGGGCCGGGGCGTCACCCATGGCCTGGCCTGCATCCAGGCGACGTTCAACAACACGATCATCACCATCACGGACGGGACGGGCAACGTCGTCACGTGGGCCAGCGCCGGTAGCGTGGGGTTCAAGGGCTCGCGCAAGAGCACCCCGTTCGCCGCCCAGGTGGCGGCCGAGAACGCCGCCCAGAAGGCCATCGGACAAGGGATGAAAGAGGTGAAGGTCTACGTGAAGGGGCCGGGCGCCGGGCGGGAGGCGGCCATCCGCTCCCTCCAGGCGGCCGGGTTGGAGATCACGGCCATCAAGGACGTGACCCCTATCCCCCATAACGGTTGCCGGCCCCGGAAGCGCAGGCGCGTCTAACACGGTGCTGCCGTCCTGCCGTGCTGCCGTTGGGGAACAGCAGCACCGCAGCACCGCAGCACGAGGAGTGATTTTCGTGGCACGACACACCGAACCGGTTTGCAAGCTCTGCCGACGGGAAGCCCTGAAGCTCTTCCTGAAGGGCGATCGGTGCTTCAGCGTCAAGTGCGCCCTCGAGAAGCGGAACTACCCGCCCGGTGAACATGGCCAGCGCCGGTCCAAGCCGTCCGACTATGGCCTGCAGCTCCGCGAGAAGCAGAAGATGAAGCGGATCTACGGAATCCTGGAGAGGCAGTTCCGCAACTACTTCCAGATGGCCGCGCGGCAGAAGGGCGTCACCGGCGAGAACCTCCTCCGCCTGCTAGAGCAGCGACTGGACAACGTGGTGCACCGCCTCGGCTTCGGCGCGTCGCGCGCCCAGGCGCGGGTGCTGATCGGCCACGGCCACATCCAGGTCAACGGCCGTCGCGTGACCATCCCCTCCTATCTCCTGCGGGCCGGCGACGTGGTGGAAGTGGCGCCGCGGAGCCGCGACCGGGATGCGATCAAGGCCGCCCTGGAGGGGGCCAAGAAACGGCGGGTGCCGTCCTGGATGGAGTTGGACGCCGCCAACTTCAAGGGCACGGTCCGCAACCTGCCCAGCAAGGAAGAGATGGCCATCCCGGTCCAGGAGCAATTGGTGGTCGCCCTGTACTCGAAGTAAGTGCGGCGGCCAGGGAGAGACTGAGGGAGAGGCGCATGATACAGAAGTTCAAAGGATTCCAGAAGCCCAAGCGGCTGGAGTGCGAGCTGGAGAGCCTCACCAGCACCTACGGGAAGTTCTTCGCGGAACCGCTGGAGCGCGGGTTCGGGCTGACCCTGGGGAATTCGCTCCGGCGGGTGATGCTGTCCTCCATCGAGGGCGCGGCCATCACGTCGGTCCGCATCGCGGGGGTGCTGCACGAGTTCTCCTCGGTCCCGGGCGTCAAGGAGGATGTGACCGACATCATCCTGAACCTGAAGCAGCTCCGGCTCAAGCTCAACGTGGACCATCCCAAGACCCTGACGCTCAAGGCGGCGGGGGAGGGGGAGGTCCGGGCGTCCCAGATCACCCCCGATCCGGACGTGGAGGTTCTCACGCCGGACCTGTACGTCTGCGCGCTCGACAAGGACGGCAAGCTGGACATGGAGCTGGAGGTCCGGCACGGCCGCGGCTACGTCCCCGCCGAGCGGAACAAGCGCGAGGGAATGCCCGTGGATGTCGTCCCCGTCGATTCCATCTTCTCCCCCATCCGGAAGATCAACTTCCAGGTGGATGACACGCGCGTCGGCCAGGCCACGGACTACAATAAGCTGATCCTGGAGGTGTGGACCGACGGCTCGGTGCTCCCGCAGGATGCGGTCGCCTACGCCGCCAAGATCCTGAAGGACCACCTGAGCATCTTCATCAACTTCGAAGAGGAGCCGGAGGAAGAGGAGGAGGTGGCGGACGAGGCGAAGGAGCGCATGGTCGAGAACCTAAGCCGTCCCGTGGACGAGCTGGAGCTGTCGGTGCGCTCGGCCAACTGCCTGAAGAACTCCAACATCCGGCACATCTACGAGCTGGTGGAGAAGACCGAGGCCGAGATGCTCAAGACCAAGAACTTCGGCCGGAAGTCGCTGAACGAGATCAAGGAGATCCTGGCGTCGATGGGCCTCAGCCTGGGCATGAAGCTCGAGGGTGTGCCCATCGGAGAAGCGGCCAAGAAGAAGGCGGCCAAGGGCTAAGGTGCAAGTCGGGCAGGCGCAAAGAGTCCGGGGAGACAAGCGGCGATGCGGCACAGGCGTGCGGGGCGCAAGCTGGGTCGGACGACGGCGCACCGGGAAATGATGCTGCGCAACCTGGTGACGTCCCTCGTTCTGTACGAGAAGATCATCACCACGGCCGCCAAGGCCAAGGAGCTCAGGAGCGTGGCCGAGAAGATGGTCACGCTGGCCAAGCGCGAGGACCTGCACGCGCGGCGCCAGGCGGCCGAGGTGTTGAACGACGACAAGGCCCTGAAGAAGCTCTTCGACACCTTGGGGGCCCGCTACCGGGATCGGAACGGCGGCTACACCCGGATCACCAAGCTGGACTATCGCATGGGGGACGGGGCGCCGCTGGCGGCCATCGAACTTTTAGGGGCCGAGCCGGCTCCCGAGGCCAAGGGGGAGAAGGCCCCGAGGACCGGGCGCCGCCGGCGCCGCCGCCGGGGGAAGGGGGGCGCCGCGCCCGCCGAGACGCCGGCCGCCGCGGCCTCGGAAAGCTGATCCTGCAATCCTTGAATGGATGCGATGACGCCCTCCCGTTAGTTACCTGCGGGAGGGCGTTCCTGTTTTTCGATCTGACGGGTTGACCAGGAGGAGGGCGACGCCCTACTTTCGAGCGGTCGCACGCTCCGTTGAGGCTGGAGATCCAGGCCAGGATCTCTCCACGACTGTCTTCAGGGGGTGCACGATGTCCGTCCCTGTCGGTCTCAATGTCTGGTCCCAGCTGGTGGAGGAGACGTTTCCATATCTCGACCTGACCGCCGGCCCCTTCGAGTCCCTCTGGTTCCCCGACCACCTTCAGTACGGCGACCACAAGGTGGCCGAGGGCTGGACCCTTCTGGCCTACGCCCTGGCCCGGTATCCGGGCAAGCTGTGCGGCCATGAGGTCCTGTGCAACAGCTTTCGCAATCCGGCGCATCTCGCCAAGATGGTCGCCACCGCCCAGGCCCTCTCGGGAGGGCGGGTGATCCTGGGGATCGGCGCGGGGTGGAACGAGGAAGAGTACCGGGCGTACGGGTGGCTGTTTCCTTCGGCCAGGGTGCGCATCGCGCAACTGGCCGAGGCCATCCGACTGATCAGGGCGATGTGGACCGAGGCCCCGGCGAACTACCGGGGGGAACAGTACCAGCTCGACAATGCCTACTGCGAACCCAGACCCCACCCGGTTCCGCCGATCATGGTCGGCGGCTCCGGCGAAAAGTATCTCCTGCGGGTGGTGGCTCAGCACGCCGACTGGTGGAACTACAACTTCCGAGGTCGGGAGGACTATGCCCGCAAGCAGGAAGTGCTCAAGCGTCACTGCCGGGACGTCGGCCGGGACTACGCCGAGATCAAGCAAATCGTCCGCGTCGGCATCCTGATCGCCGAGACGGAGCGAGAGGCCGAGCGGCTGAAAGGACAGCCCCACGTCCGGCCCGTGGACGAGGGCGACCTGGTCGGGACGCCGGCCCAGGTGATCGAGACCCTAAGGGGGGCGATAGCGCAAGGGGCCGACCGGCTCAGCGTGCACTTTGCCGATTCCCCTCGTCCGGAAGGGACCTACCTTTTCACCGCGACGGTCTTGCCTCATCTCTAACCGACGATCGGGCAACGGCAGGTTATTGTTGGTTTTCCAGTCGTTTGGCTGGGCCGCCATGAGCGACAGGGCCCCGAGGGGGATCAGACTGGGAGGTGAGTTTAGGAAATGAGCAGGCGAAGATTATGAGGGTGGATTTCGCCAGCCAGTGAGGTCAGCCCGCAATCGGTGTCAGGCGGAAGATACGACCGAGCTTTCCCGCTGCCTTGAGATCTCCTCGTCGCAGCGCCTCGCGCACCTCATCCAACTTCTGGGCATGCTCGACCGATAGGTAGGGTGCCCATCCTTCCGGCGAGTGGAACAGCTCAACCTGCACCTCGGCGACGTACTCGCCCTCGTGCACGAGCTTACTCTGCCGTCTGCTGGTTGGGAATGTTCGGCTCATGGCAGAATATAATCATTCAGGCCCATAATTATCAACACGATTCTGAGGGCGGGTTGAATGATCATCCTCGCCTCATCCCGCTGATTATCTATTCGACTCACAGCGGCCATCCAAGAGAACGAGATCGGTGAGTCTGCAATTATCACTGAGCGGGGGAATCGGTCTAACCGCCACCCCTGTCCAACCCCGCCAGCCGGTTCGCAAGGGGGTCGTGGTCACCGACAACGACCAGCGGGAAACGGCGTGACAGAAGATCCACTCCGTCTACGGTACCAGTGGCCGTGCCTCGTGCCCTGACCGTCGCCCGGCTGGCGGGAGGAGAAGCCGATAGACCCGGCGGCGCGCCCCGACACCATAAGTTGTCTCAGAACCAACGGGTTCCCTAATCACAGTGCCCAGATTCGGTCTGCTTGGGGAGCCGGAGGAAACTCGAACGGGGCACACGATTTCCGTAAGCGACCGCCCTGCTCCATTCTAGGCGTGCCTCGACTCGAAGCTGACATTTGACACCCGCACCCTCACGCTTCCGAAACTCCCAACCTCCTGTGCCGACTTATCGGCACTTGCGGGTGTTCTGGAGCGAGAACTCGCACCACTTTCGCTCTTCGGTCGCCAGTTCGGTCGGTCACCATGGGAGTGGGTGGCCGGTTGTACCGTTATAGTGCTGGTGGTAGACTACGACCTGAGGCCTATTCGGGAGGGAAGAGCAGCATGAAAGTCCTCTTGATCTCTGCCAACACTGAACGGCTCAACATGCCGACGATACCCCTCGGGCTCGCTTGCGTGGCTGCAGCCGCGAGACGAGCCGGTCACGACTGCTCCTTTCTCGACCTCCTCCAGGAGGCAAGCCTGCGCGACGCCGTGCAAGCTCGCATCATCGCCTTCTGTCCCGATGTGATCGGCATCTCCGTGCGCAACATCGACGACCAGAACATGCAAAATCCTCGCTTCCTCCTCGACCAGACGCGAACAGTCATCGAGACATGCCGCGCAACCTCCTCAGCGCCGATCGTGCTGGGTGGGGCGGGCTACAGCCTCTTCCCCGACGCCGTGCTCGCCTATCTCCGGGCCGACTACGGGGTCGCGGGCGATGGCGAGGACGTCTTTCCAGCCTTGCTCGATTGCCTGGCCCGCCAGGCGGATCCTCGCACCCTTCCCGGGGTTCACGCGGCCGGAATCCCCCAGGCATTGGAACCCACGTTTGCCGCGGCGCTCGACGCGCTGCCTTCACCCGACGAGAGCTTGTGGGCCGCCCTGGATCCCTCGGCGCCCGATCTCTGGGTCCCCGTCCAAAGCCGCCGCGGCTGCCCCAATGATTGCTCCTACTGCGCGACCTTTCGCATTCAGGGGCGTCGGATCCGCTCGCGGTCACCCCGGGCGATCGCCGAGCACATCGCTCGCCTGGCCGCGCGAGGCTTTCAGCGATTCTACTTCGTGGACAACTCCTTCAATATCCCGGAGCCCCATGCGCTCGAACTCTGCGACCATCTGTGCGCGCTCCAGCCCAAGGTGAGGTGGCGCTGTATTCTCTATCCGCATCGGGTGGAAGACAAGCTCGTGCGCGCCATGGCGGACGCCGGCTGCGTCGAGGCGGCCCTCGGATTTGAGAGCGGCTCGGCGCCGGTCTTGCAAGCCATGAACAAGCGCTTCCATGCGCAGGACGTCCGGCAAGCCTCCTGGCTCCTTGCCAGACATGGCATTCGGCGAATCGGCTTCCTCCTCCTTGGGGGGCCCGGAGAGACGCGCGACTCCGTCGAAGAGAGTCTGCGGTTTGCCCGGTCGCTTGACCTGGACCAGTTGCGCGTCACGATTGGCATCCGCATCTATCCGGGCACGCCCCTGGCCCAACGCGCTGCTGCCGAAGGCCGCATAGCACCAGACGACAACCTTCTGCGGCCGCGATTCTACCTGGCGCCCGGCCTCGAGCCGTGGATCTACGAACGAGTCTCACCGGGCCTCATGACTCTCGTGCACGGAAAAGGGTAAGGCCCTTTCCCGTCAAACCTTGCGGAAACCGCGTGGACTTGCGACGCCAACGGGAGAGCTGTCATCGAGCTGGCCCCTCAACCGTGTCCAGAGAGGTGATCGAAACCGAGATTTGGGAAAGCTTCTTGCCTCCAAGGACGGCCTCAGCCTCTGCGTAGCGCCTTGGGTGCAGGGCATGGACGAGGCAAGCGGGCGAGCATGTTGAGCGCTCCGGGTGTGGACCACCGAAGGCCGATCTGCTTGAGGCGGAGGGGCATCCAACTCCAGATGCTCTCCAGCCGGTCAGTAGAGAGCGGGAGCATCTGGACAGTGGTGAGGAGGTGACGGAGCGAGGCCAGCCCGTCCTCGATGAGGCCCAGGAGGTAGCGCCGGGTATGCGGGAAGTCGGCTTCCGGGAGCTTGCGCTTGAGCGCGAGGGAGGTCCGCTCGGAGGCGTCGAGGAGCTCCTGGATAGCCGCCTTGTCCGCGGCCGCCAAGAGGGGCGGCTCGGCCTAGCAGAGGTGGAGCCCCGGGCTCCGCGTGGAGGCCGCCTTGATGGGCTCTCGGTCGGCCGCCCTGAGGGGTGGGTGTCTCGCCCGTAGCCGAGGGAGGGCGGGGCCTGACCGCAAACGGTGGACCGGGCACATCGAAGACCTGTACTCCGTTCGTGCAGGCAATGTCCTCGAGAGCACACCGGCCCAAATCTGAAAAACGCCTTCCCGGAACTGTCAAACTCTGGGAGTCCTCCGGCAGAGCCGGGGGTTTACCCAACGGAATTAACGCATTCCACATGCCAGCCAATGGTCCCTGCCGGCCAGTTGCCGAAGACGCGACGCGACTTCGGGTTCGGGCGACACGCGTGAAAGATCTCCACCGGCGATCGTGTGGAGAGTGCTACATCTGGGATGATCCCTGTACGATTTGGGGACCTCCATCATTCCGACGGAACCTGGGGAACCTTGGAGAACGAAGGGACCCCGGTTAGCGCAGCCGACCAAACAGGTTGCAGATTCGAGTTGACATGGAACACGATCTGAGTTAGGAAATACACACTATCCAAGTCTATCTGCCTGTATCGTCCGTACCGAATGCATCCTGAAGAAGTCGTCCGCCACGATGCCTAGGTCAAGTCCTGAGAGGATGGAGTGACACTGGTGGTGGGACGGCTCGCGGGATCCGGGTTCGCCCGCAAACGGGGAGTGCTCGAAGTGAAGAGGGTGCGCCTGTCGGGGGCCGCACGCCGTCAGCAGATCATCGAGGTGGCGGCGGACCTGTTTTCGCGCAAGGGCTTCGGCGGGACCACCACCAAGCAGGTGGCCCAGGCAATCGGCGTGAGCGAGACGACCATCTTCAAGCACTTCGCGAGCAAAGAGGAGCTCTACGCGGCCATCATCGAGGCCAAGGCCCACACGGAGGAGATCCTGGGCAGCGTGACACCGGTCGCCAGCCAGCAGGATGACGCGGGGCTCCTGCGCTCCCTCGCCCGCCAGATGATCGCCCGGGTCCAGCGGGACCCGGCCCTCATGCGTCTGCTCCTCTTCAGCGCCCTGGAAGGCCATTCGCTCTCCGACCTGTTCTTCCGCTCCCACATGCAGCGGATCGACGACTTCCTGGGCCGCTACATCGCCGACCGCGTGGCCGCCGGAGCCTTCCGGCCCGTGGACCCGACCCAGGCCGCCTGGAACTTCATCGGCATGGTGACCCACCACATCCTGCTCCGCGAGCTGTTCGGGCAGAAGCCCCTGCCCCACCTGACGGTCGACCAAATCATCGAGGAGATCGTGAGCCTGTTCCTGGAGGGCGTGCGTGCATCTCTGAGACCTCCCCCATAGGTAGTCTCGCTTCTCGATGCGCCGCGGCTTCTGCGCGCGAATGTTACGTGGGTGGCGGCCACTGTGGGTCTCGTCCGCTTGGCCTCCGCCTGCGAGAGGGCAGACCCAGAGGGAAGGAGAGTCCGGCAATGGCATGTGGACAGAGAAGGAGGGCGTTCTGCCGCATGGGAGTTGTCCTGCTCGTCGGCACGCCGCTGCTGTTGCTCGCGGGATGCAAGGAGAAGCAGACGGGGGCAGCCCCGTCGCCACCCATCGTCGAAGTCGCGGAGGTCATCCAGCAGGACGTTCCGGTGTATGCGGAATGGGTCGCGTCGACGGATGGCATGGTGAATGCGACGATCCGCGCCCAGGTCCAGGGCTACCTCATCCGGCAGAACTACAAGGAGGGGGATTTCATCAAGAAGGGGCAGGTCCTCTTCGAGATCGACCCGCGGCCCTTCCAGGCCACCCTGGACCAGGCCACCGCGACCCTCACCCAGGCCCAAGCCGCCCTGGCTCAATCCCGGGCCACCCTGAAGCAAGCCCAGGCCGAGGTGGCGCGGCAGGAGGCCCTGTGGGCCAACGCCAAGGCAACGTTCACGCGGATCAAGCAGCTCACAGACGAGGGGGTGGTGAGCCAGAAGGACCTGGATGACGCGACCGGCGCGGAGCAATCGACCCGGGCTGCCGTCGCCGCGGCCCAGGCCGCGGTGGGCGCAGCCCAGGCTTCCATCGGCGTCAATCAGGCCGCAGTGGGCGCGGCGCAGGCCGCGGTGAACAAGGCCGAGCTGGACCTGGGCTTCACCAAGATCCTGTCCCCCATCGACGGCATCGCCGGTATTGCCAAGGCCCAGATCGGCAACTTGGTCGGCCCCGGGAGCCAGGAGGAGCTGACCACCGTGTCCACCGTCGATCCGATCAAGGTGTACATTCCCCTGAGCGAGCAGGAATACCTGAAGCAGGCGCAGCAGGGGAAGGGGGGGACGCCGTACGGGCCGGTCGAACTGATCCTCGCCGATGGGAGCGTCCATCCGTACCCCGGGCGCTTCGCGTTTGCCGACCGGCAGGTCGATGTTCAGACGGGCACGATCAAGGTCGCTGTCCTCTTCTCCAATCCGCGCAACCTCCTCCGCCCCGGCCAGTTCGCCCGAGTGCGCGCCCAGCGCGCCATCAAGCGCGGCGCCCTCCTGGTGCCCCAGCGCGCGGTCACGGAACTCCAGGGCAGCTATCAAGTAGCCGTGGTGGGGTCCGATAACAAGATCGATGTGCGGCCGGTCAAAGTCGCCGAACGGGTCGACAGCCTCTGGGTGATCGAGGAGGGGCTGAAGCCCGGGGACCGGGTCGTGGCGGAAGGCGCTCAGAAGGTCACCCAGGGCACCCTTGTGAATCCCACACCGTACGGCGCCCCGCCTCCGCCCAGGGCTGGCGTACCCGCTGAATCAACCATCGCTCGCTAATCCCATCCAAGGCTGAGGAGAGGCAGAGCGCCCCATGTCCAAATTTTTCGTCCGTCGCCCCATCGTCGCCATGGTCATCTCCATGATCTTTGTCATCCTGGGCCTAGCCGCGATGGCGCGGCTGCCGGTGGCGCAGTTCCCGGACATCGTCCCGCCGGAGATTCAGATCCAGACCACCTACGTCGGCGCCGATGCGGAGACCCTCGAGCAGTCCGTCGCCACCCCCATCGAGCAGCAGATGAGCGGGGTGGACAACATGAACTACATGTATACGCTGAGCTCCAGCAACGGCGTCATGCGGATGTTCGTGAACTTCGACGTGAAGACTGACCCGAACACCGACATGGTCTTCGCCCAGATGCGGCAGACCCAGGCCCAGTCCCAGCTCCCTGCGGACGTCCGGAATTACGGGATCACGGTCAAGAAATCTCCGGCCGCCCCGCTCATGGTCATGGCCCTGTACTCCCCCAGGGGGACCCACGACGCCACCTTCCTGGCGAACTACGCCTACATCAATCTCAGTGACCAGCTCCTGCGGCTGCCCGGCATCTCCAACGTGAACATCTTCGGCGCGGGCCAGTATGCCATCCGCATCTGGGTGCGGCCCGACACCCTGGCCAAGCTCCGCCTCACGGTCCCAGACATCATCGCCGCCGTCCAGACGCAGAACACCGTCAACCCGGCCGGCCAGATCGGCAGCGAGCCCGTCCCGCCCGGGCAGGAATTCACGTACGCGGTGCGCACCCAGGGTCGGCTCGCCTCCCCCGAGGAGTTCGGCCAGATCGTCGTCCGCGCCAACCCCGACGGCTCCATCGTCCGCCTCAAGGACGTGGCCCGCATCGAACTGGGGACCCAGGATTACACCCTCAAGGGTCGGCATGTGGGGGAGCCGGCGGCCGTGATCGCCGTCTACCAGACCCCGGGCTCGAATGCCCTCGACGCGGCCAACGCCGTCAAGCGACTGATGCGAGAGGCCAAGGGACGATTTCCCTCCGATCTCGACTACGTCATCGGCCTCGATACAACCCGGGCCATCACGGAGGGCATCAGGGAGATCGTCAAGACGCTCGTCGCCGCCCTGGTCCTCGTCATCCTCGTGGTCTTCGTCTTCCTGCAGGGCTGGCGGGCGACGCTCATTCCGACCTGCGCCGTGCCAGTGTCCCTCATTGGCACCTTTGCCGTCTTTCCCCTGCTCGGCTTCTCGATCAACACGCTGTCCCTCTTCGGCTTGGTGCTGGCCATCGGCTTGGTGGTCGACGATGCCATTGTCGTCGTGGAGGCGGTGGAGCATCACATCGAGCAGGGGCTGGACCCGAAGGCGGCGACGCTCAAGGCGATGGAGCAGGTGTCCGGACCGGTGGCAGCCATCGCCCTGATCCTCGCGGCGGTCTTTATTCCCACCATCTTCATCCCGGGGATTACCGGCCGGCTCTATCAGCAGTTCGCCGTGACCATCGCCATCTCGGTCCTCATCTCGGCCTTCAATGCCTTGACCTTGAGTCCGGCACTCTGCGCCCTGGTCCTGCGGCCCCGGCAAGCGGCGCGGGGGCCCTTGGGTGCCTTTTTCACAGGGTTCAACCGGGTCTTCGGCCATGCCAGGAACGGGTATGTCGGGCTCTGCGGCCGCCTGATCCGCGCGAGCGCTCTCAGCCTGCTCTTCCTGGTGGGCATCGCGGCCCTGGCGGGCTGGCTCGGCAAGGGCATCCCCACGGGGTTCCTGCCGGAGGAAGACCAAGGGTACCTCTTCGTGAACGTCTCCCTCCCCGACGCGGCCTCGCTCCAGCGGACGGAGGCGACCTGCCGGATCATCGACGAGGTCCTCCGGAAGACGCCGGGCGTTGCGCACTTCGAGACGGCCGTGGGCTTCAGCCTGGTGAGCCTCAATCAGAATCCGTCCAGCGCCTTCTACTTCGTGACCCTGAAGGAATGGAAGGACCGGAAGAGGCCCGAGGAGCAGCTCCCGGCCATCCTGGCGCATTTGAATCGGGAGTTGGCCAAGGTCCCCCAGGCCGCAGCGTTTGCCCTTCCCCCCCCGGCCATCCAGGGCATCGGCACCTCGGGCGGCGTCACCCTTGTTTTGGAGGATCGGGCCGGCAGGGACATCGGCTTCCTATCCGAGAACGTCCAGCGGTTCCTCGAGGCGGCACGCAAGCGGCCCGAGTTGGCCCGCGTGGCCACCACCCTGCAACCGGCGGTCCCCCAGGTCTTCGTGAAGGTGGACCGGGACAAGGTCCTCAAGCAGGGTGTGGACCTCGGTCAGGTGTACCAGACGCTGCAGACCTTCATGGGCGGGTACTTCACCAACTACTTCAACCGGTTCGGCCGCCAGTGGCAGGTGTACGTCCAGGCCGAGGGCGACTACCGGACCAAGGCCGAGAACGTCGGGCAGTTCCAGGTCCAGAACAATCGGGGCGATCCGGTGCCGCTCTCGGCGGTGACGACGGTGGAGTCCCGACTGGGTCCGGATTTCACGATGCGGTTCAATCTCTATCGCTCCGCGCAGATCAATGCCATGGGGGCGCCCGGGTACAGCTCTGCTCAGGCGATGCGCGCCCTGGAGGCGGTCTTCCACGAGACCATGCCGCGCGAGATGGGCTTCGATTACCTCGGCATGAGCTTCCAGGAGAAGAAGGCGCAGGAAGGCGTGCCGGTGACCGTGATCTTCGGCTTCTCCCTGCTCTGCGTCTTCCTCATCCTGGCCGCGCTCTATGAAAGCTGGTCCCTCCCCCTGAGCGTCCTCCTCACCACGCCGGTCGCCGTCTTGGGTGCCCTGGGCGCGATCTGGCTGCGAGGCCAGGTCAACAACGTCTATGCCCAGATCGGCCTCATCGTGCTCATTGGCCTCTCCGCGAAAAACGCCATCTTGATCGTGGAGTTCGCCAAGCGGGAATCCGAAGGGGGACGGCCGCTCGTCGAGGCCGCCCTGGCCGGGGCGCGCCTCCGCCTCCGGCCCATCCTCATGACCTCCTTTGCCTTCATCCTGGGTGTGCTTCCCCTGGCCTTGTCCACCGGAGCCGGCGCCATCGCCCGGCAGATCATGGGGACCGCCGTCCTGGGCGGCACGGCTGCGGCATCCGCGATCGCCATCTTCCTCATCCCGGTGACGTTTTACGTCGTGGCGAGACTCGCCCGTCGCGGCGAGAAGGGGGAGCCAGCAGGTATACCCGGAGGAGGAGACCCGGCGTAACGCCAGGCCCGTGGCCTCCCTGGGCATGCGTGCACTGTCCGGCTGCAGGACCGGCGGTCCGTGGCCGGTGGACCGGTGCCTGGCGACGGTGAAAGATGGTCTCCGCCCCTCGGGCGGGACTCGCGACGAGCCAGAGGGGGCCTGCCAGCGGCCCACCGAGCAGGCTGACCCTCATCCTGCGAGCAGCCGATCGGCCCATCACCCCCCTTGAATGGACCAAGCTCATCTACGAGAGTGCCTCGGCGCGAGAGAAGCTGCCCTTCGGCGCCCCCGGATCTTCTCTCCCGATAGCCGCCTCTCCCGCGCCTCACGAGTTTTGTGACCCCTCGCCCAAATTCAGGGACTTCCCCGACCGCGTGCACGTTTCATGCTCCGTGCTCCGCGTCCTTGCTGCGCAGGCTCTCGGCCCCAGACTGCCCCTCGACCTGCATCCGGGATTAGCCATACAGTGGGGAGCAGGCGCGGCTGGCTGGCGCTGCCCATGTCCTCCACGCTGGCCGGGAATCTCACGCTCCTCGGCTCCATTGCCAACTTGATTGTTGTGGAACGCGCCCGCCACACCGTAAAGATCTCCTTTACCGAGTACCTGAAGGTGGGCGTGCCCTGACGATCCTCAGCATTCTCGTGGGCGTACTGCTGTTGAGGCTGTGGTAGGCGGATTGCTGCCCGTGGGGCCTTCCACAGAGTCCTGACTGGAGCATCATGATAATAGGCCCCCTGCTCCAGGCTTCAGGCGAACGACACTTGCTCCTGCCAGTGCCCAGATTTGCCCTGCTTGGGGAGCCATGCTGGCCTCGAACTGAGGGCCTCGCCTTCAGTGGCCAAAATTATCCTCTCGTATTTTAGTCGCACTCAGTTTTCCGCTGCTCCCGTCGGTGTAACCACATGCCAGAAATAGGGAAGACGTGACCCGAGCTGAAACTCGGGATTTGGCGGCGGACCGCAAAAGGAGGCAGCCCATACAGTATTTTCAGCCCCCGGTGTTACTGCGACGGGGGGCGTTCGTGGTTGACAGGCCGTGAGCCCGGCGATACTGTTCCACCGACGGTTCGCCCGAGTTCTCTCCTGCAATCCAGGGGGGTCTTCTGCGGAAATCAGATAAGATCCCGACAGGCGGGGCGCTATTCACGCAACTACCTAAGAGGCAAGTTCCTGCGGGAATTTCATGACTGGGGGCTTATCTGGGCCCAATGCCAGATACTGCAGAGGATTTTTAGGCCAGCGGGCGCGGCGAACAACTCAGGGAGGAGGGAAACCCATGGACTGCGCCCGGTGGGCTAAAGGTCTGTTGGACAAAACCGCGGGGCCGGGGCGGCGGTATGGGGATTGAATGGCTGCTCGTCCCAGTGGTCTCCAGTAAAAAAATACTCGGCTAGCCGGGATTCGGGAAGGTACACCCAGGGAGGAGATTGGCTTTTCGCCCGGCTGATACCTTCGAGGTACCCCAAGTCCGAAACAGCTCTTGGAGGAGAATTCAATGGCAAGTGAAGTAAAGGCTGCAATGGCAAGTGACGTGACAGGAGTCCTCGCCCGATTTGCGGCAACATTGGAGTATGACAAGATCCCGCGGCGCGTTCGCGAGTACTGCAAGGATCTGCTGCTGGATACCTTGGCATGTGCTTTGGCCGGACACCAGGGCGAGGAAACCCATCAGGTTGCTGCGCTGGCATCAGGACTGGCGCAATCAAAGGAGAGCAGCATCATCGGCGGGGATTGTCTCTCGCTGGCCGGCGCAACCCTGTTGAACGCCTACCTGATCACCGCTGTTACCATGTGCGACGTCCATCGCCCCACTCTCACGCACATCACCCCGGAAGTGGTTCCTCCCGCCCTGGCCATTGCGGAGCGGGACTCATTGTCCGGTCGTGACCTGCTGGTTGCCTTGGCCGCCGGATTCGAGACCACGACCCGGGTTGGGCTCGGGCTGGATTACCCGGCATTTCGCGAGCGTGGCTTCCATGGACCCGGCGTCATCGGTCCGTTTGGAGCCGCTGCTGCGGTGGGCCGCCTGCTCGGCTTTGACTCCGAAACCATGGCGGTCGCCTTTGGTCTGGCGGGCAGCCAGGCTGGAGGAACCTATGCCGCGTGGAGGACCCCGACGGTCAAATTCCACCAGTGCCGTGGCGCGCTCTCGGGACTGATGGCGGCATTGCTGGCTCAGCAACAGTTCGTGGCCACCCGTCAGTTTCTTACCTTCCCGGACGGTGGCCTGTACAACAGCTATTCCAATGGGGGGAAGCCCGAAGCGGTCACCGAAGGGCTCGGCGATCGGTGGGAACTCGAGCAAATCGCCCTGCGCTTGTGGCCTTCAGCATCGACCATCCAGGGGTTGATCACGGCAATGTTCGAGCTGGTGGAGAAACACGGAGCGAGCCCCGATCAGACCAGGAACGTGCGCATCTCCCTGGGCAAAACGGCATTCGATATGCACAGTGGCTTCGCCAACTACAAGGGGAAATTCCAGGCGCTCCTCTCTTCCCACTATGCGGCAGCCGTAATCCTGCATGATCGCGAGCTGTCGCTGGCGCAGTTCGAGCCGGCGCGGTACAACGATCCCAAGCTGGCCCGGTTCGCGTTGGAGCGAGTGGAGGTGAAATTCGATCCCGCCATCGTCGGCACCCAGGCTCTGGTGGAAATCGAAAGAATGGACGCTTCAAACATTACCGTCCGCTGTGAGCACTCGAAAGGATCGCCGGAGAATCCTCTCTCGCGCGCACAAATCGAGGCTAAGTTCCGAACCTATGCCAAGACTCGCCTTTCGGAAGCCCGCGTTGAGGAAGTTCTCGGTTTTGTGTCGCGGCTGGAGGAACTTCCGTCGGCCGGAAGATTAATGAATGTTTTGAAGTCCTCTTCGGTCTGACCCGATCTCGCCGAGGCAACGATCCGCCTCGTCGGGATGCGATGTGACCTTCTCCCGGCGAGGCTCCCTATTCGGCACCCCAATGTGAAAATCGCTCGGGTGTGAACCGAAGTGGAATGGAGGGAACCAAATGAACCCAGGTATCGCATCTGCCCTTGAAACGCAGGCCACAGCCGGAGCTGCTTCCGGGAAGAAAACCAATGTCCGCTGGCTGGTTCTCGTGTTGTTGTGCCTGATGTATCTGGTCACCTACCTCGACCGGGCGTGCATTTCCGTCGTCGCTCCCGTCATCTCCAAAGAGTTCGGTTTCAGCAAACTCCAGATGGGCCTGATTTTCAGCGCGTTTGCTTGGGCCTATTCTTTGGGTCAGATACCAGGCGGATGGCTGGGCGACCGCTTCGGCCCGAGAAGAGTGCTCCCGAGCATGGTGTTATTCTGGTCGGCCATGACGATGGCGACAGCCCGGGGATTTAGCTTCGTATCGTTTTTGGTCATACGGTTCATCTTCGGCTTGGGGGAAGCGGGAGCAAATCCCACCTCGACCCGCGCCGTCCAGCATTGGTATCCCAAATCCGAACGCGGCGTGGTTAGCGGCCTGATGCATAGCTTCGTTAATTTCAGCACTTCGCTCGTCCCGCCGGTCGTGGTGGTGATCATGCAAGCCTGGGGCTGGCGGAGCGTCTTCTATGTCTTCGGAATGGTCGGCGTGCTGTGGGCGATTACCTACTGGCTGGTGTACCGCGATCGGCCGGAGCAGCATAGCGGCGTGAACGAAGCCGAACTGGCCCACATCCGTGAACGCTCGGCAGACGGAACCGTCAACGTCGTCAAGGAAGAAGCGAAAACACAGGTTCCGTGGGGCATCATTTTGCGCTCGCCCAACACCTGGTTCTTGTCGGCCGCCTGGGCCTGTTACGTCTACAACGCGTACTTCTTCTTTTTCTGGCTGCCCTCTTATTTGGTAGAGCATCATCACGTTTCCATGCAGAAAATGGGATTTCTGGCCGCCCTGCCTTTGTTTGCCGGCGGACTCGGCGGAGTGGCCGGTGGCGCTCTTACCGACTTCTTTTACAAGAGAACCGGCAATCTCAGGAACGCGCGGCGTTATGTCTGCATCATGTCGATGCTGGGCTCCGCAGCATTCCTGGCGCCATCAGCCGTGCTGCAAAACCCGGTAGCCGTAAGCTGGTGCATGGCCGGGACGGTGTTCTTTCTGGCAACGGTTATGGGTCCCACGTGGGCCGTGGCCATGGATATCGGCAAGGATTACAGCGGCTCGGTCTCTGGGGTGATGAACATGGTGGGCAACTCGGCCGGCGCGGTTTCCCCAATCGTCTTTGGATATCTTGCCGAGAGAGGCATGTGGATCGCCCCGTTCGCGATCGCTATCGGCGTGCTGCTGGCCGGCGTCTTCATTTGGATCTTCCTCGTCAATCCCGAGAGGTCCGTAGTGGAAAGGGCGCAACCAGCACTTTGAAGTTCTTACAAGATGAATTCGCAATCCCGTTTTTCTCTTTTTTCTACAGAGTATGTAGAAGAATCTCATGACGTTGTTCTGCCCACGATGCTTCGAGACAAACGGTTCTCGAAATGAGTGAGCGCCTCCATGGGTAAGTCAGGCCGCCGAATGGCGGGCGGCGTAGTAGGTCTCCCAGGCGTCCTGGCGCCGGGAGCGAGCCATCTGGAGTCTCCGTCGACGCTTGGTGAAGCAGGCCGCGGGATCCCCACGGTAGTACGTCAGGGGCGTGAGGTACCCCAGGGCGCTGTGGAGGCGGACGGTGTTGTAAGTCGTCACCCAGCGGGCAATCAGGGCCTTGGCCGCGGGGTAGTCGGCGGGCTGGTGGTACCGCCAGCCTTCCTCCCGGAACGTGCGGTGGTAGCGTTCCACGGTCCCATTCGACTGGGGATGGTGCACCCGGGTCCGGATCTGCGTCAAGCTCTCGGCCTTGAGCACAAGCATGAAGTCCCGGTTGACGAACTCCGAGCCGTTGTCGCTGACCACCTCGGGCGTCGCCCCCGGGGTCCGGTCGAGGGCTTCCCGAAGGACCAGCGCCATGGCGCTCCCCGTGAGCGTCCAGCAGAGGTCCCAGGCCACGAGGTAACGGCTGTAGGCATCGATCAGCGTCACCAAGAAGTACCACCGCCCCAGGATCCAGAGGTACAGCACGTCGATGTGCCAGCGCTGGTCGGGCCGAGTGGCTGCGGGTGGACGCCGCAGGGTCGTGTCCTCCGCGGGCGGCCGATACAGGCGGCCGGCCGCCCGGAGGATGTCGTACACCGCCGAGGGCGAGGCCGCGACCAGGCTCGCGTCCACCATCTGCCACGCCAGGCGCCGATAGCCCACGCCGGGATGCGCTGCTGCGTACTGCACGATGGCCTCCCGTTCGCTGGGGAGCAACTGCGTCAGCCGTGGGGGCCGAGGGGGCCGATCGGCCAGGCAGTGCCCCCGCGCCCGGCGCTGCCAGGCGTAGTACACCGCGCGGGGCAGCATCAGGGCCCGGAGGACCCGATCGATCGACCAGCCACTCCGTGTTTGGGTCTGCTGGACGAGCGCCAGGACCTCAGCTTTGCCCGGCGCCGAGGTGCGGCTCGTCTCGCCCAGCCTCAGCCGTTTTTTCGGAGCTCCAGGTTCTCCGCCGTGATTTCGGCGATCACCGCGCGGAGGCGGTCCCGCTCCGCCTGGAGCCGTTCCAGTTGAGCCTGGGCCTTGGGCTGCCCCTTGCGGCCGGGCGGTTGACTCAGGGCGACTTTGGCGGCCTGCCGGGCGGTTTCGCGCCAGCCGTAGAACTGGCTGGTGCTGATCCCGTGCCGCCGGCAGAGGTCGGCGATCTGGACGCCGGGTTGTTGCGCTTCTTCGAGAATGCGGAGCTTCTCCTCGACAGTCAGGCGGCGACGCTTCGTGGTCTCGGACATGGCCTCCCTCCTAAGTGGGGTGCGAGTGTAGCACACTCGAGCCCACCGGCTGGGAGGCACTCACTCAATTCCAGGCCCGATTGTCTCCAAATGGCGGGAGCAGTACAACGTCGTAGTCACAGATCTGAACTTTCTCGATTAATATCAGTGAGCTACCGGCACATTTCCCAAGAGAACTCGCCCCACCTATGAGCGGAGGCGCACCGCATGGACCTGTTCGAGGAGCTCGTTCTCGGTTACCTGGCCAAAGACCCCTATATCTTCGTGAGCCCTCAGTACTCGATCAAAGCCGAGGACGGTTCCGACTGGAGCTGCCCCGACCTTGTCGCGCTCGACTTCAGGACGCCGGCCGTCTACGTCGTTGAAGTCTCCAGCGCGTCCAATGTGAAGCGTCTTGCTGAGAAGGTCGCTGACTTGGAGAACCAGTGGGTTCAGAAGCTAAAGGCCCAGCTTCTGCGCCATAAGGTGGTGGACAAGGACTGGCCGGTCGTCGTCGGGGTGTTTATTCGAAAAAACTGCAAGGAGCAGTTCTCCAAGATCGTCGATGACCGCCCAGATGTTCATGTTGAGTATTTGGAGGATATCCCGTTCCCATAGCTCTGGAAATGGGAGTGATCACCGGCTCGCCCCTCCAACTCAATACCTCACTCGCCCCCGTCAACCCCCTCATCCATGAGGCCGCTCATGCCTTCCAGCACGCGCTGACGGGCCTCCCGCCCTACGCTGGGAGCCCCATTTGGTTTGCGGAGGGGCTGGCGAGGTATTGCGAGCGGCATTTCGTACGAAACTCCCCCTTCCCAACGGCGATCGCGCCTCAACGGGTCCTGTCGCCCTTGGATGCGAACCCCTACGAAAATGGTTACCAGGCGATTGACTATCTCATCGCCCGGGCGGGAATGGGGTCGATTGCGAAATTGTTTGGACGAATCGCCAATGGGGTGCCGTTCGCCCAGGCCTTCACGCAGACCTATGGCCTGACGATTCCGGAACTCCAAGCCGCCCTCAGAAATCGGTAGGAGAGGAGCGCGGCGAGGGTGAGCGAACGTGCTGCTTCCCGTTCAACCGAAACGGGGATACACGTGCTGCGACAGCTAGCCTCAATCCGAAAATAAAATGCGTGTCTCGCGTTGAATAGGGTGGAACAAAAGGGCCTCCTGTGTAGATTGTATAGAGAGTGCCGCCAAGCAACTCTCTCACACAGGAGGCCCCTATCG
>Ga0187865_1001064_pt1 | contig 34039 bp, 33 predicted proteins | sample June2016WEW_11_1_2_FD_132989 | JGI IMG/M metagenome (GOLD analysis project Ga0187865, IMG submission 132989) | Peatland microbial communities from SPRUCE experiment site at the Marcell Experimental Forest, Minnesota, USA - June2016WEW_11_100 | ecosystem: Environmental > Terrestrial > Soil >...
AATACAAGGGAAATTGTCATATTTACATGGGTACATATACCACAGTCTGTGGAATCCCTTCTGGCCGAGGAGTCAATGAGTTAGATCAACTCACAAGACAGTTGCACAGGGGTAAGATCCGTCGGGCGAGAATCTGGCGGCGATGCGGTCCACAATCTGGTCGATGGCAGATTGGGCGGTCATCTGATTCTGATTGGCTACTTCACCAGCGCGGCCGATTTCCCCGCGAACTCCAGCACCCACGTCGGGAAGATCCCCAGCAGCAGCGTGCCGAGCGCCGGAAGGATCAGCGCGGCCCGCAATCCCGGCGTCAGCGGCTCGGCGTTTTCGACGGCTTCGCCCGGCTCGCGCATGTACATCATCACCAGGATGCGCAGATAGTAGTACGCCGCCACCGCGCTGTTGAGCAGGCCCAGAACGGTCAGCCAGACCAGGTGCGATTCCAGCGCCGCCTTGAAGATGTAGAACTTGCCGAAGAAGCCTCCGGTCAGCGGCACGCCGATCAGCGAGAGCAGGAAAATCGAAAGCATGGCTGCGGTCAGCGGCTGCTTCTGGCCCAGGCCGGAGAAGTCCTCGATGTTCTGGTACCGCTCGCCGCGGCCCGAGAGATGGCTCACCGCCGCGAACGCCCCGATGTTCATGAGCGCGTACGCCGCCAGGTAGAACATGGCCGCCGCCGTGCCCACCTGCGAGCGCGCCGTCAGCGCCACCAGCACGTATCCGGCGTGCGCAATCGAGCTGTAGGCCAGCATGCGCTTGATGTTGGTTTGCAGCAGCGCCGCGAAGTTTCCGATGGTCATCGAGAGCAGCGCCGAGAACCATACCAGCGGCTCCCACCCGCTGCCGATCGGCTCGAACGTGGTCATGAAGATCCGCAGGAACACCGCGAACGCCGCGGCCTTGGGACCGGCTGAAAGAAACGCGGTCACCGGCGTGGGCGCCCCCTGGTACACATCCGGCGCCCACATCTGGAACGGCGCCGCCGACACCTTGAATCCGAGCCCTACAAACATGAGCGCCGCCGCCACCCCGATGACTACCGGCGCCGGCGCGGCGCCCCCGGGACCTTGCCCCAGGATGACGGCGCGCGCGGCGGTCAGGTTGACGCTGCCGGTGGCGCCGTAGATCAGAGCCACGCCGTACAGGAAGAAAGCCGTCGCGAACGATCCCAGCAGGAAATACTTCAGCGCGGCCTCGTTGGAGCGTTTGTCGTCGCGAAAATATCCGGCCAGCACGTAGCTGGCGATCGACGAAATCTCCAGGCCGATGAACACGATGATCAAGTCGTTGGCCGCCGCCATCAGGCACTGGCCGGCAATCGAAAAGATCAGCAGCGCATGATACTCGCTGGTCTCGGCGTCCTGCCGCGCCAGAAAGCGATAGGACGGCAGAATGGTCAGAATCCCCACCACCAGCACCAGCACGCGGAAGAACGTGGCGAAGCCGTCCACCATCAACATGCCGCCGAAAGCCGGGCCCGCCTGCGTGTACGCGTACACCGCCCCGCCGATGGCCGCGATCAGAGCCGCGATGCTCATGTGGCCGAAGGCGTGCGAAGAGCGCCGGTGGAGAATCGGGTCGAGCACCATCATCAGCGTGCCCATCACGGTGAGAATCGTCTCGGGCAGGAAGCGGATCAGGTCGGAGGCGTTGAACCCGAAACTAGCGGGCATCGGCGGCCTCCGCTGGCATCCGCGGCGGATGCTCCACTCGCACCTGGAATGGCACGTTCACCTGCGTCTGCTCCAGCACGCGCGCGGTGGTCCTGCTGACCGGCGGCAGGAACGTCTGCGAATAGACGCCCATCCACACCATCATCGCGATGAGCGGAATCACCACGGCCCATTCGCGCAGGTTGAGGTCGGCCACGCGCCGCCGCACCTCTTCCTTCACCTCGCCGTAGAACACCCGCTGGTACATCCAGAGCATGTAGCACGCCGAGAGGATCACGCCGATGGCGGCGTAGATGGCCCACCGGAAATTGGCGATGGCGGCGCCCTGGAGCACCAGAAACTCGCCCACGAAATTGTTCAGCATGGGCAGCCCGATGCTCGCCAGCGTGGTGACCAGGAACGCCGTCGCGAGCCACGGCGCCGCGGTCGCCACGCCGCCGTAATCGGAGATCTCGAGCGAATGGCGCCGTTCGTAGAGCAGTCCTACGAACACGAACAGAGCGCCCGTCGATATGCCGTGGTTCAGCATCTGGTAGACCGCGCCATCCAGGCCCATCTGCGTGAACGTGAAAATCCCCAGCACGACAAACCCGAGGTGGCTCACCGAAGAGTACGCCACCAGTTTCTTCATGTTGGGCTGCACCATCGCCACCAGCGCGCCGTAGATAATCCCGACGATCGCCAGCACCACGATCCATGGCGCGCAGGTTCGCGCCGCGCTGGGAAACAGCGGCAGGCAGAAGTGCAGGATTCCGTAAGTGCCCATCTTCAGCATCACCGAAGCCAGCATCACGGAGCCCGCCACCGGGGCTTCCACGTGCGCGTCCGGCAGCCACGTGTGCAGGGGGAAGATCGGGACTTTGATGGCGAACGCCGCGAAAAACGCCAGGAAGAGCAGCATCTGCTCGCCGGGAGCGAACGAAAGCCTGCCGCTCCAGATCATGTCCACGATGGCCGGGTAGCTGAACGTTTGCGCGCGGGTATAGAGGTAGATGATGGCCGCCAGCATCAGCACCGAGCCGGTCATGGTGAACAGAAAAAACTTCACCGCCGCGTAGATGCGCCGCTCGTGGCCCCAGATGCCGATCAGGAAGTACATGGGCACCAGCGAGACTTCCCAGAATACGTAGAACAGAAACAGGTCCTGCGCCAGGAACACGCCCACCAGCCCGAATTCGAGCAGCAGCAGAAACGCGTAGAACTCCTTCACGCGCTTCTGCACGGAGCGCCAGGAGATCAGCACGCAGATGGGCGTCAGGAACGTCGACAGCAGCACCAGCCACAGGCCCACGCCATCGGCCGCCACGTGGTAGTGAATGTTGGGCGTGGCGATCCACGGCACGTCCAGGGTGAGTTGCTCGCCCGGCGCGCCGCGGTCGAATACTATCGGCAAGGCCAGCGATGCCGCGAACGTCGCCAGCGAAATGGCGATGGCCCAGATCCGGCTGCCCCGCGGTGACGAACGCGGGACCAGCAGCGCGATCAGGAATCCCGCCAGCGGCAGCGCCAGAATGAGGGTCGGCAGGTTCATCGGAGGCCTCCCGCGATCCCCAACGCCACGATCAGCACCACCGAGCCGAACAGCACCCACGTGGCGTAACTGCGGATGTTGCCGGATTGCATCAGCCGCAGCACGCTGCCGATATTGCGGGCGCGCGCGCCAACTCCGTTCGCCGCGCCGTCGATCAGCCCCACGTCCACGCCTTTCCAGAGCACCGCGCGCGAGCCGCCCACCAGCGGATTCACTACCGCCGCGCCGTAGATCTCATCCACGAAGTACTTGTTGTAGACCAGCGTGTAGAGGCCCCTCATGCTCGCCGCGAACGAATCCGCCATGCCGGGCTTGGCCACGTACATCAGCCAGGCCAGCGCGATCCCCATCACGCCCGCCGCAGTGGAGATCGCCATCAGGGCGCGATCCTCCTCCCCGCCCGCGGTCCCGAGGAACTCAGGGACATTGAGGGCGAACCCGCCGCCGATCGAGAGCAGCGCCAGCACGGCCAGCGGAACCAGCATCACGGGCGGCGATTCGTGCGGGTGCTCGTGCCCGCGGTATTCGCCGAAGAACGCCAGGAACATGGCCCGGAAGACGTAGAACGCGGTCATGCCGGCAGTGATCGTGCCCAGCCAGTACATCCAGGGCGCGTAATGGTGCGCCGCCAGCAGAATGGCGTCTTTGCTGAAGAAGCCCGCGAAAGGCGGCACGCCCGCGATGGCCACCGCCGCGCACATCATGGTCCAGAAGGTCCACGGCGTCTTCTTGCGCAGGCCGCCCATATTCCGCAGGTCCTGCTCGCCCGAAAGCGCGTGGATCACGCTGCCCGCCCCCAGGAACAGCAGCGCCTTGAAGAACGCGTGCGTCACCAGGTGGTAAATGCCCGCCGAAAACGCCCCGCAGCCCACGCCCAGGAACATGTATCCAAGCTGCGAAACCGTCGAATAGGCGAACACTTTCTTGATGTCGTTCTGCGCCAGCCCGATGGTTGCGGCGAAGAACGCGGTAGCGATGCCGATGATGGCGACGGTCTCCGCGGCCGCCGGCGCATGCGCGTAGATGGCCCACGACCGCGCCGTCATGTAGACGCCCGCCGTCACCATGGTGGCCGCGTGGATCAGCGCGGAAACCGGCGTGGGGCCCGCCATGGCGTCGGGTAGCCAGACATACAGCGGAAGCTGCGCCGATTTGCCGCACGCGCCCAGCATCAGCAGCAGCCCGATGATGGTAAGCGTCGCCTCCGGCGCCCCAGGAGCCTGCTTGAACACCGTGGCGAAATCGAGCGACCCGAAATTCTTCACCATGTAAAACATGGCTAGCGAAAAGCCGAAGTCGCCGATGCGGTTCACGATGAACGCCTTGTTGCCGGCGTCGGTGGCGAACTTTTTGTCGAAGTAAAAGCCGATCAGCAGGTAGCTGCACAGGCCCACACCCTCCCACCCGACGAACATCACCAGGTAGTTCGAGGCCAGCACCAGCACCAGCATGAAGAACATGAAGAGGTTCAGAAACGCAAAGAACCGGTAGTAGCCCCCTTCATGCGCCATGTAGCCGATGGAATAAACGTGGATCACCGCGCCGACCCCGGTTACCACCAGCAGCATGACGATGGTGAGCCGATCGACGGCCAAATCGCACCCGATATTGACTATGCCGCTCCGGATCCACGTGAAGTAGTGCTCGCTGTAAGCGCCCGCCAGCGGGCTGAGCGCCAAGATAGTCTTCAGTACCCACGCAAACGAAAGCGCCACGCTGCCGATCGCGACGGCATTGACGGCCCCCTTGGAAAACCGGCGGCCGAAGAGGCCGTTGATCAGGAAGCCCGCCAGCGGGAGTACCGGTATGAGCCAGAGTTGCATCTAATTCTTCATCGAATCCACATCATCTATATTCAAAGTCGCGCGGTTCTTGAAAACCGTCAATATGATCGCCAGCCCCACGGCCGCCTCGGCCGCCGCCACCACCATCACGAAGAACGCGAAGAGATGCCCGTTCACCTGCTGGAGCTGGTAGGAAAACGTCACAAAGCTCAGGTTCACGGCGTTCAGCATCAGCTCGATCGACATGAACACCGTGACCACGCTGCGCCGGAACACGAACCCAGCCACGCCCAGCACGAACAGCACCGCGCTCAGCGTAAGAAACCAGGAAATCGGGACCTCCGTCATCTCAGTCGATCTCCTTCCACGCCAGAACGATGGCGCCCACAATGGCGATCAGGATCAGGATGGAAGTCGCCTCAAAGGGCAGCAGGTAGGTGGTGAACAGCGCGCGGCCGATGTCCAGCGGCGTGCCGTGCGTGAAGCCGCCGAAACGCACCGAAACGCCTCGCGGGTAGAGGCGCTCGACGAAATACGCCAGCAGCCCGAGCAGCGCGACGAGCAGCGGCGCGCCCAATAACTGCGCCACCAGCGACCGCCCATGCTTGGACTCCGCCCCCGCGTTCAACAGCATGATCACGAACACGAAGAGCACCATGATGGCGCCCGCGTAAACGATCACCTGCGCGGCCGCGATGAACTCCGCGCCCAGCAGCAGGTAGAGAACCGCCAGCGAGCCCATCACGCCCACCAGCGAGATGGCGCTCGAAATCGGATGCGTCTGCACCACCACGTTGATGGCGCAAACCACGGCGATCATCGCGAAGATCAGAAAGAGAATGACGTCCATTTCAACCAAACCACGCTACCAGAAAGCCGGTCGCCAGCAGGTTCGCAAACGCGACCGGGAAAAGGAACTTCCACGTGAAGCCCATGAGTTGGTCGTAGCGGAGCCGCGGCAGCGTCCCGCGAACCCACATGAAAGTGAACAGCACCGAACCCGTCTTGGCGCAGAACCAGAACAGGGGCAGCAGCCATGCCTGCACCGCCGGCAGCAGGAAAACCGCCGCCATCGCCAGAAACGCCGCGCCAAATACCGGCAGCGTGCGCCGGTCCCGCCGGTGGCCCGGATGCATGCCATGGTAGAGCGCCACCACGCCCGCGCCCGCAAACATCGCCACCGGAACCAGACTCGATCCGTACCGCGCCGGCCAGGGCGCCACCCAGCCGCCCAGAAACAGCAGAACCGCCATCGAGCTTACCGTGATCATGTTGGCGTATTCGGCCATGAAGAACGATGCGAACTTCATGCTGCTGTACTCCACGTGGAAGCCAGCCACCAGTTCGTTCTCGGCTTCCGGCAGATCGAACGGCACCCGGTTGGTTTCCGCGAAGCCGGCAATCAGAAAAATGAGGAAGCTCAGAATTTGCGGAAACGGTCCGTGCAGGACGTTCCAGTCGAGGATGCTGCCCGCCTGTCTCTCCACCAGTTCCCGCAAGCTCAGGGTGTTGGAAATCAGCAGCGGCGCGGCGATGGCCAGCGAGAGCGGCAGCTCGTAGCTGATCATCTGCGCCGAGCTGCGCAGCCCGCCCAGCAGGGCGTACTTGTTGTTCGACGACCAGCCCGCCAGCGCGATTCCGTACACCCCCATGGATGAGACCGCCAGCACGAATAGCACCCCGATGTTCAAATCGGTGAGCTGCATAAAGGTCTTGTAGCCCGCCACCTCGATCGTAGGACCGAACGGAATCACGGAAATCGAAAGCAGCGCCATGGTCATGGCGATGAACGGCGCCGCCAGGTACAGCGGCTTGTTCACGTACGGCGGTATGAGGTCCTCTTTGGTCATCAGCTTGATCACGTCCGCGATCGGCTGCAAAAGACCGTGCGGGCCCACGCGATACGGCCCCGGACGCACCTGGATGTGCGCAATCACCTTCCGCTCCACCCATTGCAGGTAGAGCAGAGTGGCCATCAGGGCCGCGAACACCACCGCGGCCTTGATCAGGCTGATGACGATAAACGAGTCCATTTAGCGGTCCAAACGACTTTCCACGACCGAATTCAGAACCCTGGAATAGCGCCCGAGCGTGCCGGACGCGAACAACCCGTTGTGATCGGAATGCGCCAGATCGGGCCGGCAATCAACAGGGATGCCAGCGTTGCCCGCCTTGCGCACCTCTTCCAACACCGCTTCCGGCGTCCACGGACCGAGCGCCGCGGCCGCGCCCATGGCGCGCGCGAGGAACCCCATGATTTCGAGGTCCGGCTTGGCGCCCATGGTGTTCACCGCGCGCTTCAGGCGCTGCACTTCCCCGGTGACGTTGGTAACCGAGCCGTTCTTTTCGTACGCGCACGCCGCCGGCAGCACTACATCCGCCAACTGCGCCGTCTCAGTCAAAAATAAATCCTGAACCACCATGAAGCCCGCACGTCTGGCCCCCGGCCCCTGGCCCCCGGCCCCTTTCCACGGGTTCGCCCCCACCACCCACAATACGCTCAAATCCGTTTCCAGCATGTCATGAAGCCGCATGCCGCCTTCACCCGGCGTCAGTCCCATGTCCAGCGCGCCGCGCGAGTTCGAGTAGTCCAACAGGCAAATGTACTTCACCGGGATGCCCAGCCGCTCGCCGAACTCCACCAGCTTGCGAATCCCGTCGCCCTTCGCAGAGTCGTCGAACAGGATGACTAGTTCGGACTCGCGCTGGAGCTGGCCGCGCAGGGATTCGTAGTCGCCGCCGCGCACAATGGCGGCGGCGTACTGGTCTTCGCGGACCGGTTTCGGCGTCACCACGTAGATGCGCGCCCGGTGGTGCCGGTAGTTGGCGCGGATTTGATACGAGAGCAGGGGATGTTCCAGCGCCAGGTCCGCGCCGAGGATGAGAAAGGCTTTGCGCTCGTAGAGGTCCGCGACGGTGGCCAGTTGGCCGCTGGCGCCGCTCAGCGCATTGAGCAGTGTCGTTAGGTCGCCGGTGCGGTGATGGTCGATGTGGTTGGTGCGCAGCACCTCGCGCGCGAATTTCTGCAAATAGAAATTCTCTTCGTTGGTGGTGTGGTTGGAGCCGATCACCCCGAAGCTGCCGCCATCCGCCATCGTCTGGTTGAACTTTTCCGCCACCGCCTCCAGCGCTTGCGCCCAGGAGGCCTTTTTCAGCTCGCCGTTCACGCGTATCAACGGCGCTTCGAGCCGCTCCGCATGATCGTAGAAATCGAACCCGTAGCGCCCCTTGATGCACAGGAACTCGCCGTTCATGCCGGAGCGGTCGCGGTTGTTGCCGCGGATGATGCGGTCGTTGCGAACGCCCAGCGTCGTCTTGCATCCATCCGAACAGTGCGCGCAGATGGTTCCCACGTGGGTCATCTCCCACGGCCGCGTCTTGTACCGGTAGGCTCCGCTGGTGAGCGCGCCCACCGGGCAAATGTCGATGCACGCTCCGCACTCGTCGCATTCCAAATGGTCGCCCTTGTTGGGAGCGATCTCCGACGCCACCCCGCGGTTGATCACGCCGAGCGCGTTGACTGCCAGCCCTTCGTTGCAGATGCGCACGCAGCGGAAGCACAGAATGCAGCGCGGCGCGTCGTAGAACACCACCGGCGAAAACTGCTTCTCCGGCGTGTGAACTTTCTCTTCCGTGAAACGGCTCTGGCCCGCGCCGTAGCGGAACGTCATGTCCTGCAATTCGCACTCGCCGCCCTTGTCGCACACCGGGCAATCCAGCGGGTGGTTGGTGAGCAGGAATTCCAGCATGTACTTGCGCGCCGCCGCCACCTGCGCCGTCTCGGTCCTCACCACCATGCCCTCGGAAACGGGAAGCGTGCAGGCCGTCATCAGCTTCGGCATCTTCTCCACTTCCACCAGGCACATGCGGCAGGCGGCTTGCAGCGTCAGGCCCTCGTAATAGCAGAACGACGGGATCTCGATGCCCGCCCGCCTGGCGGCGTCGATCACCAGCGTCCCCGGCGGGGCCTGCACCTCCCGGCCGTCAATCGTGAGTGTTACCAGGTCAGGCATTTAAGTCATCAACCATGCTGCTCTGTACTTGTGGGGCAGGCTTGCAGCCTGCGGGCCGGATTGCATCCGGCCCAGCGCCGGGCCCAGGGGGCACCCCAAAATCGGTGCGCAGGATGGAATCCTGCCCCACAGAGCTTCACTAGATCACCCATCAAACCACCACCATGTGGCCCGCGCTCTCGTAGGGGCAGGGCCGGCCGGCGAGGTGTTCCTCGAATTCGCTCCGGAATTTCTCGACAATCGAGATCGTCGGCATAGCGGCCGCGTCCCCCAGCGGGCAGAACGTGCGCCCCAGCATGTTCCTGGCGATGTCCCCGATCAGGTCGATATCGCCGCGCGTCCCGCCGCTCTCGTGCAACCGCACGAGAATCTTGCGCAGCCAGGTGGTGCCCTCGCGGCACGGAATGCACCAGCCGCAGCTTTCGTGCGCGTAAAACCGCATGATCCGCATGGCGGCCTTCACCATGCAGGTGTCTTCGTCCATGACGATCACGCCGCCCGAACCGAGCATGGTCTTCCTCGCCGCCATGGCGTCGTAGTCCATGGTCAGTCCTTCGCACTCTTCGGCCGTCAGCACCGGGCAGCTCGATCCGCCTGGAATCAGCGCCTTCAATTTCCTGCCGTTGCGAATGCCGCCGCCAACTTCCTCGATCATCTGTTTCACCGGGAAGCCTATCCGCAGCTCGTAGACGCCGGGCTTGTTGACGTGGCCCGTGAGGCAGGTCATCTTGGTTCCGCCGGCCCTCGGTACGCCCAGCGCCGCGAACGCCGCGCCGCCGTCGCGCAGAATCGCCGGCACCGCGCAGAACGTCTCCACGTTGCTCAGCACGGTGGGACACTGAAACGCGCCCACCACCGCCGGAAACGGCGGCCGGATGCGTGGAATCCCGCGCATGCCCTCGAGCGATTCCAGCAGCGCCGATTCCTCGCCACACTCGTAGGCCCCCGCGCCGGTGTGCGTGTAGAGTTCGAAATCGAACCCCGTGCCTTGTACGTTCTTCCCCAGCCAGCCATTGGCGTACGCCTCGGCGATGGCCTTGTCCATGATCTCGATCAGGTAGCGGTATTCGCCGCGGACGTAGATGTAGCCGGCGTGCGCCCCCACCGCCAGGCCCGCGATCAGCACGCCTTCGATCAACTGGTGCGGATCGTTTTCCATCAGCACGCGGTCTTTGCAAGTGGCCGGCTCGCTCTCGTCGGCGTTCACCACGATGTATTTCGGCTTGGGCGAAGTGCGCGGCACAAAGCCCCACTTCATCCCCGCCGGGAAGCCCGCCCCGCCGCGCCCGCGCAGGTTCGAAATCTTGACTTCCTCGATGATCTCCTCCGGCTTCATCCCCGCGGCCTTCAGAAACCCCTGGTAGCCGTCCGTGGCGAGATACGTCTCGAGCGAAGCCGAGTTCGGCAAACCGAAGCGGCGCGAAAGCACCCTGGTCTCGAGCGGGCTGGGTTCGTTGTACAGCATTCCTTACGGCTTCTTCCTCAAGCTGTCCAGAAGCTGGTCCAGTTTCTCGGGCGTCACGAAGTGATGAAAATCGTAGTTCACCTGAATAGCCGGCGCCCACGAGCAGGCTCCGATGCACTCCACTTCTTCGATGGAAATCTGCCCGTCCCCGGTCGTTTCCTTGTGCCCGATCCCCAGCTTCTTGCAGGCGTGCTCCCAAAGCTTGTCGCCGTCGTGGAGCAGGCAACTGATATTGGTGCAGATCTGCACGTGGTACTTCCCCAGCGGCTGGCGGTGCAGCATGGAGTAATACGAAAGCACCTCGTTCACCTGGAGCGCGGTCACGCCCACGCGCCGGGCCACCTCCTCGATCAACTCGTCGGAGATGTGGCCCACTTCATCCTGCGCGTAAAGCAGCATCGGAACCATCGCCGCGCGCTGCCGTCCCTCGGGATAGCTCTTCAGAAGCCTCTCGAACCGGGCCTCGAGTTGTGGAGAGAACGTCATCAGCGGTCTGTATCCCCCAGTACAAAATCCATGCTGCCGATGGCGGCAATCACGTTCGCGATCAAAGTGCCTTGCACCATTTTAGGCACGGCTTGCAGGTTGCCAAAACTGGGTGTCCGCATGTGCACGCGGTAGGGCTTGGCCGTCCCGTCGCTCACCACGTAAAAGCCCAGCTCCCCGCGCGGCGATTCAATCGCCTGGTAGACTTCTCCCTCCGGCACCCGGAAACCCTCGGTCACGATCTTGAAGTGATAGATCAGCGCCTCCATCTGGGTCTTCATCTTTTCACGATCGGGCAGCACCACGTGCTGGTCCTCGGCCTTCCACGGCCCCGAAGGCATGCCGTCCATGGCCTGCCGGACGATGCGCACGCTCTGCCGCATCTCTTCCATGCGCACCTGGTAGCGGGCGTAGACGTCGCTCTGGGTGCGGGTGGGCACTTCGAAATCGAACTTCTCGTAACTCGAGTAGGGCTCGTCCTTGCGCGCGTCCGTCTTCAAACCCGCCGCCCGCAGCATGGGCCCGGTGACGCCCAGGTCCAGCATGTCTTCGAGCCCCATGACGCCCACCCCGCGGGTCCGCCCGATCCAGATGCGGTTCGAGGTCAGCAGGTCTTCATACTCGTCGATGCGGCTCGGGAAAACGTCGATGAATTTCTTCACCCGCTCGTGCCAGCCGCGCGGCGGCTCCAGCGCCAGCCCGCCAATGCGGAAATAGCTGGTCATCATCCGCTGCCCCGAGAACATTTCGAAGATGCGCAGAATATCTTCGCGCTCGCGGAAACAGTAAAGGAACACGCTCATGGCCCCGATATCCAGCGCGTGCGTTCCCAGCCACACCAGGTGGCTGTTCAGCCGCGTGAGTTCCGTGAGCATCACCCGCATCCACTGCGCCCGCGGGGGGATCTCCAGCCCCAGCAGCTTCTCCACCGCCAGGCAGTACCCCAGGTTCATCGAAAGCGGCGCCAGGTAGTCCACGCGGTCCGTCAGCGTGACCGCCTGCTGGTAGGTCTTGACCTCGAACTCTTTCTCGATGCCGGTGTGCAGGTAGCCAATATCCAACTGGCAGTTGACGATGTTTTCGCCGTCGAGATCCAACACCAGGCGCAGCACGCCGTGCGTCGAGGGGTGCTGCGGCCCCATGTTCAAAACCATGCGGCGGGGGCCGAATTGCGGCTGCGCTTCTTCCGCCGCGGCGGCCATCCGCTCCGGGATTTCCGATGCGCGCATGGCCTAAACTCTCGTCCCGGTGACCGGGTAGTCTTTACGCAGCGGGTGGCCTTCCCAGTCCTCCGGCAACAGGATGCGCCGCAAATCGGGATGATTCACGAACTGGATCCCGAACAGGTCGAATACCTCGCGCTCGTACCAGTCCGCCGAGCGCCATACGGAAGTCACCGATTCGATCACCGGGTCTTCGCCCCGCACGCGGCACTTCAGCCGCAGCCGCTGGCACGGCTCGATCGAGTGCAGGTGGTAGACCACTTCGAACCGCGGTTCCGCCGGATAGCGGTCCACCGCCGTCACCGTGCTCAGACGAACGAACTTTTGATCGTATTTGAGGAATCCGCAAACGCTCACGATCTTGGCCGGAGGCGTTTCGAGCGTCAGCTCCTTCCGGTCGTACTTGCCGCCCTTCACCGCGTCGGCGTCAAACGCCTCCACCGCCGCGGCCACGGGATGCTCTCGCCAATTGTCGGGTAGCATTTCGAATCGTTACAACTTTCGTCGGGAGCGGTCCGGCTCCGCCCAATCCAGCGCACCCTTTTTCCAGATGTAGAAAAATCCGGAAAGGATCAAGATCGCAAACACGAGCATCTCGACGAACGCGAACATCTTCAGCTCGCGATAAACCACGACCCAGGGATACAGGAAAATTGCTTCGATATCGAATAGAATGAACAGCATCGCCACCAGGTAGAATTTTACGCTGAAGCGGTGCCGCGCGTCGCCCGTCGGCGTGATGCCGGATTCGTATGGTATGTCCTTGACCCTGTTTCGAACACGCTTCCCCAGCACAAACGACGCACTCAGCAACCCCGCCGCCAGAGCCATCGCCACCAGAGCCTGCACCACGACCGGAAAATACAAATCCGTGTAGGACTTAGGCATCAAACATGACTATAATTGGTCTAAAAGAGGGGTGTCAACCAAGCATGCCCATCGACATCGTAGTGAATGGCCAGCCCCAATCCGCCCCGCAAGGGCAGACCCTCCTGGGCCTGCTGCGCCAGTTGCAGTTGGACCCCGCGCGCGTCGCCGTGGAACTGGACCGCCGCATTATCAAGCCGCCGCTCTGGGCCGAAACGGTTCTCCGCCCCGGCGCCCAGCTTGAGATCGTACAGTTCGTCGGCGGCGGGGACTGACAAATCGGTCCCAAGGCGCTGGGGTGCCCCGGGGTGCCCTCGGGGCCCTGCGCCGCGCGGACAGATCCGTCTGTCCCCGGTTCTTGCGCCCGCGGCCCGCTTACTTGAAGCTCCGGATGGCGGTCACCTCGCTATCGTGCACGTCGAAGACGGTGTATAGCTTCGTGATTTGCAGCAGGTCCTTCACTCGCTTGGTGAGGTTGAGCAGCTTCAACTGCCCGCCCCCGTTGGTCACCGTAGTGAAGGCCGATACCAACTCGCCGATCCCCGAGCTGTCGATGTAAGATACCTCTCCCAGGTTGAGCAGGATCTTCTTCTGCCCCTTGTTCACCATTTCGCGCAAGGTGTCGCGCAGGGCGCTCGAACCCTCACCCAGGGTAATCCGCCCCGCCACATCCACCACGCTTACGTCGCCGATTTGCCGAGTATTCAACTTTACGCTCACTGAGTATTCCTCCAGGCTGAAAGCTTTCGATTCTACTGAGATGCCATGTACTTGACCAAAGTTACCTCGGTCCCCGCGGGCTCCAGGCGCTGAACTTGAAACTCATCCATGAACGAGCGCACGAGAAAAATGCCGCGTCCCGAAGCGCGCGTCAGGTTCTCCTGCGACAGCGGGTCGGGGAGGTGGGAAAAATCGAACCCGTCGCCTTCGTCCGCGATCCGCACCGTGAACCGCTCCCGGTTGCTCGCCACCGAGAACCGCACCTTCTTATTCGCGTTATACCGGTTGCCGTGTACCACCGCGTTCACCATCGATTCCCGCACGGCCATTCCGATCTTCATCAGGTCGTCTTCGTCGAAACCCGCCCGTTGAGCCACGCCCACCGCCAGCTCCTCGGCGCTGTCCACGCTCCCCAATGTGGAATCCAGAAACCGTTCTACAGTTTCCGGTGTCTGGCGCGACTCTCCCCGCATACGCAGAACGGCCAGAATACGTGGCCAAAGCGAATCGTCAGAATAAATTACCGGCGCTGCAAAAGTCAAGAAGCATCCCGCCCGTATTCCCCCCGTTGGGTATTGCCCTCCTCATTGTAATCCCTTACAGCGCGGCTCGGAGCAACCCCACACTGTCACCATTGCCCCGGAATTGCATCTCCAGGTGTGGAAGCCATTATGGAAGTCCGCATTCGGCATCTCGGTGACGTCAGGTTCGAAGCCGGCGCGCGAAGTCATCGCGTGATGTGCGACCAGCCGCCTGAAAACGGCGGATCGGACAGTGGCATGACGCCGCCCGAGTATCTGCTCGTCTCGCTGGGGACATGCGCGGGGTTCTACGCCGCGCAGTATCTTAAGACCAGATCTCTGCCGGCCCAAGGCCTGGAAATCAAGGTGACCGCGGAGAAAGCCGCGCCACCGGCGCGGCTGGGACACTTTCGGATTGAGGTGACTGTGCCTGCCTTGGATCCTCGCCACGAAGCCGGCATCTTGCGGGCGGTAAAGGCGTGCCTGATCCACCACACCCTCCTGAATGCGCCCGAGATCGAAACTGTGGTGAATGCCGCCGCGGAACCCGACGCCGGCTGAGGGCGGCCGCACCGGCCGCGCCCCGAAGCACGTTACAATCGTGCCGTGGACCAGCCCGGCGAGACCGAACTTGCGCGCGCTCTCGTCGCCGGCGAGCCGGAAGCCTTCGAGAGATTTGTCGGCCATTTCCGATCCAAGGTGTTCCACTACAGTTGGCTCATGTGCGGCCGGCCGGAGGACGCCGAAGAAGTCGCACAGGAAACGCTGCTCAAGGTCTTCGAGAATCTCGGCCAGCTTCGCGAGCCGGAGCGCGTGCGGTCCTGGGTCTTCCGCATCGCCAAGAACGCCTGCCTCATGCAGCGCCGCAAGAGCGTCTTTGCGCCGGCCCACGAGCTTTCGCTCGACGAACTCGAGCCCGCTGAAGAAGTGGCCGATCAAGCGCGCCCGCCGGACCTCGACCTTCTGCGCTCCGAGTTGCGCAATGTTCTCGATCGCGTCATCGCGGATCTTCCCCCCGCTTACCGCGCCGTGGTGTTGCTGCGCGATATCGAAGAACTCTCCACCGAAGAGACCGCCCAGATCCTGGATCTGAGCACCGATGTGGTAAAGACCCGGCTGCACCGCGGCAGGCTCGCCATGCGGCAGACGCTCGATTGCTATCTCCACAACCATTGTCTGGAAGACCAGCCCAGCCCCAATCCGGCCGCCTTGAGCCAAAAAGAGCGTGCGGAGCTGTATTCCATGTGGCAAGACAAGGCCTCCCCCAAATCCTTGTGACTTGGGCCGCTGCCTGGACGTTCACGCACCCATAAGGCGGGTTACGAGGGCAACTGTCTCAACAGGCTGGGGAACAACGCCTGGATAAACTGGACTCCCCTGGCGGTGGCGGCGCCGATGTTGTTGTCGCGCACCGGCACCACGATCTTCACCAGGGAAGTGTCGCTGCGGCGGTAGTGCATGGAATCCACCACCAGCCAGAACTTCGCCCAGTACTCACTGGCGATGATGCGGTTGTGGGTTTGGTACCAGTACAACACCACGCTCTTCTCGTCTCCGTGCTCCACCACATACCGGTTCGTCACAATGGGCGAGTTCCAGCCGGGAACGCCGATGGTCTGCCTCCCGGTTTCCACGGGCTCCCAGCCCGAACCAGGCAGGCAGTTCTTCGGAGAGTGCGGCGCCTGGCCATACCGTTGCGTCTTGAAGTATGCGATAAACAGGAAGGCGTAGTCGGTCTGGGAGGGGTCGACGTACACCCGGTTCAAGGTGTCGTCGGCTCTCAAGACGTCCTGGACTTCCTTCTCGATCGGCTCATCCCGCGCCATAGTCCATCCGCCCAACGCGTGCGGGAAGAGACTCAGCGGCGAGACCGGAGGCGCCCGCTCGGAGCGCGAGGCGATGGCGTAAAACGCGGTAGCCTCAAGCAGCAGCACCGCCGTCAAGATCCGCGAATACCGGTTGCCCGGAAAATTCATGGCTTTCTCCCGGCCTCCAGGTAATTGGAACCGCGCGCGATCAATTGGTGGAAAAGAATCAGGATTCCCATCGCCACCATGAAAATGACCCAGCCTTCAGCTTCGTGGAAAAACCCTTCGGCCGCTTCCGGTTTCACCTGCGTCAGTATCCCGGTTATGGTGACGCGGCTGCTGTTCGCCACAATCGCAATCGGGACGGTCGAGAAAAACAGCACCACGCGAATCCATGTCTTCTTCTCGAAGAAGTATCCGTAAACCAGCGATAGAAAGGTCAGCGAAAGCAGCGACCGGATACCGCTGCACGCTTCCACCACCGAGAGCCGCTGGTTGGGCAACTCGAGTATGTTGCCTTCCCTCAGGACGGGGACGGCAATCAACGTGAGCGCGCCATCCGCCAGGCGGCTGGCCAGGAGCTGCAGCGGAAACGTGATCTGGTTATAGATCACCGCGTCAATCGGCACCATGAAAAACAACAGGAATAGCGGGAACGCCAGCTTCTTGAGCATCCAGTCGCCGCCCAGCAGCCAGACCACCCCAATCAGCACAATCACGAAAGACGTGCGCGCCAGGAACAACTCCACGCCCAGAGTGCCGATGATCAGTTGGACCCCGCCAATCAGAACCACGGCCAACCCCCACCAGTTCGGTTGGGGCTGGATTGCCAGCAATTCGTTCCGCTTCTGCCAGACGATAAACCCGGCGATGACAGGGACAAAGAAGCCGTGGCCCATGTCCGGATCCGATCCCCATTGCCTAACCAGGGCCCTTAACACCGGCGCGTAGCACGCCATCAGCAGCAGGCCGAACCAGGCAATCTTACCCCACGGCAATTGAGACTTCCGCATGGTTTCCGGAGTCGCGGTCATGAGAGCGCCACTCAATTATGATAGCAGCGCCGCGCGTGGCTGCGTCATTTCACTGGCGGGTCGCGATTTTCTACAATTGCGCGGACGAGTTCAACCAGTTCCGCGATCGCCGTATCCGGCAGTTGGTCGTGCGTCAGGCTTTCGCATATGGCGGCGACATCCAGTACTCGCGCGAGCCGCCGCCAATCCCGAGGCAGGGCGCCGCCGGCATGCCGATAGCCGGCCGAAAAATGCGGCTCGGCGAGAGGGCCCAAGGCCCGCTCGTAGCGGAGAAAGTTGCCAAGGTCGCCCAGCGGAGAGCCGGAAACGGCGAACTCCCAATCCAGCACGGCGACCACGGACCACCGTCCGGCAAGGCATCGTACCAGCAGGTTGCGTCCGTTGAAGTCGCCGTGAACCAGCCGGGCTTCCTCATCCAGACGCGCCAGTTGCGCCGCCCACCGCCACACCAGGCCGCTCGCGCGATGGCGCAGATCCGCCGGCATGCGCCGTTCGAGGTTGATCGACCCGAGGCACAGATCCACGAATCGCGGCGTGGGGTCCTTCCCTTCCAGCAACGGCGCCGTGACGGCTGGCCCTGGACCGAGCCATCCCGGCCTGTCGAAGGTGGCACGGCCAATTGCCGCCAGAGTTTCTCCCGCGGAATATGCCGCCTCCGCCGTCGCCCCCGTATCGCCGCTGCGTTTCAGGTCGCGGAGGCTGATGCCTTCGATATAGCGCGTGAGGGTAAACGGCGGCAGATCCTCCAACCCATACGGCTCCGCGTGAATCACCTCCGGCACGGGCACCAAGCCGCCGGCCAGCCCAAGCAGGTCCAATTCCTTCCGGCACAGCGAGGCATCGTGCTCGTAGACGCGCAGGACCACCGGCTCGGGGTGGCCGTCGAGGCGCAGCTTGAAGTTGGCATTGCGCAAACCATCGCCCAGCGGCTGTGTCTCGACGACGCCGCGGCGCGGAAATGCCGTGTCAACCATCCGCTCCAGGATTTCCGGGGCCAGGGTGCGGCGCGGCTCCCACCGGATCCAGCGGGCTTCATAGGGAGCGCCGGGCAGCATACCATTCCATGATCGCAGGCCGCCGCGGCGCCGGTTGACCCCAACCCCTTCGTCGTTTACTTTAGGAAACTTTCTCCAATTTGAAATCATCTTAAATCCAGAAGCCTCTTCCGAAGGATCGGTCAGTCTGTAAATCAAACGAGGGGGAATCGAATTATGAACCGCAGAGCATCGATGGGGAAGTGTATCGGCTTCTTGTTTCTGGCCGGCGCCATAGCGGCAACCTGCGTCACTGCGTTCGCGCAGGTCCAGGCCAACCTGTTCCTCGACGACAGCGCCGTGCGGGTAATCAATCTCACCATGGCCGCTAACGATTGGGCGGCACTGCAGCAGAACTACCTGTTGAACACCTACTACCATGCGACCTTTACCTGGAACGGGATCTCCGAGGACATCGGTATCCGCTCCCACGGCGGGGGCAGTCGCAGTCCCATCAAGCCCAACCTGGATCTCAATTTCGCCCACTACACCAAAACCCAGACGTTTCTCGGCCTGCCCTTTGTCCTCCTCAAGGCGAACAATGAGGACGCGTCCAACATGCGTGAATGGATCTCCATGAAGCTGTTTCGGAAAATGGGGATTCCGGCTCCCCGCGAAGCGCCCGCCCAGGTCTACCTCAACGGACAACTCCTGGGCTTCTATTACATTGTCGAGCACTTGGACGGGACCTTTCTGCAACGCAACCTCGGAGAGTCCGGCGGATACCTCTACGAGTGGCAATCGGCGAATAATTACGACTTCGAGAACCTCGGGACCGATCCCACCTTATACGCCCAGTTTCTCAATTTGAAGACCAGTCAGGCCGCGTCGGATTTACAAACATTCGACAACCTGGTGCAGGTGATCAACCAGCCGGCGAGCGCCACCTTGACGGACGGCGCATTCATCGCCGCCCTCTCCCAATATATCGACCCGAAGCAGTTCCTGACCTACGGGGCCACTGAGCAGGTGCTGGCCGGCTCGGATAGCCTGATCGGCGGCCAGCAGGGGATGAACAACTTCGACCTGTATCAGTTTCAGGGCGCCACCCTCTATAACTTTATCCCCTGGGATAAGGATTCCACGTTGAACGATGTGACTAAGGACATCATGGAAGGGGTCTCCATCGGTTCTACTATCAATCTGTTGGCGCAGCGTCTCGTGGCCATCCCGCAGTATGCGCAGGTGTACCTGGCCGCGCTGTCCAAGGCCGCGACGCTGATGGGCGGCACTGGCGGCTGGGCCGACCAGGAGTTCACGCGCGAGTACGGCGTGATTCAAGCCGCTGCCACCAATGACCCCAACAAGCAGTGCATGAACGCCGGAGTCCTGATTCCCTGCGGAAACCAGGATTTCGAGACCGACGTGCAAAACATTCACTCCTTCTTTTCGGCCCGTTCGGCTTTCGTCCTCTCCGAGGTCGCCTCTGACGGATATCAACCTTCCGCCAGCGGCCCGCAGATCGCCGTGGGAGGAGTCGTTTCCTACGGCGGGCTTCCGGCACTTTCTCCCGGCGGACTCGCAACTGTCACCGGGACGAGTCTGGCGTCCGCGGCCGAGGCCACCGGCGCGCCGCTGCCGCGCGTGCTCGGGAACGCGTTCGTATCGGTCGAGGGGGTGCGCGCCCCGCTGTTTGCCTCCGCGGCCGGCAGCATCGAGTTTCAAGTCCCGGGCGATATTCCGGTGGGCGACGCCTCGATCGTGGTTTCCTCGAACGGCGACATGAGTGCCACGGTGGATATGGCCGTGCAGTCGTCGACACCCGCCATTTCGGCCGTGGTGCACGCCGATGGCGCGGCGGTATCGGCGGCAAACCCTGCCGTTGCCGGGGAGACCATCTCGCTGTATGCCACCGGACTCGGCGCGGCAAATGCCAATCTGCCGCTCGGCGCCCCCGGGCCTGACGATCCAGTTATCACCACGGCCGCATTGCCGCAAATCCTCCTCGGCGGCGCGCCGTTGACGGTCGCTTTCTCCGGGCTGGCGCCCGGGTATGTGGGACTCTATCAAGTCAACGCATCAGTCCCTTCCGCCTCCCAACAAGGCAGTTTCACCGGGCCGCTCACACTCGTGGATAACGGACAAACCGCGTCCTGGAAGCCAGCTCTGCAATAGCGGCTGGCCGGCAGGATTGACGCTGGGCCGTTATGTGCTCTTCTTGACGTTCATCACCGAAACCAAATCCGCTGGCGGGCGTTTAATATATATGTATGCGTTCATTGCATCTGTCTGTCCTGTTCCTGACCTGCGCTGCTTTTCTCGCCGCGCAATCCCGTCCCGCCGTCATCGGCCGGGGCATTGACGAAAACCGCCGACACTCTCTTGCCGGCAATACCCGTCCCGAAGCCACGGCGCGGAACGACCAAGGAGCGGTGGCCGCCGATTTTCCCATGGAGCACATGATCCTGCAGCTTGCGCGCTCCGCCGCCGGTGAACAGGCCGTCCAGCAGTACATCGACAGCCTGCACGATCCCGCTTCGCCGAACTACCATCGCTGGATGACCGCGAGTGAATTCGGCGCGGCCTTTGGAGTGGCCGAGGCCGACCGTGCTGCCGTCACCCAATGGCTGGAATCACAAGGATTTACGGTCAATTCGATTGCGCCCGGCGGCATGACGATCGACTTCTCCGGGACCGCCGCGCAAGTGCGGGAAGCCTTCCACACCGAGATTCATTATCTCAACGTAAATGGTGTCCGGCACATCGCCAACATGAGCGATCCCGACATTCCGGAGGCGCTGGCCCCCGCTGTCGCCGGCATCGTTTCTCTGCACGATTTTTCCCCGCGCCCGCTGAAACGCGCTCATGCCAATTACACCTTCACTTCGGGTAAGAGCACGTATCAGGCGGTGACGCCCGGCGACCTCGCGACGATTTACGATCTGAACCCCTTGTTTTCCTCTGGCTTTGCCGGCCAGGGGCAGACGATTGCCGTCATCGAGGATACCGATCTCTACAAGACCACCGACTGGAACACGTTCCGCTCCACCTTTGGTCTCGCGAATTACACGACCGGCAGCCTGACGACGGTTCACCCCGCGCCCGCTTCCGGCGCGAATAACTGTAGCGCGCCGGGCGTCGTCGCCGGCGACGATGGCGAAGCCATTCTGGATGCGGAATGGGCCAGCGCCGTGGCGCCGGGTGCGGCCATCGAAGTCGCGGCCTGTGCCAACACCCGCACCACCTTCGGCGGCCTGATTGCCCTGCAAAACCTCGTGAACAGCAAAACGCCTCCCTCCATCGTAAGCATCAGCTACGGCGAATGCGAGGCGGAAAACGGTGTGGCGTCCAACGCGGCTTTTTATTCCACCTATCAGCAGGCGGCAGCGCTAGGCATCTCTGTTTTCGTGGCGGCCGGGGATGAGGGCGCGGCAAGCTGTGACGCGGGAGCGCAGGGCGCTACCCACGGCATCGGCGTGAGCGCGTTTGCTTCGACTCCCTACAACGTCGCTGTGGGCGGCACCGATTTTGGTGACACCGTGGCGGGTACCAACAGCACCTACTGGAACAGTTCGAACTCCGCGACATTCGCTTCCGCTAAGTCCTACATCCCCGAAATTCCCTGGAACGATTCCTGTGCCAGCGGGTTGCTTGCCACGCATTTTGGCTACAGCATGGTCTACGGCTCGGCCGGCTTCTGCGGCAGCTCGACGGCGAAAAACGACGGCCTCCTCGAGGTAGTCGCGGGGAGCGGCGGACCGAGTGGCTGCGCAACTGGCTCTCCGACATCCACCGGCGTGGTCAGCGGCACTTGCAAGGGTTACACGAAGCCCACCTGGCAGGTTGGCCCGGGTGTTTTCGCCGATGGCGCCCGCGACATCCCCGATGTGTCTCTCTTCGCCGGCAACGGTCTTTGGGGCCATTATTACGTCGATTGCTGGTCGGATATACGCAACGGTGGCGCTTCGTGCGCGGGTGCTCCCAGCACATGGGATGGCGGCGGCGGGACGTCTTACTCCGCGCCGATTTTCGCCGGCATTCAGGCGCTGGTGAATCAGTATAACGGCGGCAAGCAGGGCAATCCGAATCAGAAGTATTACGAACTGGCAGCCCTCGGTGGCGTCTTCCATGGCGTCACGCAGGGCGATATCGACGTAAACTGCGGCGGCACCACGGCCTGCTTTGGCGCCACCCAGAGTACGGCGGCTGCTGGCGGCAGAGGTCCACGCGGCGGCTCCGGCTCGAATGTGAGCTACAACGGCGCGCTTTCGACGTCGGCCACTTCCCTCGTGCCGGTTTACAAGGCGGGGGCGGGTTGGAATTTCGCGACGGGCCTGGGTTCGGTGGACGCGGCCAATCTGGTCACCAATTGGCATTTGGCAAAATAGGGTCAATCTTTGACGCCGAGACTCTTCAGCGCAGCCTTGGCGGGTTCATTCCCGGCGGCGGCTGCCTTGCGATACCAGGCGATGGCCTGGTCGCGGTCCTGGGCGACGCCGAGTCCACCCTCCCACAGTACCCCGATGTTGTACATCGCTGTGTCGTTGCCCGCCTCGGCTGCTCTTCGATACCAACTCATCGACTCGGCGTAATCCACGGAGACGCCGAGACCCTGCTGGTACAACACTCCGATGGCGTTGGCGGCGGTGTTGTCCCCTTCGCCCGCTGCCCTTCGGAACCATCTCATGGCCTCGGTATGGTTTAAGGGCACGCCCAGACCATCGCGGTATAACACGCCCACGTTGAACATCGCCTCGGTGTTGCCGGAAGACGCTGCTTTCTGAAACCAGCTCATGGCCGCACTGTAGCTTTTCGGCTGGCCGAGCCCCTGAAGGTGCAAGAGGCCAATGTTGCACATGGCCTGACTGTTTCCCGCATCCGCCGCCCGGCGGAACCAGCCCATGGCCGCCGCGTAGTCCACCCCCACGCCGCGGCCGGTTCCATACATCACGCCGAGGTACATCATGGCATCCACGTCACCGATGGCCGCGGCCTGGCGGAAAACGCCCAACGCAACCGAATCGTTCCGGGCATCGTACGCCTGCACACCGCGAGCCATCAGGGCTTTGGAACCGGGCGCGGTTTCGGATTGAGCCGGGGGGGCGCCAGGCTGGGCCCTGGCCAGTGAGCCTCGAAGCAACCCGGCCGCGACGATGGCGGCCCACAGCGCTCGGGCCAGCCGCGAGCGGCGGCCGCGGTTCACGGCGAAACCCATCCGACCATTATGACGCTCCACCGCCTGGCTGGGTTGCTGACTTGGCTGGAATGGCGTTGGCATAGCAGCCGTTACGCCCCGCTCTTGACGTTCCCCCTGCCACGCATCAACATCGAGTATTCCGGCTGTGCTGACGCGCTACTGAGCGGCGCTACTGTCCGCTGCCCTGCGCCCCCGGAATGGCGTTGGGGTAGTACCCGTTGCGCGCGCGAATCTTGACGTTGGGCAGAGTGGGTATTTCCACCTTGATGTGGCGGAACACCTTGGCCCTCGCCTCCGGGTCCACATCCGGAATGTAGCGCACGACGTACTGCGTGGTGACTTCGCCGCCGATCCCTCCCACGGCCTTGATGATGGCCCCGGAGATCTCCGCGGCATACCCGCCGGTGCCCACCGTCAGAGCGTAGTTGCCGTCGTCGGAAGGCGTCGACAGATAGCCCGAAACATCTTTGTAGAGCGAACTCAGCGGATACTCGACATGGCCGCCGGTCTCCGCCGTGATGCGCTCCAGGACGTCCTGGCTGTCGTTGGCGAACCCGAACGCCTGGGTGCTCATGGCATAGATGGTGACCAGGTTGCGCTGGGCCACCTCGAGAACCTCCTCGATGCTCCTCTTGCTGGCGTTGTCGTTGCCGTCGCCCACCACGATGATCACCCGGCGCGGCTCGTACGGTTCGCCTTGCACCACCTCGTGCTTGGTGCATGCCATGTAAATGGCGTCGAAAAAGGAGGAGCCGCCGCCCGGCTTCAGCTTCTTGACCTGGTCGGCGATCTTGTCCGAATCCCACGTGGTGTTGACCACCATCTCGGCATCGTTGCTTGAGGTGACGAGGTACCCGGTGTACTTCTTGTCGCCCGGCAGCAGGTTCCAGACCAACTCCAGGATGGCGTCCTGATAGGTCTTCCAGTGCACCCGGGTGTTGTTGCTCATGTCGATGACAAACCCCACCACGACGGGCTGCTTCTGGTCGTGACTGAAGAAGCGGATGCGCTGCGGCCTGCCTTCGTCGAGAATGCGGAAATCCTTGGCGTCCAGGTTCGAGACGAAACGGCCTCTGTCGTCCGTCACCGTGATGGGCACGATGACCTCGTTCACCGACACCTGAATTCGGGCGGCCGGCGGCTCCGCCTGCTGCTGCGCCGCCAGAACCGGCACGAGAAACCCCCACAGCGGCAAAGCGGCGAAAAGGCGGGCAGCAGACATCACGGCGCTAGACCCATTCTACCGCGGGCGGACTAGTCTTTCACTGCCACCAGGTCCACCGCGAAGCCGGCCTCCATCGATGGCAGTCCCTCGAAGAGCACCAGGCTGCCGGCCGGAGGATGAGCGTCGTCGAAGAACTTCGAGCGCACCTTGCGCACCTGCTCCGCGATTCCCGCCGACAGCGGATAGTAATGCGCGAATGCCACGTCGCCAGCCGAGACGCCGCCCTGCTCGAGCGCCTTCCGAAGACGTTCAAAAGCCAGCCGCGCATCCTCTTCCTGATACCCGAACGAAACCTGCGAGCCGGTCAGCACCACGTGGGGCGCGCCTATCAGCGCGATCTGCGATTCGCCGGGCTCCCGCGGCAGGCCTTCGGGATTCATCAGAAGCAGCCGTGCACCGGCGTCCCGGCGAAGCCGCGCCACGGCCTCGCACGCCGCCAGCGCGCGGACCGGCGCGCGTTGCGTCTCCACGTAGTTCAGCGCGGCGCGCGGATACTCGGCTTCCACCAGCTTGCGCGTGGCCGCCAGATTGTCCAGCGAGCTGAGGAAACAGGTGACGCGAAGCACGTCGGAGGGTTCCGAACCCGCGGCCTGGACGGCCTGGCGCAGGGCGGCCAGGGACCTGGCGGCCAGCGGCGCCACCGCATCCAGCGGGTCCTCCGAAGTGGCCGTCTGCGCCGAGAAAAAAGCCAGCCCGTGGGGATTGACCTCCTTCTTTCCAGCGGCAATGGCCTCCAAAACCACTTGCGCGCCTTCCAGCGGCAACCCGCCGGATTGGATCAGGCTCAGCGCTGGAAGCGGCTGGCGGCGGTCCGCGAAAGACTCGCTCACCAGGTCGCGCACGCGGCGCACGTCGCCCGAGCCGCCCACAAAAGCGCGGATCTTGAGAACCGTGTTTCCGCCAGCCTCCCGGGCGAGCGCCTTCAGGGCATCGCGCACCTGCTGCGAAAGCAGGCCCTTCGCGGACAGCGGGGTGACGTGGAACGTAAGACGCCGGGTCTCGCCCTCCACCGCGCTGGGAAGCTCCTTAGGAATCTGGAGCGTCTGGGTGATTTCGTCCTTTTTCTTCTTCTGGGCCGGCCATGCAACCAGGGCCACCCCGCATGTGAGTGCTACCAGCGCAAACCCTCTCATGGCCTTGAATCGGATTGTAGCACCTTCCAGTCGTTCCGTAGCCAGTCCAATATGGTATGGTATGGGTTGATGGATTTTGCGCTATCTCTGGTTCACGAATCCGAAATCCCGCTTTACCGCCAGCTCTACCAGCAGTTTGCGGCGAAGATCCGGTCGGGAGATCTGCCCCGTGGCGAGCGTTTACCAGCCACCCGCGAATTGGCTGGCCTGCTTGGACTGAACCGGACCACCGTCTCGGCGGCCTACGAAATGCTCGAAGCCGAAGGCTTGATCGCCGGCCAAGTGGGCCGCGGTAGTTTCGTGACGGGGCATTCGGTGGCGGGGTGCCCTCTGGGCCCCGGCGGCGTCGATTGGAATTCTCTGCTCGAGCGCGGCGAGATGACGTCCCCGGGACATTCGGGCGGGGCGCCCTCTGGGCCCGGCGGCGAAGTCATCAGCTTCGAGATGTCGCGGCCTTCGCACGCGCTGTTTCCGCTGGATGAATTCCGCGCCAGTTGCGCGGCGGTGCTGGCGCGGCCGGACCTGGCCGGCATCCTGCAATTGGGTTCGCCCGCAGGCTTCGAGCCGCTGCGGCGCTACCTGATGGAAGAGGCGCGCCGCCAGCGCCTGGCGGGTCCCGGCGACGACCTCATCATTACCAATGGCTGCCAGCAGGCGCTGGATCTCATCGGCCGCGTGATGCTGCGGCCCGGCGACACGGTAGCGGTGGAGGACCCGGTCTACCCGGGCCTGAAAAACCTGCTGGCCGGAATTGGCGCCCAGCTTGTGGGCATTCCGGTTGGCGCGGAAGGGCTGGACATCGCGCAACTGGAGCGCGTGTTGGAACGCGAGCGGCCGCGCTTCCTGGTGGTGACCTCGAATTTCCAGAACCCCACGGGCGCAACCCTGCCGCTGGCGGCGCGGCGCGATCTGCTCCAGGCGGCGCGCGCGGCGCGCGTCCCGGTGGTGGAGAACGACGCCTATGGCGAGCTGCGCTACGAAGGCGAGCCGCTGCCGGCCATCAAGCAACTGGATGAGAACGGCGGCACGGTCTTGCTCCGCAGCTTTTCCAAGGTGAGTTTCCCGGGGCTGCGGGTGGGCTGGGTGGTGGGGCCGAAGCCCCTCATCGACCGCCTGCGCCAGGCCAAGGAGGCCGCCGACCTGCATACCGACCAGCTTTCGCAGGCGGTGCTGCTCGAGTTCGCGGAATCCGGACGCCTGGAGGCCCATCGCGCGCGTGTGCTCCAGGCCGGCGTCGAACGGCTGGCGGCGACCCTGGACGCCTGCCGCCGGTATCTGCCGGCCAACGCGCGCTGGACGCGGCCCCAAGGCGGAATGAACGTGTGGGTGCGGCTGCCCGAGCCCCTGGATGCCGGCGAGTTGCTGCCGCGGGCGCAGAAGGAAGGTGTGGCTTATCTGCCCGGCCGCTACTTTGCGGTATTCCGGCTCGAGCCGGGAGCATTGCGGTTGAGTTTTGCGGGCCTCACTCCGGACCAGATCCGAAGCGGCCTGGCGGTTTTGGGAAGAATTGTTTCGGGCGAGATCGAAAGCGCCTCCGCGAGCTTCGAGCCCGCCAGCGCGATGGTGTAACATTCTGAGCCGTGATTTTCAGGGAGGTAGAAATGTTTGAGTTTTCGAGCGAACAGTTTCGATTGAAAGTCGGCCTGGCGGAAATGCTCAAGGGCGGCGTCATCATGGACGTCACCAACGCCGACCAGGCCAAGATTGCCGAAGACGCCGGGGCTTGCGCGGTGATGGCGCTGGAGCGCGTGCCGGCGGATATCCGCAAGGAAGGCGGCGTGGCGCGCATGGCCAACATCGGCAAGATCGAAGAGATCATGCGCACGGTCCACATTCCCGTCATGGCCAAGGCGCGCATCGGCCACTTCATGGAAGCGCGCATCCTCGAGGCGCTAGGCGTCGACTATATCGACGAGAGCGAAGTGCTCACCCCCGCCGACGAGGAGCATCACATCGACAAGAGCGATTTCAAAGTCCCCTTCGTGTGCGGCGCCCGCAACCTGGGTGAAGCCCTGCGGCGCATCGCCGAGGGCGCGGCCCTGATCCGCACCAAGGGTGAGGCCGGCTCAGGTAACATCGTCGAGGCCGTGCGCCACATCCGCACCATCGTGAAGCAGATGAAACAGCTCACCGTGCTCGGAAAGGAAGAGCTGGTGCACCAGGCGAAAGAACTCGGGGCGCCGCTCGAGCTCGTGGAATGGGTGGCGCGGCACGGAACGCTGCCTACGCCCAACTTCTCGGCGGGCGGCATCGCCACGCCCGCCGATGCGGCGCTGGTGATGCAGCTTGGCGCCGAGGCGGTGTTCGTGGGATCGGGCATCTTCAAATCGTCCGACCCCGCGGCGCGCGCCCAGGCCATCGTGCACGCGGCCAAGAACTTCGATAATCCCGAGAAGCTGCTCGAGGCCAGCCGGTTGCTGGGTGAAGCCATGCCGGGGCTGGATATCGCCAAAATGCCGGAGTCGGAACTGTTGCAGAGCCGAGGCTGGTGATGAAGAAGGTCGGCGTGCTCGCGCTTCAGGGAGATTTTGCGGCGCACGGCGCGGCCATCGCGCGCGCCGGCGCGGAGCCCGTGTATGTGCGCGAGCCCGAGCAGTTCCGCGCCATCGACGGGCTGGTGATTCCCGGCGGCGAAAGCACCACCATGCTCAAGCTGCTGCACAGCGACGGGCTGATGGACGCGCTGGCGGAATTCGGCCGCCACAAGCCGGTCTTCGGCACCTGCGCCGGGGCCATCCTGATGGCCACCGAGGTGTGGAACCCCGCGCAGGAGAGCCTGGCGCTGATGGACATCGCCGTGGAACGCAATGCCTACGGCCGGCAGGTCGACAGCCGCGTGACGGTGCTCGACCCCGAGCCGGAGTTTCAGAAGCGCACCGCGCCGGGCAAGCTCGAGGCGGTGTTCATTCGCGCGCCGGTCATTCGGCGCGTGAACGGCGGCGGGAAGGTGCTGGCGCGCTATGCGGGCGATCCCGTGCTGGTGGAGCAGGGCCGCCACCTGGTGGCCACCTTCCATCCCGAGCTGACCGCGGATTCGCGCGTGCACGCGCTCTTTCTGGAGAAGCTATGAGCGATCCCCTCAAGCGGGTGCTGTTTGTGTGTGTGGGCAATGCCTGCCGCAGCCAGATGGCCGAGGCTTTCGCGCGTGTCTACGGCCAGGACGCCCTGGTTGCCGCCAGCGCGGGTCTCACTCCGGCCATGGCCGTCGCGCCGGACACCGTTCGCGCCATGGCGGAAAAGGAAATCGACCTGCGCGACCAGTTTCCCAAGAGCATCCGCCACCTTCGCCGCTCGCAGTTCGACCTGGTGGTCAACATGACCGGCCTTGCGCTGCCCGACGGCATCGGCGCCACCGTCGTGGAATGGAGCGTGCCCGACCCCGTCTCGATGAAGTATGCGGAGCACTGCGAGGTGCGCGACGAAATCGAGCAGTTGGTGATGAACCTGATTCTCAATTTGCGCCGGGAGCAGCACGCCCCCCGGTTCCGCGGTCAGGGTTCGGGCCACCTGAAGATCTGAAGGTCTCGCCGCGACCGCAAAATTCGGTGACACACGCGTCCACGCGGCACAGGTCCCAGAGGTATAGGCGCTAAAATAACGCTCTCGACGACAGTTTCGCAGGCTCTCTGATTGGAGGGTAGTTTCCCAGATCCGGACTTCCGGGGCGCTTCACGGCGCCATCAATGACCGGAGGCCGAATCGCGTCAGCTTTCGGTTCTGCCAGCACTTGCTGGGCGACGGGTACCGGCCTCGAAGTCCGAGACCGCCTGAAACATAGCCGTGACATTCCGATCAGGGGTCATGCCGTCCATGTTGATGCAGCAGACACCGACTTGGGCTGTTCGTCCACAGGCCTTCAGCGCGTCCCACACCTCACTGTAGACCTGGCTTTCGGACAATTCCAGCAGATGCACGGGACTCATCCGCAGGTTGAGAAAGGCGGACGGGAAAAGCCTGCTGCACTTTTCGAGGTCCGAGCCGAAACCGACATCAAGAAACTTGGGATCCACTTGGTTGTACTGATCTGCGTACTTCTGTAGATTGCCACCGCAGTGATGGATACCAAAAGGTGCGAGTTCCTTTGCTACCTGCATCTCGTAAGGCAATATCCGTGATTCGTAAAGCGCGGGAGCGATCATGCTCACCGAGCAATTACTCGTGAGATGGATCGAAGAGTCCACGCTCAGAATGGACCGATTGACGGCCATCGAGGTGGTACCTGTCCGCCGCCGTATGCATCGGCTCACAGTCACGATGGTCTCAGCAATGACCGCAAAAAGGTGATCCGTCAATTCTGGATCCTCCTTGAGATCGCAGAAAAGATCGTTTCCCCGCAATTCCATCGCGTTGTTGAAGAGTCCCCCGGTATTCAAGTCGCCCGTAACATGGCCGAACCTGAGTTCCAGCATTTCCATCTGCGCCATGAGTGCGTTCATAGGCCAGGTGTTCGTGACGTCTGGCACACGAAGCTCCATCGCGCTGTCACGATCGAGGTTTCTAGGTACGGGCCACGCCGCCTGTCCCTCCTTAAACCGGATGTGGACACCCAAAAGCGCGGGCATGACGAATCCTCCCGCGATGTGGCGCGAGCCGATTACGGGACGCGGCTTCGGGTCTGGTGTTCCGATCCCAAATAGTTCGCAGAGCGCACGGCGCATTAAGAGATCGTTCGCGATTCTGGTCTCAAGATCCAGATAGAATGGCTCCTCGAAGGAGATGCCGAAGCGCCGATTCCACCAGTCGGGGCTGAAGACTACGTTGACAGGAATCATACATCCATCGTCTGAGACAACAACAAACAGCGGAGCCCAACCTGAACGCTCTCGCTCTTTGAGCCTACAATATCGGTCGATCACTGTACAGGAGCGGCTTGGCCTTCACGGTGCGCTCGGGGGTCGTGCTGCGGAGTTGGCACGTCTGATCGAGCGTCTCCAGCCGCTTGCCGATGATAGCGAACTGGGTATCATGGCGGCCCACCTGAATTCCCTCCTCTTTCAGCGCGACAGTCTCAAGCCTACACGAAAGCGTTTCCGGTCGTGGTAAGCGAAAGTGCCGGTGGACGGAGCGGGAGTCGACTGCCGTGCAGGCGCTCACTTGCGCGTTCGAGCAGAAAGTGCAGCGCGCTGGATACCGCTCGATGGCTGAATTGCAGCGACGTGGGTACGGACTGCCGAGTGCATCATAGACCACGCGAATAGCGCCTGTGGGAGGGTGTCAAGGCCCTGGACTTGGTGTATCCTTAGGTCAGTACCATACTGTCCGGAACAGTATCGGAAGGTGTGTGGGTATGGAGGGTGCGAGTGCAGCGCGTCGTCGAAGAGTTGCTGTGGGTGTTCCAGAGCATTGCCGTGGGGGTGGTGGTGTGCGACAACGAAGGGCACTTCCTACACTTCAACCCCGAGGCGGAGAGAATTCTCGGACTCGGGTTGAAGGACGTGAATGAGGCTGCCTGGTCCTCAACCTACGGGTGCTACCAGGCTGACGGAATCACTCTGTTCCCTTCCGATCAGCTACCCCTGGCACGCGCGATGAACGGCGAGGAAGTGCTCGACGAGTTGATCCTGATCCGGAATGAGGTGCAAAAGACCGGTGTCTGGATCAGCGTCAGCGGCAGGCCGCTGCGGGACGCCGAAGGAAACCTGCGCGGCGGCGTGGCCGTTTTCCGGGATGTCACCGAAGCCCAGGACATCTTGCGAGTCTCCCCAGCGCCGCAGCCGCTGGGATCCCTTCCGGCGCCGCGTCCGACCGGTTTCGAATGCCGGAGTTTCGTCGAATACATCGAACGGCTGCGCGGCCACTATGATCGAATTTGCAGCGCCGTGGAGCAGACCGCCGACGCGGTGGTCATCACCGACAGCCGCGGCGTCATCGAGTACGTGAATCCGGCCTTCGAACAGGTGAGTGGTTACGCCGCAGGCGAGGTCCTGGGCCGCACGCCCAAGATACTCAAGTCCGGAAAGCACGGGCCGGATTTTTACCGGCGGCTGTGGGAAACCCTGCGGGCGGAAGAGACCTTTCGGGGGACCATTATCAACCGCAAGAAGTCCGGCGACTTGTACTGGACTGAGCAGACCATCACCCCAGTTCGGGATCGGACTGGGCGGGCGTCCCACTTCGTCTCCGTCCAAAAGGACGTGACCGAGCTTCGGAAGCAGCAGGAGCAGGAGTTCGACCTCCAGGTCGCGCGCGAAGTGCAGCAGTGCTTCTATGCCCCCGAGGCCACGTTCCCGGGATTCGATCTGGCCGGAGCCGCATTTCCCGCCTCGACCACGGGCGGCGACTACTTCGACTTCATCCCGTGTTCGGACGGCAGCTTTTGCATGGTCATCGGCGACGTGAGCGGCCACGGCTTCGGGGCAGCCCTGGTGATGGCGGAAACGCGGGCTTACGTCCGCTCGTACGCGCAGGTGGAACGCGACCTCGGCGCCCTGCTCGGCCGCGTGAATGCGGCCCTGGCCGGGGACCTGGACGGAGGCCGCTTCGTCACGCTGCTGGTGGTCCGCGTCGATCCCGCCAAGCGCCGGATTGAATACGCCGGCGCCGGTCATGTTCCGGGCTATCTGTTCGGCGCGTCCGGCGAACTCCGTCATTCATTTGAGAGCGACGGTTTTCCCTTGGGTCTTTTTCCCTGCGCCGAGTTCCACTCTGCCAATCCGATCAAACTGAATGCCGGAGATGTGATCGTGTTGCTGACGGACGGCGTGTTGGAATCCGGGGATCTGAAAGACTGCGAGTTCGGCACCACACGCGTATTGAACTACGTGAAGCGCCATCTTAAGGACAGCGCCAGGGACCTGGTCCAAGGCATCTACACCGCCGTGCGAAGCTTTTCCTGCGGTGAGCCGCAACACGATGACATCATGACCGTGGTCTGCAAGGTGGTCGGAGAAGCTACACAGCCAACAGCGCGACGCCGCAGGCCACCAGCAGCGCGCCGGTCCAGCGCCGCCGCCTCGCCTAGGTAGCAGCCGAATGGTTTCCGGCCCTCGCAAGGGTCTTCCTTGGCCCGCTTGCGCATCCGCGCGCCGCGGAGCTTCGGCACAATCTGGCTCTTATCGTATTGCGCTACCGCGCCCATCAGTTGCCGCATCCGGATGCGGCTGGGTTCGTTCGCCCCATCGATTCACGCAGAATCCGCTTGCTGATTCGGCGCTTCCGGCTTTCTAGCACTGTGACTGAAAAAGGGCTGCTCGGTTCACCGCGTGAATGTGTTCGGTTGCGGGGCAGCTCGTCAAGCTGCGCGCCGGTTGGAAACCGGCGCTCCAGCGGGTCGACAACCCGCCGCAGGCTGCCGGCCTGCCCCACATGCAAGGGACATGTTCACACGGTCGCAGACCTAGTGGGGAGAGGGCAGCCTGAAACCTCAGGCGCGCCTTCGTTTGGTCCGGGATCCCGCAGCCGGCGAAAGCCATGCCGAGACTCCTCGTGGTTTGGTCTCGCGTCTCGGAATTGGAGCGCGCCGCGGAAGAATCGAGGAACCGGCCATGAACGGCTGCCGCAAGGAACTTACCGATGCGGAGTTGGACGGGCCTTTCGCCGACGCTCCTGCTTTTTCTTTCGACAGTGCGCACAGGAAGAAAAAGCCAAGTGTCTCGGGCGACCACAGTATATGCACATCCCGGCAACCCGCCAGCGTTTCCGCCGCTCTGCCTGTCCGCGGCGCATGCCTTCAAGACAGCGCTTGCACACCGTGTGCCCAGGTTCCCGATCATGGGCGGTGCAGTTCATGCATCGGGCGGGCCGCGATTTCCGGAGGGCGTGGGTCATCCGTCCTACTCCGAGCTTACCGCTTCGCATTGATTCTATGATCACCAGGAATCTCTCTCGGCGGCTGGAACGGCTGGAAACTCGCCTCATGCCGGCAGGCGAGCCGTTGATCACCCAGGTGCAATTCGTCTCCCCGGACGGGAGCGTTCGTGACGGCCCCGTGTTTACAATTCCGGGTGCTGGAGGGCGGTCAACCGGAAGTGCTGGGCTTGCCGGCGGCGGGCGGCCCGGCTTGGCTGCTCGGCAGTATCGCGAAGACCTGAACCCATGAAGACGATCGTCAGCAGGCTGCAAAGGCTGGAGAAGAGATTCCCACCTCCGGCGCCAGCCCCCTCCGGCCCGTCGGCCGTCGAGCAGATTGCGGAGGGGCTCGCACGGATCGGGTTCCTTCGGGGTGAAAAGGAAAGCCTTGCGGAGACGCTCGCGCGTTCCCTTGGGATCACTCCGTTGGCGCTTCGCGCGTGGTTGCAGCGTCGGGCGGCCGGACAGCCCGCGGAATAGCTACCGATATTGCAGAGGGTTTTAAGCAGGGTGCCCAGGCGCATGAAGTTTCCGGGTTAGCCAAGCTCTGGTCGGCACCCTGCTTAAAATCCCTATGTGCTAAGCCGCTGGAGCAGC
>Ga0187865_1001066_pt1 | contig 33952 bp, 36 predicted proteins | sample June2016WEW_11_1_2_FD_132989 | JGI IMG/M metagenome (GOLD analysis project Ga0187865, IMG submission 132989) | Peatland microbial communities from SPRUCE experiment site at the Marcell Experimental Forest, Minnesota, USA - June2016WEW_11_100 | ecosystem: Environmental > Terrestrial > Soil >...
ACTCGCCGAGAAGCGCTTCAACAGGATCCGCATCTTCCGCGTCGACAGGAGCAACCCCCTCGTCGGCGTGATCGCGAGGTTCCTCTCGGAGTGGCAGGAGGCCAGGGAAGCGTCCTACCCGAAACCGTTCAACTAGCCGGACGAGCCCGGCCCGCCTCCTTGGCGACGAACTCGGCGTAGCTCTCCTCCAGGCCGAGGCTCCTGACCAGCTCGTCCCTGAACGCCGCTCCCCTGCAGAGCAGCAGCACGTACGGCATGTCCTCGACGAGGAAGCCCTTCTGGCTTATCCCGAGCCTCCGGCCTCCCAGGCGCCCGATCTCCTTGAGCTTCTTCGAGTCGTTCCAGATCCTAACCTGCAGGGGCCAAGGGGCGCCGTCCATGGAGTAGGACGCCCCCCCGTCGCCCAGCGCCCTCCAGAGCTCGTACGCCAGCATCGGGTCGAGGTACCTCAGCAGCCTCCAGTCCTGCCCTCTCATGATCCGCCCCATGAGGAGGTCGGCCCTCGAGATCGCTTCGAGCGCGGCCGCCTTCCTTTCCTCGTGGACCCTGGCCTTCACCACGCCCGTGAACAGGTCGCGGAGTTTGTCTCTGGGTTGGCCAGGGTATGACCTCAGCGCCTTGAGGACTGCCTTCTCGTCCACGGCGTCGAAGAAGGCGTTGATCGCCTGCGAAGTGGTCATCTCCTCGTCCTTTGCAGAAGGGGCTCCCGACTGCAGGAAGTTGATCGCCGACCGCCAGTCGCCGTTGGCCACCTTCGCGATCGAGGCCAGCTCCCCCTCCTCGAGCGAGAGCCCCTCGTTCCCGGCGATTCTGGCGAGGTGCGCCTCCACGACTTCGGGCGCCGGCTTCTGAAACTCGATCCGGCTCGTCACGCCCGAGAGCTTCTTCACCTGGTCCGACTCCGGGTCGTTGGCTGCCATGACCACGGGGTTCTCGCTCTTCCGGACCGCATCCCTGATGAAATCGATGGCCCCGTAATCGGCCCTCCCGGCCAGCCCGTCGACTTCGTCGAGGAAGACGAGCGTCTTGGTGCCGAACAGGTTGCTGCTCGAGATCACTTCTCCGATGCGCTTCGAGAGCCTGTCCTTCGTGCGGGTATCGCTCGCGTTCAGCTCCACGAGCTGGAGCCCCAGCTTCTTGGCGGCGAGGTGGACGCAGGTCGTCTTCCCCGTCCCGGGAGGGCCCACGAGGAGGGCGGCCCTGGCGCCTCGCTTCCACTTCCTCAACCACAGCATGAGCGTGCCCCTCGCCTCCTCGTTGCCCACCATGAGGTCCAGGTTGACTGGCCTGTACTTCTCAGACCACAATCAGTAAGCCCCTCCTACGAAGACGATCAGCCCCACGGCCATGCCGGCGAGCGCGATCCGCTTCACTCTGTGCGCGTTGGCGGGGTCGTGCCTCGCGACTATCGAGGCGGCCAGGTACGCGAAGACCGCGTCGGGCACGATGACCCCGAAGGTGTAGAACCCGTTCGCCAGCCCAAGCGCGAGGGGCACCCAGCTGGTGACCACGGCGAGAAGGAAGAAGGCCGCACCGACGGAGGACGCGGCCCTGAGCCCTCTGCTCCTCGCCACGGAGTTGACCCCCCGCTTAGCGTCTCCCTCGACGTCGGCCATCCCCTTCACCACTTCCCTCCCCACACCGGAAAAGAACGACGTGAACGCCATCATCAGCAGCAGGGACCTCGTCAGGCTCCCGCCGGAGACGACGCCGCCGTAGATGAAGGGGACGGCGAGGGAGGAAGCGACGAGGAGGTTCCCGGGGAGGCCCGTCAGCTTCGCCCGGCTGTTGTAGACCCACATCAGAAATGCGTACAGTAGGGCGATGCCGACAGCCACGGGGTTCAGGGTGAGGACGCAGGAGGCGACGCCCGCTACCAGGACGAGCACGGAGAGCCTGACTGCCGCCTGAGTCGAGACGCGGCCGCTCGGGATGGAGCGCTCCGGCTGGTTCACCCTATCCACCTCGACGTCGTAGATGTCGTTCGTAGACATGGAGTAGGCGCAGAGGAAGAACCCAGTCAGAAACCCCAGGGCCCCCTGGACGACCTTCACATCAGTCGGTTTGGAGACAAAGACCCCGACGATGACGGCGAAGCCGATCATGGCACAGTTGGCCGGCCGTATCAGGTCGAGACCTGCCCTGAGGCTCATCAGGTCAGAACCTCGCCTTGCTTACCTTGTAGTAGATCGCTTCGCCTCTGCGCTCGATTACTGCGATTATCGCTTCCTTCCCCATCTTGGCCATCTCCTTGACCGACTTCTGGAGCTCTCCCATTCCCTTCTCGATCCCCTCGTCCAGGGCGAAGACGACGTACTTCGCGGGCTTCTTCGGGTAGTCTCCCCTCTCGTAGACCCTCAGGTCGGTCCCGAAGCCGAATCCTTCCCGCACCACGTAGCCTCTGCTCCTCAGGTCCCTGTAGACCATGAACTTGGTCCAGGCGTCTCTGGCCCGTTTTTGGGTTAGCTCTGCGAGCATCTCGAAGGTGACCGCCTTCCCCGACTCGTCCTTCAGGTCGAGCTTCCCTGCGTAGAGAAGATAGAGCGCCTCATAATCGCGCAGGGCCAGGGCCTTGTCTTTCTTCGACCCGTAGCCGGACTCCTCCAGCTCGCCAAAGCGCTCTCGATCGACCACCACTGTGGTGCCTTCCTGGAGAACCGCGCTGAAGGGCTGAACCTGCTCATGGGCGACGACAGCCTCTCCCAATTCTCTCGGTTTGGCGAGGGTCGTCAGACCATATTTGAAGGTTCAAACGAATCGATGGCGGAAACACTTTAGAGCCGACCGGGCGCGGTGGGCATTCCTTGGCCGACTTCTTCACGATGCGTACCGTGACCTGGAGCGGCGGCTCGGTGAAGATGATCGACCAGACGGCCCTTCCAGGAAGGCTCACCCACGTTACCTATACCCGGCCCGAGGAAGTGGCCGAGGCGATTAGGACCATGGTCGTCCGTGGCGCGCCTGCGATAGGGGTGGCGGCCGCGATGGGAGTTGCCCTGGCCGCGACGGGTTCCGCTACGGAAGACCTCAGGGAGCTCACGAAGGAGCTCGAACGCAGCGCGAACCTGCTCCGTTCGACCAGGCCCACGGCGGTCAACCTCTTCTGGGGGATCGACCGGGTCATGAAGGTCGCCCGATCGGCGAAGTCGGCCCGTGAGGCCAGGATGTTGATCACCGCAGAGGTGAAGACGATGGAGGAAGAGGATGTCGAGGCCAACAGGAGGCTCGGACGCGCGGGCGCGGACCTGATCGAGGACGGAGAGACGGTCCTGACCCAGTGCAACGCCGGCGCGCTTGCGACCGTGGGGTACGGGACGGCACTGGGCGTGGTGAGGGCGGCCGTAGAGCAGGGAAAGCTGGTGAAGGTGCTGGTGCCCGAGACGAGGCCCGCGCTTCAGGGTGCGCGCCTGACGGCCTTCGAGCTGGTGACTGACGGCATCGACTGTACCGTGATTCCTGACACGGCCGTGGGCCACATGATCAGACTCGGCAGGGTCGACAAGGTCATCGTGGGGGCCGACAGGATCACGCGGGACGGTTACGTGTTCAACAAGATAGGAACGTATCAGGAGGCGGTCCTAGCGGACAGGCACGGGGTCCCGTTCTACCCTGCGGCGCCACGCTCTACCTTCGACCTCTCCAACACTCACGAGCAGGTGACCATAGAGGAGCGGAGCTTCGACGAGGTCGTTCGCATCCGAGGGAGAAGGATCGCGCCGAAAGGCGTCTCCGTGGCCAACCCGGCCTTCGACATGACACCTCCGGAGCTTGTTACTGCGATGGTGTCGGACAGGGGATTGATCGAGAGGCCATTCGAGGAGAGCATCACTCGGGTCATGTCTTAATTGCCTAGGTCATTGTCGGCCTCTTCGGGCCCGTAGCCTAGCACGGACTAGTCCTGAACTTCATGTAGGACAAGTCAAAGTGGAACTTGCACAAATACTTCGATAGGTTGGGTGTGCGACTGGGCTGATAGGCTTATCAGCAATCGCTTATCAGCAATCGAACCTCAGCTCTCTTGGGCCCGTAGCCTAGACTCCGTTTGAGGGGAAGCATGTATTTGTGAAATGCATGCTCTTCACAAACACGGAGTAAGTCGAATATATCAAGGAAGTTGTGGGAAATGAGACACATTAAAGAGCCTGAATTGAGACGAACCCTTCAAATAGAATGACCCCTTCCGAGGCTCGACTCCGTTCGCGCTTGCTCACTCCAAGAACTGTGATTGAATCGAAGACAACGCGATCAAGCAGGTTTCCAATCTTCATATTTGACATAGGTGGGGTAATCATCAAGTGGCGGAACAATGACCCGATTTACAAGTATCTCTCCGAGAGGTACAATCGACCCTATGCCGAAGTCAAACGCGTCTGTGTTTGCAGACTTCCTTCACTCGAGTCCGGAGAAATCTCCATAACGACGTTCATGAATGACACCCTGCATGATTTGGGTCGGAGTCTAAAGAGACGTGACTCAGCTACGCGATTGTGGGTTCTACCACTCGAACGACTCTTCAAATCCAAATTGGGGATGATCAATTGTGTAAGGATGTTGAGAAGGAATGGCTACTCGGTATACGCTTTGACTAACGTATCTTCCCCGCATCTGGAATTCTTCAGACGGACGGGACTAGCTGACGAGTTTGACCATATCTATGCCTCATCTGAGCTTGGAAGCGTAAAGCCCAATCGAGAGATATTCCAGAAGGTACTCCGTTTCCTGGACACATCGCCCACCGAAGTTGTATTCGTAGATGATCGGGTCGAGAATGTCAAAGCGGCAAGGGACTACGGTATTCGTTGGGCATTTCGATTCAAATCGATTAGTCAACTTAAACGAGACATTGACCACGTAATGCGAGAATTCGAACCGCTTGATCCACCCTCAAATTCGGGGCGCCTGCCTGAACTGTGAAGTCCCGGCCAGGGCGCCTCTTTCCTTAGGGTAAGATGGCAATGGAAAAGGGAGCTCATGCAACCGCAGTTGTCTGATAGGCTTATCAGTAATCGAACCGCAGCTATTTCGGGCCCGTAGCCTAGACTCCGCTTGAGGGGAAGCATGTATTTGTGAAATGCATGCTCTTCACAAACACGGATTAAGGCGTCAGCCTTCGGAGCTGAAGACCATGGGTTCGAATCCCACCGGGCCCGCCAAGTCCCTTAAGCGCGCGCACTACTCCTGCCTTCTAGAGACGGCCCGGAGCACGGGGTAAGCTACCATTGCGCCCAGAACCACGTAGAACACCCTCTCGAGAGGATAGGCGTAGAACGCGAGAGCCCAGAACGCCTGATAGCCGTCCTTGGGTATGACTCCGTCCAGCCTGAAGATGACGTTCTCGTACATGATGTTACCTGCCACATGCCCGCTCATGGTAGATGCAAATGCCACCGCACTGACAAATGCCGGGCTGAGCCTTGCCAGACTTCCTCTCTTCTCGTACAGAAGCGCGCCTGACAGAACGCCTATCGAGATCAAGTGCATCCATAGGAAAGGTACTTGGATACCTCCCACACTCACCAGCACGGGTGAGAGAGGGTCGAGCGTGAACCATACGAGCAAGAGCGCGGGGAAGCCGACAGCCGCCTTCCTGTGACCGGTGAAGGCCAGACCCGCGACCACAGCCGAGACCAGGTCAGGTATGAAATCCAGGAAATCGAACACGATGGGCTTCCCCATAGCGAAGTCCACGAAGTTTCCTAGGATCATCGAGGACCCCCCGACGACGGGGCCGAAGAGCATCCCTGCGAGCGGACTGACCACCTCCCTGAAGGTCAGGAAGCCGCTAGCGCCGATAATAGCAGAAACTGGGAAAAACCCGAGAACGGCGTAGACCACCGCGAAGAGCGAAGCCGAGGCCACCGCGTATGTCCTTCGTCTTGCGGGCAGCATCTTCTCGGTTCTCGCGTTTGAGGTTTAATAGCTTCGGTGGCGTCTGCTTTCCTACCCCGTCGAGATCGTTTGGACGGCCTTCGCGTTCAGAGTCAGCCGTGCCCGTCCGCGGACTGTCTGTGCGCGGTATTGGGTCCTCATCTTCCATCCGTCAGCGGGCATCTTCTCCCTTAGAGTACCCCACGCTCGCCATGAAGACGCACTGCTCGATCGGGATTGCGAAGTCCTCCGGTGCGAAGCTAGCTCCCTCGGCGCCGGCCGTCTGCACGCCTCGGACGAGCACTACCGGCGTCGCTTCGTCGGCCTCCCCCATCACCAACTGGGCTCCCGAGCAGAGGTCGTCAGCAATCGCCTGTCTGGTGACTTTCAGAGGATTGCCGAAGAGGTCAGGGTGGCCCCGCATGTCGCAAATGGCCTGGACGCCTACTGCGGCGAGGGCCACGCCGACGGTGCCCATCCTCGTGGGCGTCAATCTGCTGTCGGAGACGACTACTCCTATGTGAACGCCTCTACGCTTCCCCAGCTCGTCGGCGATTCTGGCGGCGGACTCGCATGGGTCTTTCGGATAGAGGACCACTCTTCCGTGCTCGATGTTCGACTTGTCTATTCCAGCATTGGGTGTGAGCAGGCCATTCCACAGGGTGAGGATAAATCCGGGGACGCCGCCAATTATCAGGTCTGACTCCTGAAGTATGAGTTCACAGAGTTCTGCCGGGATCTCGAATTTCTTAGACAGCTCAATTGCCCGACTGCCGGGTTTCACCGAGTCCAAAGGTACTATTCTTCCTTCGGATATCGCAATGAACTTGCTTGAGATGACAAGCACATCCCCTTCGCCAATCTGGTTCCCCACGAGTTCATCGATAAGGTCTGGCAAATCAAACGCGGAGCTTCTTCTCGTGGTCTTGAAGGGAGTGAAGGTGAGCACGCTCTCGAACAGACAACACCCGTAATTAAGCGAACGTCTCAGAAGGATGTGACTCCTCGAGCTAGGCTTTGTTAGTTCTTCGGCTCATGGCATGACCACGCTCCCTGTCAAGTCCTCAATCATTGTAGGTCAGGTGTACGGAATTGCGTGACACCGATGGAGTTGCTGAAGGAGAGGACCCGTCTGACGAAGACTCCTCGACGGACAAGCTGAAGGTCGCGGTGTCGTTAATGCGCTGGGGCGCGTGCGCGCGCGCGGAGCGTCCGTGAATTCGCCCCGAACGTCGAGGATCAGGGACGACGAGCGACCGAATCTCATCGAGTCAAGGACGCTTAAATACTGGGCGAATCAAATCATTCACTGCAATTCTGCGTCATAATGTTTCAGCGGCGAACACCTGACTGATATTGTGACTCCGACGTTGTAGCAAGAGCAAGAGAACTTGGAAAGTTTCAGAGAGTTGAAACTGAGCCCTGAGGTCCTGAGGGGCGTCGACTCCGTAGGCTATCGGAAGCCGTTCCCGATTCAGGAGAAGGCAATAGGCCCCCTGATGGCCGGTAAGAGCATCGTGGGGCAGGCCAAGGCTGGGTCAGGAAAGACCGCGGCCTTCGGGATCCCTCTGCTACACGCAGTCAATCCCCGGGACCACCGAGTGCAGGCGCTCGTCCTCGCTCCGACGCGCGAACTCGCCGTCCAAATCACGCAGGAACTCAAGAAGATTGGTGCGTACACTGGCATCAACGTGCTGACGATATACGGCGGGCAGTCGATGAACGTCCAACTCGACGCCTTGAAGCGGGGGGTGCACGTCGTCGTGGGCACTCCAGGAAGGGTGATTGACCATCTCCAACATCGGACGCTCCGCCTTGATTCTGTCAGATACGTGGTCATAGACGAGGCCGACGTAATGCTCGACATGGGTTTCATCGATGACGTCGATTTCATCCTAGCCTCCACACCAGACGACCGCCAGCTCAGCCTTTTCTCGGCGACCATGCCTAGAAAGATCATCGAGCTGTCCGAGAGATACATGACGGACCCCGAGCACATCTTGGTGGATGAGAACGAGCTCACGGTCGCAACGCTCGAACAGTTCTACGCAAAGGCCGAACGGCCTGAGAAGTTCGAGCTGCTGCTTCAGGTCCTGAAGAAGGAGAAGAGGGGAAGTACTGTGATCTTCTGCAGGACCCGATACGGGACCATCAGGCTGGCAAAAGAGCTCGAGAGGCGCTTCCTGAGCGTCGCTCAACTGCACGGCGACCTGAGCCAGAACCAGCGCGACCACTCGATGAACCTCTTCCGATCGGCCCGAGTCGACGTCTTGGTGGCCACCGACGTGGCTGCCCGAGGCATTGACGTGCGGCAGGTCGGGTGCGTGATAAACTACGACGTGCCCGAGGACTCCACGGTCTACTTCCACAGGGTGGGCAGGACCGCGAGGGCGGGGGACCTTGGCAAGGCCTACACCTTTGTGAGTCGGGACGAGAGCCCAGACTTTGCGAGGATAATGGCCCTGACGAAGACGCCCATCAAACCGCTGAGGCCTGAAGACGAGATACACTTCTCACGCAGCGACTTCGAGGATTCCGGGCGGGATCGGAGGCGGAGCGGGCGCAGACGCAACCGGGGCCAGCGAGGCGGCGGAATGAAATGGAGGCGGTACAGGTGAAGCACTTTAATCTGGACGCAGTCCCGGGTTGGGAGAGGGCCAACAGGTGATAGTTATTGGGTAAGCGGAAGGTACTCAGCGAGTCCAACCTCAAGGAACTCGTGATGCCCGGTCAGGGAGAGATCCTCGGAAAGGCGATCAAAATGACGGGCGGAGACCAGGTCATAGTGAAATGCGCCGACGGAGAGACTCGTAACTGCAGGATTAGGGGCAAGCTCAAGAGAAGAATGTGGATACGCGAAGGCGACATCGTCTTGGTGGCTCCCTGGGACTTCGACAACAGGAAGGCGGACATACTGTGGCGCTACATCAAGGCCCACGCAGAATGGCTTGAGCAAAACGGCTACCTGAAGACGATCTGACCTGAAGGACAGCCGCACACATCCGCTGGCTCGGAGATCGTTCGTGACCTCCGACCGGACAGACTAATCAATCCGCCCCCGAAGCCCTGAAGCCGATGCCACCTGCATCCGGCCTCCGCAAGGACGTCGACATTCTTGTCGTCGGAGCCGGGGTGCTTGGCGTCACCACGGCATACTGGTTGTCGAGCCTCTATGACTGCAGGATCCTGCTGGTGGACAGGGAACGCGGAGTCGCGAGGCATACCAGCTCAAGAAACACGGGCGTAATCCACCGTCCCTTCTATCTCAATCCGGAGACCAAGAAGACCTTCGCCCTTTCTGCGATGCGCTCCTACCCTCTCTGGCGCGATCTCGCCAAAGTGCACGGCCTCCCCTGGAATCCAGTGGGCACGCTCGAAGTGGCGCTTCGCGAGGATGACGTCCCCCTCCTCGAGAAGTACCTGCGATGGGGGGCGGACAACGGGATGGAGAATACCGAACTGGAGCTACTCGACGCCAGGTCAGTGAAGTCAGTGGAACCGGAGGTCCAGTGCAGAGCCGCGCTCCACTCGAAGACAGACACGTCGGTCGACTTCGGGAGGTTCACCGCATGCGTCCACCAGCTCGCCCTCGAGCAAGGCCTTTCCTTCCAAGGCGGGCTTCAGGTCTCTTCGCTGAAGGCCGAAGGCGCGGCTCTCGACGCCTCCTTCTCGGGAGACGAACACCTCGCAGGTGTCAAGTGCAGCCTTCTGATCAACGCGGCTGGCGGTGCCTCAGTCGACATAGCTCACATGATGGGGCTCGCCAGCGAGTACTCGACGCTCAACTTCCGCGGCGAGTACTGGGTCGTCGACGAGCCCTTCGCTTCGAGGATTGGCAGGAATGTCTACAGTCTCCCTCGGCATCCCCGGTTCCCGTTTCTCGACCCGCATTTCATAGTGCGTTCGGACGGCATGCGGCAGATCGGGCCGAACGCGGTGATGGTCACAGACCCCTACGTCTACCAGGGGCTCGGTCTGTACTCTCTTCCCAGGCTGTTCGCGTCTCCGAAGTGCCCCAAACTCAACCTGCTAAGAGACGCAGACTTTCTTTCAATGGTTGCGGGTGAGTGGCGCACCTCTCTGTCAAAGAGGGTGATGTGCGAGCGTGTCAGGAGGTTCATTCCTGGGCTTGACCACAGGGCCCTCAATTCACGGGGTGTCTCGGGGGTCAGGGCGTCTGTCGTCGGTAAGGAGGGGTTCGTCCCGGAGGCGATTCTTGTCCAGGACGAGAGGTCGGTCCACATCCTCAACTACAACTCGCCTGGAGCCACGGGCGCCCCTTCGTACTCGGCCAGTCTCGTCGCCAGGCTCCGCGAGGCCGGTCTGCTCGACGGCTTCCGACGCAAGCCCTACTCCCCCGCGGGAGGGATATGGGACTTCGACCGAGCCGTCGGCCTGACCTGACCCTCGGGTCAGGTGAGCCCGGGCCTTGCGTCATCCTGCCGGACCAAGAGACCGCCGCTTCACTCGAGGACGTGTATGTTCTTTTTCGCGCACATGTCCTTGAGGATCTTGGGCCAGACCGAGACGCTGACCTCGCCCAGATGCGCCTTCTTGAGAAGCAGCATCAGGGTCCTGGACTGTCCGATGCCCCCTCCGATGGAGAGGGGCAGGTCGCCGCTGATGATCCCCTTGTGGTACTCGTACTTCAGGAAGTCGAGCTGCCCGCTCAACTTGAGTTGCTTCCTCAAGGTCGCACCGTCGACCCTCACTCCCATGGAGCTCAGCTCGTGCCTCCGCTTCGTGACCGGGTTCCAGACCAGGATGTCGCCGTTGAGCCCGTGCATGGGCCTCCCGTCTTTCGACTTCGTCTCTGTGACCCAGTCGTCGTAGTCTGCTGCCCTCATCTCGTGGGGGTGTCCGTTCTTCAGTACCCAGCCTATGCCTATGATGAAGATGGCTGGATGCTTCTGGAGGATGGCGGTCTCACGCTGCTTCCTAGGCAGGTTGGGGTACGCTTCCAGGATGTCCTCTGCGTGCATGAATTCGATCTTGTCGGGCATGCTCGGGTACTTCCCCTTCAGCTTGGGGTAATCCTCCTGGACCCGCGTCTCGGCTTCCTTGAGGACCTTCCAAATCTTCGTGACCGTATCTGTCAGGTGGGCGAGGTTCCGCTGGTCAGCGCTTACGACTCTCTCCCAGTCCCACTGGTCGACGTAGGCGCTGTGGTCGTGGTCGAGGAAGTAGTCCTTCCTGACCGCCCGCATGTCGGTGCAGATGCCCTCTCCCACGCCCATCCCGAACTGCTTTAGGGCGAAGCGTTTCCACTTGGTCGCCGCCTGGACGACCTGAGCGTCGATGGGGTGCTTGTTGTAGTCGTTAGATATGTGAAACTGAATCGGCGTCCGGGAGCCGTCCCTGTCGAGCATATCGTTGATCCCACTCGCGGCGTCGACGATTAGAGGGACCTGCACCATCATCAGGTTCAGCTCCTTGCAGAGGTGTTGCTCAATGTAACTCTTGGCAAGGTAGACTGCGCGTTGTGTCTCCTTCCTGTCGAGGAGGGATTTGTAGTCCGTGGGTAGAACCTTCTCCACTTCCTCATACGTGCCTATTCCGGGCCCAGCGAGATCCTCATTCTGCGACATGTCGACGGCGGGCGCCCCGCCAGATTTGATTTAAAGATGAGGGTCGGTTCCCAGGTTTGGAAATACTCCGCCTCGGCATGCCCGCTCGATGGCCCTTCGGGCCCTCGAGCGGGATTCTGGCCGACGAGGACTACTTGAGTGATGGCTCAATCAATGCTGCGGCACGAATTCGTCTCCGAGGATCTCCCTCGCGATGATGATTCGCATGATGTTCTGCCCTCCTTCGGCGCCCGCAGAGTATGATTTCACGCCTCTGAGTGCCATCTCGACGTCGCACTTGGTCGTGTAGCCGTATGCACCGAGCATGTCCATGACGGTGCTGCACCCCTGGAAGGCGTCGACCGGGGCCCTGAGCTTCGCCTGCGCCGCCAGCATGGCCACCCTTCTGGACTCCTGCTTGGTCGCGCCCTTTCGGTACATCTCGTCCACGGCCCAGGCGGCCCTGTAGACCAGCAGCTTGTCCGCCTCGAGGGCCGCATAGCTGTCCACGAGAGGGAACTGAATTCCTTCGTACTTTGCCAGGGGAGTGCCGAAGGTCTCTCTTTCCTTGATGTAACTCATCCCCATGTCCAGCACGCCCTCCCAACACCCTATGCACGCGGCCGAGACCAAGACTCTTGCGGCTTGGAAGCCTTCCATCCCGACGTAGAACCCCTTGTTCCACTCTCCGACGACGTAGTGTTCGGGCAGCTCCACCTTCTTCATGTCGATGTTGCCCGTCGAGAGAGCCATCCTCCCCATGTCCTCGACCAAGCTGGTGCTTACCCCCGGCCTGTCGAGAGGCATGTAGAAAGCTGTCATGCCCCTGTGCCCCAGCGACGGCTCAGAGGAACCCAGCGTAAAGTAGCCCCCTCCCCTTCTCTGAATCTCTCTTACGAGGCTGATGTACGACTTCTGACCGTTCACCTGGAGCTTGCCCCCCTCGCGCGTGATTCTTGTCTTAAGGCCCGCGATGTCGGACCCGCCCTGGGGCTCCGTGGACAGTATTCCTACGAGGGACTTCCCCTTCGCGACCTTCGGCAGTAGCTCCTCCTTCAGCTGATCCGTCGCGTGCTTTGTAAGGAGAAAACTCCAGCCCGTAGTCAGAAGGTACATCACGGCCGTGGCGCAGCTGACGTCTGCGCGCGCGATCTCCTCGGCGACGATTGCCGCGCTTACGTAGTCGGCCCCGGGTCCGCCGTACTCCGGAGGGATCGTGATGCCGAGTAGCTCCTGGGCGCCCATCTTGTCTATGAGCCCTTCGTCAAGCTCTCTCTTCGTGTCCATCGCCCGTGCCCTCGGTGCGATCTCCTTCTGGCAGAATTCTCGGACTGCCTGCCTGAACCCTTCCTGCTCCGCGGTTAGATTGAAGTCCAATGCGTCTCACTTGAGCATCCTCATTCCACTGGGCATAAAAACGCATCACCCAGCTCAGTCTCGGCAAGGTGAGGATTCAGAGGGAGAGGCCTCCCTCCGCCGATCACTTTTGACGGATTTTCCGAAACGCTTCCGTCAGCAGGGGCACTATCTCGTACAGGTCTCCCTTCACACAGTAGTCCGATTGCTGGAAGATGGGTGCCTCGGGGTCAGTGTTTATGGCCACGACTGTGCGCGAACCTCTCATGCCGGTGATGTGCTGGACCTGACCTGATATCCCGCACGCCACGTACAGCTTGGGTTTGACCTTCCGGCCCGTAAGGCCCACAAGGCGCTCGAGCGGCAGCCACTTCAGGTCCTCTGCCAGCGGCGATGAGCATCCTAACTCGCCGCCCAGTTCGCTGGCGAGCTCCTGGAGTATCTTGAGGTCCTCTTTCTTGGCCACGCCCCTTCCCGCTGATACGATCACGCTCGCGTCCTCCAGTCCGACGCCTCTGACCTCCTTGGGGGCGACTTTGACGACTCTGGTCTTCGGTGGCGCCAAGTCGACGTCTGCCCTGATGACCTGCCCGCGCTGGCCCTGCCGAAGCGCTGCCGGTTCGAACGCCCTCGGGGGCACAGTGGCGATCTGAGGTCTCGTGGTACAGATTTCGGTGGAGACCAAGATTCCGCCGTACGAGGGCCGGTCCCCCACCAGCGTCCGTCTCTCTTCATCCAGGCCCAGTGCCACGCAGTCAGTGATGACTCCGGTCTCGAGCCGCGCGGCAACCCTGGCGCCTATGTCTCTCCCCCTCCTGGTGCCTCCGATCAACAGGATCCCAGGCCCGTACTGAGAGGCAAGCTTGCCTATGGCTTCGGCGAACGGTTCCGGCAGGGTGTTCTGAAGCGCCTGGTTCTGGACAAGGAACACCTTGTCAGCGCCGTGCGAAGCGAAGTTGTCTGCATCGCGTTCGAGCGCCGTGCCGAGGACGAGCGCGCAGAGGCTCGCCCCCAGACCGTCCGCGAGCTCCCTTCCCTTCCCCAGCAACTCGAGCATGACGTCCGCCCTTTCAGAGAACACCCAAACGTCGGAGCCACTCGCAGTCACACTCTCATCCCTCCACGGCCCCCTCCCTGAGCAACTGACGGGCAAGGCTCTCCGCGATCTCGGCGGGTTTCCCTTCGACGGCCTCTCTCCTTCGTTCGGTCATTGGAGCCAGCGCCTTCAGCACCTTGACCGATTTCGCGAACGGAACTCCCGCCTCGCCGACATCCATTGTCTTGACCGTCTTCTTCGACGCCTTGATGATCATGGATATTGTCGGGATTCTCGGCTCATTGATCTCCTTCGTCACGGTGAGCAGGACGGGCATGGGGGCCTCCACCGTTTCGTCGGCCTCCTCCAGATCGCGTTCCGCCATCACCACGCTTCCACTGACAGTGACCTTCTTCGCGTGAGAAACTTGCGGTATGCCGAGCCTCTCCGCCAGCCGTGGCCCCACCTGGCCAGCGTACATGTCGATGGACGCATCTCCGCAGATGACAAGATCGAATTCCCCGATTCTTCTGATGGCTGCGGCGAGCATGTCAGATGTGGCGCGCGCGTCGAGCTGCTCCATGTCGGCGGAGCCTATCACATACGCATCGTCCGCGCCCATTTTCATGGCATCCTTGGCTGCGTCACTCGCGGTCGGAGAGCCAAGGGTGACTACAGTTACGCTCCCGCCGTGCTTCTCTCTGATTCGCAGAGCCTCCTCCAGCGCGTTCTTGTCGAAGTCGCTGATCTTGCGGTCGACGCGCTCGGTGATCAGGGACCGAGTCTTCGGGTCGACCTTCAGTCCTTCTACGTTGTAGACCTGCTTTGCGCAGACAATCGTGCGCACCATTTTCAGCGCGTGCTCCGTTTCTCATCGCACATAAGTTTCACCCGTAGCGGTAGCTGATTCCAGTGCCTCCTCTTGGGAAACTCCACTCGATGGCTCCCGGAGAGGCAGCCGCCCTGCACGCGCCGCACTCCAGGCATCCCAGTCGGGAAAAGACGAGCTCGCCTGAGGTGAGCGTGAAGCAGCTGGCGGGGCAGACTCTGAGGAGGATCTTGACGTCCCGTTCCTTGCACAGCTCGCGGCTAATCTTGATGTGGCTCTCCTCGTCCGTATCGAAACTGTCCAGCCCCAGCCTCCGTTCGACACTGAGCTTGTCCAGACTCATAGCGCCCTCGCTCCCAGCAGGTCCCTGGCCATGCGGATCAGGGAGACTCTGCCTTTCATCTCCTTCCTGGCCGCTCCGAGCAGGTTCTGCCTTGGGCCTCCGTCGACCGCGAACAGTCTCTCCATGAGGGCGCAGGCGAGGTCTGGATAGGTCGAGTAGAGGCGGGGGTTCTCGAGGAAGCGCGGTGCGTTCCGATACGTCTGCAGGTCCCTGAGGACGAAGGTTTCTTTGAGCATGTTTTCGTACTGCGAGAGCGTTGCGGCCGAATAGTCTCCCTTCTCCTTGGCCTTCCTCCCGGCCTCGGCGGCCATCGCTCCGGAAGCGACTGCGAAGTCCATCCCTCGCAGGAGCAGACCGTTGTTCTGTGTGAACCCTGCCGCGTCGCCCACGACGAGGAGGCCGTTCCTGTACAGCTGCGGCTTTATGCCGAATCCCCCTTCAGGAATCAGCTGGGCCGAGTACTCGAGTGGTTCGGCTCCTTCGACAAGCCCCTTTACGGTCGGGTGGCCGATCAGCCTGTCCAGCAGCTCCGTGCTCTTTGCGTCCGCCTCGACCATCGAATTGATCGTGACGACCACGCCGACTGACAGACTTTCGCTGTTCGTGTACATGAAACCTCCGCCCTGTATGCCGCCGGTGCAGCCGAGAAACGTGTACGCGGTCCCATCGTCGCCCTGAACGTTGAATCTTTCTTCGATGGTCTTCTTTGGCAGACCCAGCACGCTCTTCACGCCCAGGGCCAAGGAGCCGGAGTCAAACCTCTCCCTGAGCTTCGCGTTCTCTGCGAGACGGGAGTTCACACCGTCTGCAGCAATAACCAAGTTGCTCCTGATTTCCTCCCCGCCCGCTCTCACTCCGACGACCCTGTCCTTCTCCCAGAGAAGGTCCTCCACGTAGATGCCGCTGGTCACTATCCCTCCCGCCTGCTCCACCTTCGAGGCGAACCACTCGTTGAACTTGGAGAGGAGGACGGTGTAGCTGTTGTACGGAGGGACGGAGAACCGCGAATCGTCGAAGCTCAGCGACGTGGCGGAGTCCTTCGAAAGGAAGGAGATCACGTGCTTTCTCACGTGCCGCTCCACGGGCGCCTCCTTCCAGAACTCGGGGATCAGCTTGTGCAGCGCGTGGCAGTACATCAAGCCTCCGCTGACGTTCTTCGAGCCCGGATGCTTGCCCCTCTCGATAAGAAGGACGCTCGTTCCCTGCTTCGCCAGGCTGTACGCGGCCGCGCAGCCGGAGAGGCCGGCGCCCACGACAATGGCCTCGAACTGAGCCTCCATACGGAGCGCAGACGAAAAAGGCGGAATAAGTGTTCCCCTCATCCGCGAGGCTCAATTGGCCTCCCTGTCACCATGGGGAACAGGGACGATCGTATCCTAAGGATTCGTGGCGGGACGGGGAAGAGGAGAGGAGTCCCTTCGGACTCATGGCATGAACGCTACGAGTAGGCTCCGAAGTCCCGACCGAGCGATCCCAGCGCTATCTTCTGCTCCAAGATCTCGTTGGCCCCCTCATAGATCATGGTGACCCTCGCGTCCGCGAGGTGCCTGGCGGGCCTGCTCTCGAACGAATAGCCGTTGGCACCGAAGATCTGCACGGCGCGGTTCGCCGCATCAAACGCCGCGTTGGCAGCGAAGTACTTCGCCTTGGTTATCGCGACGTCTGCGGCGTCTCTGAGCTCCACATTCGTCGGGTTCTCCATGTACTTCTGCTTGGTGGAGGCTGCCTTCAGGACGAGGAGCTTGGCTGCCTCCAGCTTCATCGACATTAGCCCGATGTGCCTCTGTATGAGCTGGTGCTTTCCGATCAGCTTTCCGTGCTGAGACCTCATCCCCGCGTACCTCACCGACTCGTCAAGGCAGTCCTGAATCACACCGACGCAGTTGGCGCCAAGGCCGAGCCTTCCGTGCATCAGGCCCGACAGGGCCACGGCCATTCCCTTCCCAGGCGGTCCGAGCATGTCCTCCTTCGTCACCTCCACTCTGTCCAGGTAGAGCGTCGAGGTGTCCCCTGTGGGGAGCCCCAGTTTGTGGGGCATGAGCTCTGCCTTGAATCCAGAGCTGCCGGTGTCGACTACGAATCCGCACATCCCTTCCCTCTTCCCCTTCGGGTAGGCGAATATCAGCACGTACTTCGCGGTCGACCCGAGTGAAATCCACATCTTCTGTCCGGTCAGCAAGAACTTCCCTCCCCTCTCCTCGAAGTTCGTCGTCAGCGCGGCTGGGTCGCTCCCTGCGTTCGGCTCCGTGAGCCCGAAGGCGAGGATGCTCTCGCCCTTCGTCGCGGGCGTCAGGATCCTCTGTTTCTGCTCCTCGCTTCCCCACTGCTGTACCGTCATCTGCCCCAGCGCGGTGTGCACCGAGAAGAACGTCCCGAGCCCCGTCCCCTCCCTTCCAATCCTCTCGATCACCAGCGCGTAGGTCATCATGTCCGCCCCCTGACCGTCTCCGTACTTCCTGGAGATGGGGAGGCCCAATAGGTGCGCCTTCGCGAAGATCGGCCTTGCCTGGTCGTTGATCCTGCGCTCTAGGTAGTACTTGTCTTCGATCGGGCGGATCTCCCTGCAGACCTTGTCCACCTGGTCGAGGATCATCCCCTGTTCTTCTGAGATATCGAAGTCCATCTTTGAGAGATTCATGAATTCGTCCTGTTCGGACATGCGGCTACTCCCCCCAGCGCTCCTTCCTAACCCTGCCCTTGATGTGGCCCACTATCTCTTCGAGGGAGCTTCCCGGGCCGTAGAGCCCTGTGATTCCGATCTTCAACAGCTTGGGCTTGTCGTCCTCTGGGATAATCCCCCCGCCGACGACGACGATGTCCCCTCCTCCCATCTTCTCGAGCAGCTTCTTCACCCGCGGGAATGCTGTCATGTGGGCGCCGTTCAGGAGGGATAGTGCCACGACGTCCACATCTTCGTCCAGGGCCATCTCGGCGACCTGCTCCGGTGAGGGAAGCAGCCCGCTGTAGATCACTTCCATCCCTGCGTCCCTGAGCGCCCTGGCAAGCACAAACGCGCCCCTGTCATGCCCGTCCAGCCCAGGCTTCGCAACGAGAACCCTGATCTTGCGTTCAGCTGAAACTGTCCTCTTCCCCAACCTGACGGCGTGGGCCTTGGCGGGTTTGAAAACCTTTCCGGGCACTACAGAATCACGGGCTCTCTCCAGGTCCCGAAGATCTCCCGCCCCACCTGGACGATCTCTCCCAGCGTCGCGTACTCCAGCACGGCCTTCAGCATCGGCTCGATGGAGTTTGCATCCTCATTTTCAAATGCCCTGCCGATTTTCGCGAGCGCCGCCTGGACCTTGGCCTCGTTCCTCTCCTTCTTCACCCTCTCGAGCCTCTTGACCTGGCTTGTCTGCGCCTTGAAGTCTATCTTCAGCGTATCAATCGGCTTCTTCTCCTCGATTGCGTACTTGTTGACGCCCACGACGTTGTCCTTGCCTTCTTCGACCCTCCTCGAGAGCCTGTAGGAGTTCTCCGCGATCTCCCTCTGCATGTATCCTGATTTGATCGCCTTGAGAAGCCCTCCCGCGGATTCGATTTTGTCGAAGTACTTGTAGGCCTCCTCCTCCATCTGCTCGGTCAGCCACTCCACGTAGTACGACCCCCCCAGAGGGTCGATGACACTGGGGACACCGGTCTCCTCCGCGATCACCTGCTGAGTCCTGAGGGCGACCTGAACCGCCTTCTCCGTGGGAAGGGCCCAAGCCTCGTCGAACGAGTTGGTGTGGAGGGACTGAGTCCCGCCGAGAACGGCCGCCAGCCCCTCTATTGTCGTCCTGATGATGTTGTTGAGCGGCTGCTGCCATGCCAACGAAGCGCCGGACGTCTGCGTGTGGAACCTCATCAGCAGGCTCCTCGGGTCCTTGACCCCGTACCTCTCCCTGAGGACCGTGGCCCAGATCTTCCTGGCCGCCCTGAGCTTCGCGATCTCCTCGAAGAATTCCATTGTCGAGTTGAAGAAGAAGCTGAGCCTGGGCGCGAATTGCTCCGGCTTCAGGCCTGCCTCCATCCCCAGCTCGACATACCCGAACCCGTCAGCCAGCGTGAACGCGAGTTCCTGGACGGCGCTGGAACCCGCCTCTCTTATATGATAGCCGCTGATGCTGATGTAGTTCCAGAGAGGCATCTTCTTCGTGCAAAAGACCATCAGGTCTCTAACGAGCCTCAGGTGCGCCTCGGGCGGATACACCCACTCCTTCTGCGCTATGTACTCCTTGAGCATGTCCGCCTGTACGGTCCCCCTCAGCCTCTCCATGGGCACGCCCTGCCTGTTCGCCACGCCGGCGTACATGCAGGTCAGGACCGTCGCTGGGGCGTTGATCGTCATCGACGTGCTGATCTTGTCAAGAGGGATTCCGCCGAAGATCACCTCCATGTCCTTGAGCGAGGAAACGTTCACGCCGCATCTTCCCACCTCACCGTGTGCTCTCTCGTGGTCGCAGTCGTAGCCGTAGAGCGTCGGCATGTCAAACGCGATGCTGAGCCCGGTCTCCCCGTGATCGAGGAGGAGCTTCAACCTCTTGTTGGTGTCCTCGGGCGTCCCGAACCCGGAGAACATCCTCATCGTCCAGGTCTTGCCCCTGTACATCGTGGGGTGGACCCCTCTGAGGTACGGAAAGACCCCGGGGTAACCCTGGTCGGAGTAGTCAGCGTCCATCACGTCAGACGGCGTGTAGAGCGGCTTCAGAGGGATCCCCGAGGCAGTCTGAAAGTCTGACCTAGATTCGGGGCCCTTCTTCGCCTGCCCGCCGAAGACGCGCTCCTCCCATTGCTTGACGCCCTTCCTGACGCTCTCGAGCGCGACGGCGTCATAGAGGCTGCCCGGCTCCGCCCTCCGTTCCACGACCGCATTCGCTTTCCTCCGCCAGTACGCCTCCCCGCCGTTCCTGAGCAAGGCAAGCAGTGACCCCAAACGGTGGGAGATAAACGATGCTTCCAACTGATAAAGCGGCATCGCGGAGGGTGTGCCAGCATCGCACTTGCAGTCGTCCCAGTTGGCAAGGGAGATCCGGAAAGGAGACAGGCGGGCGCTCTCAAAGGGCATCACGCTGGTCGAGAACGAGCGTGAGGGAGCATCGAAGCTCCTTCGGATGCTGAAGCCTTCCGGCCACGCGTTCATTGTGGGGGTGACGGGCCCCCCCGGGACAGGGAAGAGCACCCTAGTTGACAGGCTGATCGGGCTCTACAGGAAGAAGGGGCTCAGCGTCGGAGTCATAGCGGTCGACCCTACCAGCCCGATCACCGGAGGGGCGCTGCTCGGTGACAGGATCAGGATGGCCAGCCACACCGGGGACAGGGGCGTCTACATCCGGAGCATGGCGTCGAGGGGATGGTCGGGCGGGCTCTCGAGAGCCACCTCGCAGGCGATTCAGCTGATGGACGCCGCCGGCTTCGACATCATCTTCCTTGAGACGGTCGGGATAGGGCAGTCAGACATCGAGGTCGTCGGCGTGGCCCACGCGGTCCTCGTCGTGCTGATGCCGGGACTTGGCGACGATGTCCAGGTCTCGAAGGCCGGCCTAATGGAGGTCGGGGACGTGTACGTGGTCAACAAGGCAGACATGGTCGGCTCCGATTCGATGGTGGTCCACCTACTCGGCTTGGTTCGTGGCATGAAGTCCAGGTCGCCGCCAGTCATCAAGGTCTCGGCCCTGACGGGGGAGGGGCTCGAGATGCTGGAGGGCGCCATCGAGGTGGTCAGGTCCAGGTTCGGCCAGGGCGATCTTGACCTGAAGCTGAGGAGCGTCAGAGGGATGATCGTCGAAACGGCCAGATGGACCCTGATGGAACGGCTGAGCAAGGCCTCTCAGGAGAATGCTGAGAAGCTCGCGCGACTGGTAGTCAGAAACGAGCTCAGCATGGACGAGGCGGCGGCCAGGCTGGCGCAATGAACAGGCCCCCGCTGTTCACCGGCTCACACTTCAGTTCCGTCGGGTTCACCTAGGCGGCGTTGGCGCAGTGCTCGACTTCATCGCAGGAAAAGCTCCCCGCGACGTGGTCTTCGTCCACGGCGCCGGGGGGAACAGCATCTTCTGGAGGAGGACGCTCCAGTACCTGACCGGGACCGGAAGAGCCGTGGCCGTCAACCTTCCCGGGCACCCCTCCGGCGACATAGCGTGCACGACGATCCGTGAATACTCTGAGGCGGTTCATCGCCACATCGCAGAATGTCTTCCGACCAGACCCGTAGTCTGTGGGCATTCGATGGGCAGCGCCATCGCCTTGACCCTTGCCCTTGAACATCCGGACGACCTCGGGGGGCTGATCTTGGTCGGGGCAGGGGCGAAGCTTGGCGTCGATCCGGCCATAGTCGAAGGCCTGCGTACCCAGCCCATGAAAACCATCGAGCAGGTGATAACACCGATGAGCTACTTCAAGATCGACCTCGGCATGGGAAGGGAGGCGAGGGCCGCGCTGTCGTTCGCCAACCTCCCCATCTTCCTGAACGATTACCTCGCGTGCGACCACTTCGACGTAAGGTCTTGGCTCTCCGAGATCACCGCCAAGACCTTGATCATCTGCGGGGAGGGCGACAGGATGACCCCGCCAAAGTGGTCTGTCTACCTGAACCAGAACATACCTTCCTCGACGATGGAGCTTGTGGGGGATGCCGGGCACATGGTCCCGCTCGAGAAGCCGGAGACCTGCGCCGGTCTAATCCAGGGTTTCCTTTCCAAGCTCAGTCCGTGAACTCTTCCCCACCTCGACCTATTCTCGAGACCTCTCCCACGAGCGCGATGAGCCCCTCCAGGGTCGTCGAAGAGACGGGGTAAAGGTCAGAACCGAACGCGAGCCTCCGGAGGCTCCTGAAGAGTTCGGAATACAGCGAGTACTGATCGCTGTCCTTCGTGCTGGCCAGAGCGTCCTCGAAGACCTTCGCGTCCCTGCTCCATCCGACGATCTGCTTGACCGCGTCTCTCGCGATGTCCTTCTTCGTGAGGACGGAGATTCTGGGGATGCTCATCCTGAGGCCGACCGACGCCGAGAGCAGGGCTATTGAGAGGAAGTTGACTGGAGTGTTCGCCAGCAGTGGGTCGAGGAGGAAGAGCAGCGTCTTGGAGTCGGCCTTCAGCTCCTTCACTATGTATTCGCCGCTCTCCCGGTAGGCAAAGAGCTCCGTCTGCCCAGGCGTATCGACGATGACGTATTCCGCCCCACAGGAGTCGATGTCTTCCTGGATCTCTCCCAGCTTGGTCGCAACCAGGTCAGTCGCCAGGATCAGGGCACCGTTGGGGCCGAGGCCGTAGTCTTCCATCACCTCCTGGAGGTTGACCTTCAGCCGGACGTCCACGTCTGGCTCGTAGGGTAGAGTGACCACCCCCGGGTCCAGGTTGACGGCTATCGCTTCCTCCCCCCTGTTGACGTACCATCTCTTGAGAGCGCTGGTGAGAAGAGACTTTCCAGAGCCGGCCGTTCCCGTGACGATTATCAGGTCCACTTCGCGTCACTTCCGCCCGCTCGGAGCAGTCCCCCTCTCCGAGACCACCGTCGCTCCCGCAGCCTCGATTTCGCTCTTGATCTCGCGCACGATCTGGGCCGCCGACTCGTCAGCCGTTTCCCTGTCCTCGTTCACCACCGCTACGTCGAGCTCGATCCTAGACTTCCCTTCCCTGATTCCCCTGGGATGCGACTTGATGTAGGCCCCCGGACGTCTCCTCAGCTCGGACTCGATAGTCGGGGCCAGCGCCGATTCGTAGATCCCCTCGATCTTCAGCGTGATGTACTTCCTGTAGAGCCTGCCTAGCTTCTCGACGATCTCTGGCTCCACGAATCCCCCGAAGATGCTCTTCATCTCCGAAGGAACTCCGGGCAGGCAGAAGACCGTCGTCCCTTCAAGTTCCAATCTGACTCCGGGGGCGGTCCCCACACCGTTCCTGACGGGCCTCGCTCCGATTGGCAGGGTTGCCATCTTCCTCCTCGCGGGTGTCATCTCGATTCTGCCCATGTTGCGTCTGACGTAGTGTTCCCTGATCATCGAAAGCGCTTCTTCGTTGGCCCGCAACCTCCTTCGGATCCCTTTCGATATTCCTCTGAGAGTCATGTCGTCGGGCGTCGGCCCGAGCCCGCCGACCACAATCACGAAGTCAGCCCTTCTTCCAAGGCAACTCCTCAGCCCAGCGGATATCTCTCTAAGATCGTCATCGACCGTCGTGATCTCGGCGAGCAGCGTCCCCTTCCGGGCCAGCCTCCTTCCAATCCACTGAGCGTTGGTGTTCAGGGTCCTCCCAATCAGGAGCTCCCTTCCCACAGCCAGCATCTCGACCCTGACCATGGCGGGCAGTCCAATGCCGCAGCCTTAAAACGACTATCAGGCCGGTTCAACCCGATGAAGGCCAGGAGAGAGTACCCGTCTAGGCCGCTCGTGGGGGCGGGGGCCGTGGTGTGCGATGGACCCAAAGTCCTCCTGATCAAGCGGAAGAATCCTCCCAACGAGGGCCGCTGGGCACTCCCTGGTGGTCTGGTCGAGCTGGGCGAGCGGGTCCAAGACGCCGTGGTCCGAGAGGTCAAGGAGGAGACCGACCTCGAAGTGGCCCTAGAGGGGCTCCTGGACGTGGCGACTGACATTCACTTCGACGAAAGGTCGAGGCCAAGGTACCACTACGTCTTGGTCGACTACCTCGCCCGCCGCGTCAGTGGCGGGGTGAGGTTGAACGCCGAGTCCTCGGCCTTCGGCTGGTTCACGGCCGGTCAGGCGAGGAAGTTGGACATGAGCGAAGGGACGCGGGAGGTCCTCGCACTGCACTTCCGGCGTCGAAGAATCGCAAGAAAGGCGCTCCGCTAGGAGCCCGTGCTGACACCCTCCCACTAAAAGATTGGCTACTGCTCTTTTTTCCCGCTCAGCCACCATTCGAGGTAGTCTGCCTGCTGCCTGGACCGCTTGCGTCTTTCGTCCTCGACAGGAGCCTTCTGTTTGGTCCTGAGGTCTGAGAGCTGGTCTCTGGTGAGGAACGCGCCACAGTTCTTGCAACCGAAGCGCTTCGTGGGCATATCGTACATCATTATTCCGACGCCGCATTCGGGGCAGATTTGGTCCAATTGTCTGTGACATCTCCCCTTCGACTATGCCTTAACCATTTCCCGTCGGCGCCTAAGATTCCGCCGAGGCGGCAATCCGTTAAATACGAACAAGAGCGGAGCCGCCTCGACAGCGATGACGGAGAAGCTTCTCCTCGCCGGCCCGGCCTCCGAGGAATTGGGGAATGCTGTGGCCGAGAAGCTTGGTCTGTCTCTGCTCAAGGCGGAGTTCAAGGTTTTTCCCGACGGCGAGACGCGGTTCTCCTTGGATGAGAAGGTCGCAGGGAAGAGCATCCTCCTGGTCCAGTCGACCTACCCGCCCGTCGACGCACATCTCTTCCAGCTCATGCTCGCCTCGCACCATCTGAGCCAAGAGGGGGCGAGGGTCACTGCCGTCGTGCCTTACCTCGCGTACGCGAGGCAGGACAAGGTGTTCCTCCCGGGCGAGGGGGTCACCCTCGGCGTCGTTGCCCACCTGATGCGTTCGGTCGGAATCCAGAGGCTCGTGACTGTCGACATCCATTCCGCTGAGGGACTTTCGCTCTTCTCTTTTCCGGTCTCCACCGTTTCGGCGATCCCGAGCCTCGTCGACTACACCAAGAATGAGCTCGATCTGAGCAATCCGGTCGTCATCTCACCCGACTTCGGAAGTTCGAAAAGGACGGAAGCCTTCGCACAGTTGTACGGGGCGAAGTTCCTCCAGCTCTCGAAGAAGCGCGACAGGGTCACCGGGGACGTCAAGCTGAAGGATGCCAAGCTCGAGGTCGATGGAAAGGAGGTCATCATTGTGGACGACATCATCAGCACGGGTGGCACGATACGCGCCGCGGCCGAGGTCGTCCAGAAGCAGGGGGCGAAGGCCGTCCTGGCCGTCTGCGTCCACGGGCTCTTCGTGGGGGACGCCCTCCAGCAGCTGCAGAAGGCGGGGGTCAAGACGATTGTCGGGACCAACACCGTCCCCGGCCAGTTCAGCAAGGTCGACGTCTCTGACGCCCTTGTCGCGCATCTGAAGACTTTCGATGAATAGGTCTCTGGTCCTGCTGTCGGGGGAAGGGACCTCCCTCCCCGAAGCCGAGGCGAGGGCCCTCTTCCTCGCATACGACCCCCGATCCAGGTTCGAATCGCCTGAGAAGCGGGTCCTGCTCGTCGACTCGCTCGCCGACCCATTCCTCGTCGCTTCGCGGGTGGCGTTCTCCCGAAGGGTGGGCCGTCTGATTGAGAGACCGCTCGACGCCCAGAAGGAGGTGTTGGGAAGGCGTGTGCGGCTTCGCGGCTTTGATCTTGAAAGTGGGAAGCCCGGCCTCGACCCGGTGTCGGTCCTCAAGGGCGTCGAGGCGACGGTCGACCTCAAGAATCCTGAATTCGAGTTCAGCCTTGTCAGCGGCGAGAGAGATTACCTGGCCCTGACCAAGCCCGGCGAGATGAGACAGGCCTGGTCCAGGCGACGGCCTCGCGTCCGTGCGTTCTTCCACCCATCCGCCATCTTCCCCAAGCTGGCTCGCGCGCTGGTCAACCTCACCAGGTTCAAAGAGGGTGATGTCTTCCTCGACCCCTTCTCGGGGACCGGGAGCCTGGCGATCGAGGCCTTCGAGACTGGCGCGACGGTCGTCGCATCGGACCAAGTCGCGAAGATGACGACGGGGTCCCTCGCAAACATGAGGCACTTCGGCCAGGATTGGATGGGGGTCATCCGCGCCGACGCCTTTAGCCATCCCGTGAGACGCGTAGACGCCATTGCGACCGACCTACCCTATGGTCGAGCGTCCAGCACCAGGGGAGCTGACCCGTGGGACATAGCGCAGATGACGCTTGCAACCATGCCCCTGCTTCTCAAGGAGGGCTCACGGATGGTCGTCATGCACCCGCAGACGCTGAGGATCGAGGCGACGGCAGAGATGGCCCTCGAAGAAGAGCACCACCTTTACGTTCATAAGCTCCTCACGAGGACAATCACGATCCTGAGGAAGAGATAGGCTTGACCAAGCTCACGGTGACGTTTCTGGGAACCAGCTCAGCCGCTCCCACAAGGGGGCGAGGCCTCCCGGCGATCGCGATCCAGAGAGAAGGCAGCGTCATCCTGATGGACTGCGGGGAGGGTGTCCAGCGTCAGGTCCTGAACCAGGGGGTCGGCCTGAACAAGGAGACGTCGATCCTCATCACCCATCTGCATGGCGATCACGTCACGGGTCTGCTGGGGCTCCTGCAGACGATGAGCCTCGCCCAGCGGAGGAAGCCGCTGAACATCGTCGGGCCTCCGAAGCTGCTGAAGTGGCTCGAGGTGACAGAGGGACTCCTTCACATCGGGTTGACCTTCCCTGTCAACTTCTTCCCCGCGAAACAGGGGACCGTCCTCCGCACAGGCGATTTCAAGGTCAGGGCGACGAAGGCGCTGCACTCCGTGGAGGCCTACTCCTTCGTCGTAGAGGAGAGGAGGAGGCCCGGTGTCTTCTTTCCAGAGAAGGCCAAGGCCCTCCGCATCCCCGAGGGCAGGTTGTGGTCTAGGCTCCAGAACGGAAGGAAGGTGAGGGTGGAGGGCCGGACGATTTCTCCTTCAGAGGTGACGGGCCCGGCGCGGCCTGGGAGGAAGATCGGATACTCAGGAGACACGAGGCCCTCTCCGAGGCTCGCGAGGTTCTTCTCGGGGTGCGACCTTCTGATCTTCGATTCCACCTTCCACGGAAAGGACCGCAAAAAGGCGGTGGAGAGGAAGCACAGCACCTGTCTCGAGGCGGCCGAAATCGCGAAGAGTGCCGGCGTGCGCCGTCTCGCCCTCACTCACTTCAGCGCCCGCTATACCAGCGTCGCGAATCTGGTCAAGCAAGCCCGTTCGGTCTTCCCGGAGACGATTGCCGCAAGAGACGGATTGAAGGTAGAAGTGAACTATCCTTCCTCGTAGGCCGTAAGCCAATCGATGACGGCCTCGATCTGTTTCGACCTTATCGTCGTGTAGATCGGGCCGAGAGGCGACTGGTCCGCGCTGCTGCAGAGGGCCACGACGCCGACAGTTGCTGCCTGCCTATTCAGCATCAACGAGGTCGAGTCGCCCTTCAGCTCCAGCAGGAGCAGCCTCCTGGCGGCACTTCTGATGTGCCTGTCCCTCAACTGCTCTCGCAGAACGTTGAGTGAGCTCGGCTCTTCTGAGGACATCTTGATCATTCGCGTGCTCTGATCTGCCAGCGCGACATTCTCGACGAAGATACTCCTTATGGCGTCCAGGATCTTCTTCGGGTCTTCTGAGGGTGCCACCGTCGCCTCGAGCGTCACATTCACCTTGATGTCAGCGCGCGTCTTGTTCCACCCAGCGGTCGACGGTCTCCACAATGTCGGAGGCGAGCTCCTCAGGAGTCGCGTGCTCGTTCGAGATCGCTTCGTCTGCTAGAGCGATGGCATCACCGATTCCGACTTCAAGTTCCCTCTCCTCTCTCTTCAGGAACATTTCGTAGGAGAGCGGGTCGTCACTCCTGCCCCTCTCCTTCAGCAGGGCAAACCTCCGACGCTGGGAGGCTTGAACGGCGATCAGAATCACCTCCGCAGAGTGCCTGAACGTCTTGACCTCCGAGGTCGAGCGGATTCCGTCCACCACTACTTTGTCGGACCCGACCTTTCGTATCGCTTCCAGGCAGAGCTCGGCCACCGCGGCCTCGCCTCGCTCCTTCCTGAGACTTCTCATCACTTCGCCCGTGTTTCTTGAATCGGGCGCCAGACCCCTTCGCCTCGTCTCCTCTCGGATCACGTCTCCCATGATGACGCGCTTCCATCCCTTCTCCACCAGCGCCTTCGCGGCGGTCGACTTGCCGGCGCCTGGCATTCCCGTGATCGCGACTATGAGCAAGGACGTGTCTGCGGCTGCCAGGCCCATAGCGGATTTAAATCAAGTCCTGCTCACCGAACGACGATGCGCGCCTTCGTCGCTCTAGAAATCTCGGACCCCAAGGTCCTGGATTCGATGGTCGCCTTCCAGCGGGAGCTCTCGGCGACCGGGGCCGACTTGAAGACAGTGGAAAGAGAGAACCTCCACTTCACCGTGAAGTTCCTCGGCGAGATCACCGAAGGCCAGGCCCGGGAAGTCGGCGAGCGCCTGAAGAGGCTCCGCCTGGGCAGGGCGGATGTCGAGCTGAGGGGAGTCGGGGCTTTTCCGAACGTCTCTAGGCCGAACGTCATCTGGGTCGGGGTCCCTCAAGCGCATGAGGAGCGGGTCAGGCCCATAGCGCAGGGAGCCATCGCGGCGCTCGAAGGAATCGGGGAGAGTGACAAGCGACCCTTCACCGCCCATGTCACCCTGGGCAGGGTCAGGCCCGCGAGAGGAATCGGCGAGCTCACTTCGGTCCTGCTCTCCAACTCAGACCGCTCGTTCGGTGGTGTCAGGCTCGTCGAGTTGAAATTGAAATCCAGCGTCTTGGGGCCCCGGGGACCCACCTACTCCGACATTGGGAGGTATCCTCTGGCTTGAAGAGTTCGCGGGAGGTGTCGCGGGGTGCGATTGGGCTCGTGACCCCGACCGCTGCCATAGAACGAAGCATCGGCGCACTGGCGAGGTCGCTGCTGCTGAGAACAAGAAGAGCCGCCGCGAGGTTTCCTGAGACTCGTGGGGTTCTGCTTGGGGGCTCTTTCGCTAAAGGGACCTGGCTCCCACAGCGGGTCGACCTCGACATCTTCGTGAGAATCGATCCCGGGACGCCCGAGGACAGGTTCGAGAGAATCGGGTTGGCAGTGGGAGCGGCCGCTACAAGAGGGTCCCCACGCGGCAAGAAGTTCGCCCAGCACCCCTACACGGAAGCGAACGTCGAGGGGGTCAGAGTCAACATCGTCCCGTGCTATTCGGTCAGAAGGGGCGAATGGAAGAGCGCGGCGGACAGGTCCCTCTTCCACGTGCAGGTAGTCAAGCGTCTTTCTGCGGAGGGCAAGACCCAGATCAGGCTCCTCAAGAGATTCATGATGGCGGTCGGCGTGTACGGAGCCGAAATCGAAACGCAGGGGTTCAGCGGGTATGCGGCCGAGGTCTTGGTGATGAGGTTCGGGAACTTCGAGGGGGTCCTGAGGTACTTCGCCGGGTTCAAGCCATCCAGCAAGGAGCGTCTCTTCAGCCTACCTGACCCTGTGGACGGAGGCAGAGATCTGGCGATAGCCATCTCCGGCGAGAAGCTCGGCAGGATGATTCTGGCGTCAAGAGAGTTTCTAAGGAACCCTAAACGGGCCTACTTCCGCGAGATGAGGGGCAGGAATCACCCAGCGCTGCGCGGGACGGTGTTTGCGGTCGCCTTCTCCCACCGACTCCTGAGCGAAGACACGCTTTGGGGGGAGCTCAGGAAGACTACGAAGCACATCGTAAGGCATCTCGAAGTCAACGGGTTCAAGATTGCCCGGTCGATGGCGGCCTCGGATAACAGACAGTCAAGCGCTATTCTCATCATTCCAGAGTATGTTGTCCTTCCGCGATTCGAGCAGCGCATCGGCCCGACGGTGGACAGGAAGAAGGACATGGACGCCTTCATTTCTTCCAACAGGAATGATGCGAAGCTCATTTGGGTAGACGAGGAGGCAAGGGCGAGGCTCCTTCGACCCCGTCGGTACCTAACGCTCGAGGACCTGCTCGTCGACGTAGTCCGTGGGAAGGCCGGACCGATCGGAGCCTCCAGCGAACTGGGAAGAGGGATGAAGAGGAGCGGGTCGGTCCTTAGCGGCCGTCCGTTAGCGCGGGCGGCATCAGTTTCGAAGTGGCTAGATGATGGAGTCAGCAAGATTGTCAGCGACGCGATCGGAACCCGCCTGTCTTGACCAGCTGACGAAGACGCCTTACATCTTGGTCCTGACTTACCCCAGGATCTCTCTTCTTGCTGCCCGGTCGAGGATAAGACAGCTCGAAATGCTGGGAGTAGATGCGCTCATCTTCGAAGGACGCGCAAAGATCGGTCGGCTTGGGATTCTGGGCCTTGGAACGGTCGGGGTGGTCGTAGGGGCGCGCGCCGGAGGGAATGTGCGAGCCCTGAAGATCAGGAGGACCGACGCGAACAGGCCCGACATGGAGCAGGAGGTCAGTGTCACGACAATGGCCAATAGGTTGGGCATAGGGCCGACCGTATACGGTCATACGAAGGACTTCGTGCTAATGAAGCTGCTCGACTACGTCGAACTGGAGGAATGGCTCCGGGGGCTTCGAGGCCAGGGAACCAGGAAAGCGGTCAGAACCATGGTCCATTCGATCCTGAACCAGTGCAGGAAGCTGGACATAATGGGGATAGACCACGGCCAACTCAGCAATCTCAGGAAGCACGCGGTTGTTGCCGAGGGGATTCCGTGGATAATCGACTTCGAGTCGGCGAGTACGATTCGGAAACCGAAGAACGTGACGACCGCAGCACAGTACCTCTTCATCGGAGGCAGGCTTTCGCCACGCCTAAGGCGCGTCCTCGGCATCAGGGACGTCGCGCCACTCCTCAAGCTCCTCTCAGACTACAAGGGTGACACGTCCGATTACACCTACTCGAGGATAATCGAGGCCTTGAGGATCGGTCCAAGCTAGCGCGCGCTTCAATTTCATCCAGGGCCCGGTGGGACTCGCCTCCACACAGGTTCTTTCCGCTACGCTTAGATTAGCTTAATGACCTGACACTAGTTGCCTACGAATCATGATTGAAGTAGACCGGGGACACCTCAGATTAATTGCCTGGGTAGCGACCACATTTCTTGTCATCTCGGTTGTCTATGGTAGTCAGCTGACCACACTGACGTCTGGCCTCGGCGACCTATTGACATCGACCCTGGGTACCCTGCTTCCCGCGTATCCCTTTCTTGCACTTCTCGTCGCCCTAACGATGTTCAGATGGAAGGATTTCCACGAGATCCTTCTTACCGAACGGGGCCTGACTTCAGAGCCCACCATCAGGCTTACAGGGGTTTTGCTGATTGCCCTCCCGGCGGCCCTGTGGGCCCTGTTCTTCGGCTCAGGTGGCACTGTCGACATATATCTTGCAATGGAGCTTTCTGCCTCCTCCCTGGTCTTGGTCGCCTACGGTTCCTTGCTCGCGATAAATCCGAGGATGTGGAGGATTATGCTGCCCTATGCGTCCTTGTACGCCGTGGGATTGCTCGCCCCGCTCTTCATGCTGGACTGGCTCGGAACACCGCTTGCTGAATTCTGTAGCCACCTCGCCGCCCTGTTCGCCAGCACTCTCGGAATCCACGTAGCATGGCAAGGTGTCGCATTCGAGTTCGTCTCATCGACGGGAGAGTCCATAGGCACCGCAGTGACGCCAGCCTGCTCTGCAGCATATTCGATCAGCATCTTCGTGGCTCTGTTAGGCTTGATGTATCTGGACATGAGGAAGAGCCTAACGACGACAGTCAAGTTCGCGATTGCGGGGGTGATTGTGCTGCCGATCCTCAACTCGGCGAGAATCACCATGATGATTCTGGTCGGCTACCTTTACGGCTCGACGGCTTTCTGGGAGATTCACGACTGGCTTGGCTATGCCATGTTCCTCGTTTTCTACCTTGTCGTCCTGGTGACTTACTCGAGAGCTGGTAACCCTCGGAATGCTCGCAACTTGGATTCGATTTCAGCCGAAGACTCCCAGCATTCTTTAGATTGACTTCGCCCTCGCGCGCGCCCACCTGTCGGTGCGTTAATCCGGTGCGAGGTCTCAGCGAGATTACGTGGTGTCGCCGCGCTGGAACCGTGCGTGGGATGGCCGCACGAGGTTGTAGACAGCAAGGAATCCGCTTTATACGACGCGCAGGAGTTATGCCGCTGGGTCGCAGACTTGGCAGTACTCAACACGCTCAGAACAGGAGGCGGCAAGGACGAGTGGTGGAGAACGTGGGACTTCCACATCATGCTCTCTGCATATCTGCGTAGGCGACTGACTGACGAAGTAACCCGGCTCCTGCAGGTTCCACTCCCGTTCGAGCGTGACTCTCGCGCCATAGACTACTCATGGCCGGTTGAACAGGTGCTCTACCTTAACGTGGCCCGGCTCGCCGAGTTCATCCGCGACCCGACAACGCGATTGAGACTGGAAGTCCCTCTGTCACCCGCCGTCGTGTCCGCGACTTGACGAGTCCTGTTAACAGAGGCGTGGGGAATCAAGGTCGAGGGAGAGAACAAGTGGATGACAATCATCCAGAACTCCGCTTCGCGACATCACCCTCCACCCGCCGAGCAAACATGAGTTCTCTGTCGAAACTTCTCAAGTCAGGCTCGGAGCCAAGCCTCTTCAGAAACTCGGCTCTTGAGTCCTGCAGGTCTGAGACATACACCTTGAAGGCGTCCGTCAGCAGTTTCTCATGGGCTTTGACGAATTCTTCGAATTGATTGTCGCTGTCGCCGCTTGCCAATTCCTTTAGCCCCCCCTCCGTCTCCTTCTCGATTGAACTGATGTCTATGTCAAGTAACTCCTTTCCCAGCAGGGCGTCTCCTTCCTCAGTCTCGGTCGCTCTCTTCGCCTTCTCGCCATAGTGCGTCAGCACTCGTTTGAACAGACTCAATACTTGGTTTCTTTCCAACTGCATCATGGTAAACATGAGACTGCGATAAGGTTTGCCGCCCGCTCGTCAGCCCGTGTCCGTCCAGTTTCCTGTCAGTCCAGTTAACAGCACCCTGAATGTCGCATCAAGTTGAAAGAGTCGCTTGATTCAAAGTCAAAATCAAACCAGCCGACTAAACAAAGTGGCCGAGATTGTCAAAGACGAAACAGAACTCGACCAAGTGTAGTTGTGCCTACTGTGTCGCGCATAGACAGTCCGCTCGGCACTGGTATCGTGCTCACTTGTCCGCAGCCGAGAGGGTGAACGCATAGGAAGGCATGAACGTAAACGGCACGACCATAATCCGGAAGAAACGGAAGCAAAAGCACCTCAAGGATGACCTGCTCCAATCCATGATGGCACAGAGTCGGAGTGCAGGCTTTGCAGCGGGCTATCGCCTGTTCGACCTCGACTATGACCATCTGGCCGAAGTGCAAGATGCTGATTCGGGCGATGCTGTCCCTTCGGAACCAGCAAGTGCGTCAAGGCAGCCTATTCTGAGAGTGACCGGAGGTGTAGCATGATGAGCCGACCTTGGGTCTGTCCGGTTCATGGGGTGCAAGGAACGGCAGGGGAATTCGAACTTACGTACGTACAGATTTCCGAGGGTGTGGTAGAGAGGCGCTGTTCCCTCTGTGGTTCAGTAGTTACGCACCGACCCGATTTTGAACCGGCAGCCATGATGGTGCGCGCGCCTACCCGCCATCAACCGCAGACCATACAGAACCCACGGCAAGTTGTTGATAAGACATATATACGAAAAGAAGGGGCGTTGAATAAATGAGGACTTTGAAATGAGTGAAAAGGCAAAGACTACAGGCAGTCGCAACATGCATGCCACTATTCTCGGCGTGATAGGAATAATCCTAGTGATCGTTGGAGTGGCAATAGCAACTATCCATACCCATCTACGAGGCTCAGGTCTGGGCACTCTGGCAATTGTAGCAGGTGCCGTGCTGCTGGTCATTGCTGCCTTCCGGTTTTACTACAAGCGCGCGTGATGAACCCAGTATCAGGTGATAGCGGGCCCGGTGCGATTCGGACCTTGCGACCAGTCGTGCAAATAGTCAGAATCTAGCTAATACGGACAAGCAGAGGCCATTCTGAGCTTATCGAAAATGGGGCCGGCGGGATTCGATAGGTTTACTGTGCAAATCCACACCTTGTGAAAGGCTTGCAGAATTCAGAACGGTAGCCAACCAGTCACCAACCGAATTCAGACGGAGGAGACCAACTGGCGACGGTTAACGCCTCTCCCAGATGCCTCAGAACTGACACACCCCATCCGTCGAGAGTTTTTATAGAGTAAATGAAATCGCGCTGGCCGTAAATGTCAGAAGAGGACCAGGAACTGGATGAAGACTCAGACGAGGACTCGGACGAGGACGGAGGGGAAGTGGACTCGGACGATG
>Ga0187865_1001067_pt1 | contig 33945 bp, 32 predicted proteins | sample June2016WEW_11_1_2_FD_132989 | JGI IMG/M metagenome (GOLD analysis project Ga0187865, IMG submission 132989) | Peatland microbial communities from SPRUCE experiment site at the Marcell Experimental Forest, Minnesota, USA - June2016WEW_11_100 | ecosystem: Environmental > Terrestrial > Soil >...
CCAACTGGACCTGGATGCTATCTCCAGCGAACTAAACGACCGACCCCGCAAGTGTCTCGACTTCCTCACCCCGGCGGAGGTACTATACGGCCACACCGTTGCACTTAGAAGTTGAATCCATGCACCGGCGCGGCCCCTCTTGACAGCCGCGAAGCGAGGTTGTATATTCGCCGAAATCTCGCCCGGCTGGTGGGCCCTTCCGATATGGCCGCAGACGTGCTCCCCGGTTGCACTTTCTCACGCGCTCGTGCGTGCTCGCTTTTCGAATCAGGACAGCGGGCGAAGGACTCGTTGCGCAGGTCTGCCTAGTTTGTACCTTACGATCCTCTCAAGTGGAATTCGCCCTCCAGTCCGGAGGGCGTTTTTGTTTATGAAAGGAGAAGCCATGCCTAACGAAGCGGTTCGAAAGGTCGTCCTGGCCTACTCCGGCGGGCTCGACACCTCGGTGATCGTTCCTTGGCTGCGCGAAACATATGATTGCGAAGTGATTTGCTTCACCGCCGACATTGGACAGGGGGAAGAGCTGGATTCCCTGCCGGCCCGAGCTCAAGCCAGTGGCGCTTCGAAGCTTGTGCTGCAAGACCTGCGGGAGGAATTTGCCTCGGACTACCTATTCCCGCTGCTGCGCTCAGGTGCCGTCTATGAGCGCAAATACCTCTTGGGGACATCCGTGGCCCGGCCTCTCATCGCCAAGCATCAGGTCGAGGTGGCTCAGGCCGAAGGCGCCGACGCGGTGGCCCACGGTTGCACAGGCAAAGGCAATGATCAAGTGCGCTTCGAGCTCAGCTATATGGCTCTTGATCCCCGCCTGAAAGTGATCGCGCCCTGGCGTGAGTGGCAGATTCGTTCGCGCGAGCAGGCGCTCCAGTACTTGAAAGACCACAACCTCCCTGTCCCCGAGAGCAATCCCTCGCTGTTCAGCCGCGATCGGAATCTCTGGCATCTTTCCCATGAAGGGGGGCCTCTGGAGCGCGCGGGCGAGCCACCTCCCGAGGACTTGTATCAGCTGACGGCCTCGGTTGAGCAGGCCCCCGTGGACCCCGAAGAGGTGGAAATTGCCTTTGAGGCGGGATGCCCGGTTGCCGTCAACAGCGAGCGTCTGTCGCCTGCCGCGCTGATTGAGCGGCTTAACGTTATCGCTGGCCGCCACGGAATCGGCCGTGCCGATCTGGTTGAAAACCGTCTGGTGGGGATGAAATCGCGCGGGGTCTATGAGACGCCGGGGGGAACCCTGCTGGAGATCGCTCATCGGGAACTTGAGTCAATCACCCTGGACCGTGAAACGCTGCATTACAAGGACATGGTAGCCTTGCGGTATGCAGAGCTTGTGTATTATGGACAGTGGTTCACCCCGTTGCGCGAGGCCCTGGACGCCTTCTTCGCGAGAACGCAGGAACCGGTCACCGGACGGGTCGGCCTGCGGCTCCTCAAGGGCAATGCCGTGATCTGGAAGCGCCACAGCCCGCGCAGCCTGTACCGAGAGGAGTACGCAACCTTCGGTCACTCTTCCGTCTACGACCACAGCGATGCGGCCGGATTCATCCGCCTCTTTGGATTGCCGATGAAAGTGCAGTCGCTCCTGGAGTCGACCCAGGTGGAGGTTCCTCCCGTTCCAATCGAGACCATTGTCCGAGATTGAGTCAGTTCCCCTAGGCGAGGTGGGCCGTGAAACTATGGAGTGGACGAATGCTGGAACCCCTCGATCCGCTGGCTGCAAAGCTCAACGATTCGATTTCCTTCGACCAGCGACTGGCGCGGGAGGATGTGCGCGGGAGCATCGCCTGGGCGCACGCCCTGGGAAGGGCCGACCTCCTGACGGCGAAGGAGACGGACGACCTGGTGGCAGGCCTAGAGAAGATCCGCGGGGAGTTCGAAGCACGAAGTTTTGTATTCCAAGAAAGCGACGAAGATATCCACACCGCGGTCGAACGGCGGCTGTCGGAACTCCTCGGCCCGCTGGCAGGGCGACTGCATACGGGTCGCAGTCGAAATGATCAGGTCGCAACGGATCTGCGTCTGTGGATGATGACAGAAATCGAGGCCGTTCAGGATCGACTGAGGGGGCTTGAGGGGGTGCTCCTGGACCGGGCGGCAAGAGATTTCAGTCAAGTCTTTCCGGGCTACACCCATCTGCGCCAGGCTCAGCCGATCCTCCTGGCTCATTGGTGGCTGGCGCATTTCTGGGGTCTGGAAAGGGACCGTCAGAGGTTGAGTGAGCTCATGGATCGCACGCGGGTCATGCCACTTGGAAGCGGTGCTCTGGCCGGGACCCCCTTTCCGATCGACCGAGAAACCCTGGCGCGCGAGCTTGGTTTTGGGAGCGCCTCCCCCAACAGCCTGGATGCGGTGAGCGACCGCGACTTTGTTTCGGAATTTCTCTTCGACGCTGCCCTGATCGGGGTGAGGCTCGGCCGGATGGCGGAATCCCTCATCGTGTTTTCCAGCCGCGAGTTTGGGTTTTTGCAGGTTGCCGACTCGTATTCCACAGGTTCGAGCCTCATGCCCCAAAAGCGGAACCCGGATCCCTTGGAGCTGATCCGGGCCAAGGCAGGAGTCCTCATCGGCAGGCTCTCGGGATGGCTGGCCACGTTGAAGTCTCTCCCCTCCGCCTACGACAAAGATCTGCAGGAGGACAAACCGGCGGTCTTTGAAGCGGCGGACACCCTGGAATTAGTCCTTCCCGTCATGTCCGGCCTGCTCTCCACGCTCAGGGTGAACCCCGATCGAGTGCGGGAAGCCATGGATCCCGAGGTGTTTGCCACGGATCTGGCCGATTACCTGGTCGCAAAGGGGGTCCCTTTTCGGGAAGCCCATCGGGCAGTCGCCCAGGTGGTGGCCCGAGCGGAGGAGCAAGGGGTACTCCTGGCCAACCTGCCGTTGGCTGAGTGGAGGCTTGTTCATCCGGCCTTCGAGGACGACCTCTTTCGCGTCCTGGACCTGAGCCGATCGATTGCGAGACATCGTGCTTTCGGAGGGACGGCCGAGGTTGCCCTGGAGGAGCAGTTGGACTTGGCGCGCAGGAGGCTGCAGGCTGGGCCGTGAGTGCCCGCCGCCAAGCCAATTTCCCTCATCTTTAAGGGAATGGACCGGAGCGCAAGATCCTTGGCCGTCCCGTGAGATGCGAGGCCGCTCGGGCAGATCCGCCGCGAGAGGATTGTTTCCGGCGGGAACAGACCGCAGGAGGCCTTGCCCCCGGAGCGCCACCTCGGGAGGCAAGGGGAGAGGACTATAATGAGGCCCATGTCCTGGTTCGGTCGTCATAGGTGATGTATGCATGTCCTGCTGGTTTATCCCGAGTTCCCCGATACGTTCTGGAGTTTCCGTTATGCGCTGCGTTTCATCCGCAAGAAGGCTTCGAGTCCGCCGCTGGGCCTTCTGACCGTTGCGGCCATGCTTCCCCAGAGCTGGGAGAGGCGCCTAGTAGACCTGAATGTGAGGGACCTGACCGAGCAGGATCTGGCTTGGGCGGATTTGGCGTTTGTGAGCGCGATGCAAGTGCAGCGCGATTCCGCACGCCGCTTGATCTCCCGATGCAAGCAAGCCGGGGTGAAAGTCGTCGCGGGTGGGCCTTTGTTCACTTGTGAGCCTGAGCGGATGGAGGGAGTCGATCACTACGTGCTGAACGAGGCCGAGCTGACCCTTCCCCCGTTCTTGGCCGACCTGGCGCAAGGAATTGCCCAACCGGTGTACTCCACTACCGAGTTCGCCGATCTTGCGCAAACGCCTGTTCCGGAGTGGAAACTTCTCGATCTGGATCGCTACGCCTCGATGAGCCTGCAGTACTCCCGGGGTTGCCCATACAGCTGTGATTTCTGCAACGTGACGGTCCTTTTCGGCCACCGGCCCAGAACGAAAAGTGCCGAGCAGATCCTGGCAGAGCTGGAAAGCCTTTATGCCCTCGGTTGGCGAGACCCCGTCTTTTTCGTGGATGACAACTTCATCGGGAACCGCAAGACGCTCAAAGAGGAAATCCTGCCCGCCCTGATCGCCTGGCGGCAGGGAAAGAAGGGCTTGCCCTTCAATACCGAGGTCACGATCAATCTTGCGGATGACGAAGAGCTTCTGGACTTAATGGCGCAAGCGGGGTTCGACAGCGTCTTTGTCGGAATTGAGACGCCTGACGAAGACGGTTTGACTGATTGCCATAAGTTGCAGAATAAGGGGCGGGATCTGGCCGAGAGTGTCCGGCGGATCCAACGTCGGGGCATGATGGTCCAGGCCGGTTTCATCGTCGGCTTCGACACCGACACGCCCGCGATTTTCCAGCGCCAGATCGAGTTCATTCAGCAGAGCGGCATCGTCACGGCCATGGTTGGCCTGCTGCAGGCTCCCTACGGGACGAAGCTCTACCAGCGCCTGCACCGAGAGGGGAGATTGAGCGGAACCATGTCGGGCGACAACGTGGACGGTTGGACTAACATCATACCCAAGATGGACCTAGGGGCTCTGCGCGAAGGCTACAAGAGGATCCTGGCTGAGATCTATTCCCCGAAGAAGTTCTACGAGCGGGTCAGGATTTTTCTGGGAGAGTACCATTCGCCGCAGGCCACCGCTCCCTTGGATTTTCAGCACGTGCTGGCCCTCTTCCGATCGATTTACCAGTTGGGCATTCGCGGCAAGGAGCGAGTGCAGTACTGGAAACTCGTCTTTTGGGCGCTTCTGCGGCGACCGCGAATGTTTCCACTCGCGATCACGCTCTCCATCTACGGCTTTCACTTCCGCAAGGTGAGTGAGAATCACGTCCAATAGCGGGCAGGGGAAAGGGCGAGGGAGCTGGCCCCTCGGGTCGCGGACCGCTCGGGAGGCTCTGGGCCCCACTCCACCCCGTTGAGGCTGCCCTTGGGAGAGCCTCGGAAGTCGACAATCTAGAGCGTCATTCCGGGGCCTGGGCTCGAGGATGGCTCGGGGCTAAATGAGGCGATCCCCAGGTTCGGCGACAGAATCTCTGCGGTAGTGGCACCCCCGGCTGCTGCGGTTGTGCCGGGCGGCTTGTGCCACGATCAAGGCGGCCTCCACGGCGTTGCGGAGGCCGATCAGCCCGTCGCTAAGGCGCGTGGCCCGGTAGAACGTCTCCACCTCGTTGGATAAGTGCGTGAGTTCTCGGATGGCCCGCGAGAGTCGGTCTCCGCTGCGCACCAGGCCCACATAGTGCCACATGATATTCTGGATGGTCTGCATGTCCCCCTGGATGAGGGCAGGGTCTGGCTCATCCACCAACCCGCTTTCATCCCAGGGCGGGATTTGTTCTGCCGCGGGAGTTGAGCGGGCCGGGCTGGCCTGGAGACAGGCTTCAATGTGATCCGCGGCAAGGCTACCCCAGACGACCCCCTCCAGGAGCGAGGTGGAGGCGAGGCGATTGGCTCCATGCAGGCCGGTGCAGCTCACCTCCCCTACAGCAAAGAGGTTTTCGATGCTCGTCAGGCCGAATTCGTTTACCAGCACGCCGCCGCAAAAGTAGTGGGCTGCGGGAACGACCGGGACCGGTTCCCGGGAGATGTCTACGCCGGCGGCCAGGCAGCGCTCATAAATTGTAGGAAAGCGGGAGCGAATGGCTTCGGCTTCCATATGCGAGGCGATGTCCAGGAGCACATAGGAGTAGCCATGGCTTTCCATCTCGTGGTGGATTGCGCGGGCGACCACATCGCGGGGGGCAAGGTCCTTCCACTCGGGAGAGTAGCGATCCATGAAGGTGTGGCCGTCAGGCGTCAGGAGAACTCCGCCCTCGCCGCGCACCGCCTCGCTGATGAGGAAACCTTCCGCTCCGGGCAGCGCTAGCGCCGTGGGGTGAAACTGAATGTACTCTGTGTTGGCGAGGCGGGCTCCGGCCCGGTGGGCCATCGCCAGGCCGTCTCCCCGCGCCCCGGAGGGATTGGTCGTGCTGCGGTACAGACGCCCAAGCCCCCCCGTCGCCAGCACGGTCTGAGCGGAAAGATAGCGATGAACAGTCCGTTCGACCTGATCGAAGACATAGGCTCCGTGACAGGAGATCGGGCCGTAAGCCGCATGCGGGTCGCGGGCATGATGTGGGTAGGTGATCAGGTCGACGGCGGTTGATTCGGTCACGAGTTGCACGTTTGGGCAGCGATGAATTGCGTCCAACAGGCCGGCCGAGATGGCCTGACCGGTCAGGTCTCCCACGTGCAGAATTCGTCGGTGAGAATGGGCTGCCTCCTGACCCCAATCCAGGTCCCCATGCGCATTGCGGTCAAACACCACTCCGGCAGCCTGGACCAGAATCTGCTCGAGCAGCTTCGGGCCCTCGGAGGCAAGCAATTGCGCCGCCGAAGCGGAGCTGGCTCCATCGCCGGCCGCCAGGATGTCTGCGCAGAGAGACGCAGCACTGTCATCGGGGCCACGACCAATAATCCCGCCTTGGGCATAGCGGGTGTTGGACTCCTGCGGGTCGTGCTCGCGGGTGAGCAGCACAATTCGTCGCTGGGGATTACGCGCCAGGCGCAGAGCCGCCGTCGCGCCGGCGACGCCACTGCCGATGACGAGGACCTCGGTTTCAATCATTGGCGGCTTCCTCCCCCACTTCGAGCATGCGCTGCACCGCGCGCAGCGCGCGCAGACGGATCTCCTCGGGAACCTCAATGACGTAGCGGTTGAGGCGCAGGGAGTCCCGCGTATCTTCGAGCGTGATGCGATTCATGTGCGGGCAGCGTACGCTGCACAGGCGAAGGAGGTCTTTGTCAGGGTTGGCGGCGGCCACGTTGTCACCCATGGCGCACTCGGTGAGCAGCAGGTACCGTGGAGCATGGCTTTCCTTCACGAAGCGGATCATGGCGGAGGTGCTGCCCGAAAAGTCGGAGGCGGCCACCACATCCGGATGGCATTCCGGGTGGGCCAGAATCACCACGTCGGGGAATTGCTTTCGAACCGCCTCCAGATCGGACACGGTGAATTTCTCGTGGACTTCACAGCGGCCGTGCCAGCCGATAAGCTGGTAGTCTAATAGGCCTTCCCCCTCGGAGCTCGGCTTGAGGGATGGAAAGATAATGTGTTTGCCCGTTTCCCGAGCTACGTTGCGGGCGAGGAACTCGTCCGGCAGAAAGATCACGACGGGGGCATGGAGAGACTCCACGACGGCGGCCGCGTTGCTGGACGTGCAGCAGACGTCTGATTCGGCCTTAACTTCTGCGTAGGTATTGATGTAGCTCACCACGGGCACGCCCGGGAAGCGCTGGCGCAGGGCTCGAACGTCCGCCGCAGTGATGCTGCCCGCCAGCGAACAGCCCGCCTTCGTCGAGGGCAGGAGTACCGTCTTCCCCGGATTGAGGATTTTGGCCGTCTCGGCCATGAATCTCACCCCGCAAAAGACGATGATGTCTTTTTCGGTCTCAGCCGCTCGGCGGCTGAGCTCCAGGGAGTCCCCGGTGTAGTCCGGGACCGAGTGGAAGAGGGCCGGCTCCATGTAGTTGTGGCCCAGGATGACCGCATTCTTCTCTTGCTTGAGATAATTTACCTCGACAGCCAACTCGGCCTTGTAGCGCAGTTCGACATCCGGGACGAAGTCGCCGATCATCGCCTTCAGCTTTTGATACATTCCTGCAGGAGTCTGAGTCGCTGTCATTGGCTGCCACCTTGAGAAGATCGCCGCTTCGCTAGAGGCGGACCAGTTCGAGGCTCACATCAAACACGCGGGGCGAGTGCGTGAGCGCTCCGACGGAAATGTCGTCGACCCCCGTCTCGGCGACCTCACGAACGTTCTCGAGGCTCACATTTCCAGAGGCCTCCAGGCGGGCACGACCATGATTCATCGCAACCGAGGCACGTAGCATGTCCGGGGTCATGTTGTCGAGGAGAATGCGAGTGACGCCCAGGTCCAGCGCCTCGCGAACCTCATTGAGGGTGCGAGCTTCCACCTCCATGGGGATCCCCGGGGCTGCAGCGCGGGATCGCTGCACCGCCTCGGTCAACCCAGTGGCGAAATCGATGTGATTGTCCTTGATCAAGATCATGTCGAATAGACCCTGACGATGATTCCTGCCTCCCCCCCGGTGCACAGCGAGCTTGTCGATCGTGCGCAGGCCTGGTGCGGTCTTGCGGGTATCGAGGACCGCGGCTCGCGTACCGGCAGCAGCCTCCACGAACTGGTGGGTCAGGGTCGCAATGCCTGACATTCGCCCCAGGAAGTTGAGGGCGGTCCGTTCGCCGGAAAGGATCGCCCGAGCGGGGCCTTTAATATTGGCCAGGACCTGCCGCGGGGCGACCAACTCCCCCTCGCGGACACAAGCCTGGAAAAGCACCCGCTCATCCAGGCGATGGAAAACCGCCTCGGCCACATCCAGCCCGGCAACCACTCCGGCCTGCTTGGCTATGATCTGACCCTTCAGGGTGGCCTGGAGAGGTACGATGCTCTCGGTAGTCACGTCTCGCGGGCCGACATCTTCAGCAATCGCGCGCTCGATCAGGGAAAGGATCTCTTGTGAAACCATGATGCTGCCTCGTGTTGTTTCTCTCTCAGATCATACCTCAGACATGACATCCACTTATCCCGAGCGGCAACCCCCTCTCCGCCCGAGCCTTCGCGAGCTCTGCCGACGCGGAATCCCTACCCTGGGCGAGTCACGGGAACCCCGCCCAGAGCTCGAAGTGCGGGAAGAGGCCCTGGCGTGATGGGGCAAACGGGGGTTCCGGAGGTCAGGAGCCAAGGGAGCCCTGTCTCCCGGGCCGCCTCGGGCCCCTTTTCTCCACGGGCGCCGACGATTGGAAAAGTCCGAATCCCTCTCTTGCCGTGGGACGGGGAGGCCGAGTGTCGGATGGCACTCGGGCTCTTCCGCTTCGGCCTGGGGGATGACAAAACCAATTGGTTGATGTAAGTTACTTGCGAGCCCTTCCCCTTTTCGCAGCTGCCGGCGGGAAGGCCGCGAGATGCGAATCCCCCGAGCCTCTGTTTTCGAGAGCCGAGTGGCGAAAAGCGGACAAGCCTCTGCTCTTCGACGGAGGGCAGGCGCCAACCCAATTCAGGTGGTTGGACAGTGTTGGAAAGTTGCCGCAGGTGCTTGCCATGGGCAGGACCCGCTGAGGCGGAGAGGAGAATAGCGTGAATACACTTGTGGTTGTGGGATTTGTACTTGTGCTGCTCGCCTTGGTGGGAGTGGTTGCCGCGGTCCTCTGGGCTTGGCTTGAAACCAGCCGCCGCCTAACCGCCATCAGCGAAAAGATGGTGGAGGGACGCGAAATGCAGCGCGGCGCCACCGAATCCTTCGGTTCCATCCAGAGAAACCTGGGCCAACTTACCGAGGTCAGCCGCCATATGGAACGGGTTGGCGAGGAGATTGCCAGCCTGGCAGACCTCTTGAGGGCGCCCAAGGTGCGTGGAGGGATCGGTGAATTCCTGTTGGGGGATCTGCTTAGTCAGATGCTTTCGCCCGAGCAGTACGCCCTCGGGTATTCCTTCCGAAGCGGCGAGCGCGTCGATGCCGTAATCCGACTGCACGCGGGTCTGGTGCCCGTGGACTCGAAATTCCCTCTCGAGAGTTTTCAACGGCTCCGGTCCGCCCCTTCGGAGGAGGAGCGCGGGCGGTTCCAGAGGGATTTCTCTCGCGCCGTTAGAAAGCAGGTCGACGACATCTCCGCGAAATACATCCTGCCAGATGAGGGCACCTTTGACTTCGCCTTGATGTACCTTCCGGCCGAGAGCGTTTACTATGAGACGATCGTCCAGGAGGAAAATTTCGGAAGAGAAAGCAGCCTTCTTACTTACGCTCTGGATCGCCATGTGATTCCGGTTTCGCCCAACAGCTTCTTCGCCTACCTCCAGGCTATCGCCCTCGGGCTGAAGGGCCTGCAAATCGAGAAGGGTGCAAAGGAAATCATGCAGTATCTTGGTCGGCTTCGGGGGGATCTGGACCGTTTCAAAGAAGAGTACGACACCCTGGGAGGTCACCTGGAGAGAGCGAGGAAGAAATACGAGGACGGCTCGCGGGCCATCAGTAGGTTTGAGGAGAAGCTGATCCAAGCCACGGGGCCGGCGAACGAGGCCGGAGGGCCAGAACAGGGATCGTCCTTTGTAGCGGGGGTGAGCAAGCCAGGTGGGTAGGCTCGGGGCTCCGGGCGGACAGGCGCTCAGCCTGGCTACAGTTGGCGCGAGCACGGCTTGGATCTGCGAGCTCCGCGCCGAGCGGCGTGGTTGCGGACGGGCCATGGGGAGGTCTGCTAAGACGGTGGCTTTCCGTCTCGAAAGGCAACCCTGGTTAGGGCCGTCCGTTTGCAAGAACCGGGGATAGGCTCTGTCGGAGAGGGTGGCACATCCCCACACAGGAAAGGGGAGATTATGGGATTGTTTGCCCCGGCTCGATTCGGGTTGGCCTTGGGAGGCGGGGGGACACGTGGTCTGGCTCACATTGGGGTGCTCAAGGCGCTGGAAGACGCGGGGTTGCATCCCAGCATGCTCAGCGGGACCAGCATGGGAGGCTTGATCGCAGCTTTGTATGCCGCCGGCATGTCCGCCAGGGAGCTGGAGAGCGAAGCGTTCCGCACCTCTCGGCCGACAAGGCTGATGCGTCTCATCGAATTGCGACCCCCGCGGCGAGGACTGTTGCGGACCGGTGGAGTCCGAGCCTACCTGGAGGGACTTCTAGGGAAGGGGCTGGACTTCTCAAGCCTGAGGATTCCCACGGTGCTGACCGCGGTCGACCTGGAAACCGCCGAGGAGATTCTTCTTGGGGAGGGTCCGGTGGTGGATGCCGTCCTGGCCACCATGGCGGTGCCAAGTCTTTTCGAACCGGTTCACCTTGGGGATCGGCTTCTGGTCGATGGTGGCGTGCTCGACAACGTCCCGGCCGGAGTGGTTCGGCAGATGGGCGCCGAGGTGATCGCAGCCGTGGATGTTGGGTCGGATCCGGGCCACTACTCGGCGGAGCAAAGGTCTGCCCGGCGCGGTCCGGTCCCTTGGCTGCCTCAGGTTGCCATCGATCTTCTGCAGACGGAGGGAATCATGATTGCCGCGATCACGGCTGAGAAGCTACGTCGGGCGCGGCCTGAGGTTGTCATCCGCCCCAGTTTTCCACCCGGCGTGACTTCGTTCAGCGGGTTTGAGCGCACGGAGGAGATCATCCTGGCTGGACAGCACGCCACCGAGCTACAGATCCCGGCCCTGCGCGCAGTCCTTTCGCCTGGTCCTGGGCTCGTCTTGCGACGGGCCATCTCAAGGTTTCCGGTGCAGGATGGAGGTCGGGGCTCAGGTTCAATCCGCAATCGGACCGAGGGTCTCAGGCGTTGAGGAGGGCAATGGCCGCCTCGGGGTGGACCGGCAGCAGATGGGTTTTTCCCTGGCATAACGAGGCTTCGCGCTCTCTCGATCTTCGCCAATCCTTTTCTCCCCACGGAGGGATATCAGAGGGCTCTTGTGATTGCGCGATTTGACGGGAAACCCATCAGGGGGTATTGGCACGCAGGAGCATTGTAAGGAGTGGAATCGAGGCGGCGGCAGGCACCACAACACTTGCCTGAGGCTTGAGGTGGACCGAAGTCGCCCGGAGGGCGGGGGTCTATTATCGTTCGGGAAGCCGCTGGGCCAAACCGCTGGGGACAGGAGGGCTGGCCAGTCTGAAGAAGGGGGGCATTTGGTCGCAAGCCTCGTCTGAGCCTTTCCGGTTTGCAGCCCGTCGAGCGGAAGCTGAAGCAGGGGCCCAAAGGCCCGGGGATGGGGAACGGGGCGAGCGGAACGGGAGGCTGCCCGGGCAGGAGGATGAAGTCGCCGGGGAACCGGGCTCCGCGACCCTCCAGGTTGCGTCTGGCGGAGTCTGAGGCAGTTGGTGTCAACTGGGCAGGGGCCGGGACGACGAGCCCTGGTGTCGGAGGAAAACGCCGACCAGCTGGAGAAGCGGGTCCGATGTCTTGTGACCATGGGAATGCGCTGAGGTTGTTCCCTGTCTTCGCCGTCTCAAATCGCACTTTGACCTTGGACCTGGTTTCAAGCTGCGGCCGGAATCTCGAAATCTGGCTGGACCTCTTTGGGAGAGCCGAGGCAGCTTCCGGGCCCATTGAAGAGTGCGGACGGGGGAAAGGCGGCCAATGATGCTTGTGGGGACTTCCGGATTCTCTTACAAGGACTGGATCGGGCCGGTGTATCCTGCCTCGCTCCCTGAGAAGGAGTGGCTGGGCTACCTGGCCCGACAGTTCCCAACCGTCGAGCTAAACGTCACTTTTTACCGGGTCCCGTCGGTCCGAACGGTGGCCGGATGGGTCGACAAGACGCCCGAGGGTTTCCTTTTTTCCGTCAAGGCCTTCCAGGGGCTAACGCACGATCGCCAAGGGCCGGACTTCGCTGGTTTCCTTGAGTCTTTGAGGCCGCTGTCGGAATCCGGGAAGCTGGGATGTGTGCTTGCACAGTTTCCCTATTCCTTTCACGACAACGCAGAAAATCGGGAGTATCTCGCGAGGCTGCGCGAAGGGCTTGGAGACCTTCCGCTGGTTGTGGAATTTCGCAATGGGGGGTGGGTGCGCGCGGACACCTTTGGTTTTCTGCGCGGTCTCAAACTGGGCTTCTGCAATGTGGACGAGCCGGCCTTAAAGGGGTTGATGCCGCGGGTCTGCGTGTCGACGGGGCCCGTGGGCTACGTGCGTTTTCACGGCCGCAATGCGGCCAAATGGTTTGAGCATGAGCAGGCTTGGCAACGATACGATTACACATACTCCCGCGAGGAGCTGGGCGAGTGGGTTCCGCGCTTGAAGCAGCTCGAGGAAGAGACCGAGGTCGCCCTGGTTTATTTCAACAACCATTTTCGAGGGCAAGCGGTTCAGGGAGCGCGCGATTTGCTCTCGCTGCTCGGCCGAGGGTGAGCTGGACTTGGCCAACGCGCGAATCGATGAGTTCAGGTTGGTGACGGCCGTCGATGTGCTCCAGGATTTCCTTGCGTCCCAACCCGGCCGGCACGGCCAGGGTTTCCAGCATCCGGATCAGAAGTTCGCTATATCGCTCAACATCATAACCGTCGGCCTCGGACCAGCACTCGTAGGGTCGGGCGCCGCCGTGCGGGGTGAGGACATACTCGATCTGCTCGCCAGCCGCGAGAGGCACACCGTGGGTCTCCAAATCGCGTGCGGCTAACGCCACCGGCAGGTTGACGCGGTACTCGGAGGGTTTCCGTGAAAGGCGGTTGGTGATCAAGAGCTGTGAGATGGGGACCTGTCCGCTGCGCAACCTGGCCATCAAGACCCGTGCTTGAGCCAGGACTTCCTCAAGGCGCACTCGGTATTCGGAGGCATTGCGCGCCTGGGCCAAGATGGCCAGCATATCCTCTTCCGCTTGGCGGATCCAGGGCAGAGTGTCGTGGCGGCGCACTTCAATTCCGCGGAGTTTAAGCTCCCCAGCCTCGAACAGGCCGAAGTACCGGTTGGCCACGGGGAGCTCAACGCGCTGGCGGGAAGGTAGAAAAGCCAGCCAGCGGTAGACCCCCTCGATGCCGATATGCAAGCCGGTGGCCTCCGAGATGGCCTCCGCCAGCGCTTCGTGCTCGGCATAGGTCGCGCCGGGTTTCTGCACCCAAAGCGAATCGGTCAGGCCGTGCAGGAAACGGTAGCCGCGGTCCTCCGCAATTTGCTTGGCGTGCAAGAGCACTTCTCGGCCGTAGGCCGTAGTGGCCTCGTGGGCCTCGATGCGACCAAAGCGGGCATTTTTGTATCCGAGGTAGCCAAAGCAGGTGACCAGCAACCACTTGAGGGCAACGGCCTGGCGGCGATAGGCCTCGCGCTTGTGCTCGTCGGGCTGCGCGGCGATCTCGTTGGGATCGACCAGTTCACAGCCTTGTGCAACCGCTTGCCCCTTGGCGAGCTTCTTGAGCGCGAGGCGTCTGGCCACCACTGGCTCCAGTGTGAGCGGGACAATCCCGGTCTTGCAGTGGCAGACCGGGTAGCCGATCTCCGGCACGATCTGCGGCTGGCAAGTACGGCACTCCCTCTTGACCGTTTCCGGGGAGAGGTTGAACTTCACCATCAGACTGGGGTAAAGCGATGTGAAGTCGAGCTCGAGCACCTCCTCATAAAGGCCGGGATCCGGTTGGAAGGTGAGGCCGCCCTTGTCCGAACGGATGAGCTCGGAAGCGGTTTTAAACGACTCGGGTTCGCGCTTGCGATAGGGAATCAGCCACCCATTCCGGTAGGCCGTGGCGACCTGCATGGCGCTGATTCCGGTGCCGGTGCTGGTGCGCGCGACCTGTTGCAACGGCTGGCCAGTGATGCGCGCCAGTTCATAGATGCCGTCCAGCCCATATTCCTCGGAAAGGAATGCGGTCTGCCGGTCGACATGCAGGCGGCCGAAGAGGCTCACGGAGGGTGCCCGGTAAACGATTTGCCCGTAAGAAAAATAGGACCGTTCGCGCTTGCGCTCGAGTCCCTGGCTGGCATCGCGGTTCCAGGGCAGGGGGAGGTTATGCCTTTTGGAAAGGCGCAGGAGCTCGGGCAGGATAAAGGAATCTCCCCAGGCCGTCAGGATCAAGTCGGGGTCGAGTGCATACATCGCCGCGCGTAGGGTGATCAGCAAGGCGCGCGGATTCTCCCAACGACAGCGATACGTGGCGCTGGGCACGCCGATTTCGAGCATGCCACGATGGCCGTGCGCTGGGTCGCGGAGTTCGCCGCCCAACCGCAAGGTGAGAATGCGTAACGGCGGCAGGGCATAATCCAGGTTCCAGGGGGAATCTTCTGCCGCGATCGCGCGCAGGCGACCCTGCCTCCTGGGCGAAGAGCGCCCTGGATCGATTTCTGCTGAGCAATAGGCCAGAGGGAAAATGCCGCGCTTGAGGCCGTACATCACCGCCGGATTGAGATCTGCGTTGTAGTAGGTCAAATTGGGGGCAAGGCTGCACGCTTCTTGAAACAGCGCTCGCTGAGCGATTGGATTGGGTGCCGTGACCTCCAAAAGGTCAATCTCGCCTTCGAGGAAGAGGTCCCTGCGTCGAGTTCGGGACAGCTTCACCTCAGGGCGGCGGGAAAACTCGCTCCGGAGGATGGCCAACTCCCTCTCCTCCCCAGCGGCAAGGAAGGACATCGGGAACGAATCGGTCAGGCGATAGGCTTGGCCCTCCTCGTTCTCAATCCACAGAACCATCCCCTCACGCGTCGGGTAGAGGTCGAGAATCCAGCCGCGAAGATAGAGAGAGTCACTCATTTCTCTTCTCTTAGCGCTGGCTTTGGATGGCCCGCTTCGGGCAAGAGCCCTGCCCTCTCTGAACTCGAAGAAGAGGGCGGCGAAGTTCGAGGGCTTTCTTCCTCGGCGGCGGATTCCGTCTCGGAAAGAGAAAGGAGTTCCTCTGCGCGATCCATACGCTCCGCTAGGTGCAGGCAAATTCCCAACACGCCGATCAGCATGCTCATCAAGATGCTCTGCATGGGCAAGGGGTCGGCCGCCATGGCCGTGGCGGCGATGCGCTTGCGCGCGAAGGCGAAGAGCTGATCGAAAAGAATCTGATCCTCCCGCGGAAGCGCACGCCGGAAGCGTTGCAATCGCTCCTCTTCCAGCTGGACCTGTTGGGTGACCGAAGCCAGCGTACGTCCCATGGCATTTACCTCCAAAAGGAGAGTTGCGGTGTCGCCTCGGGCACGGGGGGGAGACTTACGGCACGGTCGGCCAGCCGCACAAAAGTGTGGTAGAGCTGCGCTCGGCCTTCCTGCGCTGCTGTCCCCGGAAGCTGCAGGGTGACAGCCACCAACGAGGTGCGGCTGCGGCTGTGCAAGGCAGGCCAAGTGCGATTGAGCAGGCGGCGTACCTCCGGGAGACGTACGTTCTCGTCGTAGAAAGTGTCTAGTAACCCCAAGACCACCAGCGGACACATGTACGGCGAGAGCGAGAGCAGGCGTTCCACCAACTGGTGGCAAGTGAAGGCGCGCGAAACATGGATGCGACCAAGGACGGGACCGGGAACAAGGCCACTCGCGGCAAGGTGACGTGCGATCCACAAGGCATCGAAGCAATTACCACCATCCACTACCCAGACCGGCCCCCTGCAGGCGGCCAGCTGCGCGATTACGGAGAGAGCGATCGCGAGAGTCCCGGGCCCGTGAAGCGCCACTAAGCCCGTTGTCGCGAACTGAAGCGAACTGACGATTTGGGTTTCCGAAGGAGCTATGCTTACCTCTGTTTGCATTGCCACCTCACCCCTCCGAAGGTCTCTGGAAACAAGGCCGGCAACCAGGCTCGATTTCCTCCCTGAGTATATAGAACATATGTTCTATATACAAGGGGGAGTTTTCTCGCCGGGCCTCCGCCCTCCAGACCGCCGCCCAGGCCCACTCAATCGGCATTAGAGTGCCTTCGTCTTCCGCAACGCGTTGTGCCAAGCCTGTCCGCAATTACAAACAAAACCGGTTCTCTTCGTACCCCTCCTCCAGGCGCAAACCAGATGGAGCCAGCCTGCATCCTTCCCGCCACGGAAAAGCTCCTCACTCTGCGTCTGTGCCGCGGCCAGAAGGGGCGCTTGGCCGTGCAGGCGTGACCTACCCATATTTCATTTCTCGTGGTATTCTCCGGCCGCCCCGTCTCGCGGGAGAAAAGAACCCCAAGGGGATTGCAGGCACAGAAAAGCGTTTGAGCTTGTGCCGGCGACCGGCCTGCTCACCCAGGCCCGCCCTTGCGCTCGTTTCCTGGGCAGGCGCGACAGCCGCAAGCGCCCCGGATTGTTCCGGCCTGGGGCAGGTCTCGGATGCCCTGACACAAGCCTTTGCTCACCCGCTGGGGACGCCAGAAATCCTGGCCGTTCGCCTCCGGCCGGGTCGAGGGGCCGCCGCGGAGGCCTTTCCGAAGGCACCTCTCCTGCGCAGGGCAATGGAGAAGCGCTCGCGCAGATCGGAATTCGGACCCCCCGGGCAAGTAGCGGCAAGGCATTCCAGCGGGAGACTCGCCTGGACGCAGGGTCTGGTTGGAGAGCCGGATTGAGCACGAGTTACGGCTGCCCCGGCTGGCTGTGGTCTGTTATCGGATCAAGGGGCGCCCGGAACCGTTGAGACAAGAGGACTCTTTGATGGAGGCACCATTCTTCGCGGTCGTCATGGCAGGGGGAGGGGGCACGCGTCTTTGGCCGCTTTCGCGGCAAAAATGGCCCAAACAACTTCTGCCACTTTTCAACGGACGCTCCCTGTTTCGCGATGCAGTCGACAGGCTGGATCCCCTTTTCCCTGCCGAGCGCATCCTGGTGGTGGCGAATGCGGCCCTGCTCCCGGCCCTGCACAAGGAGGCCCCCCAGGTACCGCGGGGCAATTTCCTATGCGAGCCGGAACCTCGCAGCACAGCGCCCGCCATCGCTCTTGCCACCGCTGAGATTGAGCATCGGTGCGGATCCGCTGTCATGGCCTGCCTGACGGCCGACCATTACATCGCCGAGGAGGCTCGTTTTCGTGCCGTGCTGTCGGCGGCTCGAGATGTTGCTCAGCAGGGCTACTTGGTAACGCTGGGTATCGATCCCACTTGCCCGGAAGTAGGTTATGGGTACATCGAGCGGGGGGATCCTCTCGGCCGCTATGGCGATTTCGAGGTCCACAAGGTGACAGCTTTCCGTGAGAAGCCGTCGGCGGAGGTCGCTAGAAGCTACTTGGCCGATGGCCGCCACTCGTGGAATTCAGGAATGTTCATTTGGAAAACAGAACAGATCGAAGAAGAGTTCCGTCTGCAATTGCCCGCAGTTGCAAAGGCGCTGGAAGAGATGAGGTCTGCGCTCGGCACGCGCAAAGCCAGAGAGGTGGTCCGACGAGTTTGGACATCGATGCCCAAGCAATCCCTCGACTATGGGATCATGGAGGGAGCCGAGCGGGTGGCGGTGATCCCGGTCCAAGGATTGGGCTGGACCGATGTGGGGAGTTGGGATGCCCTGCTTGATCTTTATCGGATTCATCCGGAACTGGCCACCCTCGGAAGCCCGCTTCATCTGGATCAAGGCTCGGACGGGCTGATCGTGCTCGGTCAGGCGAGCGATGGCCGATTGCTCACTACCGTCGGTCTGAAGGACATGATCCTGGTCGAAACGAAGGATGCGATCCTGGTCTGCGCTCGAGGGGCATCCCAGGGCGTCCGGCGAATTGTGGAGAGGCTAAGTGACCTGCCGGGTGGATCGAAATACCAGTGAGACTGCCCAGAGCCGGTTATTGGGATGAGGAGCCGCAAAAGGTCCCATGGAAGCCTATTGCGTAAAGTGCAAAGCCAAACGTGAGGTCAAAGATCCTCAACCGGTATTCCTTGCCAACGGTCGTCCTGCCATTCGAGGGACATGCACCGTTTGCGGGACGAAGGTGCAGCGGTTGGGCCGGACGCCCGATCACGACCGCCTTCCCCCAGCGCCAGCTGTGGTCGCACCTGTTCGGAGGAAGGTCAAGAGGTCGGGCAGCCTGGTGATCGTCGAATCCCCAACCAAGGCCAAGACCGTCGGCCGTTTTCTCGGGCGCGGCTACAACGTGAGAGCTTCCGTTGGACACGTGCGCGACCTTCTGCGATCCCAGCTCTCCGTGGATGTGGAGAACGGATTTGCCCCGAAGTACCGCGTGCCCAATGAGAAGCGTGAGGTTGTACGTGAGCTCAAGGCGGCGGCCGGCAAGGCGCAGGAAATCTACCTGGCGACGGACCCGGACCGGGAGGGGGAGGCGATTGCCTGGCACCTCCTCGAAGCAGCAGAGCTAGATCCCGAGAGGACCCGGCGTGTGGCTTTTCACGAGATCACGCGGCCCGGAGTCGAGGAAGCCTTTGCCCATCCGCGTGGCCTCGACATGGACTTGGTGAATGCCCAACAGGCGCGTCGTATCCTCGATCGGCTGGTCGGCTACTCGCTCAGTCCCTTGCTATGGGCAAAGGTGCGCAGCCGCCTTTCCGCAGGCCGCGTACAGTCGGTCGCTCTGCGATTGGTGGTCGAACGCGAGCGCGAGATCCAATCCTTTGCCCCGGAAGAATACTGGACTGTCGAAGCAGAGCTGGCCCGCGCTTCGGACGAGGGGAGCTTCCGCGCGCGCTTGGTCCGGATCGATGACCAGGAGCCAGGTTTTGGCAGCCAGAGCGAGGTGACACCCTCTCTGGAGGACCTGCAGGGGGCGTCGTTTGTCGTCCGCCATGTCAAGCGAGGAGAGCGCCGGCGAAATCCCCCGGCGCCCTTTACCACCTCCGCCCTTCAGCAGGAAGCTTCCAAGCGTCTCGGATTCTCTCCGAAGAAGACCATGGTCCTGGCGCAGCAGCTCTATGAAGGCGTGGATCTGGGCGAAGCCGGGATGGTGGGGCTGGTCACCTACATGCGCACGGATTCCGCTCAGGTTTCCGCCCAAGCCCAGTCTGAGGCGCGAGAGTATATCGAGCGACGATTTGGAAAGGAGTATCTTCCGGATCATCCCCCCCAATATAAGACTCGGACCCGGAGCGCCCAGGAGGCCCACGAAGCCATCCGTCCCACCTCAGTGCAACGCAGTCCCCAGGGCGTGGATAGCTATCTGACCAAGGATCAGCGCAAGCTGTACGTTCTTATTTGGCAGCGTTTCCTGGCCTCCCAGATGCTGCCTGCTCTCTATGACACGACCTCGGTGGAAATAGAGGCCCGGCATTCCCACTTGTACCTCTTGCGCGCCTCGGGCGCCGCCCTGCGCTTCTCGGGCTACCTGGCGATTTATGAGGAAGCAAAGGATGAGGATTCGCAGGGGGAGGGAGAGGAAAGCAACGGATTGCCTGACTTGGCGCAAGATGAACTCTTGCTCCTGAGAGGCCTTTGGCCCGAACAGCATTTCACCCAGCCGCCGCCCAGGTTTACCGAAGCTTCCCTGGTACGAGCCCTGGAGGAGAACGGAATCGGTCGGCCCTCGACCTACGCCCCAATTCTCTCGACGATCCAGCAGCGTGGCTATGTGACCTTGGAAAACCGGCGCTTGGTGCCCACAGAGACGGGCTACCTTGTGAATGACCTGCTGGTCCAGTACTTCCCGGGGATCATGGACGTGAACTTCACCGCTCAGATGGAAGAGACCCTGGACGGCATTGCGTCGGGAGGGCGTGATTGGGTCCAGTCCCTGCGGGAGTTCTATGGGCCCTTTGCCGAGCGGGTGGCTGCTGCGCAAAAGGAGATTCCCAAGGTCAACAACGGCCCGGAACCCATTGGCCGGGATTGCCCCTTGTGTGGCAAACCTCTCGTGGTGCGCTATGGGCGCTATGGCAAGTTCATTGGTTGCTCCGATTTTCCCAAGTGTCGCCACATCGAGCCCTGGCTGGAAAGAATCGGCGTAGTCTGCCCGAAGGACGGAGGCGAACTCGTGGAACGGAGGACCCGCAAGGGGCGTACGTTCTACGCCTGCGCCAATTACCCCACCTGCGACTTTTCCTCCTGGAAAAGGCCTCTGCCCTCCCCATGCCCGCAATGCGGAGGACTACTGGTGCAGGCCAATCGACATCTGGCCGACTGCACCAGCTGCCACAAGCAGTTCGTCCAAGACGAGCTGGAGTCCGAGCCAGAACCCGCCTAACCGACTTTGGGCGGGCCGTGCCCGCGGGCACAACTCCTGCATCCCCTTGGCTGTTCCCCCTCCGGGATTGGCCTCAGGCAGGAAACCATGGAATTTGCCAGGGCGGCGGCGTCTATGTAAAATCGGATGAGGGGGTTCGCCGAGGGCCGAGCCTTCCCGGAGGCCCAGGCGGGGGTTGGGCAGTTCGCGTGCTGGGTCCATGGCGGAAAGATTCAAACTCATCTCGGCGGTGCACCTTTTCTTGATCCGCGAGGGGAGAATCCTTCTTTTGCGTCGCTTCAACACGGGTTGGGGCGATGGGCTGCTGAGCGTCGTGGCCGGGCACCTTGACGGAGGGGAGGAGGTGAAAGCGGCGACGATGCGTGAGGCCCGGGAAGAAGTGGGGATTAAGGTCCAGGCCGATCAGCTCCGCGTCGTGGGGGTGATGCATCGCAGGGAGGGAGACGAAAGAATTGACTTCTTCCTCACCGCCCAGATCTGGGAGGGAGAGGTCCGCAACTGCGAACCTCAGCGCTGCAGTGAGTTGTTGTGGGCCGAACTAACCAACCTGCCTGCGGATCTGGTCCCCTACGTCAGGCAAGCCATTGAGAACTCCCAACGCGGGATTTGGTTTCAAAGCTACGGATGGGTGGAGGCGGAGCGGGAGAGCGGTCTTGTGAAGGGTCAGACCGGGCAGAGTACGGCTTGAGGTCCCGGCGGGCGCCGAGGGCCTCGTCCGCCAAGGAGGCAGGATTCTGATGAAATCAATACCCAATCGAATCAGGAATCCCTGGGTGACCGCTGCCTTGGGTTTCCTCGTGGGCTTGCTCATCGGCCTGCCAGTCCTGGGCTGGTGGGTCTGGCCGATCCAGTGGACCGACGCCACCCCGGCACAGCTTCGTGAGGACTACCGCTTGGACTACCTGCGGATGACGGTGCTCTCCTACAGTCTCACCGGGGATGGCAACGTCGCACGACAGAGGTTTGCCGCTCTGGGGCCGGGCAGCGCGGAATTGTTCAGCTTCCTGCAGCAAGATCCCAGCATGGATCCCAAGCAACTCAGCGCCTTCCTGCCCGTGGTTTCTGACTTGATTCCGACGGTTCAGGGGACGGCAACGCCGCCGGTACCTGTCGCTACGCCGGCAGCAGCCCCGGCCGGAAGATCCACCGTGGTCTTGTTGCTTGCGGCCTGCCTGGTGACTTTGGTCCTGGGGGCAGCGCTTCTGTTCTTGCTCCGGCTGCGCCGATCTCGAGGGGCGGCCTCGGAGCCCGGTGGCCCGCAGCCGGAGGAGGTCTCTGCCTCAGTGGAGAGCGTGAGCGCCCTCCCAGAAGCGCCGATCGCCCCCGCGACACGGTCCGCTCCGCCCTCCCCGGCCCCGAGCTCCGGTCCTTTGGACCGGTTCGTCACCACCTATGTGCAGGGAGACGATCTCTACGAGGACAGCTTTACCATCAATTCGCCGGCAGGAGAGTTCCTGGGTGAGTGCGGGGTGGGAATCTCGGAGCCGATTGGGGTGGGGGAGCCGAAGAAGGTGACGGCCTTCGAGGTCTGGCTCTTTGACAAGCGGGATACGCGGACTTCCACCTACGTGCTGATGAGCGAGTATGCGTTTAAGAAAGAGGACCTTCGCCAGCGCCTGGCCCCTCGGGGAACTCCCCTCCAAGCCAGTTCGGGCTCGGAGTTCCTCATGGAGACCCAGACCCTGCAGGCCCGGGTCCAGATTCGTGAGCTCCAGTACGGACGGGGACCGCTGCCGGCCAATTCCTTCTTTGATCGGCTGACCCTTCAGCTCGAGGTTTCGTCCCGCTAACGCCGCCCTACGGCTTGGGTCGAACTCGTGGAAAGGGCGGACTCCCCCTAACTGCCGGACCCCTGCGGACCTACTCAATCCGCAGGATCTTCAAATTCACGATCCCCGCCGGAGTCTGCACCTGGACGAGCTCGCCGACCCGGTGGCCGAGTAGGGCACTGCCAATGGGAGATTCGTGGGAGATCTTCCCGGCCCGGGGGTCGGCCTCTTTGGATCCAACCAGCACGAAAGTTTCGGGATCGGCATTGGTTTCGGCCACGGTCACGCGGCAGCCCAGTTCAATCGCCTCCTTGGGCCCCAGGCTCGGCTGGACAATGCGGGCGTGTCTGAGGACGCCCTCCAGTTCCAGAATCCGTCCCTCGAGGAAGGACTGGGCCTCCTTGGCAGAGGCGTAGTCTGCGTTTTCGGAAAGATCCCCCTGTTGAACCGCAGCGCGCAACCTCTGGGCCAGAGCCAGGCGGGCCGGACCCTTGAGATTCTCCAGTTCCTCCCTCAGTCGGCGCGCGCCTTCGGGGGTCAGTAAGGTTTCTTCGCTCATCGTGTTCCCCCCATGGATAGCTTCCTCTTCCCCTCCGGGCCGCGTCGTCCGGGGCCTAGCCGGCCCTCGGCGGTCAAGGCTTGGTGTAAGGATCAAACAGCTTCTGATGTTCCTCCAAGGCGAACCGATCGGTCATCCCGGCGATGTAGTCGCACACCACCCGCCGAAAATCTGCGCTCGTCGCGCGGACCTGCACGCTCGGGGGAAGGATTTCGGGCGCCTCGACGTAGGCCGCGAAGAGATCACTGAGGAACCGCTCTGCCTTGACGGCCATCCTCACAACTCGAAAGTGCCGATACATGTGAGCATAGAGAAAGGGCTTGAGCTGCTTCATGGAGGCGTCCAGTTCCTCGCCAAAGCCGATGACATTGAAAGCAAGTTGTTGCAGCTCCTCTCGCGTGGTCACGCCGCTGCGGGCTATGCGCCTCTCCGTGGATTCGACTACGTCGGTGACCGACCGGCCAATGAAGCGGCGGATCAATTGGTGACGGGTAAGCTCCTCCAACGGCCCAGTGTGCCAGCCGATGCTCTCCCGCAGAGATTGCCAGATGGCCAATTGCTCGAGATCTTCTGATCGGATCATCTCCGACCGCAACCCGTCATCCAGGTCGTGGGTCGTATAGGCCAGCTCATCCGCCAAGTTGGTGATCTGCGCCTCGAGATGACCTCTCAGGCTCGGGTCATAGCTCGCGGCGTCCGCGATGTCATACTCGGTTTCGTGCTTGACGATCCCCTCGCGAGTCTCCCAAGTCAGGTTCAGCCCCGGGAACTCGGGGTACCTGCGCTCGAGTTGAGTGACGATCCGCAGAGACTGTTTGTTGTGGTCGAATCCCCCGTAGTCCTTCATGATCCGTGCCAGAGCGACTTCGCCTGAATGTCCGAAAGGAGGGTGGCCGAGGTCATGCGCCAGACAGATGGCCTCCACCAGGTCCTCATTGGCGCCCAACGCTCGTGCGATAGACCTTCCGATCTGAGCCACCTCGAGGGTGTGGGTCAGCCGTGTGCGGTAATAGTCGCCCTCATAAATGATAAAAACCTGGGTCTTGTGCTCAAGTCGTCGAAAGGCCGTAGTGTGCAAAATCCGGTCGCGGTCCCGCTGGAAGGCTGTGCGATAAGCCGCCTCGTTCTCTGGGTATTCGCGCCCCCTGGACATCGCGCTCAGGCAGGCATAAGGGGCGAGCCGTTCAACTTCACCAGCTTCCATGGCCTGTCGTGTGATGAACATGCTTTCTCCGAAACGATGGCGCAGTGTAACAGAGCGAGTCAGGCTTGTCAACGGGTTGTGAATCAATTATGCTTATCGCGGGTAGCTCGCGCCGCAAAGAGAGGAAGCCCCAAAGGGGGGAAGGTGCTGACATGCCGCATCAAAGAATCGTTCTGGTTGACGACCACGAGGTGGTTCGCCTGGGGCTGAAGTCGCTTCTGGAGCGCCATCACGGGTTTGAAGTCGTCGCGGAAGCTAGCACGGCACGTGAGGCGGTGGAGAAGTGCGTGGCCTACAAGCCGGATGTTGTGGTCATGGATATCCGCCTGCCTGGAGGCTCGGGGATAGAGGCCTGCCAGGAGATCACCCAACGGCTGCCGGACACCAAAGTGATCATGCTGACCTCATATGCCGAGGATGAGATGCTCTTTTCTGCGATTCGTGCAGGAGCTGCAGGATATGTTCTGAAACAAATCGGGGGGCAAGATCTGGTGCGCGCCATCGAAACCGTCGGCCGGGGGGAGGCCCTTCTCGACTCTGCTGTGACAAAACGGGTATTCGCGGAGATGCGGAAGGTGGCCCGGGAAGAGGAAGCTTCAGCCTTCTCGGAGCTCACCCAGCAGGAAATGCACGTCCTGCAGTTGGTGGCGGAGGGCAAGACCAATCGCGAGATTGCTCAGGCTCTGTTCCTGGGAGAGGGGACGGTTCGCAACTACGTCTCCAGCATTCTCTCCAAACTCAATGTGGCGAACCGGGCCGAGGCCGCCGCCTATGCCGTGGCTCACAACCTCAAGGATTATTTATAGATTCTGGCATGGTCCAGGCGGGCGTCGAGAACGGCCGGCCGGGTGCACGCCGACCGTTTTTCTTTTGGGGGGTCGCCAGGATCCGGCGGTCCGACATGTTGCACGCTGGTCCGGTCGGAAGGTGATGTCTTGAGAAGGGGTGTGGCCGAATCGCAATTGAAGGGGTCGGGAGCAGGGTCCGGCGGCTCGCCGGTGACGTCGCAGACTCAGATTCGAAGGCGCGGCAGTTCGGATAGAGAGTTGCAGCCGCATTCCGGGGTCGCTGGCTGGTGGACGGATTGCAAGCGGGCTCCAGCCAAGGACTGGCCGGGGCTTCTGGCCGGGCGGGAGGATGGTTCCCTAGACCTGCCGGCTTCCGGAAACTGAGGCTCTTGGCCCGGCCTCCGGTCTGAGTGTCGATGCTAGGCGAAGGGCTTGAGTCGTAGGGTGAACGTGCAAGAGGGATCGCCGCGGGCGCGGCAATCGGTCTCTTCAACCAGAAAGCGCTTTCCGCCACTGATCCAAGCCAAACCCTCCTGCAGGGCACCGATGGCCATGTGGCAGCAGGGATTCTCCGTCTTTCGACCCCAGCAGTGGGGGCATTGTTCGACAATCCAGAAAAGGCGATCGTTGCCCCTATCGATGTGCACTTGCTGTTCGGTGCAGTGGTTAAGCCACCTTGAAAGCAACTCCGCCCCCCGGGGAATCCGGCGGGACAACGGAAGAACCCGGACGGCGCTCAACTCGCCGGTGGCCTTCGGGTGATTGCCGAGCGTGGACAGTCCCTGGCGCCAGAAGAGTCTTCCGGCGCGTTGGCTCAACCCGCGTCCGGCCTGGATTCCGTAAACCTCGTCGATTGCACACTCCAGCGCCCCCAGCTTTTCAAAGGGGAGGTCTGCCTGCCAGCTTTGCGCGAGGGGGCTATGAAGTTTCACCTCCCAACCGGCCCGCAGGGCGACACGGTTCAGCCCCTCCGGCTCGAGCACTTCCCCAAAGGCCTGGAGGATGACACGGCCGAGAGGATTTGGAAAGGCATACTTCCTGCGGGTCGGCTCCGCTCCCTGGTTTGCGGTCATTTAGGGTTTCGGGGAATCCTTATTAATCTCCACCAGGATGGAGTCCAGAAGCTCGAGCAGGACGTTCTTCACTTTCTCCCGGTCCGTGGCAACGCATTCAACGCAGCGAATGTCGGAATCCAAGCGCAGCGCGATTCGCAGGTCCTCGACGGACCAAGCATCCTCTTGATCCTGTTTGTTGGCCGCTACGACAAAGGGCGTCGCCGCGTAGGCACGAAAGGTCTCCATGATGAAGCGCGCCTCGCGGAAAGTCTCTGGCCGGGTGCTGTCGACAATAACCACAAACCCCAACATCCCTTCCGAGAGTATTTCCCACATGAAATCGAAGCGCTTTTGGCCGGGCGTGCCAAATAGGAAGAGGACCAGGTCCTGGTCCACAGTGATCCGGCCGAAATCCATGGCGACGGTTGTGGTTTCCTTGACGCGTTCAGCTGGCGACGAGATCTTGCGCTCGGTGGATACCACGTTGATCTCGCTGACGGACCGGATGAAGGCCGTTTTGCCGGAGTTGAACGGGCCAGTGATCACCATCTTCACGGTCTGCGGCGCCACTCCAAGACCTCACAAGGAGCGGATACGCCCGATGAGGCGGTTGATCAGAGAAGCCTGCTCGGGCGTCCTCGGAATCGGCATAATGCGGGGCCCGGCGGGTGAAGTGTCGCCTTGCAAGTGGACGACCTCCACCACCCCGCTCTGCATCAGGCCGTATACAATCCGCCGGATTTCTACGTCGCTCAGCCGATTGGTGTGAGCGATTTGGCGTATGGTGTTCTTGGGGTTAACGTAGGAGACTACCCGCCATTCCTCGACCGTCAGATTAATCCCGCGCAATCGCGAGTCGGGCCGATCCGTGAATTTCAGAGCCAGGTCGAGATTGGGGATCTCCTCTTGGAGCGTCTCCCACTCCTTCATCCGCCGGGCTCCCTCCAGGATCAGGTTTTGGAGATCCAGGTGCACGGTGATGCGGTCCTCCGGTGGGAGGACCCCGTTGAAGAATTGGAAGGATCCCTCACTCCACGTGAATAGTCTCAGAACGAGATCGGTGATGTATTGCTGAACCGCCTGCACGATTGTCTGCTGATCAAGATAGCCCGCATGGATCAACAGCAGACCCAGTTCTTTGTCGTTGTTGGCCTGCGGCCGGGACATCAAGAGCCGCGCTTGTTCCTCCGTCAGGTGTTTGGTGTGCCTGAGGATCGACACCAGGTGGCCATCGGTCAAACCACCCTGGCCATAGACCAACTTGCCCTCGGAGAAGGAAAGGCTGACTTGGTCATTTGTCCCGTGAACGGTCAAGGTTCCGGTCTTGTGGGCCAGATGGACTAGGTTGAGGAGTTGAGTCAAGCTAAAGTCGTGCAGATCGCCTTTCAGGGCCATTCTACGTTTTCCGAAGCCAAGAGGAAAACCTTCGGCAAATAGGAAAGTGCTTCCCAAAAGGGAAGCCAGAAAATTATAAGCTTCCGGCGGACGCCAGTCAAACCAAGTCACCACCCTCGGGCGAGGGCGAATGAATGGCGTCGCCTGGGCCGAAGGGGGACTTGGGGCGCCAGCCGATGGTACGGACCGGTTCCGTTGGACCGGGTTGCCCGAGGGGGGAAGCGGTTTGACAAAGGAATTCCAAGCTGATAAAATGCGCTTCAATGCCCCGGCGAAAGGTGCTGGGGCATGCGTTCGCCCGTTCTTCCTCGGATGTCGGGCCTACGGGCGCGACCCCGGATAAGTGAAGGAGGACTATCGCCATGAAGTACGCTATCGTGCAAAGCGGCGGGAAGCAATATCGAGCTGTTGAAGGCGCGACAATCGAGGTCGATCGCTTGTCGGTCGATCTGGGGGCCAGCCTCAAGCTAGAGGAAGTGCTTCTCGTCTCGGATGGAGAGAAGATTGAGGTTGGTGCCCCCTATGTGCCGGGAGCGGCCGTGAGAACGACCGTGCTCGAACAATTGCGCGGCCCGAAAGTGCGTGTCTTCAAATATAAGCCTAAGATGAGGTATCGCGTTCATCAGGGCCATCGTCAGAATTACACGCGCCTGCGCATTGAGGAGATCGAGCGCGGCGCTGGCCGTGAGGCTCGGAAGAGAGCCCGCGAAGCGTAACCGAAGGGGGACCGGGAATTGCAAGAAAGGAAGGGCGGAATGGCACACAAGAAAGGCGCGGGATCGAGCCGCAACGGCAGGGACAGCAGTGGTCAGCGGTTGGGAGTGAAACGGTACGGGAGCCAACGGGTGCGTGCGGGAAGCATCCTGGTGCGTCAGCACGGGACTCGAATCCATCCCGGGCTAAATGTAGCGCGGGGAAGGGACGACACACTGTTTGCTACTGCGGATGGAGAGGTCCGGTTTGACTTTACTGTCGGGGGCCGAAAGCGGGTCAATGTCTTGCCGACCGAGGGTCAACCCTGATCCGCGCGGCGCCGAGGGTCTCGAACTTCCCGCGAGTCTTGAGGTCGCGTCATCCGGGGGTTGTTGAACGGGGAAGGGATGTAGCATGAAAGCAGGAATTCACCCAACCTATTACGCCAATGCGACCGTCATTTGTGCCTGTGGAAATACTTGGCACACCGGCTCAACGGTGGAGGTCATCCACACGGATATTTGCTCCAAGTGCCACCCGTTGTTCACCGGCGAACAGCGCATTGTCGACACCGAAGGGCAGGTGGACCGCTTCTATCGCAAGCTCGAGGCGCGCTCTGCGTATCTGGCGGAGAAAGAAGCCCGTGATACAGCGCGCACCTCTCCGGATCAGCCGCTGACGACGCTGGAACTCAGCGACCGGGTCGTGAACACGCTCTCCCGTGCCGGAATTACTACGATCGCTCAGGCTCTTTCCAAACTCGAGGAGAGCGACGATGCCATCCTGGAGGTCGAGGGGTTCGGGCGCAAGAGCCTCATAGACCTCAAGAAGCGGCTCCGCCAGCGCGGTTTTGCACTACCGGGCGAAGAGGCACCGGAGACCGCTGAGTGACGCCGCCGCCTAGTCGAAGCCAAGGAGCGATTCCCGCGAATCGCTCCTTTTTGTTCCTCCGTGACCGGTCGGCGTTTTGTGAAACCGTGGCCTCTGAGGTACACTCATCGCCACGGTCGGCCGATAGGATGCCACTGCTCTCGGAGGAGGGATGCCCAAGGACGGTTCGATCGAGGTGATCACCGGATCCATGTTCAGCGGAAAGACGGACGAACTGATCCGGCGCCTAAGGCGAGCCCGAATTGCCCGCCAGAAGGTCCAAGTATTCAAACCGGAATTGGATTCCCGCTTCGAAATGGACAAGGTCACCTCCCATGCAGGCACCGATTTCGATGCCACGGCGGTGAAGTCGGCCCGGGAGATCCTTGCGCTCCTGGAGGAGAACACAACGGTCGTGGCCATCGACGAGGCCCAGTTCTTTGACGATGAGCTCATTCCGGTTGCGGAGCGGTTGGCGGACTCCGGGATACGCGTCGTCATTGCGGGGCTCGATACCGACTTTCGGGGGGAACCCTTCGGCCCCATGCCGACCTTGATGGCGCAGGCGGAGGTCGTGGACAAGTTGCATGCCATCTGTATGGTCTGCGGAGCCCCTGCGTCCCGCACCCAGAGGTTGATCAATGGCAAGCCGGCACGGTATTTCGACCCGGTGGTCGCGGTCGGTGCCAGCGAGCTGTATGAGGCGCGTTGCCGCGCTCATCACCAAGTCCCCCGCGAATGATTGCCGCCGACTATCACGATTACCTTGAGCAGGTCCTGATCTCCTCCGAGCAGATCCAAGCCAGAGTAGCCGAGCTCGGCGCGGAGATCAGCCGCGACTATGCAGGGCTCGATCTGCTCCTGATATGCATCCTGCGGGGTGGCGTGTTGTTCCTCTCGGACCTGATGCGGCACATTAGCGTGCCGCATGGCGTTGACTTCATGGCCCTTGCCTCCTATGGCTCGGGATCGCGCCAATCGTCAGGGCAGGTGAGAATCACCCTCGACCTGAGCACCTCGATCGGCAGCCGGGACGTCCTGATTGTGGAGGATATTATCGACAGCGGGCACACGCTAACCTCGGTCATGGAGTTCCTGCGGACCCGATATCCCCGGAGCTTGGAGGTCTGCGTCCTGCTAGACAAGGCGGAGCGCCGCGAGGTGCAGGTACCTCTTCGGTACCGGGGGTTTGTTATCCCGAACAAGTTTGTTTTCGGATATGGCCTCGATCTAGACGAGTACTACCGCAATCTTCCATTTATTGGCGTGGTGCGTGCGGACAAGTTGGGTTCCTTTCCCTGCTGACGAGTAAGGCCAGGGACGGCTCGTTGCCAAGGGAGACGGCCGGGTCGAGCAGCAGGGCCTGGGGAGCTCCTGGGGATGGGTTGCGCGGGGGCCCATTCTTTGCGGATGCGATGGAGCGGCGGGATCTTTCCCGGTGGCCGGCGATGAACGGCGCCAGCAGTTGCCCGATTGCGTTTCCCCTACGTCTGCCTGCCTTCTTGAATGAGACGGTCACCCGGCAGCTTGCAAGCGGTCGAGCGGTTTACTTGGTAGGGGGCGCGGTGCGAGACCTCCTCCTTGGGCGAACGGCCTATGACTTGGACTTCGCCACGGAGGAAAGCGGCCTGCAGGTCGGGCGAAGGGTGGCCGAGGCACTGCAGGCGGACTTTTATGCGCTGGACGTTGAGCGAGACGTAGCCCGAGTCCTGGTTACTCGAGAGAACCGCCGTTGGACGCTCGACTTCGCCTCTCTGCGGGGCCCGACCATCGAGGCAGACTTGCGAGCCAGGGATTTCGCCGTCAACTCCATGGCGATTCCACTCCAGTCTCCGGGGGGGCTCATCGACCCGCTGGGGGGGGTCAGAGATCTCCACGACCATCTGCTCCGGGCCAGTTCGCCGTCGGCGATCAGCGAGGATCCGGTTCGCTCTGTTCGCGGAGTTCGTCTCGCCTTCCAGCTTGGCCTGCGAATGGAGCGGGAAACCCGCGAACAAGTGCGGTCCGGGGCAAGCCAGCTGGGCGCCGTTGCTCCTGAGCGTTTGAGGGATGAATTCTTTCGGATTCTGAACGGCCCCCAAGTTGCTGCGGCGGTTCGCACTCTGATGTCTTTGCGCCTGCTTGCCTCGATCGTACCCGAAGTGGTTGGACTGGACACGGTTTCTCAGCCTTCGCCATACACCCAGGATGTCTGGAATCACACCCTGCTACTACTGGAGCGCTTGGAGTTCCTCCTTGCTGTTCTGGCCCCAGCGCTAGACCATGTGGCTTCAGCGGACCTGGTGTTCGGCCTCGTTTCCTTCCGCCTTGGCCGGTATCGAGAACAAATTGACGGGCATTTGCGGGAAATGCTCGCTGACGAGCGGCCAGCGCGCGGCCTTCTTTTCCTCTCTGGGCTCATGCACGATGCAGGGAAATCGGAGATGTCTTCCGTTGGAATCTCAGGGGCAAGCTCTTTCAGCGGCCATGAGGAGCTGGGGGGCGGGTGGGCATGGCACCGGGCGCTGGCTTTGCGGTTTTCCAAGGAGGAGGCAGAGCGGATCAGCCGGACTGTGCGCGGCCATATGCGACCCCTGCTGCTGTTGAGAGCTGGCGAGGTGTCGCCGCTCGCGGTATACCGCTACTATCGCAGTCTAGGTCCCGCTGGAGTTGACGTGAGCCTTCTGTCTCTGGCAGATTTTCTTGCCACCTATGGCACGTCCCTCTCGCAGCAGTCCTGGGCTTCCCTCGTCGATGTGGTCCGGGCGCTCCTGGAGGGCTACTTTGAACGACGCGAGAAGATCGTCGAGCCCGCGCCCTATGTCGACGGTGATGAGCTGATGGCCACACTTGGCCTCCGCCCTGGGCCTCAAGTGGGTGAGCTGCTTGAGGCGCTGCGGGAAGCCCAGGTTTCCGGCGAGGTGAGCTCCAAAGGCGAAGCGCTTTCTTTTGCCCGCGCCCGACTTGGGCTGGGCGGGGGAAGCGCCGCAATCTGCAATTAGGTTGGAGCGGCCATGCCGCCAAGCCCTACTTCATCCCGGAAGGGGCCCCGTGCCGCAGTCCCAGCGGGAGGAGTCGACCCGGGACAGAATCCGGGCGGTCATTCTCGCTCGGCAGGATCAGCGGCCATCCTCCACTGGCTCTTCCCCTTCCTTCTGAAGTAAAAAAGGTTTCACTTCCACGATCTCCAGCATCTTCCGGATATCTTCATAGCGGCAGTCCGCCGTGGCCTCCGTCTCCACGACCGCGGCCGCCGCCGCGAAGCCCTGACGCAGGCTGTCTTCCGGAGAAGATTGATTCGAGAGGGCAAGAGCTAATCCCGCCAGGATGCCGTCTCCCGCCCCCGCGGTGTTGACCACGGGCACAGGGGGAACTTGAACACGCAGGACCCGGTCGCCCAGGACCGCCAGCCCACCGCGCGGTCCCAGGCTCACCACGACCCAACCCTGGGTCTGATCTCGGACCTGCTCACAGGCCTCATAAACCTCCTGCATGGTGGACAAGCGGCGGCCGACCAGCGTCTCTAGTTCGTGCCTGTTCGGCTTGACGATGGTCGGATGGCCCGCGAGTCCCTTGGCCAATGGTGCTCCTTCGGCGTCCAGGATGAATGGAATCCTTCGATCCCTCGCTTCCTGTGCACGCTCGGCGTAAAAATCCGCATTCAGCCCGGTCGGGAGCGTGCCTCCCGCCGCAACGCAACTCGCACCTTCGAGCGCCCGATGATAGCGGTCGATCAAAGTGGCCGTGTCCGCCTCTTTCAGTTCGAGGGTATCCGCAGAGATGGTGCTCTGTCCCGACCCATCCCCACATACCAAGACTATGTTCGTTCGTGTCTCTCCCTCCACCCAAGTGAAATCTGGAATCACCCCTTTGGTTTTCAGAAGCCCCTCGAGCTGGCGCCCCGTGGGTCCGGCTGCAAACCCCAGAGCCAGGCTGGGCCGACCCATCTCCGCGAGAATCCACGAAGCATCGATGCCCTTTCCTCCCGGCCCGAGGGCCGAATGAGAGGCACGGATTGCCCGATTCGGCGTCCACGCGGGAATGAAAAAAGTCCGGTCGATCGCCGTGTTGGGCGTAAGGGTCACGATCATCTGATTCTTGCCGCAGCCGCGAAGGCTATTCCATGTGAAAGGTCTGTGCGTTTCGCTTCGAAAGCTCCTGCTGGGCCGACCGAGCCCACGCGGGATCCCCCCGGAGAAGGGTTCCCAGGAGGATGCATCGAGCATTGGTATCCACTCGCTCCGCGACGTCCAGGGCCGTGTCCAGATCCTGTGCAAGCACGAATAGGCCGTGCCAGGGCACAAGCACTGCGGCGCGCGAAAGGCCTTCCTGCCACTGGGCGCGAATGGCCAAGCCCACATTCTCGGCGAGTTCCCGGCTGTGAGAAGGTGCGTACTCGGCCAGTTTCACTTCGCCCAACTTCAGGGTGGCTTCCAAGACCGGCGGAATCGGAAGCTGAGCGGAGCAGAAGACCAAAGCGTTCCGAGAATGGCCGTGGACCACCGCCATCCCCTCCTCCGAAAAGTCAGCATGCAGGCGGAGATGGACCTTCACTTCACGGGATACCTCCCCCGTCCCTTCCAGCCTCTGGCCATGCCCGTCCAGCACGAGGACTTGCTCCGGGCGGAGGTTCCAGTGATGGCGGCTCCCCGCATACCGGGGGGTCATACAAATCCTCTCGCCGACGCGCGCGGAGATGTTCCCTCCAGCGGTGTCCGTCAGTCCCCGGGCATACATGAGAGCCCCGATTTCGCAGATCTTGCCGCGTACCAGCGCGATCTGATCGCTCATCCCACCTCCTCCTGTGCTGTTTCAAGTTCCACCTGGCCGCTTGAATCCCGCGGGATAGTTGCCCCAGCCCAATCCAGATGCTCTGCAAGCCCGTTAGAATCATTCGAGCCGCCTTTTGAGCGACTCGATCTTGGTGCCCCCAACGAGTTTCGAACTCGTGTTTTGGCCTTGAGAGGGCCGCGTCCTGGGCCGCTAGACGATGGGGGCCAGATGCGCCGATGGATATTCAATTCTGGCGAGGGGATTTTATCATGGTCACTTCGCCGGCACCACCCTAACGCGTCCAATCCCCGGATGTCATCAGCGGCCTAAAATTGACCCCCTATCAGCGGTTGAAAATTGACCCCCCTCCCGGACATTAAGATAGGCCTCCTAAGCCCTAGATTGAGCGGGGTGGAGGAGGCGGGAGGATGGTCAG